>R15__coassemble_20505_pt1 | contig 1826 bp, 2 predicted proteins | sample R15__metabat2_low_PE_060 | metagenome-assembled genome bin R15 | reverse complement strand
AGATTTTGCACGTCTTACCTACCTGAAAATTGCAGTTCTATGTTGAACTTGGGAATGTGGAGCGTTATAAAAATATAATGTTATATAAAAATATAGTTATCATGAAGAAAATTTATTATGTAATGGCTGTCGGCAGCCTGTTGGTGCTGGCAGCAATGTCACCGCAGAAAGCGTATGCTACGGCAGCAACGAATTAGAACCATGAGGTCATGCTGTCCTGTGTGCCCGAAGCAGCAGGCAAGGTGTACATTGTAACTGAATGGAACGGTCATGAGGGTGATACGATTGATGATGCGTTGTATGAAGATGGCGAGATAACCAAGAAAGCTACCTTAGAGACCAATGATTACAAAGCTATTGTACACCTCTATGCTCAACCTAAGGACGGCTACAAGTTTGCTGGTTTCTTCTTTGATTATGACTGGGACGATGCGTTCGACGTGACGTATGACGTGCCTGTCACCTTTGCTGAGAGTGGTGACTATACCAATCAGACGGCCATTAAGGTAAAATTGATGCATGATGGAAAGGAATATAATATTGAAACTCATCAAGATAGTAGTGCTGTCAATAAACGTGCTGCCGAGGCTGCTGCTGAAGCCGACTGGGCTGAGCAGGGCTGCTTGAACCACTTCTTCGCCCTGTTCTATCCTGAAGGCGAGGCAAACCCACTTGATGGCATCGACCCGACCACTACCACCATTGATTACGAGCTCAAGGCTGACTATGGCACGCTGATTCTTCCGTTTGAGGTAAATCCTCTTCCTGCAGGGTTGGAAGCAAACACCTGTGCTACAGTCACCAATGGCCAGCTTGATCTTTCTTCTTCCGATAAACTTGAGGCTAACAAACCCTACATTGTGAGTGGTACAACTGGCAAATACACATTTACCGGAGTACCCACCGACAAAGATCCCAGCTATACGTCTGGTCTTTTGACTGGAATGCTCAAAGACATCCCCGCCCCCGTTGATAGCTACGTGCTTCAGAACCTGAGCGAGGTCCTCGGCTTCTACAAGGTGGCCGATGGTAACCAGCCCACCGTGAAGCGCAACCGCTGCTACCTCAACGCTCCTGCTGCCAGCGCTCAGATGCTGCGCATCGGTGGTGCCACCCATGTGGACAGCGCCATCGCCGACGAGGCCGGGCAGGTCGTATTCGACATGCAGGGACGCCGCGTGGACGGCAACGCACAGAAGGGCCTCTACATCGTGAATGGCCAGAAGGTGCTCGTGAAGTAAAATCATCCGTTGAACCAACATAAAAATACAATATACGATATGAAGACTTATAGCAGACCGCAGATCCACATCGTGGACTTACAGACAAAGGGAATGTTCGCCGACCGCCCACTCGCGCTCTCCATGCTGAACGGCGATGCCGACGGGGGCAGCGAAGTGCTGAGCACTGGACGTCGCGGCATCTGGGGCAACTTCTGGGTGGAAGACCCGTTGGATGAAGAGTAAGGATTCGTAGAGCTGAGACTCTCAACAAACCCATAAAGCAATAACCACTGTTCCTGACCGGGGCGGTGGTTATTCTTGTTTTCGCCGGTCGGAGGTGCCATCCTTTACTTCCAGCATCGTGTCGGGCTGCGGTGGAGGGTTCTGATGGTTCAATTGTTCAAATAGTTCAAGTGTTTCAAGGAGTTCAAGACGGGGGACAATAATGATAACTGCAAGTCCGGCGACCGAATACCGAGAGGAAAAGAACACGGATTTTACGGATAGAACGGATGGAGTTCAAAGGGTTCAAGATTAGGGTTTAGTTAATATAGGGGACAAAGGGGGATTCGTCAAGGGAGTCGCGGAGGGGGGATTCGTCCG
>R15__coassemble_17806_pt1 | contig 2007 bp, 2 predicted proteins | sample R15__metabat2_low_PE_060 | metagenome-assembled genome bin R15 | reverse complement strand
AAGGGCCCCTGCTTCTTTTGTCTCACCTGAAAGTTTCGACAAGATGAAAAAGCCCATGACGAAAGAAGGACACAGCCGTTCCCCACCATCACCTCCTACGCAGCAACAGCGGCATCCGCCCCCCTCAAACACCCTCCCCATGGGGGAGGGCATGGAGGGACTCCCCATGACTCTCGTCTCTCGACTCTCGTCTCTCGTCTCTAAGCTCTAAGCTCTAACCGCATCCCTAATGCACCTCAATGATATCGTCGATGTTCGTGGTCTCGTTCTTCATCGGCTGAAAGTTCGTGAGGTCGGGCTTGGGCTTGTCAAACCCCTGCACCGCCAGCCGCACGGAGTCCATGCCGTAACGCGTGTTCAGCCCGTCCACGGTAGCCATGAGCTTCCGTGACCGCTCCATGTTCTTGGATGAATCATCGAACATGTCGAGCTGCACCGCCTCGTCCGACGTGATGTGGCCCAGGATGACGCCCGCCCGTTTGTACTGATACCCCTCCTTGAATATCATTCCGAGACCTTTGACTGCAGCGCCCACGATGACGCTCGTGTCCGCTGTGGCCACGCTCAGCTTCACGGTCTCGCTGTCACCGTACTGCGGCAGGTCCGTGCGGTGCGGGTTCGTGCCGATGAACACCGTCACCTCCAGGCAGACGCTGTGCTGGTCCCTCAGCTTGCGTGCTGCCGCCACGGCGAAATTGCTGACATACGTCTCCAGCTGCTGCTTCTCAGCCGTCATGTAAGTGAATGTCCGCGTGTGTGCGATGCTCTTCTGCTGCGACAGCGGCTGGATGTCGATGCACGGCTCGCCATGCAATTCCCTCCATGTCTGTACGCCCGGCAGACGGAGCATGTTCTGTACGAAATGCACCGACTGCTGGTAGAAGTCCCATGCCGTGTGGATGCCCATGGCCTCCAGACGGGGCAGCGTGCGGTAGCCGATGCCCCACACGTCACCCAATGGCAACCCCTCCAGGGCGGTCTGCACCTTCGCCTGCGGCAGCACGCAGACCCCTTTGTAACCCGCGTAATGCTTCGCATACCATGTTGCAACCTTCGCCAACGTGAACGTCTGCGACAATCCGCAACTCACGGGTATGCCCGTACACTTCTCGATGTGCGCCTTCACGCGCAGGGCCACCTCCCGCAGCTCCTCCGGATCCTCCGTCGGCAGCTCGCCGAAGAACTCGTCCACGCTGTACTGCGTGAAGTGCAATACCAGGTCCATGTCCTTCACCACCTGCATCAGCCGCCGCGAGATATCGACGTACTTCGGCAGGTTCGCGGGGAACACCGCCACGTTATTGCGGTTCAGGATCTCCTGCACCTGAAACACCGGATTGCCGCGTTTCAACCCGAGCGCCTTCGCCTCCTTCGTCAGGGCCAGTATGATGCCGCCACCCGCCTCGTTGCAGTTCGCCACCACGACAGGCTTGCCATACAGGTCGGGACGCAACGACACCTCACAGCTGGCATAGAACGTGTTGCAGTCGATATGCAGGATCATTTCTTCTTCAGTACCCAGCAGACCACACCCCAGAGCCGGAGCTCCGAGCCGTCATCCACCTCGATGGGCGGATAGTCGGGATTGCCCGACAGGAGAAACACCTTGCCGTCCCGCTGCACGATACGCTTGATGGCGAACTCACCGTCCAGGGCCACCACACAGATGCTCTTCTCCGTGGGGAAGAGCGAGCGGTCCACGACAAGCATGTCCCCCTCATCGATACCCTCGCCCGTCATGCTGTTGCCCACCACCTTCACGAGAAAGCTCGTGGAAGGGTTGCGCACCAGTTCCTTGTTCAAGTCGATAGGCTGGTTCAGGTAAGCATCATCCACGGGCGTCGGAAACCCCGCGTGTACCTCTGCGCTGTCCACGCATACCACCGTCACATCGCTCTGCTCGACGATGGGGTAAAACTCCAGTTCCGGTCTCTTCTTGTTTTTCATACGTGCCGCAAAGATACACTTTTTTGCGCAACCCCTGTCTTTTCTCTCTCATTTTTTTCA
>R15__coassemble_13836_pt1 | contig 2368 bp, 1 predicted proteins | sample R15__metabat2_low_PE_060 | metagenome-assembled genome bin R15 | reverse complement strand
TGATTTCTGCAATCAGCCCCGACTTGTCCACATATCTGCCATTGATGGCTTTGCGGAACCCGTTGTTGCCTTTACCGATGAATGTTCCCATAATATGCGTGTACTTTTATATCCAAACAAAATTACGAAAACTTTTTGTTACGACAACGAAAACAAGGACTTAAATGTGGATTGGCGCATTACGACAGGTAGTCATTGAGGAAGTTAGGATAGCTGCCCTCGCAGGCCATATAGCCGCAGACGGCCGCTGCAACTACGGCTATGACGACAATGGTCATCCAGAAAGCATAGTGACGGCCGAACACAAGCTGACAAGGTTTCTTCAGCTTGTGGTCGTAGAGCACGATTATCCCCGTGGTGAGGGCTGTGCAGATGATCCAGCCAAGGATTGTCGGCAGGTCGCTGTCGAACTCCGGATTGGCATAGAACATCATAATCATTATCAGTACCCACGACACACAGTAGTATTTGTTGATGTGCTTCGCGGGATAAGTAATCACGGGAGCAACCTTTGCAGGGATGATAAGTCCGATGTAGTACATCAGACTTATAAGCCCAACGTTACAGACGAGGCATACCAGTGCATCGGGCAGCATCCGGTGGGCAAACCAACGCTCGTCGGAGAACATAAGGAAGATGCTCTGGTCCGTGAAGATATTTACACAAAGATATGCCGCGGTGACTGCCAGGCCAACAGGGAGACAGATGCGGTGGAAGGCCCGCTTGTCCTGCAGATGGCGGTACATCTTACCAAACAAGCATCCTGCGGCTACAATGATGAACCAACTTAAGAGCGGAAAATAGCTTTCGGTATCCGTACCCCAGAAATAGCCCAGAAACTGGTCGAAGGCATAACACCCCGTCTGCACCCCCTCCAAAGGCCACGCGGCGGCACTCATCAGCACCGAGATGCCGAAGATGGCGCCATAGCCGAGCCCCAGAGTTCGCAGCAGCGCCATCAGCAGGAAGGCCAGGCCGGCAAACTGAAGGATGTCGACGCCAAGGGCGCAGACCTGAAACGCAAGGGCATACTCATTGCCGGTAATCAAGTAGCAGCTCACGCCGGGAAGAACATCGCGGAAAAGCTCCAGCAGCAGTCCCGTCAGCAGCAGGGACACTCCCCTCTTGGCATAACCACTCGGGGTGCAGGAACGGGTATAGACCATACCTATGCCCATGCAGAACATAAAGGTGACGGCATCGTAGATTGCAGACCTCCAGTCTGAATTGTAATAACTTACCGATGGTTCGAAGGTTGTGGAAAGATCGTCATAGACATGACACCATATCATCAGCACAATCGAAAGGGCCTTGGCCAGATCGACCTCAATCTGCCGGCCTGTGTTCACTTCACGTTCAGAAAAGATGTTCATAATTTCAGGGCAAAGAGCATTTCTTCTTCGGGGCCCCACTTTATCACAAAGACCTGATAGCACGGATATTTAAATTGACAGACTTAAATGTGACGTCAACCTTGCCGGTACTGAGGTCGACGTACCACGCTTCGAAGTAATAGTCATCCAAGTCTTCATTAGACGTCCAATACTTAAACGCTTCAAGCTGCGTGCCGTCGGCAAGGGAGAGAGCAGAGTTCAAGCTTGATATATTGTTGTATATCGCTATCATTTCATTTTTAGCCGGCTGATACCACATCGAGCCCTTTTTTCTACACCATATCGCGCCTGACGACCAGAATGCTCCACCTACTATCTTATCTGTATTGGAAGCTCCGTCATTGTCATTGTATGCGTCTGTAGTCTCTCCGATATGGCCCCACGTGTTTGTAGTCTCATCTGCCGACATCGCCTTGACTCGGCCATTGAATGTAAAGAAAACAGCTTTCTCATCATCGACATATGCCCACTGAGCCGAAATACTGCTGATCGGCTTGTCCGCTGCCCCGGCGACAATATGGATACCATTATTGCAATCGATTGTGGTGAGGGAGGTGTTGCCGGATATGTTGAGTGTAGTGAGGGAGGTATGGGAGGACACATCTATTGTGGTGAGGGACGTGTTGTCGGAGCAGTTGAGAGTGTCAAGGTTGGTGAAATATTCTATGCCGACAAGAGAAGTGATATTTTTGCCACTACAGTCAATTGCCGTCACGGCCTGGGCTTCCTCCGGAGAAATTTCTCCATCGCCGTTTGTGTCGAAGTTCTCTACGCAGTATGCCTTGAAGGCAGCATCAGCGAAGAAAATAAAGTCACGGACAGGACGTACGGAGCGGCCACAGAATTTCTTGTTGTTGGCTACCCAGGCAGTACCCTGGTCCAGATAGAAGTAGAGGGCGTACGCTAACGAGTAGTCGTCGCTGTCGACCTCCGTGGCTGAATAATAAAAGCCACCGTTGCCCTCGCTGCCCAAA
>R15__coassemble_7936_pt1 | contig 3452 bp, 2 predicted proteins | sample R15__metabat2_low_PE_060 | metagenome-assembled genome bin R15 | reverse complement strand
ATGAGACGTAAATACCCGTAAATTTTCGTTTGTTTCGAGAATTTCGATGTCAATATAAAACAGCATCAGTCGGTTATGATTCAACATCGAAAGACACGAAAGTCACGAAAAAAAATGCGTTGGAGTGGCATTTCGCGCAGATAAGGGTGACCCTTAAGTGCGTGATGTGCGGCTGAATGGGTTTTACATATCGAGCAGGAGGCTGTCGCCGCAAAGGAAGTTTTTCAGGCCGATGGTCACTATGCCGGCATCGTTCTGCCTGGGGGCATAGTCGCCATAGACGATCACTATCTTCCTGAATGAGTCGGGGATCTGCCTGAGCGGTCGGTGTTCCTGTCGTTCCTTTTCCTGCGACGGCAAAGCGTAGGCCGACTGGATGTAGTAGCGCTGACTGCCACGGTTCACCACGAAATCGACCTCCAGACGCACTCTCTTGTTCTTTCCTTCCTGGTCGGTGGTCCACACCTCCACCATTCCCACATCAACGAGGAATCCCTTTGAACGGAGGAAATTGTAGATCACGTTCTCCATGATGTGGGTATCCTCAATCTGCCGGAACTTCAATATGGCATTGCGCAGGCCGGGGTCGGAGAAATAGTATTTGTTGTCAGCACCGATATATCGACGGCCTTTGATGTCGTATCGCTGCGCCTCCTCTATCAGGAAAGCATCCTGCAGGTAGTCGATGTACTGGCGGATGGTGTTGTCGGACAGCTTGGTTTTGGAGACGGAGAAAAACGTGTCGGCTATCTTCTTGGGATTGGTATTGGAGCCGATGCCCGATGAAAGAACGTCGATCAGCTGCCGCATCCCGGCTGCATTGCGAAGGCCGTTGCGGTCGATGACATCACGAAGGTAGGTCGTTTCGTAGAGTTGGATAAGGAAATTCTCCCGCTGCTGGGCGTCGTCCATCAATGCCACCTGCGGAAGGCCGCCATAGAGGAAATATCGTTTCACGGCGGTGTCGTAGTCTTCTCCTGTACCCTCTATATACTCTGCCAATGACAGTGGTCTGACGCGTATATCCTCTCCCCTACCGCGGAACTCGGTCACCACGTCGCTGCTGAGAAAACGGCTGTTGCTGCCCGACACATACACATCCACATCCGGTATGTGCATCAGGCTCAGCAGCAGTTTGACGAAGTTTGGCACCAACTGGATTTCGTCTAGGATGATGTAATCGACTTTCCCGTCGCTGTGGACGTTGTCCTTGATATGGCGCAGCAGTGCCATTGGGTCGAGGAATGGCTCGTTCTCTATATCGTCCAGCGAAAGACCGATGATATGGTCTGCCTCCACGCCTTCCTCAAGGAGTTTGTCCCTGAAGAGCTTGAACAGCAGAAACGATTTCCCGCAGCGACGCATGCCAGAAACGATCTTCACCAGCCCGTTTCCACGAGCGCCAAGCAGTCTTTCGACGTATTGTTTTCTGTTGAATACAGTCATTTCCTATTTCGATTTTGTGTGGTTCGCCACAATTTCTCGCTGCAAAAGTATGGAATTTTATCGTAATGGGAGTAAGATTCCGTAAGGAAAATGCAGTTTGGGGGCAATTTTTTGCCTTAAATCAAGAATTCTTGGCGCAATTGCATCGCATCTGTGCAGCAAGAAGAGGTCGCATTGGTGCAGTGGGGTGGGCATAAAAATCCCCGGCTCGTCGCGGGAGGATGAGCCGGGGAGGGATGGGGGATATCTGATTTGTCTATGCGGACAATCCGGTGGCGCAAATGTTATTCAGCTGTGCAGACAAGGCGGACAGAGCGACCGACGTGGCGGCTGTGGTAGTGCGACGTATTGAAACTGCCGCCATAGAAGTCCAGGCGGTACGCCTGGCTCGCATCGCTCTCGTTGGGCGAGGACGACCAATAGTAGCCATGTTCGCCCACATAGCTCACACTGGAACCTTCGCGGCTGCCCGCAGCAGGCAGACACACAAAGCCTGACGCCTCAGCTTTGGCCCAAGCAGTGGCATCGTATGAGTTCTGAATAACAGTGGTATTGCCGTCAGGAGCGATGACAACGCAATTTGTTTTGCCGCACACGGTCACATTGTAGTTGAGGTATGTGTTACCTGTGCCACGGCTGGTGAGAAGATACGCCCACTCGCTCTTGCTGAGAGTGTACCAGGTGGTGGTTTCGGATATGCCCTTGGAATTGCAGTATGCTACACCCCAGTCAGACTTGAGAGCATCGGACGTTGAATTGCCATAATCTGCGGCCGTGGTACTGGTCGAGATACCGTATTTAGTATAATCTCCCGTGAGAACAGTCGAGGAGGCTCCCACCCAGCCGAAGAGGTCCACCTTGTTACCGTTGGACTGGCTGCCGATGGTAGTATTTCCCTGGGCATTGCCCACATAGTCATACTGATTCTCGGCGAAATCCCAAGTATAGGAGCTGCCGTTGTATGTCGCCTGCAGGTTGCCCTTTGAGAAACGGACCTTCTTTGTGGCGGAAACGCTGAATAGTCCGTTAATGGCCCCTTCTTGGATAAAGGTCGGCGTCCACTCGATAGGATAGATATTGTTTCTATCGACGGTTACGGTGCTCTTTGTAGTCTGCGTGTAATAGCAGTTGTCGGTGGTGTTGATGCGGAAGGTGAGCTGGTGTGAGCCGGCAGGGATGGCGATGTAGAATGTCTTACCGTTAGTTGCGTCCAGTGTCACGCCAGAACCGCAGTCGAGGGTAACGGTCTTGGTACCGGAAGAGATGACGGCAGCATTGTCTGTGACCGTGAATGCGCCACAAAGGTTAGCGGTGCTGGTGACGGTGATGTTCTTCACACTCTTTGTGCCTTTCAGCGTCAATGCCAACACACCGCAGAGGTTCGCGAACTTGAGGTCGTGGGTTGTGCTCTCAGCGTACATCGGCAGGTTGCTGATGCCGTTGATGGTAGCATCGTAGGTCTGAGTGGCAGGGAGAGTCGGTGTGCCACCATTGTAGAGGGTTGCTGGATAGTAGGCCTTGTAGGGACTTGTAAGCCCATCGGAACCAGTGAACGTGGCCTTAGTGGTACCATCGCCTGTGCTCAAGGTGTATTCTGTGCCGTTGATGTTGATTTTGTCACCTTCAGACCAGAGGACCTTGTTGTTGCCGTCCAGTGTGGTACGGGTGCTGCCGTCTTCGATGGTTGCATAGAAGGCGCCGCTGTCGTTGAGGTTGGCATTGCTTTCCTCTTCTTTTGTGCAACTGCTGAGCACAGCTATCGCTGCCACAGCCATGTAGATATACTTCTTCATTGTCGTTGTCATTGTTTAGTCGTTAAAACCAGCTGTCGGTGCTGCCGCCTACATACTTTTCGGTTCCATCTTCGGTTGTATTATCCTTTGCAGGAGCATAATAATCCGACCCTGACAGCATCTGCTGCCGAGTCTGCATTTCAAGTACATTGACTTTGGGCGAAACGTATTCGCGCTTCTTTTCTTCTTTCATTGTTTTGTTGTTGTTTGAAT
>R15__coassemble_6635_pt1 | contig 3914 bp, 3 predicted proteins | sample R15__metabat2_low_PE_060 | metagenome-assembled genome bin R15 | reverse complement strand
CAAATCGGTAAAAATCTCACGTTTCCTTTCACCAATGCCGAAATGTGAAAAATAAGGTTCATCCGACAAATGCGTAGGTTTTGCGAGTTCATTGCCACCAAGGTAGAGCCAATTCATTACCTCCACATTATCTTGGCCACCATTCACCTCAGCATTTTTTCAGCGTTCCACTGAATTTTTCTTCAGAAATTTGCGGATTCTCAAAGTCCTGCAGTATCTTTGTAACACGATTAAGTCCAGAATCACCTGTTGCGTCTGTTGCCATATAGGGCTCCGGCATCAGCCAATTCTGGACTTTTCTTTATTTTGCTCCAGACAATATTTTCTTCAACCATGTGTAGGCTTCCTTCACTTCATAATCACCACTGTGGGGCTTCAGCCATGCAAAGCCTACGTTATGAGCCTTCACCTGAGGGGAGTTCATGATTGAGGCAAAGAGCGTTGCCTCTACGGCCCATGATGCATCACGATCATCCATACCATGACGCACATACCAGTAAGGGGCAGAATCAGACGTGCTTTCAAGAAGATAATCCATGGCGCAGGTCATCTTCGTTTGTAAGGCGAGAGCCTTGCCTGCTTCTGTCTGCATGTACTCATCCCACGTCAAGCCGGTATCATCCTTTCCGACGTTATTCTTCACCGTGTCGTTATTCCACGAATAAGGGTTGAACGGGCAGTATTCATCCGTCTCTGAACCAAAGAGGTTGTCTTCATTCATCTGTATGCTATAAAGACCATAGTTAGAGAAAGCCGGAGCGGGTTTAAGTGCCGTATAGAAAGCCACGTATTCTAGGTGCTTTTGATAGTCGTACGTCCACGTCCCGTCTTCGTTGCAGACAAACCAGCCGTTGTTTTCGCGATGTGCAACCTTAGCATTACTATCCTGCTTCGGCATGTCATCATTAGGCGACATATTCTGAGGGATATCGCTTGGCGGCATCACACCCTGTGGTATTCCTCCCTGAGGCATACCCTGAGGGCGTCTTCCTCTGCCCATCATAGGACCTCGCTGACGTATCTCCTGTTCTACGTCCTTCTTCATCTGCTCTATGCCAAGTTCCTTTATGCTCACCTCTATCTCACGACGCATCAGTCGCTCAATGAAGGCGTTGAGGTTAGACGATGTTAATGCATTGCCGTGCTCGTCCTTCAATCCTAAGCCGTCGATGTACTTAGAGTAGATGTCAGCAAGTTCAGAAGATGCCTTCATGATGATAGCTTCATCAGCATAGTCGTATTTCATCTTTCCTGCTTTGTATAGGGACTTGCGTATGTCCTGAAACAGCCACTCGTAAGCTGCATCGCCATGTCCCAGGTCGGTGATAGGGCAATAGCTGATAGCGGCAAAGACGTTGTCGCCGATGCTTTTTTCCGAAGAATAGGTCCCGTCGGCATTCTTCGTGATGCCTGCAGCTCCTATTTCATAGAGCGAAGGGAAGAAGTCCTTGCTGTTGCCGCTGGCAGCGATGACCGTCGAGAGGGCGCCACCTCCTGATGTGCCTGTCACGATGATACGGTCGGTATTTCCAGCAGGCAGAGCTTTGCGGTTGTAACGAAGGTAGCGAATAGCAGCCTTCGTGTCGGTCATTGTGGCAGGTGAGTGCCCGAGATATCTTCCGTCCGTCGCACCATTGCCACGGCTGCGGCAGCCATACGACACCACCACATAGCCTTCTTTCAGGGCTACGCCAATCTTGTCGTTAGTGCCGTCATAGTCACGGCCCTCCTGTATTGTGTTCGTGGGGTAGTCATCCATGCGCCATCCAGCGTTGTTCACTATAAAAATAATCGGAGACTTCTTCGTGGCATTTTCTGGCACATAGACGTTTATCAACTGGTCTTGAGCACGGTTCGGCTTTGTGCAGTAGTTATCAACAAACCAACTGACATTGACCGATTGACCATCCACCTTCGCCGTGATAGTGGATTTCTTTGCCTCATTGAACTTGATGCTCTCATCAGCACTTGCAGACAAGAATGTGAGCACTAGAAGTGCTGCTAAAAATAATGTCTTTTTCATTTGTTATCTAGATTGTCAAGCCTTTACCTCCTATTTTACTAAACAGAAAGAGCCATAGGCGATTCAAGTCTGGCTTCCTGCCACGTTAGATTTCGCTAAGGTTCGCTTCTCACTGCAAAGGTACACCTATTTTTCAAACTGACATACAAAAACGCAAAAATGCCTTTATTTACTGAAATTCAGAAAAGCAAGTGTATGGGCCGGGATGCAGACCTTGCCGCCTTGTACTTTGAGTGTACACTCCTTGGGCTTCACGCTCTCGCGGCCTATGTCGTTGTAATCATCCACACTTTCGCCCGAAAGCAACGTAGCTGTGACAGAACGTGGTGATGTGCCGGCAAAGTCAAGAGATACGGTTACAGACTCATCAGGGTGTTTGTTCACGATGGCGTAAGTGTACTGGGTCCTGTCGTCATTTGCAGTGAGCACGACATCGAGAACAGATGTCTCGCGGTCATTATGGCGAAGCGGGGAAATGGTGGCAGAGGTAGGGATGAAAATATCCTGAAGCAGGTTGGAATACATGTAGAAGACATAGAAGGTGGAGCGCTTCACGATACCCTCGGGGTGGACATACAGTGCTCCGCGTGCGTTGACTATCGGCGAGAAGCAGGCTATATCCACTATGTCGCTGTGGCGCAGACAGGAGTTGAGGAAGCACGCCGAGAACAAAGCATCAGCCATGGTGTAAGTGGAGTTGATGTCGTTTTTGTCACGGGCCGCAATGTCGAAACCACGTCTGAGATCACCATGCCAAGGGTGGTGCCAGTTACGCAGGTTCCATTCATCGTAGGCTATCTTCATCTTTCCGCCACCGAGTCCGGCCTCGTCAAGAATCTCTATGGCCCTCACGATATCCCTCTCAGGTGCATCGGTCTTCATCATGCAGTCGATGAACGAAGCCGGGGTATTGACATGGTAGAGTGGGTCCCAATAGCCGTGAAGGCTGATATAGTCGAGTGTCCACCCCGCTTCGCGCAGAAGGGGCAGAGTCCAGTCCGAATTACTGGTGGCAGCTGCAAAGAGTTTGGCATCCTTTGTCACGGAGCGCATCAGTTTGGCACTCTCCCTCACCAAAGGACCCCATTCCTGTACCGTGCGTGCTCCGAGTTCCCATGAACCATAGTTTTCGTTACCCACACTCCAGTATTTCACGTTGTAAGGATCGGTGTACCCGTTTGCCATACGCATACGGCCCCATTTGCCTACTGAGAGATTGCAGTACTCTACCCAGTCGCTCATCTCCTCAGGAGTGCCAGTACCGGCATTGGTACAGATGTATGGCTCACACCCCACCTTCCTGCACCATTTGATATATTCATCCGTGCCAAAGGTATTGGGGTCTTCCACCTGCCATGCCTTGTCGTAGGAAGGAGTGCGCTGCGGTCCCACTCCATCGAGCCAATGGTAAGTGCTGACGAAACATCCTCCCGGCCAGCGAACTATCGGAGTCTTGATTTCCCGAAGTGCGTCGATGACATCGGTACGGAATCCGTCCTCATCGCTTCGTGAGTTTCCTGGGTCAAAGATGCCACCATAAATCTGCCGATGAAAATGTTCAATGAAATGACCGAATATCATGTGGTTGTACCTGATGGCAGAGGCACCCTCGGTGATGCTTACACTATTTTGGGCCATGGCACCGGTAACCCATGCCAAAGCAAATATGAATACTAATGTCTTTTTCATTTGTTATCTAGATTGTCATGCCTTTACCTCCTATTTTACTAAACAGAAAGGGCCATAGGCGATTCAAGTCTGGTTTCCTGCCAAGTTAGATTTCGCTACGGCTCACTTCTCACTGCAAAGGTACACCTATTTTTCAAATTGACATACAAAAACGCAAAAAAAATCATGTTTCCTTTCACCAATGCCGAAATGTGAAAAATAA
>R15__coassemble_6182_pt1 | contig 4129 bp, 2 predicted proteins | sample R15__metabat2_low_PE_060 | metagenome-assembled genome bin R15 | reverse complement strand
CGCAGCCTTTACTCGAGCATCAGCTCAAGTAAAGTGCAAGCCGAGAGCAATCAAGTAACACACCAAAACGCTACTATAACGAAAAAGGTACGACAGTCACATGCCGTACCTTTTTTTGTTGCGTAACGCAACGTATTTATAATTTGTCGGATGAACCCAATTTTTTGACCTGTCTTTTCGGAGCTGGCGCAGTACAAAATTAAAATAGGATTACGTATTTTTCGGAGTTTTCTGCAGAATAAAATTACGTATTTTAGGAGTTTTCCACAGAATAGATTTGCGTATTTTAGGAAAATTTGTTGTATAAAATTGGAATCACCTGTAAAAACGTGTGTTTGTTCCAGATGTGATTTTAGTTGGATTTTCGGGCTGATTTGACTGAAAATCTAAAGAAAAATCAAAGATCCACACGTTTTTACAGGTGACCACTCTTTAATCCATAGACTTGAAGAGCCAGTAGGTAATCTCGCCCCAGCTGCCGGCACCGTTGCCCTTGGTATAGACGAGCGTCATGTCGGAAGCATCGATGTACATGAGGTCAAAGTCGGTGACTGCTACACCGCCCTCGTTGATCGAGAACGGGAAGAGCACGGCGGGCTCAGCGGTCTTGAAGGTGCCGAGCTGCCATCCGCTGGCGCGGGTAGCATCAAAATCGACAACCTCATAGGTGCTCTTATAGACTACACTTCCGTCGCCACCATAGGTAGTGATGGTGCCATCCACGTTGAACTCCATGTAGGCGTTGCTGCTCTCGGTACCTGTGGCTACGCCACCAACGGCATGTGCAAGCTGGCCCATCAGGTCTTCAGGCGTGTCGGGACCCCACCATTTGCCATCTACAATTCCGGCTTTGTAGTCAAAGCCGTTTCCCGAGTTACCAGCATTGCCCCAGCAAGCCGTGGAGGTGTTCCAGCCCCATTTGCGGCTGCTCTGGCCGTGGAGGTCATCAACTCTGCCCATCGCCTTCACCGTCACCTTGCACGAAGCAGTAGCACCACTGCCATCCGCTGCTGTGCAGGTGATGGTGGCAGTGCCGGCTGAAACAGCGGTGACCACGCCATTGCTGTTCACGGTAGCTACCGAGGTGTCCGAGCTGGTCCATGTCACACTTTTGTCCGTGGCATACCAAGGAATAAGGGTTGCAGTAAGGGTGGATGTCTGGCCCTCACACAGCGATAACGTGGAGTTATCCAATGCGATGGAGGCAACAGAGATGGTGGCATATTTGCCACACACCGGACGGACATTTCTACCGACGAAACGGCTACTAGCAGTGATAGCATCGACGTAGAAGTAAATCGCTAAATCCGTATAGCTCTCGTAGAGCGACGAGGACCAGTAATTGTATTCGGAACCTACATTATAGGAAGTCTTGCCGCTGCGGTAGCCAGCTGCCGGGAAGAAAATGTGGTTACCGTTCACCCAACTCGTAAACAAGTAGCCTTTCACGCCATTCAGCGTAGTCGGATATTTGTAAGTTTTGCTTTCCAATTCTGACCACTCTTCATATGTGGGCATGCGCCAGCTGCCGCCCCAGTTGGCGTAAGCGGCATCGTCGGAGGATTCAAGAATGGTCTTGTTGTCCACATTGGTGTATTTCTTCGGAGTTTGGCCGAATGTGTAAGTGCTCCAACTGTAGTCGGACTTCGTGAATGTTTCGCCCCAAGCATAATAGTCGCCATACTCCTCAGGACTGTCGGCACCTATATTGCAGGTCGCCCAGAGGAGGCCGCTCGGCAGCCCGAGGTCCACATAGCCATGGCCTGCAATCCGGTTCACTGTCACCGGGAAATAATTGGAAGACTTGCACACATAGCTGGCCATGCCCTCGTTGGCCTCTATCATCAGGCATGCCTGGAGGGAGAGAAAACCACTGGCAAAATCAACCTTCCACTCGGCTTCCTCCGGTATCTCCACGCTCACGGCCACGAACTCGCCGTTTTCGTCCATCGCAACGCCACTGACCGTAAAATTCCGGATGGTGCTTTCGCCTCTTGTAATCACATCCACAGCACGGAACGTAAAGGCGTCGATATTATTCACCAGTTCCTTAGCAGCGTTCACGGGAAGGATCTGGAACCGCACATCGCCCGACAAGTCCACAGTACCGTCAGCATAGGTTGGAACAACGGTGATGGACTGTATCTTGCCAATGATGGCAGCAACCTGTTCCTCAAGGGTGGCAATCTTCTGCTCGGCGATGCCCAGCCGTGTCTCCAGGGAGGTGACACGGCTGTCCAGGGCAGCAATCTCGGCATCGAGCGCTTCCTGTGCAGCCTTCACCTGCTTGGCGATGACATCATCGATGAAACCACCGTTTTCAATAGCGGCGATGACGGCAGCTTGCATCTCTTCATCGAATGCGCCGTTCGCTTTTTTGATTTCCTCTTCCAGCGCAGCTATCTCTGTTTCCAGCGCGGCCTTCATCTCCTCATCAGCGGTTGTGGCTGCAGCCTCAGCCAGTGCCACACGGGCCTCCATAGCGGCCGTGGTGGTGTAGTCGGCAAGCTGGGCGCCTACCCATTTCTGTATCTCCGTCTTGAGGTCGGCCAGTTGGGTGTCGATGGTAGGCAGGAAAGCTTCGATAGTGGTTAAACGGGCCATGAGGGTTTCCATCTGCTCCAGCGTGGCGAATGTCGCCTCGACCCAGCTCATCGTAGAGCTATTCAGTTCGTCGAGGTGTTGAAGCAAGGAACTGATGTCTTTATCCAACTGTTCCGAAAGATTTTGAATGGCAGCCTTGTTAGCGGTGTTGTCACTCTCCAGTGCTTTCACCTGTTCGTCCACCTGGTCCTTAAATGACTGCAAGGCGTTGATAGTCGCTTTGATGGCCGTCATCTGCTCCTCAATGGAAGCAATATTTGAGCCTTCCAACACCGATACCCGTTGTTCGAGCGAGTCAAAGTCTGCCTGTTCGATGCAGCTGATGGACAGTAACCCGAACAAGGTGCACAAGAATAAGAATGTCTTTTTCATATATGAATGATTTTAATGAATATGTAGTCAACCTTAATGTTGAAGACAGACTGGCTGGATTAAATTTTTGCAAAGATAGCACCTTCGTACGGAAATGCAAAAAAAGCAAAAAAAAATTCACCAGCAGTTATCGGTTAGATTTATTCGGATACTTCACCTATGCTGTTTCGTAATCGTTTTCGCAAGAAGTCTTTCTTTCTCGTACGAAATTCTTTGTTTTATATTCTTTCTTCAATTTATTTGTGTAATTTTACCGTGACATTTACCGTGTCATCTTTTCGGTCATTCTTATCGACAGATGTGTTTTTCGCAATCTCATAATACCTGTTTACTTTTATGCCTCGCCTTTGAATTCTCGCCAAATTTCCTCCGCGAGGTACTTGTCACTTCGGCAATGCAGGTCAGCAACTCCTTCTTCTAAAAGAGGAAGTATCGGTGAGTTATAGAATATATCCATAGCTTCCTCCATACTTACGGAATGCTACTAAGATAAGCGAGAATCGAACCGATAGAGCCTAATTTTATTGTAAATTAGCGAAATTTTGGCGATATCTTCAAACTTTTGAAAGTGCAAGTGGCAAATTCATAGAACACAGGAGCAGCTTGTACGCACATTGACGTTAAAGAGGCGCGATGATTGCCATTTCTACCTGTCAAAGGCTGACGGAAATCAAAATCTTCGCGTGACGGGAGTAAAGTTTGGGCGAGAAAATGATGAATGGGCTGCATTTTTTGATTCGTGTCAAGGATTTTGCACACAAACGAGGCGGGATTGCGCAGCGGGGAGATGTCGCATTTGACCTTTGGTCTTCCTCAGACACGACTCGGCATAGCCCAAACAAGTTTGGTCTCTGCGCTCGCTGCTCCTTCGGTTGACCTTTGGGTCTTCCTCAGACGCGACTCGGCATAATGAATGCAAGCATTCCTTCTGCGCTCGCTGCTCCCTCGGTTGTGCAGCGAGGAGGGCATAAAAATCCCCGGCACATCGGGGGGAGGTGCCGGGGAGGATGGGGTGTGGTTAACCCAATAAAGGGGATAGTTATTCGGACACGATGGCGCGAACACTACGGCCATTACCAGAGAGGACTTCGCCCACTTTCTTTTCGCCGCAGTTCATTCCGTAGGAGTAACCGCTTGTGCTGCCATTTGTAGA
>R15__coassemble_5336_pt1 | contig 4579 bp, 2 predicted proteins | sample R15__metabat2_low_PE_060 | metagenome-assembled genome bin R15 | reverse complement strand
GCCTTCCCCTTCACTCCTGGCCCCTGTGCCTCCCCCTTTTCGGGGAGTGTCTGCCCCTCATTCCGCCCTTGGATAGGGGAAGAAGGGCCGCCAGTCGTTTATAAGGAAAGACCAATCCAACAACAACGATATGAAAAAGTCCCTATTCCTCATGCTGGCAGCCTTTGCCACGCTGTCGGTGGCGCAGACCGCCCCGCAACTACCGTCGTTCTCCACGCCACTCACCCCGCAGGTTGAGGCGGCGAATGGCATCTGGACCTACACCTTCGGCACGCCCGAGGCCATCAGTTACAGCACCACGCGTCACTTCGTACCTGCCACCGAGTCGCTGGCGCAGATGCCTGCTGCTGACGAGTCGCCCCGCGTGCCCACCGCCGAGGTGAGCAACCGCGGAGTGCTCGTGCACATCCCCCTCGACTGGACAGAGAAGATCTATGGCCTGGGACTGCAGATGAAGTCGTTCCAGCTGCGCGGGTCCATCAAGGAGCTGCGTGTGATGGCCGACCCCAACGATAACTCCGGCGACTCGCATGCCCCCGTGCCGTTCTACGTCACCACGGCCGGCTACGGCGTGTTTATCGACAATGCGCGCGAGCTCACCTATTACTTCGACAAGACCGGTCTGCGCGAGGGTGGCTGGCCCGAGGTCACCGTGGAGATACCGAATGCCGAGGGCACACGTGTCGTCGTCTTCGCCGGTCCAACGATGAAGGAGGCCATCGCCCGCTACAACCTCTACTCCGGCGGTGGCTGTGTGCCTCCCCGCTGGGGACTGGGCATGTGGTACCGCGTGAAGGGCGACTTCACGCAGAACGATGTGATGACCATGAGCCACGACATGCGCAACAGCCAGATGCCGTGCGACGTGCTGGGGCTGGAGCCGGGTTGGCAGACACACAGTTACTCCTGCTCATTCGTCTGGAGCGAAGGGTTCCCCCAGCCGGCACAGATGATGGAGGAGCTGCTTGCCGACGGCTATCGCGTGAACCTCTGGGAGCATGCCTACACGCATCCCCAGGCGCCCATCTACAAGGCCCTGGAGCCTTGGAGTGGCGATCGCGCCGTATGGGGCGGACTGGTGCCTGACTTCATCGCCCCCGAGGGACGCAAGATCTTTGCCGACTACACCTACGATGCCACAGTCTCCATCGGCGCCTCCGGTTTCAAGGCCGACGAGTGTGACAACGGCGACTGGTGCTTCCCCAACATCACCTGGTTCCCCTCAGGGGCCGACGGTGAGCAGATGCACATGATGTTCGGACTGCGCTACCAGGATGCCCTCCTCGACGCCCTCGACCGCACGGGCAGCCGCAGCTACAACCTCGTGCGCAACAGCGGTGCGCTGGCAGCCCCCTACCCCTTCGTGCTCTACAGCGACCTCTATGATCACCAGACATTCATCAACAGCGTGGCTGTGTCGGGCTTCAGCGGACTGCTGTGGACGCCCGAGGTGCGCCATGCAGGCACCGACGAGGAACTCATCCGCCGCATGCAGAGCGTCGTGCTCTCGCCCATGGCGCTCGTCAACGCATGGTACCTCAAGCACCAGCCCTGGCTGCAGATCGACCGCGGGAAGAACAACGACGACATCCTCTCCGACACGCGCGACGTCACCGAAGCGCTCTGCCGCGACATCATGGGCTGGCGCATGCAGCTGCTTCCCTACCTCCATGCCGCCTTCGTCAGCTACCACAACACCGGTGTGCCTCCCTTCCGTGCCCTGGTCACCGACTATCCCGACGACAAGAACGTGCAGGACCTGCAGGGACAGTACCTCATCGGTGAGTCGCTGATGGCAGCGCCCGTCACCGCCGGCCGTCACAGCGCCGACATCTACTTCCCCGAAGGGGCATGGTACGACTTCTTCACCGGCGAGCGTTACGAGGGCGGGCAGAAGCACCACGTCGAGGTGCCGCTCGAGCGCACCCCGCTCTACGTCAAGGAGGGCACCCTGCTGCCCCTCGCCCGCATCACCCAGCACACCGGCGATGCCGCGTCGCGCACCCTCGACCTGCGTGTCTATGGCAAGGGCGACGTGCAGCCCGCCACCGTCTATACCGACGATGATACGCTCGGGGCCACCTACGATGCCGTCACCCTGAGCTACGACAGCCGCAAGGGCAAGGCCACCCTTCAGGCAGCAACCAAGGCCAGCCGCAAGTTCTACACCCTCGGCAACGTCACCAAGGTAGAATAAGGAATCAAACTAAAAAAACTGCCCCTGCGCCCCCGTGCCTCCCCCTTTTCGGGGAGGCCTTACAGGGGCCTCTCTCGTCTCTCGTCCCCCCTCTCTCCTCTCTCGTCTCTCAGCTCTCAGCTCTCCTCAGGCTCCCTCCCTTTAAGGGAGGGCCGGGGAGGTTCTTTCTCCTCTCTCGGAGGGCCAGGGAGGGTCTTTACAGGTTCTTGCCGAAGAAGTCGAGCATGGTGGCGCGGAGGTGTTCGCTGGTGCCCTTGCCCTCGCTGATGCCGTGTGTGCGCATGGGGTAGCTCACCTGGTAGAAGCGTTTGCCCAGTGTGATGAGTCGGTTGGCGAGCATCTCGCAGTTCTGGTAGTGCACATTGTCGTCGCCTGTGCCGTGTATCAGCAGCAAGTTGCCCTGCAGGCCCTCGGCGTAGCTGATGGGGCTGCCGCGGAAGTAGCCGTCGGGGTTGGCCTGCGGGGTGTTCATGTAACGTTCCTGATAGATGGTGTCGTAGAGTCGCTGGTCGGCCACGAAGGCGATGGCGATGCCGGTCTTGAACACCTGCGGGTAGCGGAACATGCAGTTCAGTGTCTGGCTGCCACCACCGCTCCATCCTGTGATGCCGATGCGTGTGCTGTCCATCCACGCATACTGTCGGCAGAGGTCGATGATGCCCTGTGCCTGGTCCTCGCTGGCTGCCACGCCCACCTCGCCGTAGATGCACTTGCGCCACTCTCTGCCGCGGGGAGCTGCAGCGCCGCGGTTGTCGATGCTCACCACGATGTATCCCTGGTTGGCCAGGTAGTGCCAGAAGAGGTAGCTCTCCCAGCGGTTCTGCACGGTCGACGAGGCGGGTTCGCCATACACCTGGTCGATGACGGGGTATTTCTTCGTGGGGTCGAAGTCGTAGGGTTTGATAATCCACGCGTCGAGGGTGAGGTCGCCGCTCTTGCACTTCACGAACTCCTTGGTGCCCACGGCCAGGTTCTCCCATGCCTGCTGAGCCTCGGCGTTCTCCTCCACCACCTTGTCCACGCTCCACCGTCCGCGCTTGTCCATGCGCAGCAGGGTGTAGCAGGGCACGCGGTCGGCGCTGGTGAAGGTCTCTATGGCGCTGTCGCACGAGGGTGAGAAGCGGCAGCTATACTGTCCGGCCTGCAGGTCGCCGGGGTGACAGAGGGCGGTGATGTCGTCCACATGCGCTTTGCCGTTGACGGTGGCGCGCATCACGTGGCGTTCGGCGGCAGCACCGGGCAGGGCCGTGTCGAAGTAGATGTATCCGCGCTGTGCGTCGTAGGCCACCTCGCGATCCACGTCGTAGTCACCGGGGGTGAGGCATGTCCAGGTCTGCCCGTCGGCGCTCACCCGCCAGATGTGTCGCCAGCCGTCGCGCTCCGAGGTGAACGTGAACGCCTTGTTCCCCTTCAGCCAGTGTATGTTATCGTTCGTCTCCACCCATGCTGCATCGCTGTCGGTGCAGAGCACGCGCGGGGTGAGGGTGGCATCGTCGGCAGCCACCGTCCACACGGTGTTGGTGTTCTGTGCGCGGTTCATCTGCTGTATCATCAGCGTGGTGGTGCCGGGGATGAACTCCATGCGCGGCAGGTAGTTCTCGCGGGGGTTGCCGGGCAGTGTGAGCCAGCGTGGCGAGGTGCCGGGGTGCTGCGTGTCGAGCACGCCGATGCGCACAGCGCTGTTCGTGGTGCCTGCCTTGGGATAGGGGAAGCGGTTCACCGTGGGGTACAGGCTGTCGACGTTGTCGATGATGTCGAACCATCCCGTGCCGCCGGTGTTGCTCTGCCAGAAGGCGATGTAGCGACTGTCGCTGCTCCAGCGAAAGCCATCGCGGCAGTCAAACTCCTCCTCGTAGACCCAGTCGAAGGTGCCGTTGACGATGGTGTCGCAACCGTCGGTGGTGAGGGGCACGATGTGGGTGTCACTCACCGTGGCACGCTCCATGTAGATGTTGTTCTTCGACACGTAAGCCACCTGCTGTCCGTCGGGCGAGAGCTTGGCGAACATCAGCGATGCCTCGGGCAGGCCCTGTCCCAGCATGCGGGTGTTGCCGGTGGCGGTCTCCTTCAGGCGGTAGTCGCCGCGTGTGGCATAGCGCCACACCCGCTGGCGGTTCGTGAACTCCAGCTCGTAGGCAGCGTCGTCGTTGCCTGCCGTCTCGTCCCACTGTCGGGCGGGGCCGTGCTGCGGTATCAGCTCCCGGCTGTTCATCGCTTCCTGCAGTGTCAGCACATGCTTGCCGTCGGCTGTGTCCTCAGCCTTCGCACCCGTTGTGCCGGCAGCCATCAGCACCGCACAACCCATCAGAATCTTGGTTAATCGCATCTTCATATTCTGTGTCAAATTTATATTGTGACTGCAAAGGTACAAATTTATTTTTT
>R15__coassemble_5001_pt1 | contig 4798 bp, 4 predicted proteins | sample R15__metabat2_low_PE_060 | metagenome-assembled genome bin R15 | reverse complement strand
GGCGCTGCTGCTTGTCGGCGCCCTCGCTTCCTGCAACAAGCAGGCGGAGATAGAGACTCCCGCCCAGGAGCCCCAGACCCAGGAAGTCCAGGAAGAGAAGCAGGAAATCAAATTCAACATCAGCGTTGCCGACGTCAATCCCGAGACCAAAGCGTTGAAGAGTGGATGGGAAGAAGGCGACAAGTTGAACATCTGGTTTAATTTCAATACTCAGAAGGAGCCCGACCTCATCATGACCTACGTTAAGGACGGTGAAAATTACAAATGGGAATTGGGAGAACTGCGAAACGGTGTGGAGTTCGATGATACAGGTGACATTTGTATCTGTATTTATGAAGGATTCAACTCCCTGAACGAAGCGGGTGGATACACATTCGACGAATACATAAACCAAGAAAATGAGTCTGATTATTACTTCTCACGCACAACTGAATTGAATGGAGACAGTTGCCCCCAGTTCAGAATGACGTTATTCGGATCTTCTGATTACAGTTATGATAACAACACGGTCAGTACCACTCTTGGTGATGATGGATGGGAATACTATACCGGTGTGCAGATAGTGATTACAGGACTTGATAATACCAAGCCCGGAGAATACACCCTGTCTTCCACGCAGATAAAGTCTTTGAAATCATTTAATACTTACGATGCCAATTTTGAAGACGGACTTGCGGTGGCTGGTGTCAGCAACACCGATGGTGTCGCATTCTACTTCTTTGAGCCCGATGTAGCCTCAGACGGTGTAGAATATACCTTCGTCCTAAGCGATTATACTACAGATAAGTCAAATCCTGCAGTTAAGTCTTATACCGTTAAGGGAACGATTGCTACAGGTCAGACAACCACAAATGGTCCCAAGAAATGCGTCGGCATAAAGATTCCCGAAAGCAAATTTGCTGTTCCCGCCGCCACCACCGGCACTGCCAAGGCAAAGCTTGACGGCACCAACGAAGTTGACGTGACCTGGGTTCAGCTCTGGGAGAATGGTCCGAAGTGGGCCACCATCAACGTAGGCGTTACTTCCACCTCCGCCACCGGAGCTGACCTTTACGGCGGCTACTATCGCTGGGGCGGCACGACCAGTAAGAGCACTACTGATGTTTATATTGGTACCGATTATGACGGCAATGGAAATCTGAAATCAGATTACGACACCGCCACCAAGCTTTGGGGCAGCAACTGGCGTATGCCGACTAAGGATGAACTTACTAAACTTAAGGATGATTGCACTTGGAGCACTTTCAGCAGCGGATACACAATAACGGGAAAGGGCGACTATGCCTCTAATAGCATTTTCCTGCCTGCCGCGGGTTACATCGAGTCCGCCGGCAGTACAGTCTACAACGCGGGCAACTACGGGCACTACTGGTCGTCCACTCCTAGTATCAGCTACAGCGCCTACGAAATGTACTTCAATTCTGGCGAGCAGATTATGTACAGCGAAAACCGTGAGTACGGTGACAGTGTCCGCGCTGTGCTGGCTGAATAGAATTCAAGCACATCCCCTCGCAGGCCAACCCCCTGCCGCAATCAATCCCCGGCCCACGCCTCCCGCGACGAGCCGGGGAGATTCGTACAAAACGCGAGTGACTCGCGTGTGTACGAGCACGCTACGCGACTCAGTCGCGTAGTGTCCAAATAAAATCAATTCGGAGATGGATTTTTTGTTCTTAGTTCGGAAATTGTTTCTATATTTGCGCTTAGAAAATGGTGGGTGCTACGGCACACATCACCACAGGGAGGCCTCAAATGGTTTCCCTGTTTCTTTATATAGGCACCTCAAATCACCTCTTTCGTAGAGCCAAAGCTCGTCAATATCGGCTCCGGAAGCCACTCTGGAGGCAATTCGGCTGTAATAAAAACGAACAGCGCCACCTTTGTTATTGTTCATTATGACTTTCGATGCCTGCTTGAATCCCTGCTTGAACATATGCGAAATCTTCTTGCGGTTCCACGGCGGCTGGAAGCTCTCGTATTCGTAGAACTCGCCGTCCACCAGCAGGTCAGGGCATTTCCAGTCATACTTCGTGCCGATGAGTGGACCGTAAATCTCTGCATAGAGTGGGTCCATGAAATGCACCGACGCCAACACTAGCACCTCTCGGCCTTCCCGGGCCCAGATGCGGGCAATGTCAAGAAGGTCGTGATAATCCGAGGCGGTGGGGTCCAGGCCCCTCATCGGCGGAGGCACCGGCAATCCACCTGACGTGTTGAATGTCTGCGGCAGATACTGTCACAGATATTTTACGCTGAGCGAAGAAATCGTTATATTTGCAAAATCAAAAAAAAGACTCTATGAACAACAGAATTCAACTTGGCGAGTACCTTGCGCCCGAAATCAAGGTAATGGAAGTCCACAGCCGCGCCGTGCTGTGCGTGAGCCCGGATCTGGGCGGACTGGGAATTGACGACAATCCGTTCGGAAGCAACACGGAAGACTTATGGTAAACCTCAAAATCAAAAAGAAATGAAAAAGACTTATCATATACTTATGGCGGCGCTGCTGCTTGTCGGCGCCCTCGCTTCCTGCAGCAAGCAGGCGGAGATAGAGGCTCCCACCCAGGAGCCCGAGACCGGGGAAATCCAGGAAGAGAAGCAGGAGATTAAGTTTAACATTACCGTTGCCGACATCAATCCCGAGACGAAGGCGATAAAGAAAGATTGGGCAACGGGCGACAAGCTCAGCGTGTGGTTTATGGAAAACCAGCAGCAGGAGCCCGACCTTGTGCTGACCTACGACGGCACAAAATGGAGTACTGGAACACTCCGCAGCGGGATCACGGCAAAGGATTTGGCAGAGGCTGTTGACGATTATTCAAATTATGCATATTGCTACTATGAGGGTTTCAATGACCTGAGCAAGTATTCATATGTAACGGACAAGTTTGGTAACAAGTTTTCCCATACAAAAGAACTTGGCGGCACAACCTATCCACAATTGCCTATGGTACTGTTTGGCGGGGCCTTGTACGAATTTGACGAAAGCACAAACACACTGTCCGCTACGCTTGGAGCGGGAGATGCAGATGAAGGCGTAGATGCCTGGAAGTATATCACCAACTTGCAGGTGGTGATTACGGGCTTGGCCGGAGAACCGGGCAAATACACGCTCGCTTGTGACCAATTGAACAGTCCGGCTTATTTCGATTTGGACGGGGTTGGTGATATTCTTAATACGCAACATGTAGTGGCCGGTGTCAGCAACGATGACGGTGTGGCATTCAACTTTTGGCTCACAGATGGCGGCGCAGCCGACCCCACATTCACCCTTACGGACTATACCGACGAATCGAATCCTGTAGTAAAGACTTACACCGCCACAGGCAAGAGCCTGACATCCCCGGGTATCACTAAATGCCTCGGCATCAAGATAGACGGCAGCAAGTTCCAGGAAGAGCCAGCCCAGCTCTGGAGCGGCGGCCCTTACTGGGCAAAGACAAACCTCGGCGCGGTCAGCGAGACCGGTTACGGGTATTACTACGCCTGGGGATACACCAAGGGATGTGTTCGCAACAGCGCGGGCGACGGCTGGGTGCTTGCATCTGACGGTACAACTGAAGAGCAGTTCAACACCACCGGCTTCCCTTACCTCTCCCCGGAATCAGGCTACGTTCTCGAAGCCGCGAAAGACGCCGCCACAGCCTGCCTGGGCACCGGCTGGAGGATGCCGACAAAGGAGGACTTCGACAATCTCAAATCCAATTGTGAAGTCGAATATGTAACCTCCGGTGTCTGTGGCGTAAGGTTCACAGGCAAAGACTCATATGCCGGCAACTCCATCTTCCTTCCCGCCGCCGGTTACGGCGAAGACTCCGGCCTGGAAGTTCCGGGCGCCACCGGCTGCTACTGGTCAAGCACGCAGGATGTCAGCTACAAAGCGAACTACCTCCTCTTCAATCCGAGCCTTGAATCTTCCATCGTAGGCTACGACGACAAGAACGATGACAGATGCTGCGGTTACTCCGTCCGTCCCGTCCGTGACGCGTTGTAATAAAAGTTGTACATTACGCGAGTCACTCGCGTAATGTACGAATATACCATATTATGACAAAGATTGAAACCAGACAGCAGTATGAATGGGCTCTCGGAAGAATCGAGGCTCTGGTCGACATCGTTACCGAAGAGATGCCGGAAGATGATCCTGCAAAGATGGAGTATTGCATACTTTCCAACCTTGTGGCCGACTATTCGGATGAACATTTTGATTTAGGCGCCCCGACATTGCAGGAAGTGCTGAAAGAACGGATGTTCGAGCAGGGGCTTTCCCAAAAGGATGTCGCCGCTATGATTGGGACCAGCCAGTCAAGGGTCAGCGATATGATTTTCGGGAAATGCCATCCGACCTATGAGATTGCAAGGAATCTCTGCTGCAAGCTGGGGATATCACCGGCAATAGTTCTTGGAGTGTAAAAAGAGGGTGACTAAAAAGTCTTAGTCACTCTCTTTTTTATTTGTATCTCCGAACTGACAGGCAGCAGCCTCCGGGGGAACTCCATTCGCTTGCTTCACCACACAAAAGCAGGCTTTTGCGGGGACCCCGAGCGCTCACTCCGGCCCCTCCCACAACACAGCGTGTAAAAAGCAAATATTTCTGCACCAATTTTCGGAAAAGTAGATTCGTCAGTTTTCGGCAATTAGGGTTCGTCAGTTAAGACGGACTTTTTTGTTTTATTATAACAAGGAAGAGAAAGCTCGGCAGCGCGCTGGCCCGCGTTATCATCGGCGGCTTAATGTCGGTGGTTTTAAAATTTTCTCTATCATCTCTAGTAAACCAGCCCAAAAACAATGGTTTATT
>R15__coassemble_4404_pt1 | contig 5220 bp, 4 predicted proteins | sample R15__metabat2_low_PE_060 | metagenome-assembled genome bin R15 | reverse complement strand
CAGCACCCTTGCAGGGCCTTAATAATCAAATGAAGAAAATATCCCCCAATGGGGGATGAAAATGGAGAAAATAAGGGCGAGCCTAGATTCCTTCGCGTAAATCCGTGATTAGTCTCACGACGGGCAAATGGAAGACAAAGAATGAGCAATGCGACAATGGATGTTACAACCCATCCGCAAGATTCGTTTTCGGTGTCAGAAGATGTAGTTCAGGGCGATGTAGAGGGTGTTGGCTCCATCGCTCTTCTTGAAGGGGATGCCATCTTCTACCGAGATGATGAAATTGCGGTTCATGGCGAGCTTCAGGCCCATGCCTGCGCTGCAATGCGGCTGCAGCGCCTCTTTGCGGAGCTCGTCGGTGCTGCGGCCGTAGAAGGCACTCAGTTCGTCGGCCTTGTATAGGCTGGTGACCATCCCTGCATCGAAGAAGGGATTGACAGCCACATACCAACTCTGGTTGAGGAGGTTGAACGAGAAGAGCCGCAAGCGCAGTTCGACGTTCGTCCATGCATAGTCGCTACCTACAAGTCGTTGCGGCAGCAAGCCACGCACCGAGTTGATGCCGCCCAGGCCATCGGTATTGGTCTGTCGCAGGTAATAGGTGCAGATGTTTTGCTGGGTATAGAAGGGCGCCTGCCCAGCAACCGTTCCCTGGTAGGCGATGTGGTATGCAAAGACAGCCCTGTCGGGCACCACGGTGAGGTAGTGGCGGAAGTGGGCCACCAGACGGAGGTAGCGGTAGCCGTCGCCGAAGAGGTCGGGCGAGCCGTTGAGGTAGACCTCGCTGTTGATGCCGTGCGAAGGGTCGGACTCATTTTCGCGGGAGTCGTAGTGCACACCCGCTTTCACCTCCACGCGATGCCCCCCTTCTGCCTCAGAGGCTGTGAGCACCCCGGCAGCGCACATCTGGTGGAACAGTGTGTTCTCAGCATCGTAGTCAGCATTCGTGATGTCCCCTAACCTGTAGTACCAGTAAGTGGTACCGACGATGGCTTCAAGGTTCTTGCAGAGAGTTTTCTGAAAGTCGGCCATCACACGTACCATCGAGCGCCGGTAGTTGTAGCGGGCGGTGCGCAGGTCCTTGTTGCTGTCGAGACTGCTGTCGTATGCCTCAATGCCGTTCAAGCCATAGAACATGAACATTGGGTCGTGCTGGTAGGAAGCGGAGAACGTGGTGCGCACGGTGGGTATCAGGTAGCGGGTGTCCATCTGCGCATGGAACAGCGTCTGCCCTTTCGTGTAGCGAGATGCCTCCACATAATAGCGCTGTCGGTAGTCGGGAAACACATCTTTGTAGTTGAAGATGTCGGCGCAGATGCCGTACTGGAACCCCAGGTCGCTGTTGTATCCCACACAGGGAAGAGGCCCGATGTTCCACCCATCCTTGACGATTTCGTCGCCATAGGCACGTACGGGAATAAGAATGCTGGCCGTCAGCAGCACAGCCAACAGTGGATAATGTCGATGGGTCATTGTTCGTCTATTCTTCCGCGAAATACCACATACCGTTGAAAAAGGTATTCCGTCACGAGGTTAAGAAACATATTGATGAATGTCACGAGGTATTCGTTCCACATCAGTGTCTCGGCAAGGTATGAGCCCAGCCATGTGGACAGCGGAGTGAACACGGCATAGTAGGCAAGCACCTTCATCATCGCCACGGGCACGTTGGCCGTGCTCTTGAAGGTGAACTTGCGGTTGAGCGTGAAGTTCCATACGATGGACAGCACAAGCGCTATCAGGTAACAAGGCCAGTACCTCCATTGGCACAGCTCGTTGAGCAGCGCAAAGCTGCCCATCTCTATCAGCCCTGCGCTGCATGAGAACAGCGTGAACTTTGCGGCGCGGAGTATCTCCTTTCTTTGCATCGTTTTGTTGCGTTTATTTCCATCAACCACCATCATGGTTTCCTGATTGTCGCGGCAAAAATACAGCACTTTTCTCATAACGCCAAATTTGATTCATCCATTCTAATCGAGAATAAGTTAATTGAAGTTTCGCAAATAGATTTTAGTTAGATTGGGTGATAAACACGTCCGTATTGTCAGGACAGGGATGGCAGAAGTACTTTGATGAGTACAACCTCGTTGCCGGAAGCTTCGAAGGAAGAAGGCAAGGGACGGAAGGAGTGCAAAAGGGGGTGGGGGAGCAAAAAATAAGCGATAGATTGCTTGTCTGACAGAAAAAACCGCTATATTTGCATGCGAAACTGTAAAAAAGCACTTCTATGGCAATGGAAAACAACAAGGATTGCTGCCCGTCGGGGAGCAATGGGTACTACAAGTTGAGCTGGCTGCAACGCATCGGCTTCGGGTCGGGCGACATGGCTCAGAACCTCATCTATCAGACCATCAGCATCTGGCTGCTGTTCTTCTACACCAACGTGTTCGGGATCAAGCCCGGTGCCGCCGCCACGATGTTCCTGGTGGTGCGTCTCGTGGATGTCCTCTGGGACCCCGTGGTTGGAACCCTCGTTGACAAGGGCAACCCCAAGTGGGGCAAGTACCGCTCGTGGCTCATCCTGGGCGGCATACCGCTCGTGGCCCTGGCTATACTGTGCTTCTGGAACGGCTTCAGCGGCTCGCTGCTGTATGCATACATCACCTATGTGGGCATGAGCATGTGCTACACGCTGGTGAACGTGCCATACGGGGCGCTGAACTCGAGCCTGACGCGCGACACCGATGAGATCACCATCCTCACCAGCACCCGAATGTTCATGGCTAACCTCGGCGCCCTCTGCGTAAAGAGCGTGCCTATGATTCTGGCCCTCTTCGTGCCCGCCGCTTCCCGCGCTGCCGAGAACGGCACCCCCACCGACCCCAGGGCCTGGTTCATCACCATCTTCATCTTCGCGATTGCCGGCCTGCTGCTGCTCATCTTCTGCTTCAGCCAGTGCAGGGAGCGTGTTGTGATGGACCAGAAGGAAGCCGCCAACGTGAAGGTCAGCGACCTCTGGATGGAATTCGGCAGGAACAAGCCCCTGCGCATCCTTGCCTTCTTCTTCATCACCGCCTTCGCGATGATGAGTGTGGGCAACGCCGCCGACGCTTACTTCATGAAATACAACGTCGGCGCCACCCCGCTGCTGACCACCGCCTTTATGTGGCTCGGCACCATCCCCGCCTTCATCTTCATGCCCCTCGTCCCCGCCATCAAGAAGGCCGTGGGCAAGAGGGGTATGTTCTACATCTTCCTCGGCGTGGCCATCCTTGGTATGGTGATGATGTACACCTTCGTGAGCATACCGGCGCTGAAGAGCCACTTCTGGCTGCTGTGCATAGCACAGTTCGTGAAGAGCACAGGCATCATCGTGGCCACCGGCTACATGTGGGCCCTGGTGCCCGAGGTGGTAGCCTACGGTGAATATACTACCGGCAAGCGCATCGCCGGAATCGTGAACGCCCTCACCGGAATCTTCTTCAAGGCTGGTATGGCGCTGGGCGGCGTGGTGCCCGGACTCGTGTTGGCATGGGTGGGCTTCAACGCCGAGGCTGCGACCCAGACTCCCCTTGCCGAACAGGGCATCCTCTGGCTCGTGTGCGTCATCCCCGCCGCTCTGCTGCTGCTTGCCATATGGATCATCAGCAAGTATGAGCTAACCGACGAGAAAATGAACGAAATCAACAAAGCAATAGAAGAAAGAAATGCGTAAACTGGTTATCATCGCGCTCGGTCTGGCCACACTGGCCTCCTGCGCCCCCCAAGAAGTGACACTCAAAGGAGCTCTCGATGGCAAGTTCCTCATTGGCTGTGCCATCAACGAGGCGCAGATCCGCGAACTCGACGCCAAGGGAGACTCCGTGTTCCTGAAGCACTTCAATGCCGCAGAACCCGAAAACTGCCTCAAATCCTGCGAAGTGATGCCCAAATGGGGCACCTACGAGTGGGAACTGGCCGACGAATACGTGGACTTCTGCGAGCGCCACGGAATCGTCTGCATCGGCCATTGCCTCACTTGGCACAGCCAGTGCACCCCCGACTATTGCTACGATTCCGAGGGCAACCTCCTCACCCCCGACTCCCTCAAGACCAGGATGAAGGAATACATCAGCACCGTGGTGGGCCGCTACAAGGGCCGCATCAAGGGCTGGGACGTCGTGAACGAAGCCATCCTCGAAGACGGTTCCTACCGCCCGAGCCCCTTCTGGCAGATTCTCGGCCCCGAATTCATCCCTTGGTCCTTCCAGTGCGCGCAGGAGGCCGACCCCGACTGCGAACTCTACATCAACGACTATGCTATGCACGAACCCGCCAAGGTTGCCAAGTACATCGAGATTGTGAAGGACCTTCAGGCGCGCGGCATCAGAATCGACGCCGTGGGCTTCCAGGGCCACATCGGAATGGACTACCCCGATATCGACCTCTATGAGAGCCTCGTGCAGAAGGTTGCCGCCGAGACCGGTCTGGAAATTTGCTTCACCGAACTGGATATGAGCATCCAGCCCACCCTTACAAGGAGCGCCGACCTGGGCGATATGAGCTTCACCGACGCGATGAAAGTTCCCGAAATCCGTGAAAAGTGGATGGCGATGATGAACCCCTGGCCCGACGGAGTGCCTCAGGAGCGCGAAGACGAGTGGAACGCCCGCTTTGGCGAATTCTGGCAGATGTTCCTGCGCAATGCCGGCATAATACGCCGCGTGAACGTGTGGGGCGTGTGCGACACCGACAGCTGGAAGAACGGCTGGCCCATCCCCGAGCGTCAGGACAGCCCCCTCCTGGTGAACCGTGACTATGAACTCAAACCCTTCCTCAAAGAATTCCTCAATCAACAGTAAATTACTATGGCAAAGAAAGTTATAAAAAGATACCTCTTCCCCGAGGACTTTATGGCCGACCCTTCGGTCCACGTTTTCAACGGTAAAATCTACATCTACCCTTCCCACGACTGGGAGGACGACTCCAATACGGAAAACGACAGCGGTGACCAGTACAAAATGAAGGACTATCACGTCCTGTCGATCGACGGCGACCCTATGACTGGCAAGGTCATCGACCACGGATGCGTGCTGCGTCAGGAAGACATTGCCTGGCACGGACGCCGGCTCTGGGACTGCGACGTTCAGGAAAAAAACGGCAAGTACTATATGTTCTTCCCGATGAAGGACCGCAACGACGTGTTCCGCCACGGCGTTGCCATTGCGGACAATCCCGCCGGACCTTTCATCCCCCAGCCGGAGCCCGTGCACGGCAGCTATTCCATCGATATGGCCATAA
>R15__coassemble_3062_pt1 | contig 6844 bp, 5 predicted proteins | sample R15__metabat2_low_PE_060 | metagenome-assembled genome bin R15 | reverse complement strand
ATCAATAATATCATCAATATCATACGCATTACGTTAAATTTTTTCCTTATAACAACACCCATAATATGCATCCGACGGTTCAGTCGACACCCCCCCCCCCTCTGCTGTTAACACATAGAGAGTGTCTTTGGAATGAAGATAGTATAGAGTGGCTGATTCATCACCATACATGGACACAATATCATTTCGGTTAAAAGAAAACAAAGGAGCGAACGAATAACCCGTGTCTTGTGCCACACCTGGGACGATCATAAAAAAACACACAAATATATAAATAAAAAAACTTTTCATGTACAGAGTGAATGATTAAGGCAAAATTAACGAATATGTAATTTAGCACCAAGCGCTACCTTGACTGGCCCAACAACAGAAACATTCGATTGATGATATATTTCAGTATCTGAACCAGTTTCGAAAGATGCATCATGGATATCTATGAACCGCTTATTATATAGAGAATCTCCTGTTATCTCATCATTGATAAATGCTGTCTGGCCGATATTGTTTGAAGGAATCACAGCCAGTGAAGGATCTCCAAAAATATGCCATTTCAAGAAATTTGACATTCCACTTGTTCCGTGAACATTTATCATTTCGATACCTGAAAAATAGCATAAAGCTCCAAAGGATTGCGAATCATCCAAAATCAACAACTCATTGAACGCATCTTGAGCCTCCATTGGCGGAGTCCATGATTGATTACCTGAGGAACCATAAAATGCAATCGCACCTGCTGCGGAATATCCATTATTGTATGTAGCTTTCAGCATTCTTTCTGCCAAACAGTCTTCATTTACGCAATCAAACCGGCCCACTAAACAAGCAACGGAAAAAACAAATGGCAATGCCTCCGCATTCCTCAAAGAATTGACTGAATTTGTTGAAAATTGACTCGTTAACCAAGTAGTCTCTGAACCATGACCTGCATAATTAATGACGGATAATCCTCCATTAACGCAATCAATTATATCAGAAGCCGTAGGATTCCCGGGATTGTCGCTTCCACCTTGCGTTCCATCATATGATTCGGCAACATAGTTATAATGACCAGCTAAAAGGCAGTTCCTTATATTCCGCATATGCTGGTAATCAGATTCACCATGATGACCTCCAGCATAGGACGAAGCAATACCCAATCCATTATGAAACCACTCATGCTCATACATATTCTCATAACCTATAGTTCTGTTAACCATAGTAGATACATCATCTTTCGTATCAGCACAATATCTACCAATGATTAAATCGGGGATACTGTCATCACCTGAAACTATGCCATACAATGGATCCGAGCAAACGAAAGATTCTAAGTCATCATCATATATCATATAAGATGGAATCTGTTGATAGTCTCCAACCAGCAAGACGTACATAAGTGCGTTGTCTTCGTCATATTCTGTTTGAATGAAGTCAGCGACATCCTCTACTGTCGTCCCTATATGGCTCATTGTAACCATTTTCGTAGGAAGGCCTAAATTATTCTTATGTATGACAAAGTTACGCATTTCATGTGCAAATGAATCGCAAGCGATGACCAACATCTTCTCTGCTTGCTGTGTGCTCTGCGCATTTTGCTGCGACGTGGAGAGGGCTGAACTTAAAAAATCTTCAGATTCCATACACTGGCTTGAATCCGACATTTGATCGTAGTTGATGAACAAGTTACGGCAGACACTCTCAAATGACCTGCCATGCAAAGCTTTCGCAGTTGGAACGTTGCGGCCATCATAGCCAGAAAAGGACAACTCCAGTACTATCCTGCTATGTATTCTCAGCGTTTGGGTGACCGGATTATATTGAAACGGGTTGATTGTCACATTACAGCCTCTTACATCACGGATCAGATAGGGTTTACCGATTGCAGCCAATTCAGAGGGGTAGAACTCGTTTCGATGGTATACTTCAGCAAACCTGTAAGCAACGCTGTCAGGATGAACAGACCGCATGATATCACCTTTAGATGGGGCGATGGGGAGAACGATGTCTTCATACTCACTGCTGATAATACGTAGAGCGCATTCAGCGCCATATGGAATGGACAGACTGGCACTCGCTGAAGGAACATCAGGCATTCCTTTGTCAAGATTGCAATGTGTTGCAGCGGATGAAATATGATGAAAGACCTTTCCTTCAATAGTTACAGACTCTTGGGAAAAACCATCCACAGTCAATTCAAGTTGGACAGAACTCTTTGTGGAAGATACCACGCGGATTGCCTCATCGAAACAGGGACTAATATTCTGCATTGAGGATTGTGCGCTCCCCAAATGAGGTAACAGCAATATACCCCAGAAGGAAAAATGAAAAAAAATATTATGATTAAAATTTTTTTTCATGGCTCGGCGTGTTTACTTCGTGAGTATCATGCGCTTCGTATCAACCACCACGCCGTCGGCAATAAGGGAGTAGAGGTACATGCCGGCATCGAGGCTGCCACCTTCGATGGTGATGGCAATGGTGCCGCGGCCCGCCACGGCGTACTCGGCTATCTGCTTGCCGTTCAGGTCATAGACGTACAGCACGGCACTCGACACTCCCTCTGCAACAGTCAGCGGGATGGTCGTGGCCTCCGTGAAGGGATTGGGGGTGTTCTGGCCGAGAGAAGTCGACAAAGCGGTCTCTGGGGTTGCTGCCGTGGTACCGTCGGCACGGCGGGCATTGGACTGCTGCGCTGCCTCCAGCTGTGCCGACAGTTCCTGCACAGAATGGATGAGCAGAGGAATCAGCTCAACGTAGTTCACCGACAGGTAGCCGTCGTCACCCTCCAGCACCAGGTCGGGATAGATCTCCTGCAGTTCCTGTGCTATCAGGCCATAGTGGCGGTGCGTGAGCAAGGAGGACTCCACGTCGTAGAGCGGTTGCTTGCTGCCGTCACAGCCCAGCACATCGCGCTGTTTGTAATTGTAACTGACCACGTTCATGCGGCAGAGTGCATCCAGAGAGCCGGGAACAAGTGTCACAATGTCTGTCTTCAGACGGTAGTCAGAGGGACATACGAGCGAACTGGCCGTCAGCGTGCCGGTGGTATAGACATTGCCACGGAAGTAGCCGGCATAGCGGGCACCGGTATTGACACCCATATCGCCGGAGAAGCTTGTGCCATATACACCGGCCCCGTTCTGCGAACCGTTCAGCTGTCCGGCAAGACCGTAACAGTATCCGCTCGTACCACCGGAGACAGCACCCACCACGCCACAAGCCGTGGCACTGGTGAGCGAAGGAGAGGAGGAATACATCTCGGAGTAGATACCGCAGTTCACAGCACTGCCCATGATGGATGTCCGGCTGTGAAGGCCGAGGTTGTAGCCCGACATTCCAACCGCGCTACGGCTGATGAACAGACCCTCCATGCCGGAATCGGAATAGATGTATGCGGTTGACTGGGAGGTACCGTTGGAATTGACGGACAATGCCGAGCGCAGCGGGCTTGTCCCTTCGTATCCGACAGCCACGTGACCGAGGCTGTCAACTATCAGCTGTGCATTGGCTGATAAGGAAACGACAAGAAGAGCTGCAATAAATAGAATCTTTTTCATAGACTAGAATTCTTAAACAAAACCACAATTTAAAAATGATTTCAATTGCCTATTCCACTGAAGAAGAATAAAAAGTTTTGCTATCCGCAAACAACTCACACACTCATCACTCCACCCACACCTTACGGCCATTCTGGATATAGATGCCGCGGGTAGGATGAGATGTCGGACGACCGAGGAGGTCGTAGAAGAGAGGATAGCCATCTGCCTCAAGTGGAAGGCAGATGGAGGTAACCATCTGCATGAGAAATGACTGCGGAATGAGATACATCCTATGATCAGCATTGGACCAAGCGTAGGCGCCATTCTCATTGAGCACCAGTCCGACGAACTTCAAATCAGGAAGTGGGAGGGAGTTCTCATTGATTACTGACTGAGAGATACACTGGTTTTCGACAATGTCCTGAGGGATAAAGCTGAGGTCCGTCGATGTAAGGAGCAGCAGCCCATCATCCGTCTTGACCAATCCCCTGACAATTCCATCCCAATAGCCAAGATGCGTATAGGCGCCGTCCTTTGTCACCTGGTAGAAACAGTCGGAACGTCCTCCGTTGTCCCTATGCCCTATGTGCCAATAGAAGACTCCGTCCTTTATACACATACACCGAGCACCGAGCATCCTGGCTTGGTTGCTTTCACCGGGAACCACTTGAAGGAGGACGTCACCTTGCTGGGTGAGGATGCAGTCATCGGTCTCGGTATGCGTATACAGCACACCATTCTCGAAGCAGCCGTATTTCACCTTGCTGGATTCAGAAGAAAGCATCTCCCCTTCTCTCGACACGACATACATCACATTTTCCGTATGGAGATAGAAGGCCTTGTCATCGGCATACATGCTGATCACGTCCGTGATATCCAAAGAGAACTGAGGAATAAAATCGCAATCTGGCAGGTGGTTATTTGCAATCTGCAAAATCAGGTTGTCATTGTCTGAATAGTTAGGTGACTGATGATACCGATACCACCAATAGCTAGGGCTGTGTGAAGTGTCACGCCCGTTGCCTCCAGCAAAAAAGACAACAGTGTATTGGTCTTGCAGGCAGCCATCCACCTCAAAATGCACCTTGTAATTGCCTATTCCATTGCTGGACGTATAGACGTCATCTCCATGCATGATAAACAGGGTGTCAGAAGACTCTTCATAGAAATAATAACGTAACCCACCCACACACATGGTCTCTATCGCGTCATACGTCAGACGATTATCTGCGATATCGATTCTTCGATATCGATCGGCGTCAGAGTAATAGGGTGGGACTTGAATGGTATCCTTGTTGACCCAGCATATTCCGACCAATTGTCCAGAATCAGCCTGAATTGTCTTGCTGACAATGAGGGTATCCGCCTTTTGTTCTCCTGAGCAATCGCTGACGCTGCTGACAACGACATAGTTGTCGAGTTCCCTATTGCTCAACACGAGATTCAAGTCATACATTGCCCGTACCGAAGTACAGGTCTTATCCCCATGATGAATGAAGAGCGTGTCGGAACGCTGTTCGTATCTCACATAGTGTGCGCTTCCTGCATGAAACATCCAATGTGCATACATATATAAGCAGTCATCTGCCAGAATGAACGACTGTGATTCACATTCCGATGCGGCAACATCATCACCGATAGTAGAGTGAGGCATATTCAGGTCATCAAATACAGACCAATCGCAGACTTGCCCGCCAACACAAAAAGGCAGCATCGCAACCAGACAAAAAATCGCTTTTTTAAAGTTGAATTTCATAATTTGTACTCAATCTGTCGCAAAAATAGATTTATTCTCAGAAACTTGCAAAATACGTATCGTCTTTATTCCACTATTCCATGGTTTCATTCAATTTTGACGGAAGAACCAAGATGAATCCTTACATTATTGAGCCATGTGCGTTTCTGGGATTCGATACTGAGCGTGGAATTATTTGATAGCTCAACATTGTTCATCGCGACATTGCATCCATATACATATTCATCATTCTGAATATCTGCATTTGATACATACACATTTTGGCATGCCTCTTCTCCACGCAAGGTTACAAATTCGCCATAATGTGGTTTCCAAGAGCTGTATTGAGCACCTTGAAACGTTTGATGGGAATAGTCGAAAGACTCCTGAAATGTGACACAACCATCACTGTCAAAATCTGCATCTACAATAGTTCCATAAGGATCCTGTCCATTTACGGCAGACATCCAATAGTAAAGAAAACCATCATATCTGCCTGAGTCGTATGATAGCGAAAGATAATCCTCGGCGCAAGCTGTGGCGATTATTCGGTTTCTTCCTGACAATGGTTGAATAAAGCCACCGCTATAGCATTGGCCCATGATAACCCCCAAACTTCCAGCCTGTATTTCATTGATTTCTGCCACAAAATCATCTGCACTTAAATTTTCATTATTCCACAAACTAATGTAGGACACATTCGCATTGTAATCACGTACACCGTGGCCTGTGGTATATACGAATAAAAAGTCATCTTTTGTAATTATCGATGACAAACTATCACAAACGCAAGCTAAACATTCTCTTGTTGCGGGATACATGATATCATCATCTCCATCTTCATCCAAATCAGTAGGAGAATTTGCATGAGATCCATCCAAACAAAAACAATCTTCACCCGGATCTAAACCGTCTGACATCAAGACAATGATATGATCATCAAGATAGCCATACTTATTAACAAGAGTAGCGTACATGAATGCACAATCATTCCAATATCTCACATGATTATAGAATTTCGAAGTTCCTCCATTGATAATCAACGCATAGCAATGATCCGCAGTGACTCTCGCGTTTGATAGTGATGCATTACTTGTACCTATCACCGGCGAAACCCTCATCATGCCAGGTTCATGAAACAGATAATCCGACATCAAGTTCCAGCAAGAAAGACTTTTGGGAGGATTCTCTGCTGATATAGTATCTACATTTCCAGATTCAGTGTCAACAAAAAGATACCTACAAGGATGCGACCAAGAGGCATAAGGGTACTCATCAACGAAATATGCAAAACACTCATTTATAGGAGTAACAATCCATTCATCTCCTAGCAATTGAAAATGATATTTCTCAACCGAAAAAGACAGAGAATATAGCCATATATATCTATCTTTCTCCAATTGATTAATAAAAGAATTAGCAATAGAGTCGGACTGTTCTTTGCTGATTGATGAAAAAGATGGTATCGAAAATAAAATAGCCCATAAAAATAATATACTCTTTTTCATAGCCTCACTTTACTTTGTTAAAATCATCCGCTTCGTATCAACCACCACGCCGTCGGCAATAAGGGAGTAGAGGTACATGCCGG
>R15__coassemble_3059_pt1 | contig 6849 bp, 6 predicted proteins | sample R15__metabat2_low_PE_060 | metagenome-assembled genome bin R15 | reverse complement strand
TCGGGGGGGAGGGTCTGGTAGATGGTGTTGCCGGTGAGGGTGACGTCGCCGTTCTGGGTGGCGCCGGCGGCGAAGTGGAGGGTGGCGCCGCTGTAGTCGTTGTGAATGTCTGCCATAGTGTGTGTGAATGAAAGGGTTGGTTATACGGGTGCGGTTGCTGTGTGTATGATAGGGTTGGGTATACGGGTGTGGTTGCTGAGTGTATGCTGTAAAAGGGGTTGGTTATGGGGGTGCGGTGGTTGCTGTCTGTCAAAGGTGCTGGATGTCGCCGTTCATGGTGCTGCCCTCGTGGAAGTGGAGGGAGCAGCCGCTGAAGGTGTTGTGTACGTTGATGGTGACCGTCGGCGGTCGTTCGGGACGTGTGCAGAGGGTGGGGGTGTTGCCACCGTGCAGTGTGCCCAGCAGCCGTGCCATGTCGTCGCACCGTTTGCCGCAGTCCCACAGCAGGGGTGCCAGCTGCCGTTCGTCGTCGGCAGGGCTGTTGCTGCACTCCCGCACATGGGTGTCGATGGTGTGCACCGTCCGGTAGAGGGCGGCGTAGCACTCGCGCAGCGCATCGGGGTCGGCAGGCGGGTCGTAGTCGTCCCAATAGGCAACGCCGGCTTCCACCTCCCAGCGCACGAGGACGTACCACTGTGCTATGCCATCGGTCAGCTGGCGGCAGCAGCGAAGGGCATCGTTCAGCTCCTCGAGCAGGGTGTTGTCCATCGTCCACCACGCGCTGCGTGCCATGTGCTCAGCCTTCCGGACGGTGGCTGTCATCTGGCCCAACGCGTCCTGCAACTGCTCAGGAAGCTGGCTGAGCAGGGCTGTGCACTCGCGGCTGGAGGTGGGGAGGACAGTATTCATAGCACTTGGGGTTTGTTTCAGGGCGCTAAGGTACGCACTTTTTCCTATTGGAGCAAGGGGGAAGCTGATGTTTTTTTCCACATTGTTTCCACATTGCCGGTGGATATGTCCATAATGTCCATTGTCCATTTTGTCCATAAAGTGTACCCCAAAAAAGGGAAAGAGATAATAATAGTATAATAATAATGTATAATCAATGAATTAAACATAATCTTTTTCTTCGTTCTGGAGGGGTGGTTCATGGACATTATGGACAATGGACGCTGTGGACGCTCCGCTCCTTCGTGCCACGCCCCCCGATGCAATGCTGGCACCCCCCGTTGCAGTGACCGCAGGCGCCATGGTGGCAAAGAAATTCTCCGTGTTTGCAAAGAAATATTTCTTTGCCCCAAATAATTGCCAAATTCCTTGTCCATCTCGCGGGAAATGACTATATTTGCAGCGTGAAAGCAAAGAAATCCATGAGGTGTTTTAGCCATCCGTTGCCGCACAGTCGTTTTAAAGATAAGTATACCGTGTTGAACCTCCGCGGTAACCGATGACTTTTTGAAACAATAAACCACATGCATATGAAACATCAGCGTCCTCTCCTGCGTACGGCCCTTGCCGCTGCGCTCACGCCCCTCCTCTTCACCGCCCTCCTGTGTACCACCTCCTGCAAGCCCGACGACGACGGTCCCACGGGCGACGATACGAATGTGACCCACGACTATGTGGACCTCGGCCTGCCCTCGGGCATCCTCTGGGCCACGTGCAATGTGGGTGCCACGGTGCCCGAAGGCCTCGGCGATGCCTTCGCCTGGGGCGAGACGTCCGCCAAGGACGACTACAGCTGGGGCAGCTACGCCTACTGCGAAGGGTCGGACTCTACACTGACCAAGTACTGCAGTGTGAGCACCCAGGGCTACAGCGACTATACCGATGCCCTCCCCTCCCTGGAGGCTGCCGACGATGCCGCCGCCGTCCGCTGGGGCGACGACTGGCGCACGCCCTCACAGACCGAGTGGCAGGAGCTCATCTACAACTGCGCCTGGGAGTGGACCACGCTGAACGGCGTGGAGGGCTTCACGGTCACCAGCAAGGCCAACGGCAACACCCTGTTCCTGCCCGCTGCCGGCCGTCACAGCGGCGCCGACGGCTACGGCGAAGGCTCCCACGGCTTCTACTGGTCGGCCACGCTCTACAACACGCACCCCGAGCTCGCCTGGTGCTGCGTCATCGCCTCGCACGAACAGAACAGGAGGCTGACCTACTACGAGCGCTCCGCCGGCAACAGCGTGCGTCCCGTCAGAGGCACCTCGCTCATCTACGTGAGCACCCTCACCCTGAGTGACGTCGCGCTGACCCTCCCCGAAGGAGGCACCGCCACCCTCACCGTCACCGCCTCGCCCATCGATGCCCGCGACAAGAGCGTTACATGGAGCAGCTCCGACACCTCGGTGGCTGCCGTGGACAACAACGGCACCGTCACCGCCGGCACGGCCGGCTCCGCCACCATCACCGTCACCGCCAACGACGGCAGCGGCGTGACAGCCACCTGCGAGGTCAACGTCGTGCAGTCCATCGACGGATACGAGTATGTGGACCTCGGCCTGCCCTCGGGCCTCCTCTGGGCCACCTACAACGTCGGCGCCACCTCACCCGAAGGCTGCGGCAGCTACTTCGCCTGGGGCGAGACCACCTCGAAGTCGCGCTACGTATGGGCCACCTACCAGTACTGCAACGGCTCCGACGACACGCAGACCAAGTACTGCAACAAGGAGAACTGGGGCGATGGCGGCTATACCGACGCCCTCACCACCCTCGAGGCCGGCGACGATGCCGCCGCCGTCAACTGGGGCGGACGCTGGCGCATGCCCACCAAGGACGAGTGGCAGGAGCTCATCGACAAGTGCACCTGGACCTGGACCTCACAGCGCAGCGTGCCCGGCTACAAGGTGACCAGCAAGGCCAACGGCAACGCCCTCTTCCTGCCGGCCGTCGGCCACCGCGACGATGCCAGCGACGACGATGGCGAGATCGGCTACTACTGGTCATCGACACTCTACCTGTCGTACCCCTACGCCGCCTACTACTGCTACCTCGCCTCTGCCCGCCACAACGCCACCAGCCGCGGCTACCGCTACGCCGGACAGAGCGTCCGCGCCGTGGCACAGCCCTGACACCCACAAGATTGAACCCTAACCCCCACACACGATGAGAAAGACCCTTGCCACAGCCGCCCTGCTGCTCCTCGCCACCCTCGCGGGACAGGCGCAGGAGAAGGTCATGGACATCCTGAAGACCGACGGCACAGTGGCCCGCACCCGCGTGGCCGACCTGGAACAGCTCACCTTCCTCACTGCCGACAGCGAGGGCCGGCTGGCCACCCTGCTCGTCACCACCACCAACGGCATCACCGTGCGCACACCCGTGGACGAGGTGGAGATGATCACCTTCACCGACACCCTCTACAACCTCAACAGCAGCGGCTACCGCATCCTCGAGGCCGACGAGCTCTGCTGGCCCGACGACCGCCTGCTGCCCGCCTTCCTGCCCCCTGCCAGCCCCGTCAAGGTGCTCGACATGAAAGCCGCCTCGCTGAGCGACGCCGAACGCGTGATGTTCTGCACCCTGCAGGGCATCGTCAACCGCACCCGTCCCCGCATCCTCCTCTACAACCACGACGAGGAGCCCCGCAGCACATGGCCCACGGCACACAGCCTGCGCCTCTCCACCATCCCCGCAGCGAACCCCTACCAGCTGGTGAAGCTCTACACCGAGGAGATACGCGGCCTGGTGCTCTACAGCACCGAGCGCAGCGAACACTACGCCAACCTCGCCGCCACCATCGCCGGCCTCGACCGCCTGCTGCCCGTGACAGCCGACATACAGGCCAAGCTCACCGCCGCCGGCGTCGACCTCCCCGTCGTGGAGGACCTCACGGCACTCACCCTGACCAGCGCCACCGACATCTACACCTACCTCTACGACCACTACTGGAGCCGCTGCAGCCACCGCCTGCTCGTCAGCATACGACCCACCATCCCCTACGTGCACGACATCGCCGCCGCCTGCGGCTCGGCATGCGTATGGCTCGACCCCCGCACCTCCTCCGAGGCCAAGGTGCTCGACAAGATGCTGCAGGACCTGACACCCGGACGCGACATCGTGCTGGGCTGGTACCCCGAGGAACGCTCCGGCGTGGGCGAAGCCACCAAGTACGGACTGTCAACCGTGCCCGCCGACTTCTTCGAGAACACCACCGTGTACACCGCCGTCAACAAGTCCGTCAAGATTCCCCCCGTGCCCAAACGGCCCAAGCTGGAGAACAAGGTGTACGCCACCGTGTACATCAGCGACGGCGACAACATCCAGTACTGCCAGCATGCCATGGCAAAGATCTTCACGCAGAGCGGACGCGGCAAGATGCCCCTGAACTGGACCATCAGTCCCGCCCTGGCCGACATCGCCCCCTCGATGCTCAACTACTACTACGGCAAGGCCACCACCAACGACTGCTTCGTCAGCGGACCCTCCGGCGTGGGCTACGCCATGCCCTACGACGCCCACAACTCGCGCTACTACGCCAACTCACGCGTCAGCCAGCTGCTCGTGCCCTACACACAGCTCACCCAACGCTACATCGAGAAGAGCGGACTGCGCGTCATCACCGTGTGGGACAACATCAGCACCGTGCAGCGCGCCAACTACGCCGACAACTGCACCTACCTCTACGGCCTCACCATCAACGACTGGGAGCGGCAGACAGGCCGCCTCACCGGCAAGGTACAGTCCGGCTGGCTGCCCATCATCCCCCTGTACCCCTGCTACGCCGGCGGTACCGACGTCATCACCACCTTCTTCAAACGCGACATCCAGCGCTACAAGGGCACTGAGCCTATGTTCGTCACCGGACAGGCCTCGGTGTGGGACGCCGGTCCCGACAAGCTCGTAGCCCTGGTGGACGAGCTCGATGCCCTCGCACCCGGCAACGTCAACATCGTACGCGCCGACCACTGGTTCAGCTACTACAACGAGGCACACAACCTGCCCTTCAACATCACCCTGCTGGAGGACATGGAGGTCACCTCATCGCCCGCCCGCACCAACGTGAAGTTCGCCGCCAACGGGTCACCCTCCGAGGGCTACATGTGGATATCGCGGTCGGCCGAGGGTACCGGATGGGTACAGCTCGACTTCAAGGAGCCCTTCACCATCAGCCGCTACGTCGTGCGACATGCCGAGGCAGGCGGACTGGAGCCGCAGCTCAACAGCCGCGACTTCAGCGTAGAGACCAGCCTCGATGGCGTGACCTGGACCACCGCCGGCACCTACACCGACAATACCAGCGCCGTCACCGAAGCCACCATCACCCCCGTGGAGGCACGCTACGTGCGCGTGACCGTCACCGACGCCGGCGCCGACGGCCTCGTACGCATCGGCGACATCGAGGTGTACGGCACACACTGACCCACCGTCACGGCAGGCAGGTCGGCCTCACGGTACGCAAAGGTACTGGGCAATGACCCAGACCTCGGTGGGGTTGAAGGTGCGGCGGCGGCCATCGTAGCCGGCAGCCTGCAGGGCAGCCTGGAGGTCGCGGCAGAGGTCGAGTTCGTACTTGAACCGCTCCCAGGCCTTCTTGCCCTTCACCGTGGGATGGTAGAGCTCGGCCAGCTCGGTGCGGCCATAGGCACGGATGGGGAAGTCGTAGATCGCAGCAGGCAGTACCTCGGGCACGGGGTACACGATAGGGGTATCAAACATAAAAAAGGGTAAGGATAAGCGTGTGATGTGAGTGAAAGGTGGCCGCAGTGCCCCTCCCTGTAGGAGGACCGTGCATGATGGCCTCATCGTATTGTGTTTCAGTTGCAAAGGTACAAAATCTCTGCGACATGTGCAAGCGATGGAAGAAGAAAAAATCACACTTTTTCCGATTTTTTTGCCCTCACCCGCCGAAAGGGGCCCATAAGTCGGAAAACGCCCCTGCTGCATGTCGTACCTTTGCAGCGGATTTCGAAACCAACACGTCTAACCCCAACCCAACACCCGTACCATGGCTATTACCTACAAAGTGGTGGAGTGCGCAAACCCCAGCGGCGCTGCCGGCGTGGACTACGCCTGCGACCGTGCCGTGAAGACCGGCGACTACACCTTCAAGGACCTTGCCGAGGACATCCAGTTCTCGACCACCGTGACCAAGGCCGATGTGGTGGCTGTGCTGACCGCTGCCAAGGAGTACATCAAGAAAGGTCTCCTCGCCGGCCAGCGCGTAGTGCTCGACGAGCTCGGTGCGCTCCACGTAGCGCTCAAGAGCCGCTGCTTCGCCCAGAGCGCCATGACCGCCGAAGGCTTCAACCCCGCCAGCTACATCAGTGGCATCCGCGTGGGCTTCCGTCCCGAGGCCGAGCTCATCAAGAGCCTCCGTGCCAGCTACACCGTGAAGCGTGTCAGCAGCGATCTGCTCGCCTAAACGAGCCAGCACCTCCCCCCTGCCCTCCCCCTCGTGGGGAGGGGCGGGGAGCCCTGAAGACCCCGGAAGCACGGGAATCGGCACGCGCTCCCCAACCACCCAACACTCACCTCTCATCCCCCCCCCAGAACCCTTATGTCAACCCTACCTACCACCTCCCTCACCTTCCACTGGCGCGAAGTGCTGAAGTTCGTCATCACCGTGCTCACCGCCATTGCCGGCGCCCTGGGCATGCAAAGCTGCCTCTGACAGCACCGTCGCCACCGCTACCTTACACCTGCCAACCATGAAAACGCTCCGCCTCGTACTCCTCGCCTCACTGGCCCTCCTGCTCCTGGCCTGACACCCCCGTCAGCCCTCCGGCACACCCGCAGCCCTCCGACACCCGCAGCCGTCCTCCCTCCCTGCACACCGCATCCGGTTTCCTCCCTATTCATCTGGGGAGGACGGACAGGGCCTGTCGCCACCCCAGCCGCCCTCATACGAGATAGAGAACTCCGCACGCCTGATACCGCATTCCGAGACCACCACAGGGGGCCTAAGGA
>R15__coassemble_2555_pt1 | contig 7729 bp, 6 predicted proteins | sample R15__metabat2_low_PE_060 | metagenome-assembled genome bin R15 | reverse complement strand
CTGCCGACGCCGCCATAGACCAGATAAAGCGCAAGGAATATCCCGCTAAGGTTGCGGAATACATGGATTCGGCAAGCTCACCAACCATGGATCCGGCTGGTTCACCAACCCCAGTCGGCATCCTTCTTGTCGGCATCAACTACGACCGCGAGACAAAGACGCACACCTGTAAGATAGAGCGATTGGGGGGGTAAATGTCTTTGCCTCAACAAGTTATAACACAAAGTCCGCTATGATGCCGTCAACACCGTGACGACTCGTAGCGGGTTTTTTGTGTGCAGACAAACAGAAGAAATATCAATGAATTATCCATAAATTAAATTCAAACAATGGAAAAGAAAGAATTCCGCGATGAATACCTTGCGCCTCAAGTAAAGGTGGTAGAGATGCAGGCTCGTCAGCAAATGCTGGCAGGGTCGGAATATTATTCTCCTGCAAGGGATGGTTTATCTGATGGAACCGAGCAGTATGTCGAAGGTGACACTGACGGCTGGTTTTAACCCTGAAAAAATGACAACGACAATGAAGAAGTATATTTTCATGGCTGTGGCAGCGATAGCTGTGCTCAGCAGTTGCTCAAAAGAAGAGGACAGCAATGCAAGCCTTAAGGACAGCGGCGCCTTCTATGCAACCATAGAAGACGGTAGCACCCGTACCACTTTGGGCACAGGCGACAACGCAAACAAGGTCCTCTGGTCGTCAGATGACAAAATCAGCATCAACGGTACAGAATACACCTTGAGCACAGGCGAAGGTACCACCCAGGCAACCTTCACAGGCGAGACCGTTTCCGGCGAAACCTTCAACGCCTACTATCCCGCCAGTATCTACAACGGCGGTACTCTAACCCTCCCCGCCACTCAGACCTACGATGCTACCACCAACGGCATCAGCAACCTGCCGATGTATGCTGAGAGCACCGACCACAACCTTGTGTTCAAGAACCTCTGTGCTGTGCTGGCTATCACGGTCAAAAACACCGATGTCAACAACATTTCGACTCTCAAGAGCATCCGTGTCTCCTCCAGCAACCACGACATGAGCGGTGCCTTTACGGTTAGCGACAGCAAGGCTGTCCTCAGCAACGACCAGAGTGGTGTCGGCAAGGTGGTCTTGGCAAGCACGAATACTCTCACGCTTACCAGCGAAGGCACCACCTTCTATATCTCCATCCCCGCCCAGAGCTACGAGATGCTGAAGATTGAGCTCTCCTCCGACGGGGAAAAATACCCCAGCAGTATGACCACCCAGGCCATCAGCGGCATTACCGTGGAGCGCAACAAGATTTATTCTATCAACTACGCCGACAACAAATTAACCGCCAAGCGAGGTTTCTCCGATGCCAACATCAATAGCCAGATGCGTCCCGTTAAATGGGCACAGCTCTGGGCCAACGGTCCAAAGTGGGCCACCATCAACGTGGGCGCCACGATAAGCGACTACGCAGGCGCAACAGGCTACACTACCGCCAACGTCGGCGGCCTGTACCGTTGGTGTGCTACTGTTCCAAACAATATGCTCGAAAACACTTCGGCCTCAGACGACCACTGCACGGGCAATTACAGTTCTGACAATGATACCGCCAAGAAACTGTGGGGAGATAACTGGCGCATGCCGACAGGGGACGAACTCACTGCACTTAAAGATGGATTGGATAACGGTCCCGGTACTGGCAAGACTCTCGGCCTTCAGTGGACCTGGTGTGACGGCTCGAACACTCAGTATGTCTCTGGTTGCACCCTCTTAGGTGCTAAGGTGACAGGCAAAGATGCTTACTCTTCCATCAGCATTTTCCTGCCAGCTGCGGGATACTTCAGTTCCGATAATTCCAATATTACCGACGCGGGCAAAGGCGGAAACTACTGGTCTTCCGCAGCTAATTATAGCAACGCCACCGCCTTATTCTTGATGTCCTACTCGACCAATGTGGATACAGGCGTTGGCTACCATCTATGCAGCTTCGGTCGGAGTGTCCGGGCTGTGCTGGCAGAGTCGGAATTTGCTTCTCCTTCAAATGATGATGGATCAGAATCCTATAACACTAGTGATGATATATCCAGCAGTTTCTTACCCTAAACAACGATAACGACAATGAAGAAGTATATATTCGTAGCTGTGGCAGCAATAGTTGTGCTCAGCAGTTGTTCAAAAGAAGATGACAACACAACAAGCACCAGAGACAGCGGCGCCTTCTATGCAACCATAGAAGAAGGCAGCACCCGTACCACACTGGGTGATGCCGATGCCGATGGCAAGTGTAAGGTGCTCTGGAAAGCTGACGACGCTATCAGCATCAACGGCGTAACCTATACCGCCACTACGGTAGGTAGTAATGCCACCCGTGCCACCTTCACCACTGATGCGATCGGCACCATGGGCACCACTGGCACCACCTTCAAGGCCTACTATCCCGCCAGTATCTACAACGGCGGTACTCTAACCCTCCCCGCCACTCAGACCTACGATGCTACCACCAACGGCATCAGCAACCTGCCGATGTATGCTGAGAGCACCGACCACAACCTCGTGTTCAAGAACCTCTGTGCTGTGCTGGCTATCACCGTCAAAAACATTTATTCAGTCAGCAGTATAGAGGTGAAGTCAGACAAGCAGATGAACGGTGCTTTCACGGCGTCGGCAGATGGCACGCTCACCTTTACCTCCAAGACTCTCAGCGCAGCCGACAAGAAGGTTACCCTGACCTTCAGCGAGCCCAAGGTAATTGGAAGCGGGACAACATTCTACGTTGCCGTACCTCCAAACTCCGCCCATAACTTCATCATAAAGGTGACTGGCAACAATGAAACAAAGGCGATGGGCACCATGACCGCTGAAGGTATCAACATTGCTCGCAACACCATATACCCCGTCACCTTCACCGAGAATGCCGTGCAGCTCTGGGAAAACGGCCCTTATTGGGCTACGATTAATGTAGGGCAGACGCATACGAACTACTATACAATAGAATCAGGAGCTAGTTATAGATACGAAACGCTATATGTCGGTGGCCTGTACACTTGGTGCGGAACTGTCGATGGGCGTCCCGACTATGGGAAGACAAATCAATATACCGATGACCACGACACAGGCAACTATAGTTACGACTATGATACCGCCAGGAAATTGTGGGGCGCCAGTTGGCGCATGCCGACAAAAGACGAACTCGTAGCACTTCAGGATGGCGTAACAGGCGTAACAAAAGAATCCAGCAACATGGCGACGGGCACGACTCGCGGCCTTCAGTGGACCTGGGTTGACGGCAAAACTAGTTGGTATGTCTACCCCTGCCCCCTCGCAGGTTACACGGTCAACGGCAAGTACGGCACAAATTATTATTCCAATAGTATTTTCCTCGCCCTATCGGGTTACAACAGCAACTACCACATAATCAACAACTATACAGACAATTCAGACACCGTCTTAGGGCGAGGCATAGTCGCGGGCTACTGGAGCTCCACTCATCAAGCCGATGATCAGGCCTATAGTTTAGGCGTCTCCCACGACGCTGTCGTTGCAACGACAGTCAATGGCTATGTGGCTGTCAGCAGTGGGACCCGTAAGGATGGCTATAGTATCCGGGCTGTGCTGAATGAATAGCAATACCCTTATATCGGGCTACGGTACCTATGCGGAGGGTACAGGGGGCTGTCGCTGAGGATGTAGGTATCCGCTCTGTCTCAAACTAATTAAGTTGAACATAATTATGAAGAAAATCTTTTTTGCAATTGCAGCTATGGCGATGGTTTTCGTCTCCTGCAGTAAGGATGAAGACTCCGACCCGTCTTCAGAGAACCGTGTTGTCAGGGCTTTGTAATCAGTTATTAATATCTTAGGTATAAATGGTAATCATGAAAGAAAAAACAGGTAAAATACGTCTTGAGTATTTAGACATCGCAAAAGCGATTTTGATAATAACGGTGCTTTTGGGGCACTGTATAGACCCTGAGGGAGAAATTCCGTTCTGGGCAACGCTGATTTACTCCTTCCACATGCCGCTGTTTTTTGCTATATGCGGCATTACAAGCCATAAGGCGCAGGACTATTCCTTTAAGGGCTTTATGAAATTTCTTGGCAGCAATGCCTTTGCGTTGCTCCTGCCTTATTTTATATGGGGACTGATATATTCGCCCTTTAACCTTAAGGCTATGGGCGTGTTGCTTTACGGCAGCGGAAAGATGATCATCGCAGGCGGCGCAGGTAATTTCCAATTTTGGTTTTTGCCCTGCCTTTTCCTGGCAAGAGTAGGTATGTATGGAGTTATATTCCTCGAACAAAAGGTTTATAAACACCGTGTGCCGGTGCTTTTTGTGCTTTCGGCGATAAGCTTTGCGATAGGATTTCTTGCGCCCGAACTTGCCAACGGCTATCCATGGTGTGTGGATATTGCCTTTGTTGCAATGGGATTCATGATCCTTTCTCATCTCAACTCCGATTATCTCCATGCTATGGATAGAAAGCCGATGTGGATACAGGGCGTTTTGGCTGTAGGAGCGGGCACACTTTTGCTGCTCGGCAATTTGTATGGCGCAACCAATCTTACCGCCGGCTTTGTAAGTATGTGCACATCTGAATACGGAAACATATTCTGGTTCTTGTTTAATGCTCTTGCCGGAACTATCTGCGTGAGGGCCATATCCTCGATGATTGCAAGAATAGATATTTCCTCACGCTTGGGCTGGTTTAAGAAATCGATGAATTGGCTCGGGCAAAACACTATGGGAATATTCATTACCCACATGCCGTTTACCGTTGTTTATATAGCGTTCCCATTGTCGGCAATGCTCGAAACATCATCGTCGGTATTTTGGGTTGCGTGTATATGCGCCTCGCTTATGCTTGCATTCTCGATCGTTGTGTCTCTGTTTGTAAATGCCGTTTGCCCCGAACTTTTAGGTCGTCACCGCAAGTCCTGACAGGTAAATTATTCACTTTAAGATAAAAAAATGATCAAAATTAATAACTAAAAAAGAAAAAATTATGAAGAAAACGTTTATTTTCTTTATCAGTATTATCGTACTGATGTGGTCGTGTTCAAAAGACGATGACACGACAACCCCGATTGATCCGACTGATTATTTTAATGAGTACGGACTGAATGTATGTTTTGATAGTGAGCAGTTCACTGACAATGTCGCCTATCTGGGAGGTTTGGACGCAGAAGACGAATCATGGATTCGTGCGCGTGCAGCAAATATGCTGGCTGACGATCCGTCTTCCGCCAAGGTGCTCATACTTAAAAATTCGTCCATAGACGAGAATAGAGATGTCCTGTCGGAGGCGTACGAAGATGGCAAGGTCATAATTATACTCAAACCAGATATCGAGAAGTTAAAGGTGCTGCGTGATACTTCTGGCTGGAGCTTCATACTGCCGCGTGAGCTTCCTACCTCAAATTGCGCCATAGCCTTCAGCCAGCGGAGAACCATGCTGATGACGCCGCCAGTTTACATGAATGAAGACGGTGAACTAACTTACCAGAACAAGTCTGTGTTTGAGGCAGGCCGAGCCTTGATGCAGTTCATTAAGAATGTGAAGGAAAGTAGTGCAAGCGGCACCAGAAGTTCTGTCGCAGTCGGACGCCTCGATGAAAAAATAAATACGATGACCTATGAGTCTCCGTACAGCTGCTATAGGGATGTAGAGATATGTGGCCGCTATCTCAGGGTTTTCGTAAGCAACAACATCAGTTATTCCGTATATCCCTGCTATGTTCCAGAAGGGGTGAATGGCAGCGGAGATTACTATATCGTCAAGGCCGTGGCCACCAACTATGCCCCTACAATGTATGAGTGGGCAAACGGTAATCCGGAGGTACCTGTTGGAAACAATCCTTATGCTCATTATTGGCCTCGGGAATATTCCTACTGGGGAGATTGTCAGTTCAGGGGGCCATACAATACAAGATTGGACGTCACCATAAGCTCAGAGAATCCTTCGGATATGTCCTTTACCGCCTTTGGCAGACCAATCCCTGGCACTGATATCAATACCCAGGATTTTTCAGAGTCGGAATCTTTCTCTTGGGAAGTGGGTCTTTCCGGCGGTTACAGCAAAGAGGAAAAATGGAATTGCGGCTTCAATGCCGGCGTAGGCGGCGAAAAGTCGAGTACGGTTTCATATTCGATGAGCGATATGAAAGTGGTCAACAATAGTGGCAGCTCTTCGGTGGATTATGACTTTATATATCAGAATCTGCCGGGAAAGGATGATGATTTCGACGACTATGAGAGCCAGATGCCTTCGATATGCAAATCCACAGCCGATTTTGAGATGGCCTGGGAATGGAAATCCACCGTTCATAAGGATAACGACGGGTACATAATCCCCGTAGTGACCAATATGACAATGGGCATCGCGCTATGGGCAAGGGACAAGAACGGCGGTATATGGTCCAACTATATGGATAACTATTCTTTCTCCCGCAAAGATGTCAACACTACGCTGTTAGACCTTGCACGCGTTCCTGTAGGCTGCTTGAAGATAAACAACAAGGCGCTGTCCAATGAGATTCTTTACGACATCAAGGTCTATGACAGTGTTTCGGGAGAAACTGTTTATGAAGGCATGAACAATGTGGGTATGAATGAGTATTTCGAAGTCCTCCTGCCGCAGAAGAATCATTCATACTTCGTGTCAATGGAAGTAGGAAAGAATTCCTATGACAAGGTTACATATTACAGCTACAATTCGGCAATAACCCTGCCTTTGGCATTGTCTGAATCCGATAGCGACAAGCGGATATTGAACTTTGTAGAAAGCGGAGGCGATTTTACAAGCAAGGCGGGATACCTTCGCGTTGTCAACCAGTCAGCTGTCAATCTGGTCAGAAATCTCAAGGTCTATACTGCCGCCGGCGAGGAGGTTTATGCGAGCAAAAGCTCCCTTGGCTACGGACACAGCCTGGATATTTACCTGAGCGCGGGTATCAAATACTATGTAACAATGGATTTCGGAAGTGCAAGCTCAAGCAAGAAATACAGAACAGCGTCCAATTTCGAGTTGCCTCTTTACACCAAGGATGCAGATATCGTTACGCTGATAGCCAATGACAGCGGTGGTGACTTCGTAGCGGATTAGAGCGGCAACGCCGAAAAACTCGGCTTTGGCGTCATAAAGACAAAATAGAACAGCACCCCTCCCTCGGCTCCGCAAGCCCCAGGGAGGGGTTTTGTTTCACGTCGTCATCCTTTGTCAATCTCACAACCCCGAGGCTCACACAAGCCAGGCCCCGGGGAGTTTCGTAAGTCCTCCGCGCTGCATAAATCCGCTGCTTTTGTACCAATTTTTCGTGATTTTAGGAAAAAATTACCCTTTTGTTGCATTTTTTTACTGAAAACTATCGTTTATTACAGCAAAATTTTATAATTTTGCTCCCGAAATCCATGAGATAGAAATGAAACGTTTTAATCTTATACAGGAATATGTAACCAAAGAGAACAGGATTTCAGAGAACCGTGCTATCAGGGCCTTATTTAATAATTAACCATTATAAAAAATAGAACAACTATGGAACTAATGAAAAAAAGCAGTGTGAAACCACTGGACTACTCGCGAGTTGAAAACTGGGTAATCAACGCAAATGCAGATTTGAATACTGATTTTGATTTGATTTTCCTTTGTGGTACATCGGTAATGGTAGCCGAGCAGGAAAATGGTGTGACACTGATGACTGATGAGGCTCGGGCAATGGGCTACACAAACTACTTGGTTGTAGGAAGTCCGCTTTCCG
>R15__coassemble_1712_pt1 | contig 10409 bp, 7 predicted proteins | sample R15__metabat2_low_PE_060 | metagenome-assembled genome bin R15 | reverse complement strand
CCCCCGCACCTTCTTCTCCCAGCCGCTCATCCACGGGAACTGGTTTTGTTCTTCGTCCTGCACGTTCAACGTACGCAGAGAGCCCGTTCCCCCCGGAACGAGCGAATAATTGCATTTCCATGCATTTTTTTGCAAAAAAATTAAGGTTTTTGAAGAAAAGACTTGCTTTTCGTTAAAAAACATTGTATCTTTGCACCAGTTTTCAAACCAGACGAAAAGAGAAATTGATATAATTTATGTTTAACCAAAAGAATTTTTGTATGAAGCAAAAACTGATTCTTTTCATTGCCTGCCTGTTCACCGCAACAGGAATCTGGGCACAGAACACGGTATCCGGTACCGTAGTCGATGAAGAAGACTACCCCGTGATCGGAGCAACCGTAGTCGTCAAGGGCAGCAACCCGATGATGGGTACTGTCACCGACGTGGATGGCAAGTTCTCGTTTGCGAACGTGCCGTCGCAGTACAAAACCCTGCAGGTGTCCTACGTGGGCATGAAGACCATGGATGTGGCCGCCGGCCGTAACATCAAGGTCACCCTCGTCTCCGACGCCAAGAGCATCGACGAGGTCGTGGTCACCGCCCTCGGCATCAACCGTGCCAAGAAGTCCCTGGGTTATGCCCAGCAGGAGGTGAAGGCTGCCGACCTGACGCAGGCAGCTCCCGTCAGCATCACCAGCGCCCTCACGGGTAAGGTGGCCGGTACGCAGATCAACACCTTCGGTGGTACCGTAGGTGCCTCGTCCGTCATCAGCATCCGTGGTAACTCATCGCTGAGCAGTGATCAGCAGCCGCTGATCGTTGTCGATGGTGTGCCCATCAGCAACAGTGCCAACCGCTCGGGTGACGGCTACTACACTGGTGTGGACTACGGTTCGGGCCTCAACGACATCAACGTCGAGGATATCGAGAGCATCGACGTGCTGAAGGGTGGTGCCGCAGCCCTCTACGGTATGCGCGCTGCCAACGGCGTCATCCTCATCACCACCAAGAACGGCGGCAAGAAGGGCGGCACCAAGATCAGCTACGACGGTGGCGTGACCTTCGACCAGGTGGCCAATATCCCCCTGCTGCAGAACAGCTACGGACAGGGCCACGATGCCGACGAGTACCACTACAGCCTCTACAACGATGGCAGCTACAGCAGCTACAAGGACTGGGCTGAGAACTCCGGTTACGGCTACGCCTATGGCGACGGCGCCGGCGGCGGCACCAACGACGACTGGGACGAGAGCTGGGGACCCCGCCTCGACATCGGCATCAAGACCACACAGTTCAACTCCAACGGTGAGGCCACCGAGTGGAAGTCCAACCCCAACAACGTGCGCGACTTCTTCCAGACGGGTGTCACCCAGAACCACATGGTCAGCGTGAGCAACGTCAGCGAGAAGGCCAACGTACGTGCCTCCCTCTCCTATCGCGGACAGACCGGTACGGTGCCCAACACCGACCAGGAGCGCTACGGCGGTATGATCAACAGCGAGGTAAAGCTCAACAGCAAGGTTTGGATGAACGCCAATGCCAACTTCACCCACACCAACAGCGACAACCTCATCGGCCAGGGCTACGGCTCGAACAACCCGATGATCTCCCTGCTCGAGTGGACCGGCCGTCAGGTCGACGTCAAGGCCCTGAAGGAGATATGGGACGAGAAGGATGCCGCCGGCAACTACAACTATGCCAACTGGATCAGCGTGTTCCACGTGAACCCCTACTTCAACGTGTATGAGAACACCAACAGCTACGTCAAGGACCGCTTCTTCGGCAAGGGCGCACTGTTCTTCCAGCCCACCGACTGGCTGAAGTTCGAAGGCCGCATCGGCGTGGACAACTACACCAGCAAGAGCACCGAGCATGTATACTACAATGCCGACTATGTGAACGGCTACTTCGATCAGCGCGTCATCGCCAGCACGGAGTTCAATGCCGACTTCCTCGCATACTTCAACAAGAAGTGGGACAAGCTGAGCTTCGACGGTGTCCTCGGTGCCAACTACCGCGACGTCGTCTATAGCTACGACGAGCTGGAGTGCGACGGTCTGACCGTCCTCGGCGTCTATACCGCCGCCAATGCCAACCCCATCGCTACCATGGACCACAGCTGGATCCGCAGCAACAGTGTCTATGCCAACGCATCGCTCGGCTATGCCGATCAGCTCTACCTCGACCTGAGCGCCCGTAACGACTGGTCGTCGACCATCAATGATCCTATCTTCTACCCGAGCGTGAGCGTCAGCTGGCTGCCCTTCGAGACCTTCGGCGTCAACAACGACACCTTCTCGTTCCTGAAGCTCCGCGGCGGCTTTGCCGAGGTCGGTAACGCCACCAGCGCCTATCGCAACAGCTACTACTACTATGCCAGCAGCGCAGGCTTCAACGGCACCACGCTGATGTACAAGAGCAAGAGCTATCCTAACTTCGACCTGAAGCCCGAGCGCGCACAGACCCTTGAGTTCGGCTTCGAACTCGGTCTGTTCCAGGATCGTCTGCACCTCGACGTAGCTTACTACGACAAGAGCACCTTCGACCAGATCCTCTACGTCTCCACCGCCTATAGCTCCGGTATCACCAGCAAGCTCATCAACGCCGGTCAGATCGACAACAACGGTATCGAGGTTCAGCTCCGCGCCGACATTATCAAGAACAAGAACTTCAACTGGAACACCACCTTCAACTTCTCGAAGGACGTGAGCAAGATCGTCAGCCTAGCCGATGGCCTCGACAAGTACGACATGGGTTGGACATGGGGCATCAGCACCACCGCCAAGGTGGGTGACCCGTGGGGCGACATCACCGGTTCCGCTTATGAGCGTACCGAGGACGGAGCCATCATCCTCGACGAGTATGGCAACGGCACCGAGCTCAGCAACCAGGTCATCGGTAACGTCACTCCCGACGCTCTCCTCTCCTGGCGTCACGACTTCAGCTTCCTGAAGAACTGGAATGCCGGCTTCATGCTCGACATGCGTCTCGGTGGCGACCTGTGGTCACAGACCATGAGCCACGCCTACTGCGCAGGTTCTGCCGCCATCACCGCCGAGAACGGTGTGCGCGAGAAGGCTTGCGTACCCGGCAAGGACATCAGCACACAGTACACCTTCGTACAGTGGGACGACGCCACACAATCCTACGTTCCCGCTACCTGCGAGGTAGCCGCTCAGGACTGGTTCGAGTGGCAGTTCACCGCCAACGAAGTGTATATCTTCGACGGATCGTTCCTGAAACTCCGTGAGGCTTACATCGGCTACGACGTGCCCAAGCAGTGGCTCAAGAAGACCAAGTTCATCGACGCTGCCAAGATCTCGTTCGTCGGCAACAACCTCGCCCTCCTGTGGGTACACAAGAGCAACACCATGCGCATCGACCCCGAGTGCGGCGGTGTGAACAGCAACAGCTACGGTATCGGTCTCGAGCAGTCCTCTACCCCCAGCTGCCGCAGCTATGGTTTCAAGGTTAATCTCACCTTCTAATGCCTATGCAGGATAAGAAACAGAGAGTAATTGTCAAACCAATAAAAGTGAATAAGCATATGAAAAATATCATCCGAATGGCTGCCGTAGCAGCCGCTGTGGCACTCTCGCTGAGTGCTTGCACCGAGAAGTTCGAGGAGATCAATACCGACCCCGATGCCTACTCCACGGCACCCGTCACCAATATCCTCGGCTACTGCATCGTGAACATGGCCACCAACTGGGGCGATGAGCTCAGCCACCTCTCCGACTGGATGGGCTATACCGCCCTGGCCTACGATGCCCCTACCTATAACATCCTGCCTACCAACAACGAGTTCGGCAACCGCTGGTACCAGTCCTACACCCTCTATCCCCAGTTGCAGGACATCATCGACCGCGTGGATCCCGACGAGGCCAAGAACATCACCAACGTGGCCAAGCTCATGCAGACCTGGCTGCTGCTCCTTGCTGCCGACAGCTGGGGCGACATCCCTTACAGCGAGGCTTTCCAGGGCACCACAGGTGGCGAGATCAAGCCTAAGTTCGACGACGACTACGAGGTCTATCAGGCTCTCGAAGCCCGTCTGAAGGAGATCTCCGACAGCTGGTCCACCGGTCTGGGCAGCGACGACCTGGGCGAGGGCGACTTCCTCTATGGCGGCGATGCCGAGAACTGGCAGCGCTTCTGCAACAGCCTCCGTCTGCGCTATGCCATGCGTCTGAGCGAGATGCCTGAGCACAAGGCAGCCTCCGAGGCCACCTTCAAGGAGATCTGTGGCAACCCCAGCAAGTACCCCGTCATCGAGGACTGCAGCCAGAACTGCGAGTTCTGGTGGGACGGCAGCGCCAACTACCGCGAACGCTGGTACGACAACAGCCTCACCCGTCCTACCGACTGGGTGATGTCGCAGATGTTCATCGATCACCTCAAGGCTTATGACGATCCCCGTATCGCCGTCTTCGCACAGCCCGTGGCTGCCACCGGCGAATACCGCGGCATGGTGCACGGCCCGAAGGTGAACTACAACGGCGAGGCCTATGTGGACTACTCGGCTGTAGGCACCAAGTACCGCTACGATGCCAAGGGCAGCTCGCCCTACTTCCGCGCTTGCGAGACCTGGTTCCTCATCGCTGAAGCAGCTGTGAAGGGCTGGAGCGTGGGCACCACCGCTGAGCAGGCTTACAACCGCGGCGTCGAGTGCTCGTTCACCGACAACGACATGCCCGAGCAGGCATCGGCCTACCTCGCTGGCAAGGCCAAGTTCGACGGTACCCTCGACCGCATCTACACCGAGGAGTGGATCGGGCTCTACAAGATGGGACAGGAGTGCTGGGCACTCTACCGCCGTACCGGCTATCCCCAGATCCTCGAACTCCCCGAGGTTACTTACAGCACAGGTACCACCTGCAAGCAGTATCCCGGCGAGAAGAGCGCATGGGGCGACAAGCACAACGACATCCCCTTCCGCTTCCCCTATCCCAACAACGAGTTCACCTACAACGAGGACAACGTGAATGCTGCCTCTAAAGATATCGTGGACTATGTATGGGGCAAGCAGATCTGCTGGGACCTCCGCACAGGCGTGAAGTAACACACCGCACAGGAAGAAGGAGGCATGCCTCCTTCTTCACTGACAGAATGAAGAGGGAGGGAACCGATCGGTTCCCTCCCCTTTTATTGTCGTATATCCAGTCGGCTATACTTCGTTGGATTCTACAAACGATGGGTAGATTGCTTAGCGGACAGCCATCTGCAACAAACGGAGCCATCCAGCGGAAGCACTCAGCCCGCGATGCACACGCCCGATACTTACTCGAAGGCCAACGAGATAGCATTCTCGCTGGCCAGGCGGCGCATGTTCAGGATGGCATAGCGCATGCGGCCGAGAGCGGTGTTGATGCTGACGCCCGTGATCTCGGCAATCTCCTTGAAGCTGAGCTCCTGATAGTACCGCATGTAGACCACCTCGCGCTGCACGGCAGGCAGGGCGCGGATGAGCCGACGCACATCGGCCAGCACCTGGCGGTTCACCACACAGGTCTCGATATTATCCTCACACAGGTCGGCATCGTTGAAGAGGTCTTGCTCGGCCTCGTCGTTGGAGAGCACAAGGTCGCTCTTGTCCTGACGGTAATAGTCGATGATGAGGTTATGGGCGATGCGGGCAATCCACGATCCGAAGCGACCAAAGCTCGTATAACGGCCCTGACGGATGGTATTGATCACCTTCACGAAGGTCTCCTGGAAGAAGTCCTCGGCAAGCGCCTCGTTGCGTACAATAAAGTAGATATAGGTATAAAGCTTGCTCTGATAGCGGACAAGCAACTCGTCAAATGCACGGTCATTACCTTTTGAATACAACTCAACCAACTCTTCGTCGGTCAGCGACTTCAAACTGTTCATAAACTTCCTTATTTACTGATTTGGAGTAAAGGATGTTTCGATAGGCAATGACGTTTTAATTTGACGGTAATGGTTTTTGACGCGACAAAGAAACAGCAAATTTTCCAATGCACCAAACATTTTTCAAAAAAATTGCATCTTTCCGTCCTTTGTCGCACAATATGCGACTTGATTTATCGTTACAGGGGTATTCAGAAGTACTCCGCCTCGGCGAAAGCCACGCCCTTCAGGTCCTTGGGCGAGAGGAGCATCTCGGCAGGGCTGACAGGCCACTGGATGGCAAGGTCAGGGTCGTCGAAACGGATGCACGCTTCGCTCTGCGGAGCATAGGCATTGTCGACCTTGTAGGTGAACACCGCCTCGTCGCTGAGCACCACGAAGCCGTGTGCAAAGCCTCTGGGGATAAAGAACTGCGTCTTGTTCGCCTCGCTCAGCTCCACTGCCACATACTGTCCGAAGGTGGGCGACGAGCGCCGCAGGTCGACCGCCACATCGAGCACGCAGCCACGCAGCACACGCACCAACTTGGCCTGGCTGAAGGCCCCTCGCTGGTAGTGAAGGCCACGCAGCACGCCACGCGACGACTTCGACTCGTTGTCCTGCACGAACACCGTGGGGGCCACCCTGCTGTCGAACTCCTCCTGCTTGAAAGCCTCCATGAAGTAGCCTCTGGCATCCTCAAACACGCGGGGCTGTATCACCCACACTCCCTGTATAGCGGTCTCTTTGTATTCCATATCCAATCTGTTTGGTCCGACAAAGGTAAGCCAAAAAAGGCAGAAAGGAAAAAGTTATCCACAATTTGTGCAATTTTTTGCCTTTTTACAGGGACGCTTGAAAAAATCGGCTTACATTTGCAGCGATGAAAAATTTAGGCAGACATATCGAAGCACTGCTGCGGGATAACGACTGCGTGATTGTCCCAGGGCTCGGCGGGTTCATCGCCCGCGCCGTGCCTGCACACTATGCGGCGGACGAGGAGCTCTTCTTCCCTCCCTCGCGTACGGTGGTGTTCAACGAGCGTCTGTCGGCCAACGATGGGCTGCTCGTCGGACGCTACATGCATGATTATCAGATTGGCTACGCCGATGCCGCGCACAAGGTGGACATGGATGTGGACCATCTGCGCGACATGCTGGCCATGGACGGAGAAGCCGTGCTGCCCGGTGTGGGCTGTCTGCGTCAGGATGCCCACAGCCTCCTCACCTTCGAGGCGGAGGCCGCCGGCATCGAGTCACCCGAACACTTCGGACTCTCAGCCATCCACATCCAGCAGCTCGACACGCTGGCCAAGGCCGCCACAAGCCGTCCGTCGAGGGAGCCCCTGCGCCTGCCGACTGCCACCCAGCCCGCAGCCACGCGCATCGGACATGCCCTTACCGCCGCGGCGGCAGTGGCCCTGCTACTCATCCTGTTCGCCCTCCCCACGGCCAACGAACATCCCGCAGCCACGGCAGGACTGCCAGGACTGCCCCAGCCCGCCTTCAAGGAGATTGCCGGACTGCACATCGAAGCCCCCGTCGGCTGTCCCGCGCTATGCATGGGCGACAACATCGGCGAGGCCACAATCCCGTCTGCGGCACCTACCATGGAGAGTGCATCAGCCACAGCGTCCACAGCAACTGCCAGCGAGGAGTTGGCAACGTCCGCAGTGGTAGCAGAGACAACCCCAGCCGTTCCAGAGACGGTGGCCAGCCCGGCACCCAAAGCCGATGACGCCCCCGAGGCAACGCCTGTCCCCGTGAGCGGCAAGCGCTACCACCTCATCGTCGGCAGCCTGGCCAGCCGCAAGGGCGCCGACGACATGGTAAACAAGTACATCGGCCGCGGATACACCGATGCCACCATCCTCGAGAGCGACGGTCGCGTGCGCATCTCCATCGCCTCCTATGCCGACAAGGACGAGGCAAACGCCGAGATTGCCCGTCTGCGCGAGAGCGGCACCTTCAAAGGGGTATGGCTGCTGCCCGTAAAGAACTGATTCACGACCCGTTTCATGAAGAAGATACGCTGTCCCAAATGTGACCGTTTCGTAGCGTTCGACGAGACGCAGTTTCCACCGGGACAAGCACTCGTGCTCACCTGCGACTGGTGCGGCAAGGAGTTCAAGATCAAGCTGAAGAGCAAGGAGACGACACCGCAGCCGACATCGGGGACGATGCCAACGTCCACGGCCGATGACACTCCCGACCTCTCGTCCCTACCCTACCTGACCGTGGTGGAGAACACCTTCGCCTACCGTCAGGAGCTGCCCCTGCCGGAAGGGGACAACCTCATCGGCCGGCGCAACAAGGGCACCGATGTGGACATCGCCATCGACACCAACGACCCCAGCATGGACCGTCGACACTGCTACATCCACGTGCGCCGCAAGCCTACCGGCGAATACGCATGCACGCTGCGCGACAACCAAAGCATCTGCGGCACCTTCCACATGAACGAGCTCCTCGGTCCGCACGACCGTCTGCGCCTCGACGACGGCGCCATCATCACCCTCGGCGCCACCACCCTCATCTTCCACCTGCCGGAGGAACCGACCCAAGAATAAGGCTCACTGAATACGCCATTGTTCCATCCAGTGGAGCAAACGACATGATGGAGATACAAAAAAATCGGGTGCAAAAAGCGCTACTTTGGATTTTATTTGTATCTTTGCCGCTGCATATATTATGTATCGTATGCAGACCGGCACTTTTTGCATGTATAACAAAGTATAAACAAAAAATAAGAACAGTATGGGAGACATGACACGTCGAGGCTTTCTGAAAGCCATGGGAACCGCCACTGCGGGAACACTGCTGGGTACGACAGCTGCCAGTGCAGCCGAACACCTGATGAGTTTGGACAAGAAGAAAAAAGAGGCCGAGAAAGAAGCCGGCGGCAAGGTGAAGCTGGCCTGCGTGGGCATCGCCAACCGCGGACGGCAGATCATACAGGACCTCGACAGGACCGGTCTGTGCGAGATCGTCGCCCTCTGCGATGTGGACCTGAACAGCAAGGAGGCGCAGCAGACGATAGCCGAGCACCCGAATGCCAAGCTGTTCCGCGACTTCCGGGTGATGTTCGACGAGTACAAGAACGCTTTCGAGGCCGTCAGCATCGCCATCCCCGACTTCGCCCACTTCCCCGTGGTCATGCTCGCCATCAGCGAAGGCAAGCACGTGTATGTAGAGAAGCCCATGGCCCGCACGTTCTATGAGGCGGAGCTGATGATGGACATCGCACGCCGTCACCCCGAGGTGGTGACACAGGTAGGCAACCAGGGACACTCCGAGGCCAACTACTTCCAGTTCAAGGCCTGGAAGGAGGCCGGCATCATCAAGGATGTATATGCCATTGATGCCCACTTCAACAACTGGCGCCGCTGGTATCCCTACGACCCCGCCATCACCAAGTACCCCGAGGCTGAGCCCATCCCCGAGGGCATGGACTGGGACACCTGGCTCATGGCATCGCACTACCACGAGTTCAACGGCAAGTACCACCCCGGCAACTGGCGCGGATGGTTCGACTTCGGTCTTGGCGCCATCGGCGACTGGGGCGCACACCTCATCGACACCTGTCACGAGTTCCTGGAGATGGGACTGCCCTACGAGGTGGAGCCGCTGAAGATCACCAGCTACAACGACTTCTTCTTCCCCATGGAGACCACCCTACGCTTCCACTTCCCTGCCCGTGCCGGCATGCCTCCCATCGACTTCACCTGGTACGATGGCGAGAAGAACCTGCCCCCCATCCCTGCCGGATACGGCGGACAGGCCGAGCAGACCGACGTGCCCAGCACCAACGTGAGCGCCCAGCACCAGAGCAACCAGGTACTGCCCCCGGGTAAGTTCATCTACAGCCGTGAGCTCACCTTCACCGGCGGCAGCCACGGCAGCACACTCGAGATCATCCCCAAGGAGAAAGCGCTGGCAATGGCCGACAAACTGCCCGAGGTACCCCAGAGCCCGTCGAACCACTTCGCTAACTTCCTGCTCGCCTGCATGGGCAAGGAGGAGACGCGTTCCCCCTTCCGCGTGTTCGGGCCTATGGCACAGACCTTCTCGCTCGGCATCATCGCCATCCGCACGCAGAGCCGGTTCTCGTTCGACCGCACCACGAAGACCATCACCGACAACGCCTTCGCCAACAGCCTGCTCGTCGGCAACCCACCGCGCAAGGGCTGGGAACAGTACTATAAACTCTAAAGAAGCGCTATAGGTCACTGGTAAAAACACACCACTGCCGATGGGCACAAGCTGCAGCACATGATGACAAGCAGCAACGGCATATCCACCCGGACAACCATACTGGCCAACCTGGTGTATGAGAACGGTATACCCGTGAGGCTATTCAAAATTGTCTCCCAATAGCGACGAAAATCCCATCAGGCTGCAGTCCCTTTTCGTATATAAATTGCAGGGTGGAAATCAGTACTTTGTTCCAATCCCGTACCTGCATGAGTCGAAAGTCATCGATAAACGTATGATACCCTACGCTATGGGTACAAAAAAGAAGCGGAGGGGTTTCGGTCGTCTGACTGAAACCCCTCCGGGAAAACGGCGGCTACC
>R15__coassemble_1494_pt1 | contig 11603 bp, 14 predicted proteins | sample R15__metabat2_low_PE_060 | metagenome-assembled genome bin R15 | reverse complement strand
CGTAGAGTTAAACTCTGTGACCGTAGAGTTAAACTTTAAAATTTTAGAGTTAAACTCTACGAATTTAATGTTTAACTCTGTCGTGTACTGACCGCGGTCAACTGCTCCATTGACGGCGGTCAATGGTGGCACTGACGGCGGTCAATGAAACGTAGTTGCAATGAATTTTCGGCGCAGGGCGGTAGCGGGCGCTGTTGTCAGGCAAAAAGAGCCTCAGAACGGGCAATGTCGTCGGTCTTGATGACCACGCGGGCGGTGGTGCCCTGTGCGAAGGCGTACATGTACTCGATGGACAGCCCGGCGGCGGTGAGTCGCTCCATGTGACGGGCGAGGGAACCGGGGGTGTCGGGCATGTCGAGCAGCAGCACGTCGGTGATACTAGCGGCGAAGGAGTGGGCGCGCAACACGTCGAGGGCTCGCTCGGGGGCATCGACAACGAGGCGCACGATGCCGAAGTCGGCATTCTCGGCCACGGTGAACGCCTGCATGTTGATGTGCTCGTCGCCCAGCAGGGCGGCCATCTCGGAGAATCGTCCCAGCGTGTTCTGCAGGAAGACGGACAGCTGTTTGATGATCATGGCAGTAGGGATTTATGTGGGTTAAGCGAATGTGCGTTTGTCGATGACGTGCTTGGCCTTGCCTGTGGAACGCTCGATGCTGCCGGGCTCGACGATGTGTATGGCGGGCTTGATGCCGAGCACGCTCACGAGGTTGTCGGTGAGGCGGAGCTTCAGGCGGTGCAGGGGGTCCATGCTGTCGGCGTAGTGCTCAAGGCCCAGCTCGACGTCGATGTCGAAGGTGTCCACATTGTCCACACGGTCCACGGTGATGCGGTATTGTCCGGTGAATTCGGGCATCTCCATGATTACCGCCTCGACCTGTGAGGGGAAGACGTTGACGCCGCGTATGATGAGCATGTCGTCGCTGCGGCCGAGAATCTTACCCATGCGCACGGCGGTGCGTCCGCAGTCGCAACGTCCGCGCGTGAGATAGGTGAGGTCGCGCGTGCGGTAGCGGATGACGGGCATGCCCTCCTTGAGGAGGGTGGTGAAGACGAGCTCGCCGGTCTGTCCGTCGGGCACAGGCTCAAGGGTCACGGGGTCGATGACCTCGGGGTAGAAGAGGTCCTCCCAGATGTGTGTGCCGCACTGACACTGGCACTCCCCGCCGACACCCGGTCCGCTCACCTCGGTGAGACCGTAGATGTCATAGGCATGTATGTGGAGCTGCTCCTCGAGGGCGGCACGCATCCCGGAGGTCCAGGGCTCGGCACCGAAGATGCCGATGCGCAGCCGCAGGTCGGAGAGACGGATGTCGGGATGCTGGGCGATGGCCTCAGCGAGGTACAGGGCATAGGAGGGTGTGGAGCAGAGCACTGTGGAGCCGAGGTCCTTCATCAGCAGAATCTGCTTGGCGGTGTTGCCCGTGGAGGCGGGGAGCACGCTGCAGCCCACCTTCGTGGCACCCTCGTGGACGCCCAGACCGCCGGTGAACAGGCCGTAGCCGTAGGAGATCTGCGCGATGTCGTCGCACGTCACACCGTAGGCGGTGAAACAGCGGGCGATGCCCTCGCTCCAATGGTCGAGGTCGGCACGCGTGTAGCCCGCCACGATGGGCTTGCCCGTGGTGCCGCTGGAAGCATGGAAACGCACGATGTCGGTGAGCGGGGCGGCGAACATCCCTACGGGGTAGTTGTCGCGCAGGTCCTGCTTCTGCATGAACGGCAGACGCGCCAGATCATCGATGCCGCGGATGTCGGAGGGGCTCACGCCCGCCTCGTCCATGCGCCGGCGGTAGAAGGGCACACGGTCGTAGGTGTAGCGGACGATGGCACGCAGCCGCTCGCTCTGCAGCGCACGCATCGCCGAGGGCTCCATACACTCCATTTTCTCGTTCCAGTACTTCATTATCGCAAAATTTTCGGCAAAGATACGGCCAATTTTTGTTTTTTGCCGTACCTTTGCCGAAAAATATCAATATACGGCTATGGAAACAGCGAAAGACATCTATATACTGGGTATCGAATCGTCGTGCGATGACACGTCGGCAGCCGTCATCCACAATGGTGTGCTGTTGTCGAACGTCACCGCCAGTCAGGCCGTACATGAGAGTTACGGCGGCGTGGTGCCCGAGCTCGCGTCACGTGCCCACGAGCAGAACATCGTGCCGGTGGTGGACCAGGCGCTGCAGCGCGCCGGCGTGGACAAGAGTCGGCTCTCGGCCGTGGCTTTCACGCGCGGCCCTGGCCTCATGGGGTCGTTGCTCGTGGGTGTCTCCTTCGCCAAGGGTTTCGCCCGTGCATTGGGCATACCCATGGTGGACGTCAACCACCTGCAAGGTCACGTGCTTGCGCACTTCATCGATGAGCCTGGCGTGGAGCACGATAAGCCCACGTTCCCTTTCCTGTGCCTGCTGGTGAGTGGCGGCAACTCGCAGATTGTGCTCGTGCGTGCCTATAACGACATGGAGGTCATCGGGCAGACCATCGACGATGCCGCCGGCGAGGCGATGGACAAGTGCTCGAAGGTGATGGGCTTCGGCTATCCTGGCGGACCCGTCATCGACCGTCTGGCACGTCAGGGCAATCCAAAGGCATACACCTTCGCCAAGCCCGCCATCGCTGGCTACGACTACAGCTTCAGCGGGCTGAAAACATCGTTCCTCTACTTCCTGCGCGACCAGGTGCAGGACGATCCCGACTTCATCGAGCATCACAAGGAGGACCTTTGCGCCTCCCTTGAGGCCACCATCGTCGACATCCTGATGAAGAAGCTCCGTCGCGCTGCCAAGGATCTCAACATCCACCAGGTGGCTGTGGCAGGAGGCGTCAGCGCCAATACTGCCCTGCGCGCTGCCTTTGCTGACTATGCTCGCCGCTACCATGCCAAGACCTTCGTGCCGAAGTTCGGCTTCACCACCGACAACGCCGCCATGATTGCCATCACCGGCTACTACAAGTACCTCGACGGCGACTTCTGCTCCATCGACCAACCCGCCTTCTCACGGGTCACGATAAAATAAAAGACCTTCCTTGTTATGGCAACAACTACTCCTCGTAAGATTCTCTCCTTGCTGCAGCAGCGGGAGGTTACCGTGGCCACTGCCGAGAGCTGTACGGGTGGCGGCATAGCAGCGGCACTGACATCGGTGAGCGGCAGCTCGGCCTGGGTGAAGGGCGGCATCGTGGCGTACTGCAATGACGTGAAGATGCAACTGCTGGCGGTGCCTGCTGCTACCATCGAGAACTGCGGTGTGGTGAGCGAACCTGTGGTGCTGGCCATGGCCGATGGAGCCTGCCGGGCTCTGCAGGCCGACGTGGCCGTTGCCACCTCGGGCGTCACCGGGCCCACCGGAGGCACCGAAGAGAACCCCGTATGCACCGTGTGGATAGCCGTCGCCGGACGTGACGGACGGGCCCTCACCTGCCGTTACTCCGCACCCGACGAGGGGCGCGCTGCCAACACACGCCACGCCATACGCAAAGCGCTCGAAATACTCGGCGAATATCTCGAAAACGAAGAAAAATGAAGATTTTGAAAAAATTATCAGCAAAAGATTTGATGGTTCCAAAAAAAAGCAGTTACTTTGCACGCTGATTTTGAGAAGGCTTGAGACGGGACCTTACGAAACGTACAGCAATGCATTGGATGCTAAGTGCTAAGCCCAGCGTTGAAGGAGGCCGAAACAAAAGATAATTAAAATAAAAATTAGATAGAAATGTCGAAGATTTGTCAAATTACCGGTAAGAAGGCCATGGTTGGCAACAACGTTTCACATTCAAAGAGAAGAACCAAACGTTCGTTCGATGTGAATCTGTTCACGAAGAAGTTCTACTATGTAGAGCAGGGTTGTTGGATTCAGCTGCGCTTGAGCGCCGCTGGTCTGCGTATCATCAACAAGAAGGGCTTGGATGCAGCACTCACCGAGGCTGTTGCCAATGGCTACTGCGATTGGAAGGAAATCAAGGTATTGGATTAACGATTCAGGAGGACACATATTATGGCAAAGAAAGTTAAAGGCAATAGAGTACAGGTTATCCTCGAGTGCACCGAGCAGAAGGCCAGCGGCGTTCCCGGCATGTCGCGCTACATCACTACCAAGAACCGCAAGAATACTACCGAACGTCTGGAGCTGAAGAAGTACAATCCCTATCTGAAGCGCATGACCGTGCACAAGGAAATCAAGTAATAACCCCTCTTAACAACAACATACAATGGCAAAGAAAGCAGTCGCTACTCTCCAGACCGGTAAGGCCAGTGCCTATGCCAAGGTCGTCAAGATGGTGAAATCCCCCAAGACCGGTGCTTACATCTTCCAGGAGGAGATGGTACCCGCCGAGAAGGTACAGGAGTACATCAAGAAGTAAATACATTCCATCTACATACAGCTGAGGCGCACCTCTTACAAGAAGTGCGCCTCGCGTTTTTGATAAAGGTCACTCGTCAGTTGAGGTCGAGATCGAAGGCCTGTGTGAACTGCTTGAGCATGTCGTGCTGCTTGAGCAGTTCGGCGTATTGTTCGCGGGGGGTGAGGAAGCGTACCGTCTCTGGGGCGTCCTGCACGGTGAGCACCATGGTGAGAGCATCGTTGCGGAGCGTGTTGCGCATATAGGCTTCGATGCGTTGGCGCAGTTGCTGGAGATCCTGTTCGACGAGTTTGTTGGGCACGCTGACGGTGAACGTTGTACCATCAGCGTTCAGTGTAGGATGCAGTGTGCGCATGCGTTCGGCGGTGGCGATGTCTTCGTGAGGCAGCGACGCGGCAAAGGTGTTCCATGCCACCACCACGTCCTCTGGTGCGAGGTGCTGGCGGTTCGTGGCTGCCTGCGGAGCCGGTGCCAAGGTGGTTGTGTCGCCGGTGACGGGCTCCATGGCAGGAACGGCTGCTGACGTGGCCAATCCGCTATGAATCGACACCGTGCGCGGGCGGCGTCGCAACGGTGCAGCTGGCTGTGGGGCGACGGGCTGTGCTATGGGTTGTGCCACGGACTGCTGCGCAACAGGCTGCGGGGTAACGGGCTGGGATGCTATGGGCTGCTGAGCTACGGACTGTGCTGCGGGCTGCGAGGAGACAGCAGGTGCAACGGGGGCGGCAGACGTACTGTTATTCGGTCGGCCGGACGGGACGGTGACCGTCCCGAAAAGGGGGTTCAATCTGCGGGGCGGGCGCCCCGCACAGTCGCCGTCGTCGCCCTCCGGCGGGCACTGGGCCAGCTGGATGAGCGTGAGCTCCACGGAGAGCCGTTTGTTGCGGCTCGTCTTATAGTTCAGGTCGCACTGTGTGCAGAGACGGATGGCACGATAGAGGTAACGGGCTGTGCAGCGTGCTGCCTGCTGCTGGTAGCGTGTGCGCATGTTGTCGCTCACGTCGAGCAACGGTAGCGTTACGGCATCGCTGCTCACCAGCAGGTCGCGGAAGTGCGAGGCCAGTCCGCCGATGAAATTGCCGCCGTCAAAGCCGTGCTGCAGTACCTCGTTGAACAGCAGCATGCACTGAGGCACGTTGTGCTCAAGGAACAGGTCGGTAAAACGGAAGTAGTAGTCGTAATCAAGGATGTTAAGGCTGTCGATGACGCCCTTGTAGGTGACGTGTCCCTGGCAGTAGCTTACCATCTGGTCGAAGAGCGAGAGCGCGTCGCGCATGCCACCGTCGGCCTTCTGTGCGATGACGGAGAGCGCCTCGTCCTCTACGTCCACGTGTTCGCGTTCGGCCACGTTGCGCAGGTGACCGATGATGTCGGCCATGCTGATGCGGTAGAAGTCGTACACCTGGCAGCGGCTGAGGATGGTGGGAAGCACCTTGTGGCGCTCGGTGGTGGCGAGGATGAATTTCGCATAGACGGGCGGCTCCTCAAGCGTCTTGAGGAACGCGTTGAAGGCCTGTGTGGACAGCATGTGCACCTCGTCGATGATGAATACCTTATACTGACCGACCTGTGGCGGTATGCGCACCTGCTCGATGAGGCTGCGGATATTCTCCACGGAGTTGTTGCTGGCGGCATCCAGCTCGTGGATGCTATAGGACCGACCCTCGTTGAAGGCACGGCACGACTCGCACTGGTCGCACGCCTCGCCCTCCGGCGTGAGGTGCTCGCAGTTGATGGTCTTGGCAAAGATACGGGCGCAGGTCGTCTTGCCGACACCGCGCGGACCGCAGAACAGGTAGGCATGCGCCAACTTATGCTCCTGGATGGCATTCTTCAACGTCGTGACAAGACCACGCTGGCCTACCACTGTGTCAAACGTCATGGGACGGTACTTACGGGCTGAAACGATGAAATTCTCCACTTTCTTTCTTAGGGTATGTGATTGTTTGCGCAAAGATACGACAATCTTTCTGCTGTGACAAACATTTCGGGGATTTTATCGTAATAAACGAAGCGGGTCATGCAAAAAATCCGCGAAAAGGCTTTTGCTTTCGGCGGGAATGTACTACCTTTGCCGATGAAAACAGACTGATTATGGAATTTGTGAAAAAACTGTGGCATACGATGAGGCAGCACAAATACCTTGTGACGCTCATTGCTTTCGTCCTCCTGCTGATGTTCTTCGACAGCAACAATGTGTTCGTGCGTTTGAAGTACAAGCACCAGCTCAGCGATCTGCAGGAGCAGGTGGAGCACTACCGAGCCCTCACCGACTCGCTTCGCTTGCAGCTTGAAGCGGTGGATGCCGGAGGCAAGGCGTTGGAGACCATCGCCCGTGTGCAGTACGGCATGCACAACGACAATGAGGAAGTGTTCATCATTGAAGACAAGCACTGATATGAAGACCTTTGCCAATATTCTTTCTGTGGTGGGGGGCTTGCTGCTCCTCGCCGGCGCCTGCCTGATGATAACGGGCTGGAAGGGTGCCCCCTGGACCTATACCGTGGGTGCCGTGCTCTTCGGCGCGATGCAGATTATGGACCGCTATCGTGGCAGCAATGCCGTGCTGCGACGGCTGCGCGTGCAGCAGGTGGTAGCATCACTGTTGTTCATCGTCGCCGGTGTGTTGATGTTCTGCACCCATCACAACGAGTGGATTGTGTGTCTGACCATAGCTGTCGTCTTCGAACTCTACACTGCCTTTCGCATCCCTCAGGAGGAGAGGAGAGAATAAAAGGGCAGTTGGGGCCTGCAAAGAAAAATAAGTTTCAGTGCAGCAGGTGAGACGCATGTACTGGAGGCTTCTCAATAAATCTTAAAAAATGGGCGGAAGTTTTAAATAAAGATAAAACATTTCGACCTTTCGCGCGAGCGGCGTAAATTTGCATCGTTTTGAAATGTTTCTTCAGAGCAAGATGAGCAGATTTATCCTTTCGCTGGCAACCTTTTGTATAGTTGTTTCGCTGTACTCCTGTCAGAAAAGCTACCACATACATGGTACGACGGATGCGTTCCAGATTGAGGGCAGGCGTCTATCGCTGAAGATGATGGACTCCTTCGGCAACTGGCGCACCCTCGACTCTTGCGAGATCTGTCATGGCGCCTTTGATATGCGTGGCGTGGTAGACTCGATTGTGATGGCCACGGTGTTCGTGGAGCACCAGCCGCTGATGCCGGTAATCGTTGAGCCGGGACATATCGAGCTCACCCTCAACAATACCGACCTGCAGGCGCGCGGTACACGACTCAACGACCGCCTCTATACGTTCATCGCACAGAAGACCCGCATCGACAACCGTGTGGCGGACTTGATGCGTGAGGAACAGCGCATGGCAGTGAAAGGAGTGCCTGAAGCCTATATCGCGCACTACGTTGATTCGGCCTATGTGGACCTGTCAGATGCCATGGAACAGCTGGTGACGGATTTCATCACCACAAACTTTAACAATGTGCTGGGAGTCTGCGGCTTCTCACTGCTCTCCAACGGTATGCCTGCGCCCTCGATCACTCCCATGATACAGGACATGTTAGATGTTGCTCCCGACTGTTTCAAAAACGATCCGTTGGTGAAGCGCTTTGTGCAAATTGCTCATCAGAACAGCACATTCACTGGCACGGTTGCCGCTTGGTAACTCCTTTCTCTTTCTCCTGAACGGAGAGCCTGTGCTCCATCGCAACGTTTAACAACTCGATCACAGTGTTCTTAACTCTCCAGTTCTGCGTTCTTACTTGTACTGTTCGTCCAAACCGGAGAGTATAGCGTTGCGTGTCTCCTCCATCAATTGCTGCAGGTCCTTCGGTTGGTCGCTCTGCGACTCAATGACATCGTGGATGACCATGCGCACGGGGTAACGCCGCACGCAGTAGCGTCCCTTTGGCATCACCTCGTAGCAGCCGTTAAGGCTGATGGGCACAATCGGCATGCCGAGTTCCTGGGCGAGCTTAAACGCTCCACGCTTGAACATTCCGACACGACCATCGCGTGTGCGAGTGCCCTCGGCGAAGATTGCCAGCGACTTCTGCTCACGCAGGATCTTGTCGGCCTGACGCATCGACGAGGCGATGTCCTTGCTGCTGGTGCGATTGACGTAGATGAACCCTGCGCACTTGCAGGCGAAGCCCACGAGCGGGATGCGTGCCAATTCCTTCTTCATCATCCATCGGAACTCGTGTCCCAGGAAACCCAGCATCAGGAACACGTCGAAGAAACTCTGATGATTTGCTACGAAGATGTAGGAGCGGTCGTTGGAAAGTTTCTCACGCCCCTCGACCTTCACAGGCAGCAACAGTACGCGACAGATGATGCGTCCCCAGATGCGTGGCGGCCACTGGCCCCAGAAACGATCGCCGAAGATCGGGGCCATGATGATGACGGTGAGCGCACAGAGAATGGTGGCCACCAGGAGGATAGGCAGTGCAATGCAGTACTGATAGATGAGATAGAGTACTTTCATAGGATGATGGTATTAAGGGATTACATGACGGAGATAGGGCCGCAGCGTGTCGGCGGAAAGTCCGCGCCGGCGGGCATAGTCGGCGAGCTGTTCCTCGGTGATGGGCCCTATGGCGAAGTAGCGCGCACGGGGCTCGTCGATGAGCAGTCCCGACACGCTGGCCTGCGGCAGCATGGCGCCATGCTCGGTGAGACGGATGCCGATGGTGCCGAAATCGAGCAGTTGATTGATGAGATGGTTGATGGAGAGGTCGGGCATACAGGGGTAGCCCACTGCGGGACGCAGTCCACTATGGGACATACCGGGAACGACGTGATGGAGGTCGTGGTCAAGCTTCTCGGCGGCAGCCTCGGCCAGCCGCACGGCCAGCGTCTGCGCCATGAGACTGTCGTCGGCGGTATGAGCGGCAGTGGCGAAGAGATGGAGCGTGTCGTTGTCGGGACGGATGAAGTCTGCCACGGACAGTGTGTAGCCATCGGCACCTGTCTGCTGTTGGCGAAGCATGGGAAGCCGCATGGGGAATGTTTTGCTGTTGCCTTCTCCGCCGTAGATAATGATGTCATCGCCCTCGCTGTGTGCCTCAAACGGCTGGCATAGGGCTTGTACAGTGATTGCTGTGTCGTGTGCGTGGAGCCATTCCAGTGCTTCGGCCTGCAAGGCCTCTGCCTCGGGCGTGCCTCCCTTCACCATCCAGGCATGATGGTAGTAGCTCCAATCGATATAAGGAAGCAGTGAAGACGTGTCGTAGTGGTACAGCATGGCGGTCAGCGGTCGAAGAGGAGGCGTTCGCCACGCGCGTCGTTGCTGACGGCATGTCCATCGTAGGCCAACTGACCGTTGACCCATGTATGTACGACATTCCAATCGCCGTGCTGTGCCAGCACAAGGTCGGCCTTGTAGCCAGGGCGCAGGAAACCGCGCCGGCTGACGCGGTAGCGCAGGGCGGGGTTGTGGCACATCGTTCGCACCACATCCTCTACAGTGAACACCTCCTCGTCGGTGAGTGCCAACATGTCGGTGAGCGAGTGGGGCAGGGTGGCGATGCCTGAGGCTGCCTTCAGCGCTCCGCCCACCTTGTCGGAAGGGGTGTGCGGCGCATGGTCGGTGGCGATGGTATCGATGCGCTGGTCGTGCACGGCACACCGCAGTGCATAGCGGTCTTCGATGGTCTTGATGGCTGGGTTGCACTTGATGGCAGTGCCTAGCCGGTCGTAGTCGGCATCGGTGTAGAGCAGGTGAGGTGTGCATACTTCAGCGGTGACATGCTTGTCGGTAACGGGTCCCGACGTGAAGAGCGTGAGCTCGCGCGCCGTGCTGATGTGGAGAATGTGAATGTCTGCGCCGGTCTGCTCGGCCAATTCCACGGCACGTGCCGATGAACGGTAGCAGGCCTCCTCGCTGCGTATAAGTGGGTGGCAACGGACAGGAGGGTCATCGCCGTAGCGCGTACGCAGCAGGGCACTGTTGGCAGCGATAATGCGTTGATCTTCGCAGTGCAGGGCGATGGGCAGTGGGGTGCTGCTGAACACACGTCGCAGCGCTTCGTCGTCATCAAGCAACATGCCGCCCGTGCTGCTGCCCATGAACACTTTGATGCCGCAGTGGCGGAAAGGATCGAGTGCCTCAATGGCCGCGATATTGTCTGCCGTGGCACCAAGATAGAACGCATAGTTCGCTGGACTGCAGTCGGCTGCGATGGCATACTTCTGCTCCAACAGGTCGAGGGTGGTGGTGGGCGGGATGCAGTTGGGCATCTCCATGAACGATGTCACACCACCCGCCACGGCCTTGCGGCTCTCGCTGGCAATGGTGGCCTTATGCGTCATGCCGGGCTCGCGGAAGTGGACATGCTCATCGATGACGCCTGGCAATAAGTATCGGCCGTCAGCTTCCACTACAGCATCGAGCGTGCCGCAAAGGGCGCGGATGTCTTCCAACAACGATGTCCCTTCGACAATGCACTCGATGAGGTCATCTGCCATCACCAGCGAGCCCACGAACGTGCGGCCCTCGTTGACGAGTGTGGCATTATGGATGACGGTGCGCATATCTCTAACCTCTAATCTCTAACCTTTATTCTCACTCCCTTCCGCCTTCGGGTATTTGCGGAACCATCCGTCCCAGCGCAGGCGCAGTACGCCGAAGACAGCTTCGCCGAAGATGCTGCTGTTCATCTTGCTGGTACCGAGTTCGCGGTTAACGAACACTACGGGCACCTCCTTGATGCGGAAGCCGCACTTCCAAGCCGTGTACTTCATCTCAATCTGGAAGGCGTAACCCTTGAACCGTATGGCATTGAGGTCAATGGTCTCGAGTACGCGTCGGCGGTAGCACTTGAAGCCTGCTGTGGTATCGCGTACGGGGATGCCGGTGACGAAGTGCACGTAGCGACTGGCAAAGTATGACATCAGCACACGTCCCATGGGCCAGTTGACGACGTTCACACCGCTCACATAGCGGCTGCCGATGGCGAGGTCGTTTCCTTCGTCGGCGCAGGCAGCGTAGAGCCGGGGCAGGTCGGACGGCGCATGCGAGAAGTCGGCATCCATCTCGAAGATGTAGTCGTAGCCGTGTGCCAGTCCCCACTGGAAACCGCAGATATAGGCTGTGCCGAGACCTTGCTTGCCGGCACGCTCCACCATGAACAACCGCTCGGGGAACTCATCCTGCAGCCGGCGCACGATGTCGGCTGTGCCATCGGGACTACCGTCTTCGATGACTAGGATATGAAATTCTTTCTCCAGAGCATATACAGCCCGGATGATATTCTCGATATTCTCCTT
>R15__coassemble_1139_pt1 | contig 14599 bp, 13 predicted proteins | sample R15__metabat2_low_PE_060 | metagenome-assembled genome bin R15 | reverse complement strand
TATTTGATAATAAACAACTGATACTTTGCTAAAAAGAGCAGCATGGCCAAGAAAACCATGCTGCTCTTTTGTGTATTTCACACTGTTTATTTTCCTTTTACGATTTTCTTTATATCGTTGAGTTTGTTGAGTGCTTCGAGAGGGGTTAGGTTATTGACATCTATGCCCAGTATCTCGTCGCGTATCTGACAGAGAACAGGATCGTCTAGTTGGAAGAAGTTCATCTGGAAGCCCTCGCGGTTCTGTGCAATTGATTCTACGGGTTTGGATATATTCTCTCTGCCCGAATTCTCCTCCATCTGCTTCAGGATGCTCTCTGCCCTCCGAACAATGCTCTTGGGCATGCCTGCCATAGCAGCCACATGAATACCGAAAGAGTGCTCGCTGCCACCCTCCTGCAACTTACGCAGGAAGATCACCTTGTTATCCACCTCCCGTACCGCCACATTGAAGTTCTTAATACGTGGGAAGGAGCGTGCCATCTCGTTCAGTTCGTGGTAATGTGTAGCAAACAGCGTACGGGCATGTCCCTTAGCATGTTCATGGATATATTCCACGATGGCCCATGCAATGGATATGCCGTCGTAGGTACTGGTACCACGTCCTAGTTCGTCGAACAGCACCAGGCTGCGTCCCGTAAGGTTGTTGAGGATGTCCGAAGCCTCCGTCATTTCCACCATGAAGGTCGATTCGCCCACCGATATGTTGTCGCTGGCACCTACGCGGGTGAAAATCTTGTCCACCCACCCGATGGTGGCCGCTTCAGCAGGTACGAAGCATCCCATCTGCGCCATCAGCGTGATAAGGGCCGTCTGTCGCAACAATGCCGACTTACCTGCCATGTTGGGACCGGTGATGATGATAATCTGTTGCTTGTCGCTGTCAAGCAGCACGTCATTGGCAATGTACTGTTCACCGATAGGCAACTGTTGCTCGATGACTGGATGACGACCCTGGCGGATATCGATGGTGAGACTGTCATCGATGACCGGTCGTATATAGCGGTTGGTCTGCGCCACATTAGCAAACGATAGCAAGCAATCAAGCTTGGCCACCTGATTGGCATCAATCTGTATGGCAGGAATATATTCATTTAAGGCATACACCAAATCATTGAACAGTTTGGTTTCCAGCGCCAATATGCGTTCCTCGGCACCCAGAATTTTCTCCTCATATTCCTTCAGTTCCTGTGTGATGTATCGCTCGGCGCTCACCAGTGTCTGTTTGCGTATCCATTCGGGCGGCACCTTGTCCTTGAAGGTGTTACGCACCTCAATGTAATAGCCGAACACATTATTATAGGCAATCTTCAGGCTACTGATGCCAGTAGCCTCAATCTCCCTTTGCTGCATTTTCAGCAGATAGTCTTTTCCAGTGTATGCCATGTCGCGCAGCTCGTCCAGTTCGGCGTTGATGCCGCGTGCCATCACCCCGCCCTTGTTCACCATCAGTGGTGGGTCGTTGACCAGTTCGCGTGCTATGCGATCGCGCATGGTGGCACACTCATTAAGCTGTTCGCCTATGTGACGCAGGTTCTCATTGTCCGACTCGCAACATGCCTGTTTAATGGGTTCTATGGCCTGTAGGGCATACTTGAGTTGCACCACCTCGCGGGGTGATACGCGTCCCACCGCCACCTTCGAGATGATGCGTTCCAAGTCGCCTATGCGATGCAGGTTATCCTCTATCACCTCGCGGAAGGCAGGATCGCGGAAGAAACACTCCACCACATCCAACCGTTCGTTGATGGCACGTATGTCCTTGAGCGGGAAGGTGATCCACCGACGCAGCAGACGACCGCCCATCGGGCTTATAGTTTTATCAATGACGTCGAGCAGCGACACCCCGCCCTCGTGCATGGGACTGAGAAGCTCGAGGCTGCGTACAGTGTATTTGTCAAGCCGCACATAGCGTTCCTCCTCGATGCGTGAGATATGGGTGACATGGCGTATATTGTAGTGAAGCGTCACATCCATGTAGTGCAGGATGGCTCCTGAAGCAACAATACCGTTCTTGAGGTGCTCTATGCCGAATCCCTTGAGGTTCTTCGTCTGAAAGTGCTTGAGCAGTTTTTCGCGGGCAAACTGTTCGGTGAACACCCAATCATCCAGTTCAAACGTACATAGCTTGTTGCCGAACACATTCTCGAACTGTTCACGCATACCCCTTTGAAACAGCACCTCCTTGGGTGAGAAGTTTGTCAACAGTTTCTCCACATATTCAAAAGTACCCTCTGCCACCAAGTACTCACCTGTGGAGATGTCCATGAACGATATGCCGCAGGCACCCTTACCAAAGTGTATGGCAGCGAGGAAGTTGTTTTCCTTATAGTTGAGCACCGTGTCGGAGATGGTCACGCCTGGTGTCACTAGCTCGGTGATACCACGCTTCACTAGTTTCTTCGTCATCTTCGGATCCTCCAGCTGATCGCATATAGCGACGCGCTTGCCTGCTCGGATGAGTTTCGGCAGATACGTGTCGAGCGCATGATGGGGAAAACCCGCCATCTCCAGCGACTGCATGGCGCCATTCTTACCATTGTTACGTTTGGTAAGTGTGATGCCAAGTATCTCGCTGGCTATCACCGCATCCGTAGAATATGTCTCATAGAAATCTCCGCAGCGGAACAGCAATATCGCATCAGGGTGCTTAGCCTTGAGATCCATGAACTGCTTAATCATCGGAGTTTCCTTCAAATCTGTCATATCGTAGTCACTATCTTGTTTTGCACGGCAAAGATACATTTTTTTTGCCGTTTTTGCGGCACGAAAGGCGAATAAAAAAACGAAAACATACTTTTCATTTTGAAAGTCATGCAATATTCACTACCTTTGCACCCAAATTTGCTATTTTGAAAATTCAACATTACATCAATATGGAATACAATTTCAGAGAAATCGAACAGCGCTGGCAAAAGTATTGGGTAGAGAACCATACCTACCGCGTAGTAGAAGACGAGAAAAGACCGAAGTATTACGTGCTCAACATGTTTCCCTATCCTAGTGGTGCCGGGCTTCATGTAGGTCATCCTCTCGGTTACATCGCCAGCGACATCTATGCTCGTTACAAGCGTTTGCAAGGTTTCAATGTACTCAATCCAATGGGTTATGACAGCTATGGCCTGCCTGCTGAACAATATGCCATCCAGACGGGTCAGCACCCAGCCATCACCACCAATCAGAATATCGCCCGCTACCGTCAACAGCTCGACAAGATTGGTTTTTCCTTCGACTGGGAGCGTGAGGTGCGCACCTGCGAACCGGGCTATTACCATTGGACCCAGTGGGCATTCCAGAAGATGTTCGGCAGTTTTTATTGCAACAAGTGTCAGAAAGCACAGCCCATCGAACTGCTTGTCGAGCACTTTGCCCAAGAGGGTACAGGCAACTGGGATGTAGCCTGCAGCGAGCCTCTCACCTTCACTGCCGAAGAGTGGAATAGCTGGGACGAACACCGCCAGCAGGAGGTACTCATGAACTACCGCATCGCCTATCTGGGCGAAACGATGGTTAACTGGTGTCCGCAGCTGGGCACCGTGCTTGCCAACGACGAAGTAGTCGATGGTGTGAGCGAGCGTGGCGGGTTCCCCGTGGTGCAAAAGAAGATGAAGCAATGGTGCCTGCGTGTCAGCGCCTATGCACAGCGCCTATTGGATGGGCTCGACACCATATCCTGGAGCGACAGTATCAAGGAGACACAGCGCAACTGGATAGGTCGCAGTGAAGGTGCTGAAATGATGTTCAAGGTAAAGGACAGTGATGTATCATTCACCATCTTTACCACCCGCGCCGACACCGTATTCGGTGTCACCTTCATGGTGCTGGCACCCGAAAGCGAATATGTGGCCCTGCTCACCACTCCCGAACAGAAAGCATCCGTTGATGCCTATCTCGATGCCACTAAGAAGCGCACCGAGCGCGAACGCATTGCCGACAAGAAGGTTAGCGGTGTATTCAGCGGCTCATACGCCATCAACCCTCTTACTGGCGAAAATATCCCCATTTGGATCAGCGACTATGTGCTTGCCGGTTACGGCACAGGAGCCATCATGGCTGTGCCTGCCCACGACAGCCGTGACTATGCTTTTGCCCGTCACTTCAATCTCCCCATCATTCCCCTCATCGAAGGCGCTGACGTTAGCGAAGAGAGCTTCGATGCCAAAGAAGGCATCATGATGAACAGTGCCAATGCCGACATCTCCCTCAACGGTCTCACCGTCAAGGAGAGCATTGCCGCCATGAAGAAGTACATCAGCGAGAAAGGCATCGGAAAGGTAAAAGTCAATTATCGTCTGCGCGATGCTATCTTCAGCCGTCAGCGTTACTGGGGCGAACCCTTCCCCGTCTATTACAAGAATGGCATGCCCTGCATGATACCCGAGGAGTGCCTTCCCATTGAACTCCCCGAGGTGAAGGACTTTAAACCCACTGAGACGGGTGAGCCTCCACTTGGCCATGCCGAAGTGTGGGCATGGGATACCGTAAGCAAGACCATCGTACCCAACACGCGCATCGATGGCACCACCGTTTTTCCCCTTGAACTCAACACCATGCCAGGCTTTGCCGGTAGTTCGGCATATTATCTCCGCTACATGGATCCACACAACGACAAGGCACTCGTGGGCAACACTGCCGACAACTATTGGCAGAGTGTCGATCTCTATGTAGGAGGTTCTGAACATGCCACCGGACACCTTATCTACAGCCGTTTCTGGAACAAGTTCCTTCACGATTATGGTTACAGCGTGGCCGAGGAACCCTTCCAGAAACTTGTCAATCAAGGCATGATACAAGGCCGCAGCAACTTTGTCTATCGTATCAAGGACACCAACACCTTCGTCTCCTATGGTCTGCGCAAGCAGTACGACGTCACTCCCATCCATGTGGATGTGAACATTGTCTCTGCCGACGTGCTCGACATCGAGGCCTTCAAGGCATGGCGACCCGAGTATGCCACTGCCGAATTCATTCTCGAGGAGGGTAAGTACATCTGCGGATGGGCTGTGGAGAAGATGTCAAAGTCGATGTACAACGTCGTCAACCCCGATATGATTGTCGAGCGCTATGGTGCCGACACGCTGCGTATGTACGAGATGTTCCTCGGTCCTGTCGAGCAGAGCAAGCCTTGGGATACCAACGGCATCGACGGCTGTTTCCGTTTCCTTAAGAAGTTCTGGAACCTCTTTTTCGATGCAGAAGGCAATTTCTGCGTTAGTGATGCCGAGCCCAATGCCGATGAACTTAAGAGCCTGCACAAACTGATCAAGAAGGTCACACAAGACATTGAGGTCTTCTCCTACAACACCTCCATTAGTGCCTTCATGATTTGTGTCAATGAGCTCACCCAGTTGAAGTGCAACAAACGCAGTATTCTCACACCCATTGTAATAGCCATTGCTCCCTTCGCCCCGCACATCGCCGAAGAACTCCATACCCTGCTCGGTCTTGATGGCAGCGTTTGCGATGCCCAGTGGCCAGCTTACAACGAGGAGTACCTCAAGGAGAGCACCGTCACCTACAGCATTTCCTTCAACGGCAAGATGCGCTACACCCTCGACATTGCTGCAGATGCCGACAATGCCACCATCGAGCAGATGGTGCTCGCCAACGAACAATCACAGAAGTGGATCGATGGCAAAACAATACGCAAGGTCATCATCGTGCCGCGCAAAATTGTCAACATCGTGGTTGCATAAAATACATATTACAATTGAAATCATTGTCATCAATCCCTTTCTATGGAGAAAGTTTCCAAAAAGTTTATCTTTAACGAGATAAAGGAATATATGGCCATTGCCATAGGGCTGATGGCATATGCGGTAGGGTGGACGGTGTTCATGCTCCCCTACGGTATCACATTGGGCGGTGTCACCGGTATCGCAGCCCTAGTGGACTTTGCCACCGAAGGATCATCGTTCCATATTCCCCTGCAGATAAACTACTTCATCATCAATGGTCTGCTCCTTGTGGCTGCACTGCGCATACTTGGTTTCAAGTTCTGTACCCGCACTATCGTAGCGGTTGTACTGCTCACATTGTTTTTGCAGGTCGGCCAAGATGTGATAGGCTCGCTTGACAATCCCTTCTTGCTGGGCGAAGGTGAACACTTCATGTCGTGCGTCGTTGGAGCTTGTCTCTGCGGACTCGGCGTAGGCATGTGCTTTGCCAACAATGGCAGCACAGGAGGTACCGACATCATTGCCGCCATCGTCAACAAGTACCGCGAGGTATCACTCGGCAGCATTGTGATGTTCAGCGACATCGTCATTATCGGGTGCAACTACTTGGTGTTTCACGACATCCGTCGCGTGCTGTTCGGCTATGTAGCCCTCTTCATTATGAGCATGGTGCTCGACTATTATGTAAACACCACCCGCCAGTCTATCCAGCTCTTCATCATCTCCCGCAAACACGAGGAACTCGCCGACTTCATCAATAATCAAGTGCACCGTGGAGTCACCATAATCGACGGTATGGGATGGTACAGCAAGAACAATCGCAAAATGCTCTTCGTGCTCGCCAAAAAACGCGACTCGGGCTATCTGCTGCGCGGCATCAAGCAAATCGATCCACAGGCATTCGTCTCCATGGCATACGTCAAGGGTGTTTATGGCGAGGGATTTGACAAGATTAAGGCAAAAGAATTGAAAAAAAACAAACAAATCAACAACCCATGAAACTCGTCTTTGCCACCAATAACGAACATAAACTCACTGAGGTACGCGCCATATTGGGCGACACCTATGAGGTGTTGTCGCTGAATGAACTTGGTTGTCACGATGACATTCCCGAGACGGCCGATACCCTCGAAGGCAATGCATTGCTCAAGGCACAGTATGTGCACGAGCACTACGGTGTGGACTGCTTTGCTGACGATACCGGTCTCGAGGTGGAAGCCCTTGGCGGTGAACCTGGCGTGCACTCCGCACGATATGCCACGGAAGGACACGATTTTGATGCCAACAATCGCAAGCTCCTCGTTGCACTCGAGGGTATCAACAATCGCAAGGCACGTTTCCGCACCGTTATCGCCCTCATCATGAATGGCGAAACACACCTTTTCGAGGGAATCGTCAATGGCACCATTCTCACCGAGAAGCACGGTGTGGAAGGATTCGGTTATGACCCACTTTTTCAACCCGATGGCTATGATGTATCGTTTGCTCAGATGGGCAACGAAAAAAACCACATTAGTCACCGCGCACTGGCCATAGCAAAGCTCACCGACTTTCTCAAGAACAAATAATAATATAGCACTATGAAACGCCTTCTCACCCTTATTACCCTATTTGCCGCCAATCTTCTGCTACTGTCGGCACAAATTGGGGTAGGGGAGTGGCGTAGCCACTATGCCTATCATGATGCCATCCGCTGTGAACTGATGGACGGTCATATCTTCGTGCTCTCCGACGGTTCTCTCTACAGCTACACACCTGGTGATGCTTATGTGGAGATACTCGATAAATCAACCTGCATGAGCGACAAGGGCATACAATATATGGTCAAATGTGCCGATGAGAATATTCTCTGCATTGTATATGAAGATGCCAACATAGACCTGCTCATGCCCGACAATAAAATATGCAATTTGCCCGACTTTGCCGAGAGCACAAACTACGACCCCACCATCAACGATGTCACCATCACCGGCAGCACCGCCTATCTGGCTACCACATTTGGTATTGTCACCCTCAACCTCACAAAAAAGGAGTTCGGGGGCACCTATCCCGTAAAACAGAACGTTCTCAGTGCAGCTTCTGATGGACATACCATCCTCGCAGCTACCGACAAAGGCATCTTTCAGGGCAGTCTTGATGACAATCTTCTTGATCCCTCTACATGGCACCAAATGAACACCAACCAGTTCAACAAGGTTTTCTATGTCGATGATAAGTACGTTGCCTGGTCACGTGGATACGGTATGTGTACCTTCACCGAAGATTTCCGTCTTCAGCGCTTCACTAGCGAGAAGTTCAACACCGTATATGTCGCTGACGGACGACTCATTGCTTGCAAGGATCATCAGCTCTATGTCTGGACCACCATTCCCGACAGCCCCACCATCTACACCACCGACGGTGATGTGCTGTGTGCTGCCTTTGACGGAAACAATCTCTGGACTGCAGAGGGCACCAACGGACTGCGCGGATATAGGATTGGCGATGGCACCACCCTCACCCTCACCACCTCCAGCATTATACCAAACAGTCCTATACGCAACCATTGTGACTATCTCCACTTCACCGATGACAACACTCTTCTTGTGGCAGGAGGATGCCTTGACTATCTTGGTACCACACGCTATGAAGGCACCGTGGAGATGTTCAAAGACGATAATTGGACAATCTTTCAAGAATCCGGCATTGAAGAAGCCACAGGTCTCACTCTTGGCTACAACAATGTCACCAGCGTCGTTCAGGACCCCACTGATGCTACCCACCACTATGCCTCAGCCTACGGAGGAGGTATCTACGAGTTCCGCAACGGCAGATATGTCAGCAATCTCAACAGCTCCAACAGCACGCTTGAAACAGCCATTGAAGGATTAAGCCATTTTACGCGCATCAGCCGTCTCAAATACGACAAACAAGGCAATCTATGGATTACAAACAGCCATGCAATCTCGCCTCTAAAAATTCTCACTAGAGAAGGTAAGCTCATAGACCTTTACTACGACGAATTGCGTGAGCAGCCCACCGTCACCGACATCCTCTTCGACAGCAACGGACTCACCTGGGTCATCGTCATGCGTAGCGATGCCGGACTTTTCTGCATCAACGACGGCGGTACTCCCTACGATGTCAACGACGACCGCACCCGTTTCCTCTCACCCCGCTTTACCGATCAGGACGGCAATGCCACTACCATCGACTACATCTACGACATTGCCGAAGATCAGCAAGGCGACATCTGGGTACTTACCAACCAAGGACCCTACGTCATGCGCGCTCCCTTCGACTTCTTTTCCGACAACTTTCACTTCACCAAAATTAAAGTTCCCCGCAACGATGGTAGCGGCTATGCCGACTATCTCCTCGATGGTGTGTATACCACTTGCATAGCCATCGATGCTGCCAACCGCAAGTGGATAGGCACTTTGTCCAATGGTCTCTACCTGCTCAGTGCCGACGGTTACGAGACCATTCACCATTTTACCGCTGCCGACAGTCCCCTCCCATCAGATAACATCAAGGACATTGCCATCTGCGGCACCACCGGCGAAGTGTTCGTAGGCACCGATTGCGGACTCGTCTCCTATCGTAGCGATGCCACCACAGCTGCCGACGAATATAACAAAAATGCCGTTTACGCCTTCCCAAATCCCGTCACCCCCGACTACAACGGAGTTATCACCATCGTAGGGCTAAAAGCATCCAGCAGCGTAAAAATCATCAGTACAGGAGGCAGCACCATGACTGCAGGTACATCGCTCGGAGGCAGCTTCACCTGGGACGGTCGCACCCCTGATGGACAACGTGCTCCCACAGGAGTCTATTTCGTCCTCGCTACCGACGAAGAAGGTCGCGATGGCATCGTCACGAAGATTCTCTTCGTGCACTGATACATTCCCTCTTTACACAGCTTTCTTCACATTTCATAAATATTTTCATATTTTATTTTTTAAAATTCTATTTGATGATAATAATACGGTGTGAATAGTGTTGATAAAATATTTTATTTTTATTTGCACATAACTTATCCACACTGAGTATATATTTATTCACACAATATTCACAAATTTATAATTTTAATTCACTTTAAGCGAAAGAGCTAAAATAACTTCTGTTGGAAACAGTTATGTATCTTTATCCGTCTATTATAACTATAACCCCCCGCACATAGTGTGCAAAACGAATTTATTATTCTCTCGTAAAAGCAGTGTGGAAAAGCATCGGAAAAGAAGGTGACAAAAAACTTCTTCAAAAAATTTGTTGTTCGTTCCATTTTTATATTTCTTTCTCCCATTAGAAATTCCAAATTTTTTTTTCATAATTTTTTCACCCTTTATCTACTTTCATTCACAACTTTTCCACATTCAATTCACAATTATTATCTATGTAGATAATGAGCATTCGAAGTCTGCAATAGATAATCTTATTCATTTCCTTCTCATATAGGAACGAGATGAATCTGCAAAAAATAGGAGAACTTGAAATGAAACCGAATTTTTTGCAGCGGACATCAAAAGCACAGGGAATACCGATGTCTACAGACGATAGGTATTCCCAGATTGTGAATATAAAAAATGAAGGAAGAAACTGGCCTTCATCATGGCGCATGATCTCTGCGCCTTAACTTTTTTATAAGTGTACCAACGTGCCGATGTTCTCGCCTTCCATCACCTTCTTGAGGTTGCCCACAACATCCATGTTGAACACATAGATGGGAAGTCCATTCTCTTTGCACATAGTGGTGGCGGTGAGGTCCATCACCTTCAGTCCGCGATTGTATATCTCATCATAGGTGATATCCTCGAACTTCGTAGCAGTAGGATCCTTTTCTGGGTCTGCGGTGTAGATACCATCCACACGGGTACCCTTGAGCATTACGTCGGCTTCTATCTCTATGCCACGCAGGGAACTGCCGGTGTCGGTGGTGAAGTAGGGATTTCCCGTACCTGCGCTGAAGATGGCTACCTCGCCGTTCTCCATGGCTTCTATGGCTTTCCATTTCGTATAGAATTCGCCGATGGGTTCCATGCGGATGGCCGTCAGCACCCGTGCCGGACAACCAGCAGCATTCAGGTAGCTGCACAATCCGAGGCTGTTGATTACGGTAGCCAGCATGCCCATCTGGTCGCCCTTCACACGGTCGAAGCCCTTGCCGGCACCGGTAAGACCGCGGAAGATGTTTCCACCGCCGATGACGATGCCTATCTGCACACCCATGTCGTGAACCTCTTTTATTTGTTGTGCATACTCGGCCAGACGTTTCTCGTCGATGCCGTACCCCTTTTCGCCTTGAAGGCTCTCTCCGCTCAGTTTGAGCAAGATGCGTTTGAATCGTGCCATATTTTTATGATTTTTATTATAATTTAGGATGAGATTTTCACGTAGTCGGCTCTTTACCAATCGATAGGAGTCTGCCCTGTCTGCTGTAGGTATGCATTGGCCTTGCTGAAATGCTTGCAACCGAAAAATCCCCGGTAGGCACTCAGTGGCGAGGGGTGCGGTGCCCGTAGTATCAGGTGGCGGGAAGGATTGATGTACACGCTCTTCTGCTGCGCATATGATCCCCACAGGATGAAGACAATGTGCTCGCGCTTGTCGGCCAGCTGCTGGATGACAGCATCGGTGAATGTCTCCCAACCTCTCCGTTGGTGTGAGCCTGCATAGTGCGCCTGCACGGTGAGCGTGGCATTCAGTAGCAACACGCCCTGATCTGCCCAACGGGTGAGGTCTCCATCAGCAGGGAAGGGCTTGCCCAAGTCCTCCTGTATCTCCTTGAAGATGTTCACCAGTGAGGGCGGCAACTGTGTGCCGGGAGCCACAGAGAAGCAAAGACCGTTAGCCTGATCAGGCTCATGGTAAGGATCCTGTCCCAATATCACCACCTTCACCTTGTTGAAAGGGCAGTGGTCGAAGGCGTTGAAGATAAAACGAGCGGGTGGATAGATGGTCGTACGGGCATATTCTTGCCGGACAAAATCGGTCAGCTGCGCGAAGTATGCCTTGTCGAACTCCTCCTGCAGTGCTTGCTTCCAGCTCTCCTCTATCCGTACGTTCATGTCGGTATGCCTGTTATATCAGTGGTATGCCTGCCTTTCGGCACTCGCATCGCATCTCTTCAGGCCATATGGAGGCTTGTATCTCGCCGATGTGTGCTTTCTTCAGCAGCAGCATGCACAGACGGCTCTGACCTATACCTCCTCCTATGCAGAGGGGTAGCTTATCGTTCAGCAGACATTGATGGAAGTAGAGCTGTTCGCGATTCAGCATGCCGCGCCGCGCAAGCTGCGCATGCATAACATCCTTGTTCACACGGATGCCCATGGAGGAGAGCTCGAACGACCGGCCCAGGATATCGTTCCATACGATGATGTCACCATTCAATCCAGCATAGCCATCGGGGGTAGGGGTGCTCCAGTCGTCATAGTCAGGAGCCCGCATGTCGTGGGGCTCGCCGTTGGTCAGCTCACCGCCGATACCGATGATGAACACCGATCCATATTCGCGTGCAATAGCATGTTCGCGCTCCTTCGGCGTGAGGTCAGGATAGCGTTGCAGCAGCTCCTCGGCATGGATGAAGTAGATGTCGTCAGGCAACGAGGGCGTGAGCACGGGATAGACCTCGCTGATCATATATTCCGTGCGGAGCATGGCCGCATAGATGCGGCGCACGATACGGCGGAGGAATTCCACATTACGGTCTTCGGGGTGTATCACCCGTTCCCAGTCCCACTGATCCACATACAAGCTGTGCAGGTTATCCAGCTCCTCGTCGGCACGTATGGCATTCATGTCGGTATAGATACCATAGCCGGGACGGATGCCGTACTCAGCCAGCGTCAGCCGTTTCCATTTAGCCAGCGAGTGCACCACCTCGGCACGTGCATCGCCAAGGTCTTTGATAGGGAAGGTCACGGGACGTTCCACACCGCTGAGGTCATCGTTGATGCCGAGGCCTTGTAACACGAACAGCGGAGCCGTCACGCGGCGCAGCCGCAGCTCTGTAGAGAGGTTCTGTTGGAAGAAGTCTTTTATCTGCTTGATACCCTGCTCTGTCTGCTTCGTGTCAAGCAGCGGGCGGTAGTTGGCGGGCTTGATCAAATAACTCATAGTCGCAAATTTTGCACAAAAGTACTGCTTTTATTGGAAAAGGTGCGGGTTTTCCAAAGAAAATGATGTAACGGATACCCCGTATCCTAAAAAAGTCTACACCGATAACATTGCCGTCGAGGATTTTTACGATTTTGTCTTATTATAGCGATAACAATGCGGGTGCAGTTTATACATCCAGCAATATAAAATTCTCTGTCTGGTGCAAAAACAATTAAAAGTGGTTCTCGGTTTGGCTATAGCCTATCCATTATAGCGAATATACAGAGCTGTAGTTGTAGTTCGTCAGTTCAGTGTGAGCATCATCCATAGCACCGATTCTTCTAGGAATATCATATACTGGACAGCGTTCGTCAAAAAGTTGCCGCAATCGTTTTGCGAACTTCACGTTCTCACGGTCCAATTCTTCCTGCGAAGTCTTTATGCCAAATGCATCAGCCTCCGACTGCTCGGAGATTATCATTCCCGTGAACAGGCCGCGAAGTCGTTCTTTCTCGGCGAACTTATTTGCGTAACAAAACACCCCCACAACGAAGTGCCGCCGGAGATAAAAAGAGAAACTGTGCATATTAATCAGCTTGTAGCCGTTCTTTTCCTGTGCAAAAAGTCCTTCGGTACAGCCGTGACCAAGCAGCATCACAGTTTCACCCGGACGCACGTGATTGAGGGCATGGCGCATCTCCTTGGTTGTGGTGTATTCGTCAATGAGACGAACATCCTTGAGGCCTTCATAGAGGACTTTGAGGAAATCCGTACTAGGATCTTTGGGGTGTATAACAAGCATAACTCTACTGTTTGACTGGTTGCGTAACTTCAGTTTAAACGGACATCCATCTTCCACGGAATCTCCGAAGTCACCGTTTTCAGGAGCCTCTGGGCTCCCATCTTGAAGAAGCCGAACACCGACAGGGAATCCTGGACATCACCGCCGACCTGATGCGAAAGGTTCACCTCGCCCCCCAAGATGCTCTCAATCTTCACATACAGCGGTAGACCGTGAATCGAAGACTTGATGCGAGTCACCTCGCCGGTAGGTTCGAATGTTATTTGTTGGCCAATCTTGCTGCTGACCAACTGACTGAGTTCCTGATAGGTTACTGATGCTTTCATAGTCAAACAAATCTACTGTTCATCCACTATACTAATCTCATTATAGTACTTCCCAATCTCAGACCAGTGCCCCTATGTTGTTAAGACAATGGAAGCTGCCCATCTCACTCACGAGCCAGACAACAGACAATGTGAGCCTGAGTCCTTTCTTGGATGCTGCAAAGATACGAATAAATTTTGAAATTCCATTATTCTTGTTGAATTAAAAATGAACGGATATGCTCCGGAAAAATGGCGTTGGCACTCCGCTTTTGACTTGACTCAAAGCAACCAGTGAACGGGTATGCTCCGGAAAAGCGGCGTTCATCCGAATCTCCTGCGGTAAGTGAACGGATATGCTCCGGAAAAAGTCGGTTTCGCCGCCGCTTTTTCGCAAGTGAACGGGGTTGCTCCGGAAAAATCCGGCCATTTTGGTCATTTTGTCCATGTTTCATGCTCTTTTATGAGCTTACGGACATCAAAAAGAGGCTAAATCACCCCTTCTGGGTGCTGGCTGCACCCCCGGAAAAGTGAACGGGGTTGCTCCGGAATATGTACTGGTCTGAGCGGCAGCTATTGCAAACGAGTTTGCATATCATCCGCTCAACCCATCAGCACCCTTCGGGGTTTCGTCCTTTCCATAAACCGAAAATTGCTTCTCAATCAGAAGCAAAAAATTGGCTCACCAGTAAAACCCTGTGTTTATCCAAAGATCATTGATAGTCTATACAG
>R15__coassemble_1136_pt1 | contig 14631 bp, 13 predicted proteins | sample R15__metabat2_low_PE_060 | metagenome-assembled genome bin R15 | reverse complement strand
GACGAAGGACGAAATGTTGCACGCAGAATGAACGAATTATATGAAAATATCACAGATGCCCCACCCAGATACGTATGACGAAGGATGACGAAATGTGGCACGCAGAATGAAGGAAATAAAGGAAAATATCACAGATGCCCCTACCCAGAAACGAAGGACGCAGAATGAAGAATGACGAGCGATGAGAGATTCTTCACCCACAATTACCGGTTTGATTTATTCGGATACTTCACCTATGCTGTTTCGTAATCGTTTTCGCAAGAAGTCTTTCTTTCTCGTACGAAATTCTTTGTTTTATATTCTTTCTTCAATTTATTTGTGTAATTTTGCAGCGGAAAATAAAAACGATCAACCAATGTCTGACAACATCCTACTCAATCCCAGTCCTCTGGTCCGTTACCTCGGTAAGCCCGCAGCGGAGTTCACCCGTGCCGATATCGTGCGCTACTGTGTTGAAAACGAGATAAAGTGCATCAACTTCCACTACTGCGGTTGGGACGGTCGGCTGAAGACGCTCAACTTCGTCATCGGCAGTGTGGCACACCTCGAGAGCATCCTCTCTGCCGGTGAGCGCGTCGATGGTTCCAGCCTCTTCCCCTTCGTACAGGCTGGCAAGAGCGACCTCTACGTAGTGCCGCGCTACCGCACCGCCTTCCTCAACCCCTTCGCTGCTGTGCCCACCGTGGACCTGCTCTGCGCCTTCTTCGACCGCGAGGGTAATCCCTTTGAGAGCAGTCCCCAGCACATACTCCACAAGGCACACGATGCTTTTCAGGCTGTCACCGGCCTTCACATGGAGGCTATGGGTGAGCTGGAGTATTACGTCGTCGGTCAGGCCGGCACCGCCTTCACCACCGCCGACCAGCGTGGCTATCACGAGAGCGAGCCCTTCTGCAAGTTCGCCGACTTCCGTACCGAGGCCATGCGCCTCATCGCACAATGCGGCGGACAGGTGAAGTACGGGCACAGCGAGGTGGGCAACTTCACCCGCGACGGACTGCTGTATGAGCAGAACGAGATAGAGTTCATCCCCACCGACATCGAGGATGCTGCCGACCAGCTCGTGGTAGCCAAGTGGGTGCTGCGACGGCTTGCCCATCAGCAGAATGTTGAGCTGACCTTTGCGCCGAAGATCACCGTGGGCAAGGCAGGCTCAGGCATGCACATACACTGCCGTTTCACCCGCGACGGTCAGTCGGCCATGGTGCAGGGCGGTGAGCTCACTGCCGAGTGCCGGCGCGCCATAGCAGGCTTCATGGAAGCAGGCACCTCTCTTCCCGCCTTCGGCAACCCCCATCCATTGTCGTTCATGCGGCTTGTACCCCACCAGGAAGCCCCCACATCGCTCTGCTGGTCGTTCTCGAACCGCAGTGCACTGGTGCGCGTGCCCCTCGGCTGGATCGGCACGGGCGACATGGCAGCCAAGGCAAACCCGACAGAGACGCCCAGCGACTGCGACTTCAGCAGCAAGCAGACCTTCGAATGGCGTGCCAGCGATGGCTTTGCCGACACCTACCTACTGCTGGCTGCACTGTGCTGCGCTGCCCGCAAGGGATTCGAGATGCCCGATGCCCTCGACGTGGCCGAGCGGACCTACGTGGGCCTCGGCGTCAACATCCACGACACGGCCAACAGTGCCCTGTGCAATGCTCTCGAGCAGCTGCCGGCCTGCTGCGTGGAGGCTGCCGATGAGCTGGAAAAAGACCGCGACATCTACACCGCACGCGGTGTGTTCTCCGATGCGCTGGTCGACTGGCAGATACATGCTCTCCGCGCCTTCGATGACGCACACCTCCGCGAGTCACTCGACAACGACTCGCTGATGCAGCTCGTGCGCGACAACATCAACAACGGCTAAAAACGCGTACATGCCAAACAAACCAATGTTGGCTACCGAGCGATATCAGTAGCCAACATTTGTTTCAGCTGCACTTTGCTGAAAAGTTGGAATGTACGGAAGTTTAACTCTACGAACACAGAGTTTAACTCTACGAACACAGAGTTTAACTCTACGGGCACAGAGTTTAACTCTACGAGCACAGAGTTTAACTCTACGAGCACAGAGTTTAACTCTAATTTTTCAGAGTTAAACTTCCGTGTCCCATAGTTTTAGCATAGATTAGAACTTGACATCCTGTATGTCCACATGATCGCAGTGGCGTAGCTCGAACAACTGCTCGGGGTGAGCGATATCCACATCGTTCGGCATGTCGTAATCCGGATTGGAGGAGTAGTCGTCGGACAACTCTATCGTATTGTCCTTGAACACCAGGCCATCCATACAATACAGGCTGAGTATGGGTTTCTGTATGAGACGGAAGGTATTGCCGGTGATGGTCACGTTGCGGTTGTAGCGACATACGGACATCTTGTCGCCATCGAGACCGGTACCCACGCTGATGATGCCGCGTCCCCAGTGGCCATAGTAACAGTTGTCGAAGAGGTTGTCGCGTATGATGACGTCGCGCACGCCCGCCTGTTCGAACCAGTAGCGGGCATCCCCCTCGAACAGGAGTGCCGGTCCGCCGTTGTGGAAGGTGTTGCCCTCGATGAGCATGCGGGCACGTGATCCCAAGAGCAATCCGCGTGCACGGTTCTGGCCGAAGTAGCAACCGCGGATGTGCACGTCGGGGTACTCGCTGCATCCCGCAATGGCATGGCCCGTCTTCAAACTGTCGGGGAGTGCCGAGGCAAGCACCACGAGGACATGGTTGTCGTCGAGCATCCGCGCCGTCTTCACCTTGGCCGTAGCATACGTCTCCAGGTTGCCTGCATCAACGAACTCGACCTTCATGCCACGCCGCAGATAGTCGAAGCCGTACTGTGCATCGTTGGCGAGCTCCACCTTCAGCGCATGCGTCCGCTGACGGGGTTCTGCCTCAGCAGGCTGCAGCTCGGTGACACGATAGTACACGCCATGGATATTGGAAGCATCGTCGGTCTGGTTCACGAAACGGCAGTTGTACATACGGATGTAGCCGCTGCAGTTGACAAAGTGGGTAGCATCGGCAGCAGCACTCACCACACGGTCCTTGCCGGGAGCAGGCTCTACGACGATGCTGTCGAGCAGCAGGTCACGGCTGCGCTGCGCTATCACCCCCATGCCTCCGGCATGGTAGATGGTGATGTGCTGCAGATCGACATGCCGGCTGTCGCTCACAGTGATGCAGGGTACCTTGCGGCGAGCCATGCCGAGGTTCATGACGTTGCCTACCCTACCCTTCAGGTCGGGGTGGTAGAGCCGAACCGTGCGGTCACCCAGTTCCTCGGCACGCAGCGAGGAGCCGAGCCACTGGTCGCTGACCTTCCACTCCGTCTCCATACGCTGCGGGTTAAACTCAAGCAGATAGTACCACGGGTACTCCACACCCTCGTCATCGATTGTGCGCAGACGGCTGTCGGAGGTAATCTCGTAGGGATACTCCTCGCTGAACTGCAGGTCGATATACTCGTTGGTGATGTCCACGATATGTCCCTCGCTGTGGAAGGTGCGCTCGTAGTCGATGCGGAAGTCGTGCAGAGCGATGTTTCGGGCATCCTTCACATAGAACGGACATACATATCCCTTGAAGAGGAAGAGGCTCCCATCGCCATCAATCTCGAGGTTCTTCATCCCGGATAGGTCAAAGGCGAAACAACGCTCATAGGATCCGTTGTTGGAGATATGGGTCATGAAACGTTCCAAGCTGTCGGGCCGGAAGCGGTAGGTGCCGTCAGGAAAGACCAGCCGGCGCACGCGGTGGTGCGCACGACAGTCGGCAAGCGCATGCACCACTGCCGGTGAGCAGTCGGCAGGAGCCCCGTAGCGGTCGATGTACGGGGTGATGTCGAGCGTGCGGCTCTTGCGGTCGTACGCTTGTTTGAACACAGATGGATTCTCGGGACGGGCGGCATGCACCGGCAAAAGGAGGAAGAGAACAAGAGCGAATGCTGCCCAGCGCAGCGAGTGTGAAGTTGCTTTCATCGTATTGCAGTAAAGTGAGATTAATGACTATAGATATGACGCGGTGACGGCAATGGGTGAGGCAGCCAGTTGGCGAGGCGTTCCGCTGAAGGTGATGCAGCCGCCCGCATCACCGGCACCGGGGCCAAGCTCGATGACCCAGTCGGCAGAACGTATCACATCGGTGTTGTGCTCCACCACCAGGATGGTGCTGCCGTGATCCACCATGTCGTGGAACACCGTCAGCAGATGGTGCACGTCGCTGATGTGCAGTCCGTCGGTGGGCTCATCGATGACATACACGCGAGGTCCCTCGGTGAGACACGAGGCCAACTTCATCCGCTGGAGTTCACCACCGGAAAGGGTGGATAGTGCCTGGTTCAGATGCAGATACGTCAGTCCCACATCGACCAGCGGACGCAGCTTCTGTTCGATGACCGTGCCTGCGAAGAATGCCGCTGCCTGCCCGACGGACATGTCGAAGACCTCGGCAATATTCTTCCCTTGGTAGGTGTAGGCGAGTGCCTCGGGAGAGAAGCGCATGCCATGGCATGCCTCGCAGATGGTTTCGATAGAGTCCATAAATGCCATCTCGCTGACGATGACGCCCTTGCCGCCACACACCGGACAGCCGCCACGGCCATTGAAGGTGAAATACTCCTCCTTTACTTTACATGCGCGCGCGAAGAGCTTGCGTATGTCGCCGGCCACATCCATATAGGTGGCAGGGGTGCTGCGAAGGCTCACACCGATATTCTTCTGGCTGATATACACCACATCCTCGGCCAGCACGGCGTCAGGAACGGTGCCCCGCAGATGGCTGGCGCGGCTGTCGCCGGCTTGCTGCCATGCCGTGCGGAAAGTGTCCATGAGCGAACTCTTGCCGGAGCCCGCCACACCGCACACCACAGCCAGCACGCCCATGGGGATATCAACGGAAACATCCTTCAGGTTATGCAGCGTGGCACGATGCACAGGGTACCAGGCAGACGGGGTGCGCACAGCCTCACGGAAAGGAAGGGTGGCACCAAGGAGCCGTCCCGTGGTGGTGTCGGCATGCAACAGACCGTCGTAGGTGCCTTCGTAGAGGATCTGTCCGCCGGCGCTGCCCGCTCCTGGACCCATATCGACGATATGGTCGGCGATGGAGATGAGTGACCGATGGTGCTCGATGAGCAACACCGTGTTGCCGGCATCGCGCAGCGAACGTATCGAACGTTTCATCAAGGCGATATCATGGTCATGCAATCCTACACTGGGCTCATCAAGGACATAGAGCACATCGGACAGACTGGAGTTGATGTACTTGGCAATCTTGCAGCGTTGCGCCTCGCCCCCGGAAAGGGTGCCCACGGCACGGTCCAGGGTGAGGTAACCCAGTCCGATCTGCTCCATGGCATCAAGCCGCTGGGTGATGGCGGTCTTGAGGTCCACGGCCAACGGGTCATCGATGCTGCGCACCCAGGCATTCAATGCCGTGACGGAGAGGGCACACACCTCGGCGATGTTACGCCCATCGATGCGGCAGGATAGTGCCCGCGGGCCCAGACGTGTACCGCCACAGTCGGGACAGGTACCCATGACGAGCATGGGGTTGAGGACAGAGGCATGGAGAAGCCCTTCCTCGCTGTTGATGATGCTGCGGTACATGCGAGGGATGAGCCCTTCGTACTTCGCCGTCTTGGGCCAGTTGGAGGGTGGGTTCTTGAGACGGATCTGCGGACTGTTCAGGAACAGGTCGAGCTCCTCGGGTGTGTAGTCGCGTATCTTCTTGTCGAGGTCAAAGAGTCCGCTGTGTGCATAGCGTATCCACCGCCATCCTCCCTTGCCGAAAGCAATGTAGTGAATGGTGTCCTCGTCGTTGAGACTCTTGTCGAAGTCCACCAGCTTGTGGATGTCCAGTTCGCGTATCTCCCCCAGTCCTGCACATCGCGGACAGCTGCCCTGCGGATGGTTGAAGGAGAACGTGTCGGAGTAGCCCACGAAGGGCTTTCCCACACGCGAGAACAACAGACGCAGCAGAGGGCTGATATCGGTATACGTGCCCACGGTGCTGCGCGAGTTCTGCGCAGGTTTCTTCTGGTCGATGACAATGGCTATGGGCAATCCCTCGATGCTCTCCACATGAGGTCGGCCATACTTCGGCAGGTACTGCTGCACGAAGGTGGGAAAGGTGTCGTTGAGCTCGCGACGGCTCTTGGCAGCAATGGTGTCGAGCACCAACGACGACTTACCACTGCCACTGACACCGGTGAACACAGTGACGCGGTATTTGGGTATCGTCAGCGACAGGGAGCGGAGGTTGTTTTCCGTGGCTCCGCGCACGATAATCTGGTCGGTACGTTGCATATCGGCCGCGAAGATACATAAAGTTTTCCACAAAGAATGCAGAAAAAAGGCGTTTTCGTGTTTCCATGTCACAAAATAGCACTATCTTCGCGCACAGTATGCACATCGCTATCGCCGGGAACATCGGATGCGGCAAGACCACGCTGACCCACATGCTGGCCGACCGCTATGGCTGGGAGCCTCGTTTCGAGACCGTCAGCCACAATCCCTATCTCGACGACTACTACCGCGACATTCACCGGTGGTCGTTCCCGATGGAAGTGTTCTTCCTGAAGGAACGGTTTCGCGACGTGCTCGACATCGCCCACGCCGACCATACCGTGGTGCAGGACAGGAGCATCTTCGAGGGAGTCTATGTATTTGTAGAAAACAACTACGCCATGGGCAACCTCACAGAGACGGACTACCAGACATACATGGAGCTGTTCGGGTTGATGACGAAACTGGTGAAGACGCCCGACCTGATGATCTACCTCCGCTCGTCCATCCCCCATCTGGTGGAACAGATCGGACGGCGCGGACGCAACTGCGAACAGGGCATACAGCTCGCCTACCTCAAGAACCTCAACGACCGGTACGACGACTTCATCTTCAACAAATACCCCGGTCGCGTGCTGACCATCGAGACCGACGGTCTTGACTTCGAGCACCGTCCGGCAGACTTTGCCGCCATCACCGACCGCATAGATGCCGCATTGTTCGGCCTCTTCCCTATGGAATAAATCAAAAGACTACCAATATGCATATCGCCATCGCTGGAAACATTGGCTGTGGAAAGACCACGCTCACCCACATGCTCGCCCGCCGATACGGCTGGACGCCCCGTTTTGAGTCCGTTGAACACAACCCCTACCTGGCCGACTACTATGAGGACATGAGCCGGTGGGCATTCAACCTGCAGATATACTTCCTCAACAAACGCTTTCAGGATGTGGTGGAGATTTCTGAAAGCAAGGAGACCATCGTGCAGGACCGCACTATCTTCGAGGATGCGCGCATCTTCGCTCCCAACCTGCACGACATGGGATTCATGAGCGACCGCGACTTCGACACCTACAGCGAGCTCTTCAACCTGATGATGTCGCTCGTGGGCAACCCCGACCTGCTCATCTACATCCGAGCCTCCATACCCCACCTCATCGCGCAGATACAGAAACGCGGCAGAGCCTACGAGCAGGGTATGCGCCTCGACTACCTGGCTGGTCTGAACCAACGCTACGAGGACTGGATAGCCTCGTACGACGGACCACTGATGATTGTGGACGGCGATAACCTCGACTTCCAGCATGACCCGTATGCCTTCCAGACCATCACCGACCAGATAGAGGCACGGGTGTTCGGACTCTTCAATTGATGAACTGGCGCAGGAAAGCCACCTGCACGGGGGCTATGCGTGCATAGCCTTCGTCGGTCATGTGCAGCAAATCGTTTTTGTAGAACACCGGCGCATTGATAGGGTTCACAGCCTGCAATGCGAACTGGTCAAGCAGGGGCACACCATAGTGTGCACAACACTCCTTCTGTGCCTGCACATAATCAGCGAAATTGAGACCCGTGATGTTGTGGGAGGAGGAGTAGGGATTCCAGCCATCCTCGCGACCGAAGAACCGCAAAGAGGTGAAGAACACGATCACCGCCTTGGGATTCTTCTCCTGCAAGGTACGAATGCAAGCGTTGATGCCACCGCACTGGGTGGTGAGGCGCAAGCTGTCGAGGCCGTCCTGCTCGGTGAAGTCCTGCCACGAACCGCAAGCACGGTTGTTCATGTAGTCGTTGGTGGAGGCCCAAAGCACATAGATGTCGTGCACACCCGCCTCGCGTGCCTGACGCTGCAAGGTATAACCCTGCTCCGACGAGAAACCCGCTCCGCCTACGCCATAGGTGACAACATCAACGCCCAGTTCTTCGGCCCAGATGCGTTTGGCTGTTTCCGACTCGGGCACCGACGACAGGGAGCCGCCAAGCACCGCAATGCTCATACGATCCTGTGCCCCGGCACACAGTGCGGACAACAGGACGACGATAAGTAGAGGAATACGTTTCATTGAGTATAGGATTCGTAGTGAATATATTCAGAATCAATCACTTCTTGAACATAAAATAGACAGCAAGCAACAGGAACACGAACGACACCAGGTGATTCCAGTGCAGCTGTTCGCCCTTGAACATCACCGTCACCAGCACCGTGAAGACGGTGATGGAGATAGCCTCCTGGATGATTTTCAGTTGGAAGAGTGTGAAAGGACCGCCATTGATGTTAGAGCCCATCCGGTTGGCAGGTATCATCACACAGTATTCAAAGAATGCGATGCCCCAACTGGCCAGGATGATGAGAATCAACGGCCAGCCGGTGCTGATGTTCATCTCTTCAAGTTTAAGGTTACCATACCAGGCGAGCGTCATGAACACATTGGATACGATAAGCAGCAGAACAGTAACAAGACCTTGCATACCTTTTTTGTTTTTAATGAGTTGCATATATATTCGTTATATCATTCACTTCTTTGTCTCGACAACAGGTGGAAGCAACGTGGTCTGCACATTCGTCATCGCGCCCCACAGGCTATAGCGTGCCTCGGGATTCATCTGCACCAGCTCATCCAACACATGCTTCATGGCAGAGCGGTGCGAGGCATCCTCATAAGGACAGTCACGTACAGTCTGCCGATAGCCGCGCAGCACTGCCATACGTGCAAGGTCTGCCTCCTCCACACGGCAAAGCGGACGGATGACGGTCATGTCGAACTTGTCCATCACCAACTTAGGAGGCATCGTGCCGTAGGCTCCCTGAAAAGTCATGTTCATGAGCAGCGTCACAAGAATATCATCCATGTGATGGCCCAGTGCAATCTTGTTGCAATGCAGTTCCTTGGCCTTCTCGAACATCGCCTTCCTGCGATTCCACGAGCAGAGGAAGCAAGGTGTGTGCCGCTTGTCGGTAGAGGCATCGAACTGCGCCGTGCAGTGATGCAGCCGCACCCCTACCCTGTCCGCCTCGGCCCGCAGGTAATCGACATCGGCATCGTAAGGAATGTTGGCCATCGACACATGCAGTGCCTCCACCTCGAAACGGGGCTTCAGGATCTGTGCCCGCCGTCCCATCAGCTCCAGCAGAGCCAACGAGTCCTTGCCGCCAGATACCCCGACAAGGATACGGTCACCCTCCTCGATGAGAGCATAGTCGGCACACGCCTTGTTGAAGCGCTGCTGTATGCGAAGGAGCAACTTATCATCATCGGAACGTTCCATTATCCCATCGTTTCACCGACAAAGGTAGTGCGAAAAAGACAATTCGCGACGCTATTTCGCACGAAAAATGAAAATCTCGACCGTTTTCTGTCACTATATGCCGAAAAATGATTACTTTTGGCGCAATTATGATAATATAGGAAAGTTATGCGCAGAAAATATATCACCTTCACCCTTCTCCTGCTCCTGGGCCTGCACGCCTCCGGACAAACATTGGAACAGTTGGCACGCGAGGCTTTTGCTGCCGGCGAGTACGAGAAGGCACGTCCCATGCTCAAGCGTTGCCTGCGCACCGCCCCGAAGGACAACCGCATCAACTACTGGTACGGTGCCTCCTGCATCGAGACAGGGCAAGTGGAAGAGGCTTACGAATACCTCCGCTTTGCTGCCGACCACAAGGTGCAAAATGCCTACCGTTACCTCGGACGTTATTACTACCTCACCGGCGGCTATGAGGAAGCTGCGGAATGCATCGAGACCTATCTGTCGTTGGTCAGCCCAAGCGACCCGCTGTACGAAGAGAACCAGCAGTTCCTGCAGAAGATACAGGCCGAAGCACGCTTCTTCCGGCGTGTAGAGAAGGTCATGTTCATCGACAGCATAGTGGTTGACAAAGCCTCCCTACTCAGTGCCTATCCCATCGGTCCGGAAGCAGGCACACTCCACACGACACGTGCACTGAACGGAATCCCGGACATGGATACAGCCAACATCCCCGACGGTTGTCTGGCCTACAGCACAGAGATGGCGAACAAAATCTACTTCACGGCACTCGGGGACTCGGGAAGAACCACCCTCCGGGCCACCTACCGGATGAGTGATGAGTGGAGCACGCCCATGCCCCTCGAAGGGTTGCCCGACGATGGCGACAGCAACTACCCCTTCATGCTCTCCGACGGCATCACATTCTACTTCGCCAACAACGGCGAAGAGTCGATCGGAGGCTACGATATCTTCGTCACCCGCTTCAACAGCGAGACCGGGCGTTTTCTCAAATCCGACAATGTGGGCATGCCCTTCAACTCCACCGCTAACGACTATATGATGGCCATAGATGAGCTCAACGGTCTTGGATGGTTTGCCACCGACCGACGTCAACCAGCCGACAGTGTCTGCATCTACACGTTCATATGGAATGAGGGACGCAAGGAATACTACGACACCGACGACCTCAGCCCCGATGCAGTACGACGTGCAGCGGATATCGTGTCTATCGCAGAATCACAGACTGATGCCGATGCGCTGCGGAAAGCACGTCAAAACCTTTTCAAGCTGAGCATGCAGGAAGGCGACACCCCATCCGGCAAGGCCGCTGCCGCTGACTTCGTCCTTGTAATAGATGACTTCACCGACTACCACCGTCTCGCCGACTTCCATTCCCCCGAAGCAAAAGACCTGTACCAGCAGTGCCTCGTCTGCCAGGACGAACTGACAGCCATCGACAAGCAGCTGGAGGAGAAACGAGCCCAGTGGACAGCTGCATCACAAGCCGCACGTGCCTCCCTCGGCGACGAAATACGTCAGCTGGAACAGCAACAGATCGAACAGACCGAGAAAGCGGCATCGCTGGAATATCAGGCACGTAACGCAGAGAAGCAGTATCTCTCAAAATGAAATCATACACACAACACATTGCAGTCTATGGCAAAATATTTCGCACCCTCAGAACTTATTATAAACGATGATGGAACCATCTTCCATCTTCACCTCCGTCCCGAACAGCTGGCTCAGAAAGTCATCCTCGTGGGAGATCCCGGGCGGGTGGACCTCGTCGCCTCGCATCTCGACACTACCGAATGTGATGTCTGCAGCCGCGAGCTCCATACCATCACCGGAAGCTACAAGGGCAAACGCCTCAGTGTGGTCTCCACAGGCATGGGATGCGACAATATCGACATCGTGCTCAACGAGCTGGACGCTCTGGCGAACATCGACTTTGCCACACGCACCGAGAAGGCGCACCTCACCAGCCTCGACCTGGTACGCGTGGGCACTACCGGCGGTCTGCAGCCCTACACACCCATCGGCACCTTCATCTGCTCGGTGAAGAGCATCGGCTTTGACGGACTGCTCAACTACTATGCCGGACGCGACCGTGTGTGCGACCTTGACTTTGAGCAGGCCTTCACACGGCACATGGAGTGGGACCCCCGGAAGGGTGCGCCCTACGTCATCGACAACAATGCCGAGATGCTCGAACGTATTGCCGCCGACGATCCCCAGATGGTGCGCGGCGTCACCATTGCTTGCGGCGGGTTCTTCGGCCCGCAGGGACGTGAGTTGCGCATCCCCCTTGCAGACCCCGACCAGAACAGCAAAATCATGGACTTCGAATACAACGGATACCAGATCACCAACTTCGAGATGGAAAGCTCGGCACTCGCCGGGCTGTCGGCACTGCTCGGGCACAAGGCACTGACCGTGTGCATGGTGATTGCCAACCGACGGGCACAAGAGGCCAACACGGGCTACAAGTCATCCATCGACGACCTCATCGTCAAAGTACTCGACCGCATCTGATGGACACTATCTGCGCCATCGCCACCGCACCCGGAGGTGCTCTTGGCATCGTACGTATCTCGGGACCTGAAGCCATACCTGCCGTGGATGCGCTCTTCCGCGCCAGGGGAGGCATGCCGCTGGCAAACCGTAAAGAATACAGCCTGACGTTTGGCACCCTCATGGATGGCGATACCGTGCTCGACGAAGTCATGGTGAGCCTCTATCGAGCCCCACACAGCTACACTGGTGAGGACTGCGTGGAACTGTCGTGCCACGGGTCACCTTACATATTGCAACGCACACTGCAGCTGCTGTTCAGTCAGGGATGCCGAATGGCAGAGCCAGGCGAGTACACACAACGCGCCTTCCTGGCAGGAAAGATGGACCTCAGCCAAGCCGAAGCAGTGGCCGACCTCATCGCCGCACAGTCAGCAGCCAGCCATCGCGTGGCTCTGCAACAGATGCGGGGCGGATACAGCAACAAGCTCCACACGCTGCGGGAGAGGTTGTTGGAGATGACATCGCTGCTTGAGCTGGAACTAGACTTCGCAGAAGAGGATGTGGAGTTTGCGGGACGTACGCAACTCCTCAGTCTGGCCGAAGAGATACGCGCCGAGGTGCAACGGCTGATGCACTCCTTCCGCCTCGGCAATGCTCTCAAGGATGGCATCCCCGTGGCCATCATAGGAGCACCGAATGTGGGCAAGTCCACCCTGCTCAACCGTCTGCTGCACGACGACCGTGCCATCGTGTCCGATATACAGGGCACTACGCGCGACCTCGTGGAAGATACCATCGTGCTGCAAGGCATCCGTTTCCGCTTCATCGACACGGCCGGACTGCGGCATACCAATGACACCATCGAACGACTTGGCATAGAGCGGTCGCTACAGGCAGCCGCCAAGGCACAGATCATCGTGCTGCTCACCGAACCCGGTGTATCCTTCCCCGACATCCCTGTCAACGACGACCAGACCGTCATCCGGATTGTCAACAAGTCCGACACCTTCCAAGCACTCACCGGTCTGGGTGTGGATGCACTCGAGCAGCAGCTCGTCGCCACCGTCCCGCAGGGCGACCCATCGGAACTCATCGTCACCAACCAGCGCCACTACCAGGCGCTCGCCCTTGCCAACAGCGACATGGAACGCGCCATCCTCTCCCTCCAGCAGCAGCTCTCCGGAGATCTTATTTCCGAAGACCTCCGCCAATGCCTCCACCATCTCGGCGAAATTCTCGGCGAAATCACCACCGACGAAGTCCTCTCCACCATCTTTTCCCATTTCTGCATAGGAAAGTAAATTCCGATTAGCATCGATTAACAACAATTACAAAATATCACTTAAGGCGTTCATTTTGAGCACCTTTTCTTTTTGTCTATTCTCGACTTGGTTGTCGAAATTAGCCAATTTTATCTCTCCTAATGAACTTTTTGGGCTTAACGGTTATTTTCATTTCCAACACAACACAATTTTTTCTTGCTGAAAATCAGTTGAGCTATGCTCAAAGGAAATCGGCTCAGAAAGTCTTTCGGCATTCAACTAGTATCATTTGTAACCTTTCAGCCTCAGTATCACCTCCTCGTCAGCAGGCAGCCACTTCACGCTATTCAGTTCTTCTTTGCTGAGCCATCGGGCATCTTCGTGCTCCAGGAGCGTCATCTCGCTCAGCAGAGAACAAAGATAGCAATGCATGGTGAGGTGAAACTTAGGGTAGTCATATTCCACGGTGCAAAGCAACTCCCCTACTTCGATATCAGCTGCAAGTTCTTCGTGTATCTCACGAATAAGAGCTACCTCCGGTGTCTCACCCGGCTCCATCTTGCCGCCAGGGAACTCCCACCAGTCTTTCCACTCACCATAGCCACGCTGGGTGGCGAAGATCTGTCCATCACGCTGGATGATGGCTGCTACAACTTCTATGTGTTTCATGCCGGTTGTTATACTGTCATTATTCTCATCAACCACTTTATCGTCGACACTAAATTTGCCATTTTTATCTTACTCTCAAGGATAAGTTAAAGGTTTATTTGTACTTTTACTTATCTTGTACGATTATTTATCGCATGCTTGCTTATTATGGTTGCGGAATCTATTTCCTTACCAAATCATACAGCCCGATGCCCTTCACCGTGAGCAGATATTTCTGACGTGGGTGACGTGGAGAATCTGGATAAAGCATCCGTACGAAGCCTTCGGCTATGGCAGGGTTGAGCGAATACTCAAGGAAATTCTTTCTGTCCTTTAACCCTACTGCCGCCATCATTTCCTTTACCGACATCTCTTTGTCACCAATTGTAGCAATGAGACGCTTGATATTAGCATTATTTGTCAGGAACTGATTATCCTGTGCATCCGCACTTGTGGGGGTACTTGTGGGGGTACTTGTGGGGGTATCCAACCGTGTCTGTTCGGCATATTCCGCAGGTGGATCAAGGATAAGGTAGCGGTTCTTGAGCACCCATTTCTCGCCAAGAAGCATATTGCGGAAGAAACGCTCCAGGTACTTATGCTCAGGCATCACTCCCTTATGGTTCTTATATACATACCGAACCAGCGCATTACGGAAATACCATGAGTTCTGGGCAA
>R15__coassemble_861_pt1 | contig 18804 bp, 11 predicted proteins | sample R15__metabat2_low_PE_060 | metagenome-assembled genome bin R15 | reverse complement strand
AGGGATCACCTCAGAAAATTGCAAATAAATTTGCATTTTCGTTCGGTTCACCCTATCTTTGTCGCCATGAAATATTGGAAAGTCTCCAGGCCCAGTAAAAATAGCGAAGGAAGTATCACTCTTCCTGCCTCCAAGAGCATCAGCAACAGAGCGTTACTTCTGCAGGCATTGTGTCCTTCGCCAACCGAATGCTCACTGCACAACCTTGCCGACTGCGACGATACGCAACGGCTGGCAGAGGCACTGAGGCAGGACACTTCCCAGGGACTCCTCACCATCGACATCGATGGAGCGGGCACAGCCATGCGTTTCCTTACAGCATACTTCGCCTGCCAGCCCGGCTGCGAGGTACTCCTCACAGGCAATGAGCGAATGCAGCAGCGGCCCATCGCACCGTTGGTGGAGACGTTGCAAAGCCTCGGTGCAGACATCGCCTACGAAGGAGCGGAAGGCTGTCCGCCATTACACATCCGTGGACGCAGGCTCCATGCCTCTGAAGCAACCATCAATAGCAGCATCAGTTCGCAGTATGTGTCAGCCCTCATGATGATTGCTCCCACCATCAGCGATGGAGACTTCACGCTGCATCTGCAAGGATATGTAGCCTCCCGTCCCTACATCGACATGACAATGGCACTGATGAAGCAGTTTGGCATAGAGACAGCTTGGGAAGATGCTGTCACCATCCGGGTGTCGGCAGGATCCTACCACCCCTGCGACCTCACCATCGAAGGCGACTGGAGCGCAGCCTCCTACTGGCTGGCGCTGCAGACGGTGGCTCTCTTTCGCCATCTCGACAGCAAGATACAACTTGAAGGACTCACACACGACAGCATACAGGGTGACAGCATCTGCACAACCCTGCTCAACCCATGGAGCATGATGCACGGCGAGATGACACCCGACTGCGCTGGCACACCCGACATCATTCCCACGCTCGCCGTGGCATACTGCTTGGCTGGCCGTCCTTTTCGCATCTTCGGCGCAGAGAGCCTGCGCGTGAAGGAGAGCGACCGTGTGGAAGCACTGGTGAACGAACTGGGCACGCTGGGCTATCCCATCGAAGTGAAAGTGTCGGAGTGGCGCGGGCACGAAGAGGTGACACTCATCTGGAATGGTGAACGCAGAGAACCCGTCACTGATACCGTCTGCGGAGCACCTCTCATCCACACCTATGGCGACCACCGCATGGCCATGGCCTTCGCCCCTGCCGCACTTGTATTCGACAGCATCGTCATCGAGGACCCCGATGTGGTAGCGAAATCCTATCCTGCGTTCTGGGACGACCTCCAACACATCGGTTTTCATATCACACCGATATCAACCATCTGAAAATAAGCATATGGATATAGTCATCATTGTCTGTAGCATCGCATTAATAGTACTTTGTCTATTTGATATCATCCAAAAGGTACGCAAGAGACAACAGAAGGAACACGATACTGCAAGTACCCTTTCCAAGCCCGAGGCTGGAGAGAGCGCACAGACACTTGAGGAGCGGTTGCGCACCGTAGAGGCACAAGAGTGCTGCGGCACACATGCCGTCTGCGAAAAGGAACAGATGATACGTGCCCTGCGCCAGCGCATCGACTACTTCGACGATGAAGAGCTGGATGCCTACCGAGGCATCGCCGCCGAGGACTATACCGATGCGCAGATCGAGGAGTTCCGTGAGGTGCTCTACACCATGCAGCCGAAGGAGATCGAGGACTGGCTCAAAAGCCTTGAACTGCGCGAGGTGGCACTGCCTATGGTGCTGAAAGAGGAGGCCTGCACGCTCATCGCCGATGAACGGGGACGGCGGGCAGCACAATAAAACAAAGTTTTATTCGTTTTATAACAGTGAACGTCTGACGACCAATAGCAACCACATTGAACTGATGCAAAAGAAAAGCCTGCCCACCCTCCTTCGCTTCGTCTTCATAGGGAGCCTATGCCTGCTGGTAGCAGGATGCGGAAGCACGAAGGAGAACACCGCCAAGACACGTTTCTGGCAGGCTTTCGTCACACGCTTCAATGTCTATCACAATGGCAACGAAGCATACAAAGAGGGCATGCAAGCACAGGAGAAAGGCCACATGGACAACTACATGTATCCCATCCACCTCTACTGCATCAGCAGCCCCACCACACAAAAGACGGCTGCCGGCAACTTCGACACCGCTATCGAGAAGGCACAGAAAGCTTCCAAGCTGCACTCCATCAAGACCAAGCCCAAGCGCAAAAGCGATCCCAGTCCAAAGGAAAAGGCGTTCTATGCCAAGAAGGAGTTCAACCCCTTCATGCACAACGTGTGGCTGCTGATGGCCAAGGCACAGTTCCAGAAAGGAGAGTTCCTGGAGGCCGCCACCACCTTCGCCTACACGGCCCGTCTCTTCAGCGACAAGCCCAAGGTCGTGGCAGAGTGCCGCATGCGCATGGCACAGTGCTATGCCGAACTCGACTGGACGTACGAAGCGGAGAACCTCTTTGTCCAAGCCAAACGTGACAGTATCCCTTACCAGCTTGCCGATGAGTATGAGGCGCTTTATGCCTCCTACCTGCTTGAACATGAACGTTTCGAAGAGGCGCTTCCCCATCTGGAGAAGGCGGTCAAACGGTCCGGACGCTCGAAGAAGCAGAAGGCGCGTGAGTACTACTTGCTGGGACAGATCTACGCCCTCAACGGGCAGAGCGCCAAGGCATACCACTCCTTTCAGAAGGCCATCAACCAGAACCCTACCTACCAGCTGGAGTTCAATGCGCGCATACAGCAGACCGAGGTCGTGGAGGGTAAGACGGCGTCCAAGCTCATCAAATCGCTCAAGAAGATGGCCAAGGACCCGAACAACAAGGACTACCTTGACCAGGTCAACTATGCCATGGGCAATGTCTACATGGCACAGAGCGATACGATAGGCGCCATACACCATTACGAAAGAGGCGCCAAAGAGAGCACCCGCAACGGCATCGAGAAGGGGGTGCTGCTACTCCATCTCGGCAACATCTACTGGGAGCGCACACAATATGGCGACGCGCAGCGCTGCTATGCCGAGGCCGTCGGACTCATCGACAAGGATAGCAAGGAGTTTCCACAGCTCAACAAACGGTCGTCCATCCTCGACGGACTGGTGGAACAGACGAATGCCATCAATCTGCAGGACAGTCTGCAAGCACTCGCAAAGATGCCCGAAGAACAACTATACAAGGTCATCGATGGCATCATCGCTGAGGTGAACCGCAAGGAGGCCGAAGAGAAAGCCAAAGCCGAACAGGAGAAACGACAGCAGCGCCGCGAGCAGTTGCTCAGCGAGGCCAAAGCAGGCACAGGGACCATGAAAAACCCACAGATGACAGGAGGCGACAATGCGTGGTACTTCTACAATACAATGCTTGTCACGCAAGGCAAGAAGGACTTCCAGGAGAAGTGGGGACGGCGTAAGCTGGAGGACAACTGGCGGCGCTCAAACAAGAGTGTGCTGGCCGATGCCACCTTTGAGGAGACCGACTACAGCGAGGAGGAAGAAGATGAGAAGACACCCACAAATACTGTACCCGACAGTGCCGCTCTAGCCGCCAAGGCCGACAGTCTGGCCAACGACATCCACAACCGCGCGTACTATCTCAAGCAGATACCCTTCACCGACGAGCAGCTGGCAGCCTCGAACGGAATCCTTCAGGAAGCACTGTACAATGCAGGTGTCATCTACAAAGACAAGCTTGAAGACTTCTCGCTCGCCGAGAGCGACTTCGGACGTCTCATGCAGCAGTTCCCAGGCTATGCCGGCATGGCACAGGTGTACTACCACCTCTACCTCATGTATTCGCGCTGGCACCGCACCGACATGGCAGACACTTACAAGGCGCTGCTCACCGAGCAATTCCCCGAGAGTGAGTACGCGCTCACCGTCAACAACCCCGAGTTCAAGGAGAATGCACTCTACGGCAAACACCGCGAGGACTCGCTCTATGCCGCTGCCTACACCGCCTACAGTCAAGGCCGCTTCGATGAGGTGCATGCCGCAGCGACACGCTCGGCAGAGAAGTACGCCATGGGAGCCCACCGTCCGAAGTTCATGTTTCTCGATGCCATGAGCAACCTGCAGCAGGGCGACCAGTCGCAGTTCCTTGAGCAGCTCAAGGATATCGTGGCCAAGTACCCGCAGAACGAGATCAGCGAACTGGCCGGACTCATCGCCCAAGGCATGCAGGACGGACGTCTGCTCACCTCCGGCTCACTGGGCACCATCTGGTCGCGCCGTCTCAGTGCCGGCGCCGGGGGAGGCACCACCGCCGATGCCGAAGCCAAGCCCTTCACCGACGACCGCTACGCACCGCATATCTTCATGCTCGCCTACGAAGAGGGCACCGTCAACGATAACCAGCTGCTGTTCGAGATGGCACGCTACAACTTCACCAATTTCATGGTGCGCAACTTCGAGATCACCACCGACCGGAAGGGAGGCATCGTCATGCTGCGCGTCAGCGGCTTCATGAACTACGACGAGGCATGGCATTACCACCGCCGGCTCTATGCCGACAACGACATGTCCACCAAGCTCTCCGGCATCCGCTCACTCCTCATCAGCGAGGCCAATCTCGCCCTGCTCCTTGAGAGCCATAGCTTCGACGACTATGCCACCTTCTACGACGAGCACTTCGGGCAACTGCCCGGACTGGAAGATTCCGATGGTTCCACACTCGACGATGTACTGTTTGACGACAACGAAGAAGAGGAGCCCGCAGCCGACAACACGAAAGCGGATGCCGACCAACCCGATTTTTAACAAGCAACAATGATGAAGAATGGTACCCTTCTTTGGATTGACGACGAGATAGAGCTTCTGCGGCCTCATATACTGTTTCTGCAGGGCAAGGACTACGATGTAGATACCGTCAGCAACGGCAGCGATGCTGTGGACCGTTGCCGCGAGAACAGCTACGACCTCATCCTGCTCGACGAGAACATGCCGGGACTGAGCGGGCTGGAGACACTCATGCGCATCAAGGACGTGCAGCCCAACGTGCCCGTGGTCATGGTCACCAAGAGCGAAGAGGAGGACATCATGAATCAAGCCATTGGTGCTAAGATTGCCGACTATCTCATCAAGCCCGTCAACCCCAGCCAGATACTCCTCACGCTGAAGAAGAACATACACAAGAAAGAGATTGTCACGGAGGTCACCACCAGCAGCTACCAACAAAACTTCAGCCGCATATCCATGCAGATCAGTGATGCCGACACAGTGGAAGAGTGGAAGGAGGTCTATCGACAACTCGTCTATTGGGAACTGGAGCTTGAACATACCGAGAGCGATGCCATGAGCGATATGCTGCGCATGCAGAAGAAAGAGGCCGACCTTGCCTTCGCACGCTTTGTGTGCCGCAACTACGACCGCTGGATGGCACAGCCCTCCGAGCGGCCGCTCATGAGCCCCGACATCTTTAAGAGCCGTGTATTCCCTCTCCTTGATGCCGGTGAGAAAGTGTTCCTCATCGTGCTCGACAACTTCCGCTACGACCAATGGCGCGTCATCGCTGAAGAGCTGGCTACCCTCTTCACCATTGACGAAGAACTGTACTTGAGCATCCTCCCCACCGCTACACAGTATGCGCGCAATGCCATCTTCTCGGGCCTCATGCCCAACAAGATTGCCGAGATGTTCCCCGACCTGTGGGTCGATGAAGACGAGGAGGAGGGCAAGAATCTCAACGAAGAACCCCTCATACGCACGCAGCTCGAACGTTTCCGGCGCCGCAACACATTCTCCTACAACAAGGTGAACGACTCCATCACTGCGGAACGACTGGTGGCACGTTTCAGCGACTTTGCGCGCTACGACCTCAACGTGGTGGTGTTCAACTTCATCGACATGCTCTCCCATGCGCGTACCGAGTCCCGTACGCTGCGCGAGCTGGCGGCCGACGAAGCTGCCTACCGCAGCCTTACGCTGTCGTGGTTCAGACACAGCCCCGTCAGTGAGTTGCTGCGTTGTCTGGCCGACAGCGACTATCGCATCATCATCACCACCGACCACGGCAGCATACGCGTGGGAAATCCCATAAAGGTAGTCGGAGACCGCAACGTCAACACCAACCTGCGCTACAAGTTCGGCAAGGCGCTCGTCTATAATGCACGCGAAGTGTTCGAGATCAAGGATCCCCGCAAGTCGTTTCTTCCCTCACCCAATCTCAGCACCTCCTACATTTTCTGTTGGGGAAATAACTTCTTCGCCTACCCCAACAACTACAATCACTACGTTACCTACTACCGCGATACCTTCCAGCATGGAGGCATCTCTCTTGAGGAGATGGTCATTCCCCTCATCACGCTCAAGGGCAAAAAACGATAGTCCGCTCCAAACGACACATTCCTTTCCCACAAGTTCCTTTAAACAAGCAACATCGCCGACTCAATTCACACGCTACATATTCATCCATCATGACCATTACTATTTCCAGCATAGACGATCTGCCCCGCGCAGCACGCACGTTCATCGATGCCATCGGCTCGCACCGACTTTTTGCCTTCTACGGCAAGATGGGAGCTGGCAAGACCACCTTCATCAAGGCCGTCTGCGAAGCACTCGGTACCACCGATGTGGTCACCTCGCCCACCTTCGCCATCGTCAATGAGTACGGCACGGCCACCGGTCGGCCCGTTTATCACTTCGACTTCTACCGCATCAAACGGCTCGCGGAGGTGTACGACATCGGCTACGAAGATTATTTCTACCACTCCGATGGCCTCTGCTTCATGGAATGGCCCGAGCTGGTGGAGGACATCCTGCCCGACGACACCGTGCGGGTCACCCTCACCGAGCAACCCGACGGCACCCGTCTGCTGGTTTTCTGAGCCGACGATCGGAAAGATCTCTCCGGAACTTACCCTATGAATGGTATCTTACCAGCCAGCGATAGACACGGCGGAAGGTAGGATAAGTTTTCTTGACGTCCTCACGGAAATTACCGCAAGCAACCAGCACCATGGTGACCACACCCATGAGAGCAGCCACGGCAAAGAGGTTGCGCAGGCTCACCAGCATCGACTGCTCGGCCAGCTGCTGGGCAGCCTCGGCATAGGACGTCGTGGCAAGCAGCGACCGGTTGGCTGCCGACCCCAGCAATGCCATATTGTGGCTCATCTCGCCCTTGAAGAAGTGTCCGAAGAACGCGGCACCGCAGGCGGCGCCACATCCGATGCGCACAAAGCCCAGGATGGTGAGCACATGGAAACGGTGCTGGAAAGGTACGATACCCTCCACGTATGTCGTGAGCACGATGAACAGCATCACATGCGCGGCACCGTAGAAGAAGCACGGCAGATAGAGCTGCTGGAGGGTGGTATCGGGCGACATCCGGTAGCAGAGTGACAGTTCGTACATCGTGAGCAGAAGGAACGTGAGGAAGGTCAATCGCTTATATCCCCATCCCAACTTTTCGATGGCAGCCGTACTGAACAGCGCACCTACAACGATTCCTCCCAACACGAACCAACGGGCACGCGATGCTGCCATCGGCTCGAAATGGAGTACCTCACCGGTAAAGATATGCTGGAGGACGCTCTCCGTACTCAGCATGACACAGCCGATAAGGAAGAGCACCAGCAACGGCAGCAGATTGCGGTAACGGAAAGCGGGCCAGGGGATGAAAGGATAACTGTAGTTGAACATACGCCAGCAGTTGATGGCCAGACAGAGACAAACTACGGCCAGCGCGATATAGGTCCAAGGGCTGTGGAACCAATCGATGGTATCGCCATAGACAAACACGAAGGCGATAGCAAGCAGCATGATGCCATAGAGGATAAGGCCTATCCACCCCATGTTCTCCAATCCCTGCTGGGGCATGGGACGGAAGTCGCGCATGCAAGTGAACGCCACAAGTGCCAGCACCAGCAGCGCGCCTACAGAGAGCGCATTCATACACTGCCAGGGCAGTACGTGCACCACACGGGTGCCGATGATGCCGCCGAGCTCGATGCCGCCGAAAACGATACCGAACACCACCGCCAGGAAGGGCGCAAAGTTATAGTGTGGCGACACCTTCAGCATGATACTGGAGAAACACTCGAAAGAGCCCCACAGCTTGAGCATGCCGAAGACAAAGCTCAACACCACCATCAGCGGCAGGAAGTGCACCGTGGTGCAGATAACGCTGATGACAGACATGCTCAGCGTGACGATAAGCAGGATCTGACGCGTGGTAAAATGGAACTTCAGGCGGAAGAGCAACGGAAAGGCCATCGTGACGCCGATCATACCGGCATAGCCACAGTAGAGGATATCCTCCGGACGCATGGAAAGGGCATAGGCAATCTCCGTGTTCAGACCCATGAATACGGCATCGCTGGCCTGAAACACGAGCGGAAAGAGAAGGATGAGCCAGAACCTTATTCCTTCGGGCACAAAGTCGCGGAACATAGGGAGCTGGAATCCCTGTTGATTATCAGACATTGCAGTAATCGTTGTAGGAAGGATTACTTACGGATGCGACACTCCACATTCATGCCGCTGCGCAACAAGGCGATGTCATCGGCGCTGTTGGAGGCGGTGAAGGCAATCTTCACGGGAATGCGTTGTTCGGTCTTCACAAAGTTGCCCGTAGAGTTATCCTGCGGCACCAGCGAGTACTGCGCCCCGGTAGCCTTGGAGATGGCACTCACACGTCCCTCGAAGGTCTTGCCGGGAAGGGCATCAACGGTGATGTCCACCAAGGCCCCTTCGGTGATGTTCTTCATCTGCTTCTCGCGGTAGTTGGCTACCACCCAGTACTCCTCGTCGCTGACGATGCTTACCAGGGGCATGCCGGGTTGCATCAGTTCACCCGTCTGGACTTCCTTGCGGGCGGTGAAGCCATTGCAGGGAGCCGTGATGACAGTGTAAGACAGGTTGAGCTGCGCCAGCTCAAGGGTTGCCTCTGCAACATCAATGCCTGCAGCGCCCTGGTCGAGCCGCTGCTTCTGTTCGCCCAATGCCAGACGTGTGCTGCGTTTCTGACGGCTCATCGTCTCATAGCGTGCCTTCAACGAGGTGTACTGCGTCTCCACGGCATCGTACTCCTGCCGCGTCACAGCACCTGTCTCCAGCAGCCGTTTGTAACGTTCATAGTTGCGCTCGGCCATCGCAAGGTTTGCCTGCACCTCTTCAATGGCGGCATCGCTCACCGAGAGGTTGTTCTCCGTGGTACGTATACCCGTATCCTGCGCATCGCGTCCCACGCGGGCACTCTGCAAGCCAGCCTCTGCCTGTGCTACATGCAGACGGAACTCTGTATCCTCGATGAGGAGCAGCGTGTCACCCTTGTGCACATACTCAAACTCATCAAAACGTACCTCTTTGATAAAGCCAGGCACCTTTCCCGTGACAGGTACGATATGCTGGCGCACCTGGGCGTTGTTGGTATAGCGGCTGTTACCCAATACGATGAACATACTTCCAACCCACACCAGACCACAGGCGATGAGAGCGAGAATAAGGGTATTGGCAATAATTTTTTTCGTTTTCTTATTGATTGACATAGTTGTACTAAATTTTGAAAGATTAAATATTTCCGCTCAGAAAGCAGAGTGTATAATAACTGTAAATCAGGTTAATCTGTGCATTGCGCAGCTCCAAGTCGGCCGACAGCAAGGTGTTGGAGGCATCGAGCATGTCGGTGATGAGAGCAAGGTCATTGGCATAGCGGCTTTCAGTGACCGCATAGTTCTCGCGTGCCAGCTGCAGGCTCTTGGTCTGCACCTCCACGGCGTGAGCCGCCTCATTCATGCGTGTGCAAGCCTCGGAAATGGCATTGCTGAGCTGCTCCTGTGCACTCTCCTGCTGCTGCTGGCTCTGCAAAGAGGCCAGACGGGCGGCACGGATACGGCTGTTGGATTTGTATAGCGAACTGATGTTGTATGAAATGCCAACACCTACAGCCCAGTAGTTAAAGTTCTTATCCAAGACGGGAACCTCGATGGTGATAGGGCCATCAAGGTGTTCCCCAGCGAAGAGCACCACCTTAGGCAGTTTCTCCGAACGTTCTATATTCTCCTTCAGCTGATTGCTTTCTACAACCATATCAAGGATTTGCATATCCGGTGCAGCGACGGTTGCGCGCTGCTGCCATTCGCTCTCTGCATCGGCAATGAACGTACGTTGGAGGAGCATGGTGTCGGGACATACCACAGTGCCCTCATCCAGTTTCAGCGCCGTCACCAGATGGAGATTGAAGATATCGACAGTATTCTGCAGATGCGTACGCTGAAGGCGCAAGCTCTCGCGTTGCAGCTCATAACGTGTGAGCGCATTTTGCAACACAGTGCCCTGTTCGAAGCGTGTCTCCATGGTGGCAATGACACGGTCGATGAGCGCAAGGTTGCGGTCATAAACCTGCACCTGGTTCTGGGCCTTGTAGAGGTTCAGATAATCGCCCAACAGGCGATAGTGCATTTGCTGGCGGCTCTTCTCGTATTCAGCCTCAGCCATACGACGTCCCTGGCGGGCAAGAGCAATGCCATTGGTGATCGCACCACCGGCATAGATAACCTGGCTGACCTCAAGTGCGAAATTGTTACCGAACGACGGAATATCGACACGCATGCCATTCGTCCAGTTACGGTCCCATACATAACCATCGCCCAAGTAACTGGCAGAGAGCGATGTCGTGACATCGGGAAGGCGGGAAGCTTCCGCAGCCCTTACGCCTTCAGCAGCGGCCTCGGCGCCCAATCGGGCTGCTTGCACCTCGGCACCTACACTGTCGGCCAACAGGAAAATCTGTTCAATGGTCATCGGCCGCACCTGTGCCGTGGCGGTGCTCACCGCGAGCCCCAAAAGAAAAACAAAGATCTGTACTTTTTTCATACACATCGTTAAATTGTTAATACTCCTCTTCAGCTGGAACAAACAAAGATGTGCATGTTCGGCGAATCTGCAGTATATTGCTATCACACTGAGTTTTACGATTCGCCTATTATACGCCTCGGATTTTCGGCGGCAAAGGTACTGCTTATTTTCTGAATTCGCAAATTTCATTTCACACTTTTTTAAGCACAGTATGATCCACTTTTTTATTTTAAACCGGTAATTGACCTTCGGTCTTTTCTCTTAAGTTCCCTTTCTTCTGTCGCGACCCGGTATGATGAATGCAAGTATTCCTTCTGCTCTCGCTACTCCATCAGTTCGCACCTCAGCAGCGTCCAAGCTGGACTTGGTTCTGCGCTCGGTTTGTCACCAATTGCCGGTGAAGAAAATCGTCTTTCATCTCTCGTCTCTCGTCCTTCATTTTTCGTCTGTCACCTCTCTTTTTCGTTGTTTGAAGATGTTCGTTTTAGGGTCGAAGTCGTTCATTCTGAAGTCTGAAATTTTCGTTCGGTGGAAATCTTGTGCTTTTTTCAATTTGTTGACCGTAATATAATAAAAATTTTTGAATTTTCCAAATTTTTCGGCAGAAATCTGCCGAAACACCCCAACATTTAACTTTTGTTAAGGACTTACCCTCCCATTTTCGTGCATTTGCTGCGCATAAGTAATGTTTGCACCAGCGCACATAGCGTGATGATGAACGTGCACCGTGGCAATCTATGTACAGATGAATGAGGTAAATTCACCGGTGAATTCACTTTTCTTTTATATACTATTCATTATCAGATAAATACAGAAAAAAGGTGAAAAGTGAAAAGTGAATTTCGATTTTTGCGACTTTTCATTCGCTCCCGTAATTTAGCAAAAGTAGTACCAAGCCATTACTTTTGAAAAAAGAAAGAGAAAGAAATATATAAAGAAAGAGAAAGAAATAAATCGATTCCTTCTCCTCGCACTTCGCAAATTTTAAAATTCACTTTTCACTTTTCACTTTTCACTTTTTTCACCTTTTCTCTTTTATGCCAAGACCCTTTTATTCCCCATTATTGGACTTCTTCTGCGCCAGACAAGACCAGGATTTTTTTTGCGCTTAAAACGAACCAAGGACTTTAGGTTTCACGGATTCCGATTCCAAAGAGGTAAAAAAGTACGCACGCGCGAAAAGTATCATGAAGTGATAAAAAAGTATCATTTTGTTTCAAATAAAAGTTGTTAATTTGCAGCGTAATTTAGTATAAGAATGAAAAAGAGTACTCACATAAATCGTTTCGCCTATGCAGATGAACCCACATTTTGCAGTGAAAATCACTGTGTTGTAAACAATTTATCACCTATATTTTATTCACTTTTTTATTAATCTAATCAAAAACAAGTATGAATGTAAAAATCAGAAGAACTGCCTTGTTGGCTGGCCTCTGTGCTGCTCTCCTCTGCGGAGGTGCCGTTCAGATGCGCGCTGCTGATGTGGCAGGCGTGGAGCAATCCACGAAGAAGGTCACTGGTACGGTCGTCGATCCGTCCGGTGAATCGGTTATTGGTGCAAGCATCCTTGAAAAAGGAACCACCAATGGTACGATTACCGATTTTGATGGCAACTTCCGCCTCGACGTGAAGCCAGGCGCTACGCTTGTCATCAGCTACATCGGTTACAAGACGCAGGAGGTGAAGGTAGGCAACCTGAGCAACCTGCATGTAGTGATGGAAGAGGATGCCGAGAGCCTCGAGGAGGTTGTCGTCATGGGTTACGGTGTGCAGAAGAAGAAGCTCGTCACCGGTGCCACCATCCAGGTGGACGGTGAGAAGCTCGCTGCCCTCAACACCACCAGCCCGCTGGCTGCCCTCCAGAGCAGCACCCCGGGTATGCAGATTACCCAGACCACCGGTCAGCCTGGTGACGGCTACAAGGTTGTCATCCGTGGTATGGGTACCATCGGCAGCTATGAGCCTCTGTATGTCATCGACGGTATTGCCGGTGGCGACATCAACAACCTCAACCCCGCTGACATCGAGAGCATCGACGTGCTGAAGGATGCCGCCTCCTGCGCCATCTACGGTAACCGTGGTGCCAACGGTGTCGTCCTCGTGACCACCAAGCAGGGTAAGGCCGGCAAGACGCAGGTGACCTACGACGGTACCTACGGCTGGCAGAACAGTCCCCGCATGCCCGAGCTCCTTACCGCCAAGGAGTACATGAACGTGCAGGATATGGTGAACGTCAACATGGGTAAGAGCGCCGTTGACTGGCAGAACGTTCTGAACTCGGATCTCTACAACAGCATCATGGATGGAACCTACACCGGTACCAACTGGCTCAACGAGATCTACAATGCCAACGCTCCCCAGCAGAACCACTCCGTCAACATCGTCGGTGGTGATGACATGAGCAAGTTCTCCTACGGACTGAGCTACACCGGACAGGAAGGTATCTTCGGTTATCCCTGCCAGAGCGACTACAACCGTACCACCGCCCGTGTCAACACCGAGCGCGTCATCTGGAAGAAGGACGACCTCAACATCCTGACCTTCGGTGAGAACCTCACCTACACCTACAGCACCAAGGAAGGTATCGGTACCGGCAACCACTACTGGAACGATATCTACACCGCTCTCTCCGCCAACCCCATCCCTGCAGCCAAGGATGCCGATGGCAACTACAACATGTATGACTACCTGTCGCAGACCGGTCTCTGGACTCTCGACAGCTATGTTACCAACCCTGCCGCATCCCTCGTGTACAGCAGCCGTGGTAACAACCACAGCCAGAACCATGCTCTCAACATGAGCGCCTACATGCTGGTTCAGCCCATCAAGGGTCTCACATGGAAGAGCCAGTTCAACTACGTGATGAGCGCAGGTACCTACCGCGACTACAGCATGATTTACCATTTCACGGACAAGGACACCGGCGGTAGCACCGACATCGTCAGCCAGAGTGGCTGGGCAGGATGGAGCTGGAGCTGGGAGAACACCGTGAACTACAAGTTCAACTTCGGTCAGCACAACTTTGATGCCCTCGTAGGTAACACGCTGCAGCACAGCGGTTACGGAGAGAACGTTGGTGGCAGCAACTCCACCGGCGTATGGCCCAACGACTGGTCACATGCCTTCATTGATAACACTACCGACGTAGGTACGGCTACCGCCACCGGTTCCACATGGGGCGACAGCGGTCTGGTTTCCTTCTTCGGCCGTGTCAACTACGACTTCGCCGAGAAGTACATGCTGAGCCTTGTGCTCCGTCACGATGGTAGCAGCAACTTCGCCCGCGGTCATCGCTGGGGTACGTTCCCCTCGGTCAGCGCCGGTTGGGTGATGACCAACGAGGACTGGATGGCAAACACCAGCAGCTGGCTCGACTTCTTGAAGCTCCGTGCCGGTTGGGGACAGAATGGTAACTGCAGCATCGACAACTTCATGTATCTCGCTACCGTAGCCATCGGTCAGGATGACGGCGGTTACAGCTTTGGTACCGGCAGCGGCAGCCACAGCACCTACCAGCCTGGCGGCTATGCCGACAAGCTGGCCAACGAGGATGTATCCTGGGAGACCAGTGAGCAGATTGACCTCGGCTTCGATGCCCGCTTCGCAGGCGGCCGTCTCGGCATGACCTTCGACTGGTACAACAAGACCACAAAGGATTGGCTTGTGGAGGCTCCCGTGATGGGTCACTTCGGCGCCAATGCTCCCTACATCAATGGTGGTGACGTGGTCAACCGCGGTGTCGAGCTCGCCCTCACCTGGAACGATCAGATTGGCAAGGACTTCACCTACAGTCTGGGTGTGAACGGTGCCTACAACCACAACGAGGTAACCAGCATCGCCAACGAAGAGGGAATCATCCATGGTCCCGGCAACATCGTACAGGGTATCGCAGAGCTCTATCGTGCTCAGGTAGGTTACCCCATCGGTTACTTCTGGGGTTACAAGACCGACGGTGTCTTCCAGAACCAGCAAGAGATCGACGACTGGGTAGCCGCAGGCAAGCCCCTCATGAAGGGCAGCGACACCAGCGCCGGCGACTTGAAGTTCGTTGACCTCGACAACGACGGCGACCTCGACGATGATGACAAGACCATGCTGGGTGACCCGAATCCCGACTTCACCATGGGTGCCAACATCACCCTCGGCTACAAGGGCTTCGACTTCGCCATCAGCGGCTATGGAGCTTTCGGACAGCAGGTATTCCGTGCATGGCGCCGTTACAGCGACAGCCAGTGGAACAACTACACCACCGAGGTTTATGACTACTGGCACGGCGAAGGCACCAGCAACACATTGCCTAAGCTTACCGCCGGTACCGATCCCAACTTCATGAACAACAGCGACATCTTCATTGAGGATGCTGACTACTTCAAGATTCAGAACATCACCCTCGGCTACGACTTCGCCCGTCTGTGGAAGAACAAGTACTTCGACAAGTTCCGCTTCTATGCGCAGCTGCAGAACTTCTTCTGCTTCACTGGCTACAAGGGTCTTGATCCTGAGGTCGGTGCATCTGGCGACGATGACTATCCTTGGGCAAAGGGTATTGACCTTGGCTTCTATCCCTCACCGAAGACCTTCCTCGTAGGTGTAAACGTATCGTTCGCTGCTCCCAGCAAGGCAACAGCTCCTGTGGTGGCTCACCCCGCATTCGATGCTGAACCCGAAATCCGCTACGTCGATAAGATTGTCGAGAAGGAAGTGGTTAAGGAAGTTCCTGCTACCCGCACCATTGACGATGCTCTCTATTTCATCATCAACACCGCTACCCTGCAGCCCGATGAGGCCTTCAAGCTCGGTAAGATTGCTCAGGTGCTGAAGGAAAATCCCGAGGCTAAGATCTCCATCGACGGCTACGCCGACTCTGCTACCGGTACTCCCGCCATCAACGACAAGCTGTCGCAGGCCCGCGCACAGGTGGTTGCCGACAAGCTCATCGCCGACGGCATCGCTCCCAGCCGCATCACCACGGCTGCTGCTATTGACAAGGATGTGACTGCTTCTCCCGAAGAGAACCGTGTTGCTATCTGCATTGTTAAATAAATAATGGTATGCATCCTATGAAAAAGATATTTTATTTCGCTTCTGTAGCCGTATTTGCGCTGTTCACCGCCTCCTGCGAGGATTTCCTGGACACCACCAACTACTGGTCAAAGACAACTACTGACTACCCTGTCTGCGAGACCGACGCCGACCAGATTATTACGGGTATCTACAACAACCTGAATGTCACCATTGGTGACAACGTTCACCTCAACGAGTTCTTCTGGTCACTGGCCTCCTCCGACGACTGTCTCGGTGGCGGTGGTGCCAACGACCAGGCTCCTCAGGCTGAGGACCTCCTCCTCAACTACGGTGCCGACATGTACAACACATTCTATACCGGCCGCTACAAAGGCGTAGCCCGCGCCAACCTGGCTATCGCCACGCTGGCACAGTGCGGTCTGTCAGATGCCAAGTACAACCAGTACATGGGCGAGGCACACTTCATGCGCGCGTTCTATTACTATGAGTTGGCCTCCATGTTCGGCAACATCCCCTGCCCCATCAGCACATCTGCTGACAACACCCAGCCGCAGATTACCGGCGAGGCTCTCTGGGGACAGATCCTGGAGGATTGCAAGAAGGCTATCGAGTACTTCCCCGATGACAACTCCGCCACCAAGGGTACCGGTCATGCCGACAAGTATTGCGCTCAGGCTCTTCTTGGACGTGCCTACCTGTTCTACAGCGGCTTCTACAACGACGAGGAGGTCAGCCTGCCCGAAGGCGGCACCATTGACCGTGCGTATGTAGCTGCACAGATCAAGGCTTGCGCCGAGAGCGGTAAGTACTCGCTCGTGGACAAGTTCGCCAACCTCTGGGCCTACACCAACCGTTGCACCCAGGCCGACGACAAGTTCCCCGAGCAGTGGAAGGACAAAGGATATGTATGGGCCGAGAACGATGGCGCCGTCAATCCCGAGGCCATGTTCATGATCAAGTTCAACACCCAGCCCAGCTGGAGCACCACCATCGGTTACTCCAACCAGACAGCCCTCTTCTTCGGTGTCCGTGGCCAGAGCCTCGACAACGGTGAGTGCTATCCCTTCGGTACCGGTTGGGGCATGTGTCCCGTCAACCCCAGCTTCGTAAAAGACTGGGAGCTCGCCGAGCCCAACGATGTACGCCGCGAGTGCTCCATCATCCCCGTAACCAATTGGTCTTCCTATGTATATGGCGGTGACTCCAACATCCAGGAGAGCGGTTACTACATGACCAAGTGCATGCCCGTCTTGGCACCCAAGGCTGATGGCAGCGGTTACTGGAAATCCTTCTCCAACGCCATGTACGACCTCACCTGGTCGAGCGGCAACGAGGACAACTTCCAGCTCAACAGCATCAACGACATGGTGATGATCCGTTTCGCTGAGGTACTGCTCATGGATGCCGAGCTCAACAACAACCAGGCCAGCTTCGACAAGGTACGCGCACGCGCCGGTCTGCCCAGCAAGACCCTCAACGAGGAGAACCTCCGCAACGAGCGTCGTTGGGAGCTCGCCTTTGAAGGCGTACGCTGGAACGACATGCGCCGCTACGGCGACGACTACGCCATCGCAGCCCTCAACAAGCAGGACAACGTGAAGGTATGGAACAACGGTGTGGAAGGTGTCAACAACGCCAACGATCGTAACGGTGGCTATAGCGTACGCTACACTGCCACCCACGGTTTTGCACCCCTGCCTGCTGCACAGATCAGTCTGTCCGCCTCTGCCGGCGAAGAGTACAAATATACCCAGAATGCCGGATGGGGAACCTCTAGTGTGGACTATGCCGGATGGTAATTCCTTATCGTTTCAACTCATTTCATAAAAAACAGAAAATATGAAAAATATCAAATATCTTGCTATGTTGGCTATCGCAGGTATGGCCGTGACCGCCTGTGATCCCGTGCTGGTGGATGGTCCCGAACCTTGGGCTGCCTATACCGAGCAGGAGGTCAACGAGGGTCTTACCTTTGAGCAGTGCGATGTCAATGGAAACCCCGCTGCCGATGGTAACTACATCCACTTCAACTCCAAAGCAGGCGTTGTACAGTGGTTCAACTATGATGACAAAGGCAATGAGGTGATTCTCTACACAGGTGCCAGCGGCATTATTCCCGTTGTTCCCAAACGTGGACAGGATCCTAACCAGACCATCTATGGTCGTCTGCAGAATGCCGATGGCACGCAGACCATTGTAGAAAAGACTTTCACCGTGTCTGTTCCCACCGACCTTGATCCCGAGGTTAAGCTGCTTGTCAGCGACGAAGGCTCAAAGAGCTGGGCATGGCACTTCGGCGATGTCACCTGCTGGGGTAACGCCGGAAACAGTGGTGGTGGTGCCAGCTACACCTGGAACAACGTGGATGGCAAATGGTGGGGTGTTGAAACGCCCGAAGGACTGCTTGAGCAGCTTGGTCACGCTGCCGGCGGCGTAGAGACCGGTGCCGAGAACAGCGGAGCCTACATGACCTTCGATGAGGATGGCAACGTTGTGGCCTACAAGGCTGATGGCTCCACCCTCTACAGCAGCACCTACAAAATCACAGGGTACGATCCCGCTCGCAGCTCGGGCTGGCAGGTAGCCACGCTCACCACTGCTGATCCCGCCGTGCTCTTCCCCTTCAGCATCAACGAGGGTGGCAAGTACGTCACCGAGTTCGACGTGATGTACCTTGATCCCAACTACATGACACTTGTCTACACAAAGGGCAACGGTGCCGGCAGCTGGGGTGAAATCACCTACTGGATGTTCAAGAGTAAGAACAATGCAGCCGATGCCCTCAACGGCCAGAGCAGCCGCAAGTGGGGGTGGAACACCTCCACGGCTTGCTGGGGTAATGCCGGTAACTCGGGTGGTGGCTCTGCCTTCACCGCCGGCAACGTCGATGGCAAATGGTGGGGTCCCGACACGCCAGAAGACCTGATGGGCCAGCTTGCACATGCCGTTGGTGGCGTAGCCACAGGTACCG
>R15__coassemble_642_pt1 | contig 24866 bp, 12 predicted proteins | sample R15__metabat2_low_PE_060 | metagenome-assembled genome bin R15 | reverse complement strand
GACGATGCCCGCATCGGCACCTTCTTCATCCCGACCTCTCTGCTGGTCAGCGGCAGCACACTCACCTTCACCTACACCAAAGACAACTATGACGAGCTGTCGGCATACGTCACCATTCCATAAGCGCTGAAAGTATAGTTGACGCCGCTCTGTTTGTTTTCAAAATACAGAAGGAAGAACTCTTCCCTGTACCCTCATCAAAATTGACAATTTATATGTTGAACAGCATAGTTTGCAAAAAAATTCCATTTTTACTTGCACTTGAAATATAGATTCGATACTTTTGCAACGAAAAGTTTTTTCAAAACATCTTTATTACACTACATCTAAAAAGCAAGCACATAATGCTAATGTCACTGCATGCACTCCGTTTGCCGCAGGCATGCACGCACCGATTCATCACTGCGTCCTTAACCTGGCAAGGAGTTATAGTTCAGGGGCATCAAGTAGCTGCTTGACTTCCTCGTCGGTACGATAGAGGACGTCCTTGCAGAAGGCGATGAGTTCCTTGGCACGACGTAACTGGTCGGTGAGCTGGTCGATGTCGAGTTCGTTGTTTTCGATACGGGTGACGATGTTGTCAAGTTCGTGGATGGCTTCTTCGTATTTCATGATGCGTTGTTGTTTTCGTTGTTAAGATTGCTGGATGCAGCGCTGGCGGCGGTGCCGCTGTTGGAGGAATCGCCGAACAGCACGCGGCTATATACCTCGCCATCGGCAAAGCGGGTAAGCAGCACCTCATCGGGCAGGATGTCGGCAGCACGGCGCACGGCCCGTCCATTCACGAGCGTGAGGCTATACCCCCTCCGCAAGATGTTCTCCGGTGCAGCTCCTGCGAGTACCTTCTCAGCCAGTTCGAGCTTGTGACGCTGCCAATCTAAGGTGAGGGTAAGCGCAGTGGTGAGACGTGCACCCTGCCGTTCGAGGAGTCGTTCGCCAGCAACCCTCCGCAAGGCGCAGGCAGACGGCAGACGGAGGGTGAGCTGCTGCACCCGTTGCTGCTCGCGTGCCAGCCGACCGACAATACCTCCCGACACACGGGTCACGCACTGCTGCAGATGGTCGGCCGCAGCGGCCATACGGTCGATGAGGAAGTCCGCCACTGCCGTAGGGGTCTTCAGACGGGTATGTGCCACCGCATCGAGCACCGTCTCATCGCGGTCGTGGCCGATGCCAGTGAGGATGGGCAGAGGGAACTGCGCACAATGGGAAGCCAAGGCATAGGTGTCGAAGCCCGCAAGGTCGCTCACTGCACCGCCACCCCGGATGATAACTACCACGTCCAATGCCTCCTGTTCGGCGGCGATGGCATCGAGCGCAGCGATAATGGTCTCCTCCACCCGGTCGCCCTGCATGACAGCTGGGAACAGCTGGGGATAGAAGGCAAAGCCATAAGGATTGGCGGTGAGCTGACGGCAGAAGTCGCCATAGCCTGCCGCCGTGGCCGACGACACCACCGCCACACGTTGCGGCACCATCGGCAGCGGAAGAGTACGGTTGAGCTCCAGCGTGCCCTCACGCTGCAGCCGCTGCAATATCTCGCGCCGCCGCCGGGCCAGATCGCCCAACGTGTAGGCAGGGTCGATATCCTGCACGATATAGGAGAGACCGAAGAGCTCATGAAACTCCGCCCTCACCTGCAGCAGCACGCTGATGCCTGCCGTGAGCGTCTGACCCGTAGCTTGCTCAAAACAGGGACGAAGCATACGGAAACGGTTTGCCCATACGGTGGCTCGCGCCTTGGCAAGCAACCCTCCCTTGTGCTCGTTTTTCTGCACAAGTTCCATGTAGCAATGGCCGGTAGCGTTCACATTCACACTGCTGATCTCGGCATGCACCCAATACATATCCGGCAGGCACTGCTCCACCGCATCGTGCACACGGTTGTTGAGCTCAAAGAGCGAGAGAGAGGCGACGTCCTTCATAACGCGTTGTCTTGCGATGGATTGATATATTGTCCGATGCCCTTCTGCGAGGCGATGAATGCTCCTCCCACAAGCCGTTCGCCGTCGTAAAACACGGCGCTTTGTCCCGGTGCCACGCCCTGTACAGGCTCGAGGAAGTGCACAAGGGTCATGCCCCCTTCCACAGCGCCTGTCACCTCACAAGGCACAGGTCGGCTGCGATAGCGTATGCGTACAGTGAGCGATGAGGAGGTACATGTGACGACAGCGGGCGACAGCGAATCCACCAGCATATACTCCGTGAGAAGGTCCTTTTCCTCACCCAGCACCACGGTGTTCCTGTCGGCATTGATGCGCAGCACGAAGGCAGGATGTCCCAAAGCGATGCCCAGTCCCTTGCGCTGTCCCACAGTGTAGTACGGACAACCGCGGTGCATGCCCAGCGTACGTCCGGCATTGTCCACGAAACGTCCCGGCCCGAACCGCTCGTCGATGTCCGGCACCTCGCGGCGCAGGAAGTCGCGGTAGTTGTCCTCGATGAAGCAGACCTCCATGCTCTCTTCCTCACGCGCCTTCAGTGCGAAGCCCTGCGTGGTGAGATAGGCTCGCACCTCGTCCTTCGTCAGTTCTCCCAAGGGAAATACGCAGCGTTGCAGCACCTGAGGAGAGACACGCCATAGGAAATAGCTCTGGTCCTTCCGCTTGTCGCGCCCTTCATAAAGAGAACCTTCTACGCAACGCACATAGTGGCCGGTGGCGATGCATTCACATCCCAAGCGGTCGGCCCACTCGGCAAGCAGGCGGAACTTGAACAACGGGTTACACATCACACAGGGGTTGGGGGTGCGTCCGCAAAGGTACTCGTCGCAAAAACCCTGCACGATCTGTCGGCGGAACGCTTCGCGCTCATCTGCCACATGGTGGACGATGCCCAGACGTGCCGCCACGTCACGTGCCTCGGCCACGCTGCGGGGCTCACCGTCCGCACACTGCGAGGGCACGTCAAACAGGCGCATGGTCAGTCCCACGACCTCCCACCCCTGCTCCTGCAGGAGCAGGCAGGCCGCCGTGCTGTCCACGCCACCGCTCATGCCCACGAGTACCTTTTTGCCCATTCCGACCACTTTTTGGTGCAAAGATACGCCGTTTTCGCGGTTTTTGCGTAATTTTGCAGCCGAAAAATAGAGGACAAGAAACGAATGAGCGAAAAAATCGTACCCACCGAACTGGGAACCGAAAAGATAAGCAAGCTGCTGACGAAGTATGCCATCCCCTCCATCGTGGCGATGATTGCTTCGTCAATCTACAACATCGTTGACAGTGCCTACATCGGGCACGGCCTGGGGTCTATGGCTCTCAGCGGCCTCGCGCCCACCTTCCCGTTGATGAACATCTCCGCCGCCTTTGGAGCCATGGTAGGCGTGGGCGCCTCCACCATGATCAGCGTGCGTCTGGGACAGAAGGATTACGACTCGGCACAGCACATCCTGGGCAATGCCTTCGTGCTGAACATACTGGTAGGCATCGTCATCGGGGTGTTCACGCTGGCGTTCCTCGACCCCATCTTGCTCTTCTTCGGAGCCTCGGAGAACACGTTGCAATATGCCCGCGAGTATATGTTCTGGATCCTGCTGGGCAACGTGTTCACCCATCTCTACTTCGGCTTCAACGCCATTCTGCGCAGTGCCGGCCATCCGGACAAGGCCATGAAGGCCACCATCCTCACCGTGGTGCTCAACTGCATCCTCGACCCGCTGTTCATCTTTCCCTGGGGCTTGAACCTCGGCATACGGGGTGCCGCCATCGCCACCATCCTCAGCCAATGCGTGTCGCTGTGCTGGCAGATGAAGATCCTCACCGACAAGCGTGAGCTTATCCACCTGCACCGTGGCATCTACCGCCTGAAGGGGAAGATTGTGCGCGAGATCTTCTCCATCGGTATATCGCCCTGTCTGATGAACCTCGCCGCCTGCGTGGTGGTCATCTTCTTCAACCGCTCACTCCTCACCTACGGTGACGATTATGCCGTAGGGGCCTACAGCGTGGTGCACAAGATCACTTTCGTGTTCGTAACCCTCGTGATGGGCACCAACCAGGGCATGCAGCCCATCGCCGGCTATAACTACGGTGCCCAGCGCTACGACCGTGTGATGAGCGTGCTGAAGCTCGCCATCATCTGGGCCACGGTAGCCATGACGCTCGGCTTCATCGTGTGCGAGTTCACCCCCCGTCTGGCTGCCCTCATCTTCACCTCCGACGAAGAGATGATAGCCGAGATCGTACGCGGCATGCGCATCAATGCCTACATCTTCCCCCTCATCGGCTCGCAGATGGTCATCAGCAACTTTTTCCAGGCCATTGCTAAGCCATGGAAGGCCATCTTCCTCTCTCTGTCGCGCCAGTTCCTGTTCCTCATCCCCTGCCTGCTCCTGTTCCCACGATTCTGGCAGCCTGCCATTGATGGTGTGTGGTACAGCCTGCCCGCCTCCGACCTCATCTCCTGCATCACTGGCTTTACCATGTTGGCAGTGCAGATGAAGGAGTTCAAGAAGTTGAAAGCATAACCCCTAACAGAAAACCCATGCAAAAAGTCATCATCACCATCGGCCGCCAATTCGGCAGCGGCGGACGCTCGGTAGCCCGCATCCTCTCCGAGCACTACGGTCTGCCCGTCTATGACAAGAAGCTCATCACCCTTGCCGCCCAAGAGAGCGGTCTGGGCGAACAGTTCTTCGAGCAGGCCGATGAGCATGTGTCGCACTCGTTCCTCCACTTCCTCTTCGGCAGCCGGGGCGCCACCAGCCATCATGCACAGAGTCCCCTCTCCAACGATGCCCTCTTCAAGGTGCAGAGCGACGTCATACGCAACATCGCAGCGCGGGAGTCGTGCATCATCCTCGGCCGCTGTGCCGACTACATCCTGCGCGATGACCCCCATCTCATCAGTCTCTTCATCACCGCCGACACCGATGACCGTCTGCAACGCTATGCCGCACACGACAACACGACCCCCGAGGCTGCACGGCCGCTCATCACCAAGAGCGACAAAAGCCGTTCGAGCTACTACAACTACTATGCCCAGCGCACCTGGGGTGCCGCTGAGAACTACGACCTCTGCGTCAACACCAGCCGTCTCGGCATCGAGGGAACAGCGCAGATGCTCATCGGCTACATCGATAGCCGCATAGGCAACGACAAAGAGTAACACCACACACCGGTATGCTCCGCATAGGGCTCCTCTCCGACACCCATTCGCATTGGGACGACCGCTACGCACATTACTTCGCCGAGTGCGACGAGGTGTGGCATGCTGGCGACATCGGCTCCGTGCAACTCGCCGACCGTCTGGAGCAGCTGCCCGTGACGTTCCGCGCCGTCAGCGGCAACATCGACGGCTATGACCTCCGTCTGCGCTACCCGCTGATCAACCGCTTCGAGGTGGAAGGCGTGGACGTGTTCATGAAACACATCGGGGGCTACCCCGGCCACTACGACCCTTCCATCCGCGGCACGCTGTTCGTCCATCCCCCCAAGCTCTTCATATCAGGGCACAGTCATATCCTGAAGGTGGGGTACGACAAGACCCTCTCCATGCTCCACGTCAACCCCGGTGCTGCCGGCGTGTATGGCCAGCAGGCAGTGCGCACCCTCGTGCGCTTCACCCTTGATGCGGGCGACATACGCGACATGGAAATCATTGAACTTGGACAGCAGGAAGGGTGAGAAGACGGAGAGCACTGAGGCGTCCAAAAAGAACTTCTCTCTCTTCACATGATAACGAAACACAGCTAAAAAAGATGTCCCCGCAAAGGATTGCGGGGACGTTCTTTTACAGTGAGTAGCCTGCCTTTAGGCTGCTCAGGGAGTGATTACTTCACGAGAATCTTCTGCATGAGCACGGTGCCATTGTCGTAGATGGTCTTGACAATGTTGATGCCCTGCACAGGAGCCTCCATAGCCTGACCGCCCATGTTGTAATAGACGGTGCTGACGATGGTTGCGTCCTCGATAGCAGGAGCTACCTTCACATCATCACCTGGAACAAGCTTGATGTAGGTATAGCAGAGGTCCTTCCAGTAAGGCCACGTATCCTCGATATCGTTGTGATAGATGAAGCCTGCCTGTCCATTGTAGATAATCTGCTCGTTGATGAGGTCGATGGTAAAGACTATCTCGGCATCTTCGCTGGATACGGAGCGGAAGTAATAGGTATAGGTATCATCGCTGTTGAGCTTCTGCAGGCCGGGGAAGGAGATGGTGTGTGCCACGCCGTCGAACCTACCCTTGAGAGGACAACCGGTAGTGAAGAAGTCGTTGATGACAACGCCGTCGTCGCTGTCCTTGTCGGCATCGAGGTATATTATCTGCTCCTTCTTCTCGTGATTATCCCAGTAGTTGTCGTAGGTCCAGGTGTAGGTACCCATGTAGTCGGCACGGTCCAGCACGACATCGCTGGGATCGCCGGTGGTATACAGTGTCCAGTCGCTCTCACCATCGGTGTCATCCTCGCTCCACGAGGCGATGGGATAGGAGCCCATGCTGTCGCCCCAGTCCTGAAGGACGATGATGGGACAGGTGGTGCCATCCTTGTCGAACGAACCCTCGGCGTAGATTTTGAACGCACCGCTGAGGTTCTCGCTCTCCTTGAAGAAGAAGCAACCTGCTTCAGCAGCATCGGTGGTCGTGTAGACGTAGTCCCAACCGGTGGGAGCCTTCAGATAGACGTCGGCCACGGTGTAGTGGATCTTGTAGGCACCACCATCAGCAGCCTCAAGGGTGAAGAGGGTGTAGTTGGTGGCCTTCGTTCCATAGACATCCTTGCCGCTGTAGAAACCAGAGCCCTCGACGCCCTTGCTGACGACTTCAAGGTTGCCCCACATAGTGTAGGAGTCGCTGGCGTTCAGCTGGCTGGTGCTGGTCACAGGATTGGTATATACATTGATGACGGGCACATCGGTCTCGTAGATGGTCCAGTCGCTCTCACCATCGGTGTCATCGTTCTCGAAGCCTTCGCCAGCCACAGTGTAGTAGCCCATGCTGCCGCTCCAGTCCTGGAGGACATACTTGGTATCCTCACCTTGAGCCCAAATCTTGAAGGCATCCTGCAGGTTCTCACTCTCAGTGATGAAGAAGGCACCTGCACTGGCCTCATCATTCACAACGGTAGCGCTGGTCCAACTCTCAGGCTGCGAGAGATAGTAGCCTTCTACTACGAAGTGAATCTTCCATGCACCATCCTCGGTGGGGATGAACTGCACGGCACCTTCGTTCTGCGGGTTCTCACCTGCACTGTTGTATCCTGAGTAGAAGCCAGAACCGGTACTACCCTGATCGACCACATTGATATTACCCTTGAGGATATAGTACTTGTTCGGATCGATGTCGGCGGCGGTGAGCACCTGATTGCGGAGACCCAGCGTAGCAGCAGCCACATAGTGGTAAGGCTCGGGGCCGATGACCATCTCGGTGGGCACCAGACGGCCGTTGTTGCGGCTGATGAGCGTGAAGCTGAACACGCGCATAGGCTCGGGGAACTCTACACAGATGTAGTGCTCGTTTGTCTCGGGCTTGCTGCTCGAGTAGAGGGTGTGCAGATAGGTGGTGAGGTCGGGGTTGCCATCCTCGTCGTAGTCACAGATACCGGCAATGCCCTGGCCGTCACCGTTCGTCTCGAGGGCGTTGGTGGAGAAGTTGCTCTCGTCCAGGTCGATCTGCTCGCCATTGCCATCATAGAGGGCGAAGTGAGCCCAGTTGGTACAAGGCCAGCCACCCCCATTGTCGCCCGTGTTGGTCTGCACGGTAGTGATGTAGATGCGCTCTACCTCTTCCTCAAGGAAGAAGGTGGGAGAGGTGTAGGTGTAGTTACCGGTGGACATGGCCTCGAAGAGCACGGCGCCGTCCTCGCCCACGAGGTGGAGAGGCCACTCGCTGTAGGACTCTACCTTGCTGGCATAGAACTCATCCATCGTCTTCTGTACCTTGGCAATATACGCTTCCACATCGGTAAGGTCAGAGAACTCGCGACCATCAATGTCGGTACTGAGCTGGTTCTGGAGATCCTCCATGATGGTCTTCTGCATCACGGGATAGTTGCCGAAGTCGCTACCGAATTCAACCGTTTCAAGGATGTTGTAAATCTCATCGATCCAGAGGTAGAGCTGGATGGTGAGGAACTTGGCGGTAGCTTTCTCAAGAGCACCCTTGGCAGCATTAATTTCCTCGCCCGTTGCCGACTCGGTGATGGCCTTGGCAGCCGTCAGTGCGCTCTCAAGGGCAGCCGTCTCGCCTTCGTCGCTATCGGCAAATGCCTCCTTATAAGTAGCCAAATGGTTCTCAGCATCGGCAATCACTGCCTGCAGGTCACTCAGGAGGTACTTGTTGGCGATGATGGCCTTGTAGAAGTAGATGGGACGGTTCATGTTGTCTTGATAACCTACGAAGGAAGCCTGCGAGTTGGTGGTGTAGTTGATGCCACCTTCGGATACAAGGAACTTGTTGCCATTGCTCTCCACGATGTGCAGCTTGGCAGCCTCGGAAAAGCTATAAGCCTGCTCCTCAAAGCCGGCAGCATTCTTCACGTAAGTGCCTGTGAGGTAGTTGCGCAGGTAGAAGAAGGGCTTACCGTCATCATCGGTACCGGCAGCCACAGGCACGAAGATACAATCGACGGTAGGTGTGCGGCGCACGTGGTAGGCCGTCTGGCCGCTGGCGCTGCTGTAACCCGGTACGAGGTTTGCGGCGGGATAGAGGGTCACGCCTTCGTAAGCCGTGACGGCAGCCTCGTCGCTGAGGACGTACATGGCACCCATCTCAATCTCGTCGGCATCCACCTTGTCGCCCAGCTGGAAAGCATAGTCGGCGAAGGGGTCGGCATCAACGCCTCCCTTGGTAACGATGATCTCGCTGGGGATATTGGCATTGTTGCTGCGCTTCTGGAAACCGAAAGCGAAAGATGTCATCGGCTCAGGAAGCGTGACTTCCAGATAAAACTCGGCACCGATAGGCTTCGGACAGTTGTCCTCAGGGGTGCTGTAGGTGGTGTGGAAATAGGTGCTCTCGTCGCCATCGCACAAGGCAGCCAGACCGCCGCCATCACCGGTAGAAGCAGCCTCGGCAGCATTGCTCGAGAAGTTATCCTCCGTAAGATCCACCTGATTGCCGGCAGCATCATAGAGGTAGAACTCACCCATGGTGAAGAAGACATAGCCACGGCTACCGTTGGCGGAGGTGCTGAACGCATCCTGCCAACTGGTGTGGGTGACCGTCAGACGGAACGAGCTCACAGGCTCGTCAAACGTGTAGGTCGGAGAGGTCCAACCATTGAACGAACTGGCTGCGGCGCTGGTCTGTCCTGGCAGGCCATCAGCCGTCGTCAGCGTGAACGGGAATGTGGTCTGCGCCATGGCGGTACCCGCCAGAACGCAAGCACATGCAAGAAGTAAATTTCTCATTCTCATACTGTTTTGATTAATAAAAATGAATAAAAAGGCTTTCTGTATTGATTTTTCTGAACCATTCTTCTCTTTTACAACACAAAATTAGTTATTTTTTTTCACACCAACTAAAAAAACAAAAAAAATCAGGAGATGAAGAGCAATAATCATCAAAACGTGTACCCAATCAGAACTCTTTCCCTTCAAAGAGATTGCCTGTGGTAGGATCGCTGGCTACCTTATGTCGCGAAGCGTTGAAGTTCCATGAGGCACTGAGCACGATATTGGGCCACACGGGGCGCACGACCGTGACAGAGGTGAGGCCCTCGCACGCACGAATATTTCGGTAGCAAGCAGTGTGGAACACATCGCGCGCCACAAGAGAGAGCATGAGCTGCTGTCCGAAGAAGGGGCGACGGACTGCTAGGTCTGCATACCAATAGGCGTCCTCACTACCCTGCGTGAGCACCCGCGGACCGACATAGTGGGCATCGAGCTGCAAACGGGTATCAGCAGGCAGTGTGAAGGCATTGATCCACGAGCACATGCCGAAGGTGCCCGTGCGGTCGGTGCAGACAGGACAGGTAGCATGGAAGTCCACGGCGAAGAGGCTGCCGTTGAACGTGCTGGTCCACCAGGTCACCGGGTGTACCACACCACTCAGCTCCACGCCCGTCTCCCACTGGTTGCCTGCATTGACGATGGAGTCGAGGGTGATACCCGGCTCGTAGGGACGGCGCACCCAGTCGGTGATGTCCGTACGGTAACGGCAGATGCCTGTGACGCTGAGGCTATGGCCTTCCTCCCATGTTTTGCGCCATCCTGCCTCGCCACTGCGGATATACTCCGAACGGATGTCAGGATTGCCAATCTTCTTGGTGTAGTAGTCCTCGTAGGTGATGTAGGGCTCAAGGTTCCAGATGCCGGGACGATTGGTACGGAGAGAAGCACCAAGGCTGAACGTACCAGCTCCGGAAGCGTCCCAGGCGACATGGCCCGAAGGGAAGAGGTCGGTATAGGTGCGATGGCGGCTGGTGCCCTCGATACCTATGTCGGTATGGTCGATGACATGATCGGCACGCACCCCTGCATCGTAGGAGAATGCCCCGATACGATCGTTCACCATGGCATAGCCGGAGTGTACCTGACGGCGGTAGTAGAAAGGTGTGGCGAGCTGGTCCTGCCAGACGAAGTCGGGCTCAGGGAGAGTACGGTCCCAGTAGCAGATACGGTAGCCGCCATGCTCACTGTAGGTGGTGTACTGATAGCCCACTTCCAGGAGTCCGTCTTTCGAGAGGTCGTGTTGCCAGGCAAGGGCTCCGTCACAATCCCAGTGGTGTTCCTCTTCATAGCCACGCGTACCCTCAAAGCGCACGCCCTGAGTGTCGAACATATTGCTCTCGGTATATTCAAGGCTGTAGGAGTCGTAGCGGAAACGTGAGGAAGCCGAGATCTGATTGCGGTCGTCAACCTTAAAGGTGTAGTCGAGGGATGCCTGAGAGAGATCTTTACGGAGGTTATAGCGGTCGTGCGAAGTATAGGTGCGCTGAGAGCCGTCTCCGCCAGCAGAGGCAACAGTGGTCTCGTTGTAGGTCAGATCACCGCCTCGCCAGTTACTGGTACGGCCATAGAGGAGGTCGAGGGATAGTGTGTGGCGCTTCCCGTCGGCATACTGCCATCCACCGCGCAAGGTGTGCGTGCCCAGTTCGTTGATGCGGGTGCCGTCAGACACGGAACGTGTCCATATGCCGTCCACATCCGTGGTCTTCTCCTGATTGAACCGGCTGCGCCCCTCTATCTTCTGCTCCGTGCCACCGATGTAGAGGCTGTGATGGCCAAGCTGACGGCTGATGACACCATCAAGGCTGTACGTGCCCAGCGTACTGCCGCTGGCATTGAGGAGCCCACTCCACCAGGCAGTCCGACTGCGACGGGTGGTGATGTTGATGATGCCCATGTCGCCATCTGTGCGGTAACGTGCCGAAGGGGTAGTGATGATCTCTATGTCCTCTACCGTACCGGCAGGGATCTGCCGAAGGGCATCCGTGCCGGAGAGCGGACTGGGTTTGCCATCGACATACACGAGGAAGTTGCTGCTGCCACGCAGCGTAAGGCTGCCCTCTGCATCCACCTGCACAGAAGGAGTGCCGGTCAGAATGTCCACTGCCGTACCACCGGAAGCGGTGACAGACGAGGCCCCGTCGATATGGCGGCGGTCGAGCTTATAGACAATCTGGGTTCGCTCTCCAGCCACCATGACCTCCTGCAAGCCGAGAGCGAGCTGCGATAGCTGTATCGTGCCCAAGTCGCGCACTTCGCCGGCACGCAGTATCAGATGATCGCTCACCCACGTGTCGTAGCCCAACATGCGCACCATCACCAACACATCACCCGCAGGCACATCCTCCACCCGGAAAGCGCCATCGGTGACGATGCCTGAGGCAAGGACGCGGTCGTTCCTGTCACTGACAAAGATATCGGCATAGTCCACGGCAGCACCGGTGGTGGCATCCACTACTCGCCCCTTGATGGATACCTTATCATCAGCGGCATACACGGAAAGAGATATAGCAAAAGATACAGATAGGATCAGAAAGAATCGATTCATTATTTGAATAGGGTGGATGAATAGGGTTAGGATGATATTTGTTTACTCGGGTAAGTCAAAAGACATCATTTTCGAATCACTTTTTCAATAGTCACCGGACCGAGCAATCCGTAGTCGCGTAGGGTGTCACCCGCCGAAGGGCCGCTGATGACCCATGTCTTGCGGAGTTCCTCGGGCTGACAGGCATCGTACACCAAGCGGTTGAACCAGCTGGAGGTGACCTCAACCTCAAGGGTGTTGGTGCCTTTCCGCAGGGCAGAGGTGATGTCGGCGTCATAAGGGTCTGTCCAAAGGGTACCCAGCGCCTGCCCATTGAGACGAACCACAGCAATCATCTCCACCTTGCCGAGATGGAGTGTATAGGTGGCATGACGGTCAAGGGCCGGCAGCTCGAAGGTGGTGGTATAGGTGGCACTGCCCGAGAAGGCGCGTCCCTCATCCGTAATGTCCAGCGAGCGCCAAGGCTTCAGGACATCAGTGCGGACGGGTGCATCGATGCCCCACCCTTCAGGGAAGGTGATGGTCCAAGGTGAGTCAAGAGACGAGAGCTGAGAGTAGAAAGACGTTGACGGGTACTTGGCAGGCTGGTCGGTGAACACGATGAAAGCACTCTCCCCCACAGCCAGATGGAGCGGTACGGTGGTGCAGCCGTCGGGAGTGGCAGTAGCAGGGAGCTGACGGATGGTGCCATCCACGGTGTTCCACTGCTCGACAGCCCCCGTGCATCGGAAGGTGACCTCGCCGTCGAAGGGCTGTTCACGGTCGGCGCAGACGAAATACCAGTCAGCGCCCTCCGTACGGCGGTGTACCCAACGGTTAGCCATGCCCTGCACATCGGGCTGCATGTCCAGGTATGCCAAAGCCTCTTCGATGTGGAAGCCGGAGAGCACCCATCCCTCTCCTACTCTGCGCACGCCATAACCCGCCGAAGGCCAGAGGGCATGCACAGCCGCATCGTAACGTTCCTGCTGACGATGGTCGTAGCTGAGTGTTGCCATCCCTGTAGGGGCATCGGCAACCAGCACGCCCCCCTGACGCACCCGTTCGACCAACCGTTCAAGCGTCTCGGGAAGCATACGTCCCCGCTCGGGAATCCACAACAGGGGGTAGCGGATGCCTTCAGGCGTGGACCATTCACCATCGACTACAGTGAGGCGGGTGAGCAGGGCATCGGGATTGCAGTAGTCATAGCGATACCCCTCGGGGAAGGCGGCAAACTGGTCGGGCTTATGCTGCGGCTCATCACCGATATACCAGAGCACACTGTTCACCGGCACGCCACGCTCAAGCATATAGGTGGAGCGAGCCAAGCAGGAGGTGAAGGCGGGCATGTGCTTCCACCAGGTCTCTCCACGCAGGAAAGGAGTGCCGATGCCACTGCCAAAACTGGTACCTGGGAAGTAACGGGTGGCTCCGGGATTATGGGTATAGGTATGGAAGACGAAATGCGTCATGCCATCCACAAGGTTCTGGTTGGCCACATCGCGCAGCATCCCGAGGTGTTCGTCCCACGTGAGCACGAACGAGGTGAACGCTTCCGCCGACACACGGGGCTTGCCGTACATGTGTGCAGCTGATGCTGTGGGGAGGATGGGCTTGAAGTTACGGTTGTAGAGCCAGTGGCTGAAGGGTTGCCAGAACTCGCACATCGGCACATCGGCATGCTTGTAGTACTCCATGGGGTCGGCAGGCGTAATGTCACCGGCAGCGGTCTCGTAGGAGATGGTGAGACCGGCATCATGAGCCTTGCGCGACATCTCACCGAAGTAACTGTTCACATAGAGGTCGTTGAGGGTACGCCGCCAATCGACAAGGAAACGAGCCGTGGTCTCGGTGTCGTCGATGACGAAGCCGAAGAGGGCTGGCATCCATCGCCGCAACGCATAGCCTGTACGTTGCATGAACGCATCAGGCATCGCAGCTGTCCACGTCTGCGAATAGCACTCCCAGCTGTCCATGAGCATACCCGTCACCCTACCCTTGAGCGGCCCGTCTGAGAGGTGACCCACATAGTGGGCGAAATGGGTATCAGCACCGGCAGGCGATAGCTTGTCGCACTCCCACCCCGTCGCCTCGGCAGGGGCGGGTCCATTCTGCCGACGAGCATTGACATGACCTATGCGGAGCACTGTCCAGCGGCTTCCCTCAGGGGCTTGCCATCGGAGGGTACCATCAGGGTTCAGGTAATCGGTGATGTCGATGATGGAGTTTCCTTGCACATAAGCCTCGGAGGACTGCGTCACGGGAGTGTCGGGACGGAAGAGGCTGCGCAGCGTGTGGCCAGCCTCTGCCTCCCAGTTGGGCTGACGGGCAGCAGAGAGCAGACGCACCGACGGCACGTTCATGTCGTGGACATTGACGATGCTCACACGATAGTGTTGACAGGGTTTCCACTCCGAGAGAGGGAGCGAGAGGGTGTGGGCATCCTGCCAGTTGGAACGTGGAAAGGGTGCGGAGAGCACCGTACATGTCTCGCCGTCGTCGGACACCGCCTCCACATGCACCGTGATGCCTGGATCCACGCTATGAGGGTGGTTCATGGCATTGATGCTGCAGAACTCCAACGTACGGGCCGTGGCAGCCTCGGGAAGCAGCATATCGATTACGTGTGGGGCATCGGCCGTAGTGGGGGCGAAGGAATAACGACCAGCAAAGAGGGCTTCGCCAGTGTCACCAAGAGGTGTGGGGAATGCCAACACACAGATGTCGCGCCAGTCGTCGAGGGAATCAGTAGTGACGGAGAGAGATGACGCTGGGGCCATACCTCCCTCCACATCGAGCCGACAGTATGAGAGGATGCGCATGCAGTGGTCGAGGTCTATCCAAGGGCCTCCGCTCATGGCCCAGCCAGGACAGTTCTGCAAGGTGAAGCGTAGTCCTAGCCGCTGTGCCTCCGTAGCGGTATGGCGCACAAGATCCTCCCACTGGTCGGTGAGGCAGTACACGGGCTCGGTGACACCCTTCCACCCATCGGAGAAGCCGCCGCCATGGAAGAACTGCACACCGGCAATGCCTGCACCGGCGATGGCCTCAAGGTCCTCGGTGATGCCTGCGCGGTCCACATTACCGTTCACATAGTGAAACCAGGTCTCAGGATAGAAACTCTTGGCAGGGTGGAGGAAGAGTGCCGCATCATTGGCATCGAAGGGTCGGCGCAGCAGGGCGGTATCGGGCACGGCGGTCACAATATCGCTGGTCGGGAACTGCGCCTTGGCCAAAGTGGGCAGGACAGCAAGCAACATACTTGCGGCCACGCATCGGAAGGTCCATTGTCTCATATTTGCGCACTATACGTTTACGCGGCGAAGGTAACAAAAAATATCCAATCACGCCGCATTTCACATAAAAAATGCCCCACCTTGCAAAAGGTGGAGCAAAAGGTATATGTCTGTAAGATATTTACTCACCGACATGGAATGCCACACGCAGATCCTCTATCTCGGCATCGGGGATGGGCTGTAGGGTACCCATAGGGGCAGCAAGGATGAGAGAATGGGCGCTGAACTCGGCCACCTCCAGCTTGTCAAAGGTGCTGAGCAAGGTATCGCCAGTGACCACGATGCAGTCGTTGGCAAGGAAGGCACATGGGTAGCGACTGAACGAGTCGGCCAAGGTTTGCGGATCGGAGTACTGCATGCCGAAAGGGAACTGCGGTACGTCCTGCAGGAAGATCCAACTCTCGGGAATGGTGCGTGGGTCGAACTTCACCCCCGTAGTGCAGAAGCCCATCAGAGCAGGACTCTGCGTGAGGATGATACTGTTCACCTTGGGATTGCGGCGGTAGATCTCTTGATGGAGGGCTACCGAACGACTGGGCACCTTGCCTGCTTCGGCCTTGCCGTCCTTCACCTGCACGATGTCGTCCACATCAATATCCGGACGATGGACGCCTGCCGGGGTGATGAGGAAGTCATCGCCCCTCCAGCGCATGCTCGCCGTACCATAAGAACTGCACATCAAGCCTTGCTCGCATGCGCGGCGCACGATGCGGCAGATCTCACTGCGCAAGGCCCGCTCATCGCTGGGATGGCATACATCGGTGAACGTAGGGAAGGAGGCGGCGGGACTTTCTTTCAGCCCCTCCAGCTGGCTTTCGGTGAGATAGTATGGTGTGCCGAGGGTCTTGGCATTCAGGATAGTGCGTGCACAGAGTTCCAGCGTCTCGAAACGCTGATACGCATCTACGATATCGCTGCCCATGAGCACCACACCATGGTTCTCCATGATGACGGCTTTGTAGTCGGGATTCGCAGCAAACTCGGCCGCAATCTTCTGCCCAAGTTCCTCGCTGCCCGGCAACGCATAGGGAGCGAAACCCACGGGGCCGCATAGTGCACGAGCCTGGGGCAGGATGGACGTATCGGGCACCTCGTGGATGATGCTGAACGTGACCAGTGCTGGCGGATGGGCGTGGATGACGGATTTCATCTGCGGACGCATGCGGTACAACGCACGGTGGAAGGGATACTCGCTGGAAGGACGGTGACGACCCACGATGGTGCCATCAGCCTTCACACACATGATATCGGCAGGGGTGAGAGAACCCTTGTCGATACCGGCAGGGGTGATCCAGATGTCACCATTGTCGTCCATGATGGAGAGGTTGCCACCGCTGGTAGTAGTCATGCCTCGCTGGTAGATGCGACTGATGATGAGCGTGAGCTGCTCAGCAGGATGCATCAGTTTAGTGTTCAATTGCTTCATAGTCTATGAAATTTATCGGTCATAGTTTCCGACTGCAAAGATAGGATGAACCGATTGAAAAAGCAAATTTATTCTATTATAAAAAACAGTTTCTTTCGCTTCCCTCAAAAGGGTAATCATTTTGCCGTTGAAATGAGCATGTCCCTGCTGGACGAACTGAAAAAAGGGGAGCCTGCACGATGCAGGCTCCCCTTCGGAAGTTATCGGGAAGTGATTACTTTACGTAGAACTTCTCCGTGGTGATGGTACCATCGACATGCGTCTTCTTGACGATGTTGACACCCTGTACGGGCTCAGCCACCTTCTTGCCATCGGCAGTGTAGATAGCGCTGGAGACAACGTCGGACTCGTTAGCGATGCTCTCGATGCCCTCGCCGCAAGCCTCAACCTGGATCCAGTTGAGCTTATCACCCTTGGCCATGTCAATGGTCAGCGTGGTGCCGGCAGCGGTGTAGGTAGTCTCAACACCATTTACGCAGACGGTTACCTGATCGTAGAGAGCGGTGGGAACAACCACGCTACCGGCAGCGAAGAACAGAACGTAGTTCTCTTCATCGGTATCGCCGTAGTAAACGCGGAGGTTACCCGAGCCAGCAGTGAACAGCAGACCCTTAGCCTCAGCAACATCACCGTTCTCAGTGGTCATGCCACCCTCGGTGAGAGCAGAGGTGTTCTTGTAGTAGCTGCCCAGCTTCTGCCAGTTGGTCTTGCTCTTAGCATCGGCGGCCATGTTGGTCTGGGTCTCCTCGCTCCACTCACGGAAGTCGTAGGTGTGGAAGCGTGTGCGGAAGACGGTGACATGGCAGCTGGCGGCGAAGCCACCCTCAACGGTAGTGACGGTGATGTCGCACTCGCCCTTGTTGACACCGGTAACAACACCATCAACAACCGTGGCAACATTCTCGTCGGAGCTGGTCCAAACGAGGCTCTTGTCGGCAGCTGTCTCAGGAAGAACGGTAGCAGTGAGTGTGAACACCTGATCCTCACCAACCTCGGTGGCGGTGACGTCAAGGCTTACGCCTGCAACCTCACAGACATCGTTGACGTCCATGTCGACCATCTCGGTGGGAACATTCATGCCGAGGAGCATGTAAACAGCGTTACGCCAAATGGTGTAAGTCTCATCGGTGAGGTACTTACCGCCCTCGCGGCAGAGAGCGCCATAGTTCATGCCCAAGGTGATGACGCGAGCCTGCAGTGTCTTGCCACCGACGTTGTCGCCAGAGTGGAAGTCGCTGATAGCAAGCGATGCGCGGCTGACGGTAGAAGGAACAGCTACGAGCGATCCCTCGGGAACGTCGGTCATGCCATAGATGTAGCTCAGACCCTTCGTGCCGACAGTACCGTTGTCGGAAGCGCCGTCGAAGAACAGACGGACGGTCTCGCCCTCGATACCGTTGAAGAGCTCGCTGGTAGTATTCTCAACATTGACGAACCAGTCGCCCTGTGCAGTGGCGCGTACACCATCATCGGAGCCACGACGCATACCCAGTGCGAAGGTCTGGTTGAACAGCATAGGACGATTCGTCACACCGATGGAGAGAGCACCGCTGACGAGAGCCTCATCGGCACCGTCGAAGGACTCCTGAACGAGGACAGCATCGTACTCATCCAGACTGCCGTCGAAGTCGCCGCTAACCTCATTGAGGACGACCTTGATCTTCGGATCAGCAGCCAGCATCTTGTAGATAGGATCCTCAGCGCCTTCTACCATGCCGGACTTGCCAGCCAGGGTGAAGTAGCCAAGCACCTTCTGATGGCCAACGAACTCAAGCTTGACGTTGTCCATGCAGATCCAGTTGGCATTGGTATTCTCAGCATTGAAGCCGAAGGAAGCCTTGCCATCGGTTACGTTGCCGTAAACCTCGAAGCGCTCGGGCTGGCCGTTGTTGGTAGCCACAGCGGTCTTGCCATCGCCGAAGACGAGGTAAGCACCCTCTACAGCAGCCTTGGTATCGTCAGCACCCTGAACGGTAGCGATAATGTCGGCAGAGAACTTGTAGAAGCCGTTAGGCAGCTCGCTGGTCTGGAGAGCATAGCTCTTGCCGCAACCGTTGTAGTTGCCCCAGCTCTCGATGAACTGCTGGATGACAATGCTGCCATTGCTGTAAGAAGCGCTCTGCTCCTGCCATGCGTGCGGGCTACCCCAACCGGTAACGTCGGAATAGCTATCCCAGTAGCTGACACCTTCGTTCATGTTCGGGTTCTTGACATACAATGCGGTAACATCGACAGGATTGTCAACGGTAGCTACTGCGAGACAGTACTCGAGAACAGCCTGCTTGTACTCCTCGTAAGCGGGAGCGACCTTCTCAACCGGTGTGGTAGCACCGTTGAGGACAGCCTTGGCGGCCTTGTTGGCAGCAGCCAGCAGGGCGACGTCGTCGTACTGACGCTCCAGAGCAGCAAACTCGGTATATACATCGATAGCTGCCTTGAATTCATCCATTGCATTGCTCAGCGCATCGATATCGTTGGCTGCAGCCACCTCAGCGTTGAGGTTGGCAAGAACAACACCCTTGACGTCGGGGTTCTCGGCGATGAGAGCCTTGGCCTTCTCCAGAACGACTGCGAGAGCAGCATCAGGATCGAGGTTGAACAGCTTGACGTTATCCATGAGGAACCAGTTGGCATCGGTACCCGATACGCTGATACCTACCTTCAGGGTCTCACCCTCCTTCACAGTAGCGGCAGTGTAGAACTGGCCGGCACCGATAGCCTTGTTCGTAGCGTCACGGTCCACATTGAAGGTATGGATGGCGATAGCATCGCTGCCTGCATAGAACTTGACACCCTTGACCATGTAGTCGTCGGAGTTGCTCTGCTGGCAAGCATTGATGTAAGCAGATACTACATAGGTGCCAGCGGGCAGACCGCTAACCTCCTGATAGAACTCGAAGTCCTCGATGGTGCCAGGACCGCTGGTCCAGCGCTCAACGAATCCGTCGTTGATGTTGGTCCAGTTGTTGTGGTTACCTGTGCCCATGGTACCGGAGTTGCCTTCATAGGTCCAGCCTTCGGTAGAAGCACCGGCAGAGGTGCCGAAGGTACCGTTGACGAGCTGATCCATCTGGACGCCGGCATTGGCGAGGTTGGTAGCTACATAGCTATTGAAGGTGGTCTTCAGAGCCTCAACCTGCTCAGCAGCAAGGTTGCGGTCGTTGTAGCTCTTCTGAACGGCGGTGAGAGCGGTGTTGAAGTCAACAGCACCAATCAGACCCTCAGCATAGAAGTTAGCCTCGTGAGCGAGCTCGGCAGCAGCCTCCTCGTAGAAGGATACGGACTCCTCAACAGCAGCGATGGCAGCCAGGATGCGCTCGGCATCGGTATTGACAGCATCGACGTTCTTGTCGAGGTCTTCCTCACCCTGAGCTACGGCAGCCTTAAACTCGGCAGCCACGGCAGCACCCATAGCGGAAGCCGTTACGTCAACGGCAGCAGCGCTGGTGAGCGCAGAACGCAGGGTAGCATACGGGTCAGCGACATAGCGGGTCAGCGTGACGTTGCGCATCATCATCCAGCACTGGTCGTTATAGGTATGCTGGGCGATGGTCAGGTTGAGCACGCCATCCTCACCTACATAGGTGTAAACCTCATTCATATAGAGACCGCGGTCGAAGCAATCCTTCGACTCCCACATCCAGTTCGGGTAGATGGTCTCACCATTCACCACAGCTTCGTCGCCGACGGCCTTGATGCGGGTCAGGTTACCGTTAGCTTCCAGATAAGCGCTGGAGTTGTGGATGTTCTGCTGCGAAGCATTGAAGCAGTACAGACGGTCGCCATTGCTGCGGTAGAAGCCCTGCAGGGTCACCTTGTAGAAGCCCGGCTCCAGACCCGTGACGGTCTGCGTGAGCTCACCGATACCCTGATAGCACTCGGTGCCATTATCGTCGGAGGCAAGATTGCCGCCACGGTTGCGTCCGGATGTCCATGTCCAGCCACTATAGCCGCTAGCCAGAGCAGCGCTCTTAATCTTGCTGGTCTCGTTCACCTGCGACCAGACAGCCAGCGTGTCAGCCAGAGCCTCGGAGGTCTCGGCAACGCCTGCAGCCTGGGCAGCAGCGAGCTGCTGATTAGCCCAGCGGATAGCGATAAGGTTCTCATACTCATCGGGAGTGATGAAGTCGAATACCAGGCCTTCAGCCTCGGTTCCGTGAGGACCGATACCCTTCTGGCCAACAGGATTCTCAACAACTACCCAATATTCACCATTGAGATTGTTGCTGATCTTGTAACCACCTTCAACGGCCGTCAGGCTGTGCTTGTTTTCAGTGCCCCAGTGGTCAACATAGCTACCACCGTCATCACCGTTCAAGAGACCCAGCGAAGGAGCGGTCCAGTCGTTGGCACGGAAGACGAAGCCTTCAGCCTCCTTGGAGACGTTGAATGCATAGCCATAGTTGTCGAGACATGCCTCGGTTCCCCAGGTAGCGCCACGGCTCAGGAACGTGTTGCTTTCCTTATTATATAAGTAATAGGTACCATTCTCGGGTTCGCCGCTCGGGGTGCTGCCCAGATAGAAGAGCTGAGGCTCGTCGAATACGAACCAGTCTGCACTGATATACTCATCCTTGGCAAAGCCGAGTGTGAGTGTGCCACCTACTACATGGGCGATAACACTGTTCTGGTATGCACCAGCAGCGAATGCACTGGCAGCTGCACCTTGAGTGTTGGGACCATACATCATGACGGTACCATCGGTAGCGGTATAAGCACTGCTCCAGCCCGTAGTAGAAGCATCCTTAGCCTCATCGGAAATGAGCTTGACAGGCTGCTTGGTGTCATTGATGAACATATAAGCATTGGCCTTCAGTTCGCCAGCCTGCATGGCATCAGCATGAGGAGTGGTGCCACCATTGCGATAGAATGCAAAGGCTTTGAACTCATAGTAGCCGTCGGGCAGACCGGTGAAGGTCTGAGCAGCCTTGATAGCCTGCTTGTTCCAGAACTCGCCGTTATAGCTGTTGACGAGGGAGGTGCCACTGCCACCGTCGCCACCGATAGAGGGTGCGTCGGGTGTCCAAGCGCTGTTGTCGCTGGAACCGTGGCTGCAGAAGTTACGTCCCGTGATCAGGAACGAGAGGTCGATGGGGTTCTCGTAGGATGCCTCGCCAGCAAGAGCCTCTTCAAAGAGCTGATCCTTGGTGAGGATTTCCCACAAAGCGTCGTCGGTAGCCTCGCTGAGGTTGACAGCAACCACATCCGTGCCATTGTAGCCGAGATAGCCGGCACTGCCCTTCAGGGTGTAGGTGTTGTACTTGTCGGTTGCCTCAATGGTCCAGCTACCAGTCTGGTCGGTGAAGCCGTCGCTGTCGCGCAGGCTCTTGCCCTCGTTCAGGAAGGTGCCCAGCGTATAGGTACCGTTCTCGTTGGCAGTGACATTGAACTCGAAGCCGTAGTTGGAGGTGAAGACAGCATGGGTGCCCCAGTGCTCACCATTCATGATGTACTTGCCATTGGCCTTGTTGCGGAGGAAGTACTTGCCGGGAGCAAGGGTAGCGCCATGGGTGGCGATAACCTCCACGATACGGTCAGCAGCCGCATACAGATCGGCAGCCGAAGCATTGGCATCGTCCATAACAGCCTGAGCCTCTGCATAGGCAGTAGCGATCTTTGCCTTTAGAGCAGCATCAACGCAACTTACGTTGAACTCCGAGAAGGTGAAGAAGATGGTGCTGTTGTTGGTCTTGTTGATCATGAAGCGGAGATAGCGATAGGCAGCGCCGCACTCGATGACGTCGGAAGTGTAGCTGTTGACGGTAGCATCGGTAGGCAGGCCGTCAGCCTCAGAGGTGAGGGTGCGGAAGGTGGTGTAGTTCTCACCATCGTTGGAGCCCTGAATCTCGATTTCGGTCGGACGGTTGTTGTTGTTGCTGGTACGACGGCTGTACTGCAGTACGAATGCGTCGAGGCTGTTGCCTTCGCCGCAGTCGAGAGCCATGTAGTGCGTGTCGGTTACGACACCGTGCCAGTCGCTGTGGAAGAAGGTGCTGGTATTGCCATCAAGCAGATACTCGGGATGCAGACCCTCGGCCTGATCGGGAGCATTGCTCCAGAGGTACCAGGCAGCGTTCTCGTCAGAGGTCTGGAGATCATAGCTCTTGTAGTAAGCCTCTGCATTAGCTGCCATGACATCCTCCAGATTCATCTTGGCTACCGTGTACTCATCGATAGCGTAGAGCTGGAAGTCAGCAGCGTGCCAATAGGTACGGAAGCTAGGGGTGCAGTTGGTAGCACTGAAGCGGAGATACTTCACGGAAGGAACCTGGAAGGGCACCTGCGATGCTATGCCGGCACCTCCGAAGGGAACATCCAGAGAGGTGATGGTGCTGAAGGTCTCGCCATCGTTGCTACCCTCTACGAGGAAGGTGGTAGGATGGTCATTGCTGGTGTTACGACGGGTGATGTCCAGCAGGACATAGCCCTCGTAGGAAACGTTCAGTTCCACCTGGAGGTAGTGATACTCGTCGGTGCAGACACCATGCCAGTCGGTGTGCCAGAAGGTGCTTACGCTACCGTCCAGCAGAGCGCCGAGGTCCTTACCTTCGGCTGAGTCGCTGGCGTTGCTACTCAGCTGAGCGGCATCGGTGATGAGAGCGACAGCCTCATGCGCGGGAGCGGGTTCGGGTTCGGGCTCGACGGTCTTGGCAGGAACCACCTGATAAACGCACCAGTAGCTCCAGTCGCCCAGACCAGCAGCGAGCTTGGGACCATCGTTGTTGAGGAACGTATTGCCAGAGGTTACAAAGCGAACGACCTTGGTGATGTCCTTGACATACTGGGTGTCGAACTCCTTGTACTCCATCGTAGCGGACTCAGCCACGGTCCATACATCGGCCGTGCTGCCTACCGTAAGGCCACCCGTGTACTGGATGTAGTTACCATCCTTGTCCTGAAGAGTGAAGCCGGTAGCGGTCTTCGTGATGGTCCAGACGCATGCCTCGATGGCAGCAGCCTCTTCGGCCTTGTTGGTGACGCCACCATCAGCAGTCCAATCCAGAGCGTAGGCGAAGCCACTGCCCGTGGAGGACAGGAAGCCGCCGTTGGCGCGCATATTGGGATTGCTGTCGGTGCAAGCGAGCAGGATCTGCTTGCTCTCGCCCTCAGCCATGCCGTTGAGCGTGGTGTCGTAAACCTGGCAAACGCTAGGCTTAACATCGGAGTTCACGCCCCAGATGACGCAGCGCTGGTCAGTAGTGAAGGTAAGCTCCGTGTCGGCGGTGATGCCGCTGAGAGCTACCGTGTAATACTCCGTCTCCGCATTAGGAACGATGGTGTAAGGCTGATTGCCCGATGCACCGTCGTTGGACGTCAACGCGATGGAGTTGGGAGTGGCGGTAGCACCCTCAATGGTAAGCTGACAAGACTTGCCTTTCCACGACACAGCGTAGAACGACAATTCTTCTGTGCCAGCAGGAACGGTCACTTTCCATGTGCCGCTTTTACTGCTGGTACCCATTTTGACGACTGCATAGGGGATGGCATCGATGTTGACGACATAATCGCCACCCACATATACACTTTCGCCACCATCAGCTGACAGCGTCAGATTACTGGTATAAATACCAGGATCTCCCGCTGAAGCTTTCTGAGTGCCCGTGAGCACTACGCTGAACAGAGCCAGCGCAAACAATAAATGTTTCTTCATACTTTGTGGTTTTGATTAATAAAAAAGTTAACTATAAAAAATTTATATTTTTTCGTTACGATATTCAACTACACATTTAGGCCGCAAAGATACAACGCGCGCGTAACATTGACAAATAAAATTTCACTTTTTTTCAAATTTTCGTGATTTTGCCCACAAAAAGCCGTGCAAAAGCCACCTGTGAGGGGAATGAAGCATCACAAGTTTGCCTATGGAAGGAGAAGGTGGGGCACGCGTTGTCCCAGGTAATCACGGCAGGCGCCCTGTCGGCATAGCTGGTGAACAGCAACGGTCTGCCCGCATAGTCGATTTCGAGAATTCTGTTTGACATGTTTGTTACTTTTTTCGTAAATCCGCTGCAAAATTACTGCCCTGCCGGAAGAGGGAATCGGCTGCAGCCGAATGTGATTTTTTCAAATCTAATTAAAACGTTAAAAATGAGCAAGAAAAAATTTTTAGTTCATGACGGGAAATGTGTGTATGTACCTCCGCAAGGACGTGATTACGGCCTCCATCGCCATCCCCCCCCTCCTGCCGGCACCGGAGCGGCGGGGGGGGGTGGGGGT
>R15__coassemble_600_pt1 | contig 26652 bp, 13 predicted proteins | sample R15__metabat2_low_PE_060 | metagenome-assembled genome bin R15 | reverse complement strand
GACCGAAACCCCTCCGCTGCTTTTTATACCAACAACGTAGGGTAGCATACCCATCAGTGTGGCCATCACTGCAGAGTTAAACTCTGGCATCGTAGAGTTAAACTCTGAGTTCGCGAAGTTAAACTTTAAATTTTTAGAGTTAAACTCTACGGCGCGGAAGTTAAACTCTGCGCTCACAGAGTTAAACTTCGCTGCCCGGCCTTACTCTGTTCGTTTTCAACCATGCGGCGGAATTGTCTTGAAGTCTTAAAAAGTACTTAGTTAACAGCTTCCACAAAGCCCACTTCCGTATCGACGATTAGCAACTCTTAGATACACTGTCACGATAGACTCCTGTGCCCCGGCTCTATTCTCAAACTTGTATAATCTCATCGAAGCGTCCTGACCGAAAACACCCTAGAACGTTTCTTTTTTAGCCTTTGGCAGAAAAACATCGATGTTTTGACAGAAATGCGACATTTTTTCACAGTATATTGTAGTAAATTTGCATCCGAAAAATAGCATAAAAGCATCTGAACAATGAAGAAATCACTCATTATCGTACTGCTGTGCGCCGTCGTCACATCACTGACTGCGCAGATTGCCATTCCTCACACCGAGATGGAAGACACTTACCACGTCATGAGCGCTGCTTACTGGAAACAATGGAACCCCGAGGTGCAGGCGGAGATTGATGCTGACATCGAGTGCTATCGCAAGGCCGACGCCACCATTGAACTACCTGGGCTTAAAGCCGGCACTATCGTACATGTGCATCAGACGAAGCATAAGTTCTACTTCGGCGCCCACATATTCAACTGGAACCAGCTCGGTTCCACCGAGGCCAACAATCGCTACAAGGAGCTCTACGGCACGTTGTTCAACAGTGCCACTGTGGCTTTCTACTGGAAGACCTTCGAGGACCAGCCCGGACGACTGCGTTTCCGTGAGGAGTATTGGGACACAGAGGCGTACTGGAACAGCGTCGAGAACCCCAAGTATCAGTTCCACTGGCGTCGTCCCGCTCCCGATCCGATTGTGGACTACCTCATCGAACGTGGCGTACGCGTACACGGACACACCATCATCTGGGGCAACCGTAAGTGGCAGCATCCCGACTGGATAGAAGATGCCCTCCTCCATGGTCATGAATGCGAAGTAATGGACCGTCTGCTCATCGAGCAGGCTACACTCGACAACTACAAGGATGGCGACAAGTTCTCCAGTGAGTACGATGCCATGTCGAGTCAGGCCCTCTCCGACTCGTTGCCGGTATTCGCCAAGGCGCTGAACAAGGCCTTTGAGCAGCGTATCGAACAGCTTGCTGCCCATTACGGCGACCGCATACCCAGTTGGGATGTGGTGAACGAGAGCACCACCGACTATGCCAAAGGTCTCCTCCGCAACCCCACGCCACTGACCAAGAGCAACTACGGCATTATGCCGGGTAACTATGTGGAGAACGCCATGCGCACAGCCGACCGCTGCTTCCCCAAGAGCGTACGCATCAACATCAATGACTACTGGAGCGGACCCGAATACAGCGCCTTCACCAAAGAACTTCTGGCAAAGGGCTGCCGTATCGATGTACTCGGATCACAGATGCACCTCTTCAACCCGCAGCAATGCCTTGACTTGGCAGCAGGAAAGACACAAGGACTGCCCACTCCTGAGACGGTACGCTATCAGATGTCGCTTCACTCTGAGGCAGGTCTGCCCATTCATCTTAGCGAAATCACCATCACCGCCCCTGGCAACGATGAGCGTGGACAGATGATACAGGCCATCCTCACCCGCAATCTCTACCGTCTGTGGTTCAGCATACCCCTCATGGAGGGCATTACCTGGTGGAATGTGGTGGACGACTGCGGCGCACCAGGCGAACCCAGCGTGTCGGGGCTCTTCAACCGCGATATGACACCCAAACCTGCATACTTCGCCCTCAATGAACTGGTCAACAGCGAATGGAAAACCGATATCGATGTCACCGCCACGGAGACCGGACGCATTTCGTTCCGAGGCTTCAAGGGCGACTACATTCTTACATGGAAGGACAAGCGTGGACACGAACACTCTCAGGAGTGCCATGTTGAATGATTTTGGGCAAAAGAATGGGCTTCAGAACTTGTTGCTAGTAGCCAAACGTCATAGAAATGAGCATCGTATAATTTCTTTTTACAATTAACTATGGACAGACGTAAATTCCTAAAATCATCACTCTTCGGCGTAGGAGCAGCCGCCACAGGAAGCCTCATCTCGTGCAGGACCAATGCTGAGATAGCGAAAACTACTGTTCCGCTAAATACAAGCGGTTACATCAACGAGCCCGCACGACAGATACCTATTGTGGACCGTGCTGCCGTGGTAGTACTGGGTGGAGGTCCCGCTGGTGTTGCTGCAGCCATCAGCGCCGCCCGTTGTGGAGTTGACGTCATGCTCCTTGAAAGACAATACACGCTGGGTGGACTGTGGACTGGTTGTTGTGTACTGCCAGTGAACAACACCCATGGCTGTCTTCCCGACGGCACATGGAAACAAGTGGTATTCGGATTTTCCCATGAGGTACTTGAACGTCTCCGTGCCGTGGATCGATGCATACGTGTCAAGGAGTCTCCAACGCCCGACCCAGAGGCTGCCAAATATATGCTTGAGCAGATAGTACAGGAAACGGGTGTCCGTCTGCTCTACGGATGTCAGGGGGTCAGCGTAGCCATGAGCGGAGACCGCATTCAAGCGGTCATTGCCGAGTGCAAGAGCGGACGCGTCGCTATAGAGGCTGGATGCGTGGTGGATTGCAGTGGCGACGGAGATATCCTGGAATGGACACACGAAACTTTCGAACTGCGCACCGAGGCCATAGGGGCTATGTGGCGAATGGGTGGCGACAAGAACATCGGACGAACCAGTACACCAAACGAGGGAGTCCGACTCTGCCACATGACAGGCGAACAGGACCAAAACGGACTGGATGTCTACAACCTCACCCGTCTGCAAATGAAGATGAGGGCCGAGATGTGGGCCAAGGCTGCTGCTGAACAACAAAAGGCAGGCTGCGAAGGTGTATTTGTGCTTGACTCAGGTTCGCTGCCTGGCGTACGTATAACGCGTGTGCTCCAATCTGTGCAAGGCGTAAGATATGAAGATACCATGACTCGTCGCGAATACCCGGATGTCATCGGATTAGGTGGGTCGGAGTATATGTCCTATACTTTCCGCGGCGAAACGATACCGCGTTGTCAACGGCCTTGCTGGCAGATTCCCTTCAGTGCCCTTACACCTCAGCGGGTCCAGAACTTACTTGTTGGCGGACGCTGCTTTGACTTCGATGTGCCTCTCTCATATGATGCCCGTGAGGTGGCCACTTGCTTCGTCACCGGTCAAGCCGCAGGCGTGGCTGCAGCCATAGCCACACAGACACGCACGGATGTCCAGCACATCGAAATCGCCCGCTTGCAGCAACAACTCCGCAAGCAGAAAGTACAGTTGTCCTGAGTCCCATATTTCTGTCTATCTGTAATTCTGCTACCATCATGGTTACCTCCGAGTCCTTTCCATTCATCCCTCAAAAACGTATTTACGACGATGTACTTCGTTGTTTTGCTTGGGGTACCGATGCAAGTTTCTATCGGCTTACACCTCATCTCGTAATTCGCTCGGAAAGTGAGGAGGAGATTTATCTAATGTTAACCGTCGTTGTTACAATATGAAGAGAAAAGAACTACTTCTACTCATCCCTTTACTGCTGTGGGCGGCTGTGCTGGTTGCTCAGAACGATAATTCATTGCGCATTGAGCGCACTGAGCGTCATTATGATAGCCGCGACGGTTTATCTCACAACAGTGTGGTCTGCATCCTTCAGGATTCACGTGGATTCATGTGGTTTGGCACCCGCAACGGTCTGAACCGTTTCGACGGATTGGAGTTCAAGGTGTACCGTCGTCAGGAGGAGAATCTCAGGGGTTCGCTTTGCAACAGTTTTATCAACGACATCGCCGAGACTCCCGACGGACGATTGTGGATAGCCACCGACGATGGTGTCTCCATTTTTGACCCTGCGGAGGACTCGTTCACCGACTTCACCACCGCCACCTCCGACGGACGGCAGCTGCGTGGACATATCCAGCAGATACGTGTCGACAAGAGCGGCTGCTTGTGGATACTGTGCGACGAGGGAGTGTTCCTCTATTGCGACGGCGAGCTCACCGACCTCATGCCCCGTTTGGCGGGTCCCATGGGGGGCGTGCCCACGACGTTCTGCATCAATGGCTCGGTAGCCATCCTGGCCAGTGAGCAGGGTGGCATCGTGAGCTGCGACCGCACAGGCCATGTGTCGTCGGTCGCTGACACGGGGGGCAGAATACCTTCCGTGCTCAGTGAGTATGGTCCGGGACAGCTTCTCCTAGGCACACGCGACAGGGGTCTATTCGTAGTGGACCGCAACTACGGCACCCTCACCCCCATTCCCACTGAGGAGACGTCGCCCGGCGTGGGAGGTCTTTACTTCCGCTCCATCACACGCGTCAGCACGGGCGAATACTGGATCGGCTCCGAGTCGGGCCTCTGGATTTTGCGCGATGGCGTGCTCTCCATGCAGTGGAGCCGCGAGAAGGATGCCGTGCGCGCCGTATGCAAGGACAAGGACGGCGGCATCTGGGTGGGCAATCTTTACAGTGGTCTCGACTATTTCAAGGAAAAGGTCTCGGCCTTCCGATGGCAACATCCCTCCAAAGAACCCGGTAGCCTCATCGGCAAATATGCGCGTGACGGTGTGGAAGATGCGCATGGCAACATCTGGATAGGTACCGAAGACCATGGCGTGTGCGTTTGGAATCCCATCACCAATATGTTCACCCCCCTGAAGGCGGCTAACGGACGCACCCTTAATGATATCAACGTCCAGAGCCTGGCACTCATCGGCGACGAGCTTTGGATAGCCACCTACGCCTCGGGCATCTATGTGTACAATATCGAGACGCGTGCCCTGCGCCACTGTTTCGGACAAGAAGACGCCATCTACATCTACAACGGACGCGACGGCACCATCTGGGTAGGCGGCACATGGGATCTCTTCACCATCAACCCTAAGACAGGTGAGCATACCCGCTACCCGCTCGACACACGCAGCTTCATCAGCTGCATCTTCGAAGACAATCACAACAACCTCTGGGTGGGCACCTTCGTCAATGGTGTGTTCTGCATCAATCAGAAGACGGGCGACACGCGCCACTTTGTCTACGATGTTGCCAGCCCCAACTCCATCAGCTACGGACGCATCGTATGCGGCATGATGGATAGCGACGGCCGCCTTTGGTTCGGCACCGACGATGGTGGCCTCTCGCGCTACAACGAGAGTACCCAGACGTTCACCCGCATCACCACTGCCGACGGTCTGCCCGTGAATGCCGTGTACAGCATCGTGGAAGATAGCAACCGCTACCTCTGGATGGGCACAGTCAACGGACTCGTCCAGTTCGACCCCGATGCCATGCAGGTGAAGACGGTTCTCCACACCTCCGATGGTCTGCCCACCGAACACTTCATCCACCATGCTGCATGGTGCATGCGTGCAGGGTATCTCTCCTTCGGCTGCGTGGAAGGCGTGGTGAGCTTCGATCCCGTCACCTTGGTAGAGAGCAAACAACGCGAGAAGGTCATACTCACGGGCCTTTACCTCTTCAACAACGAGGTGCGCAAGAGCGACAGTAGGGGGGAGGATATCCTCGATGCCGCCTTCCCCTACACTCAGCACATACGGCTGCGCTACGACGAGGCCACGTTCACCCTCAGCTACTCTACCCTCGATTACGAGAATGAGGGCAAAAGCATGTTTGCCTACAGGCTCCAGGGCTTCGACCGCCAATGGAACTATGTCACCAATGTCAACCGCATCTCCTACCATAACCTGCCACCCGGACAGTACACCCTTGACTTTCGTGCCGTGAGTAGCATCACCGACGAAGTCAGCCCCACCACCAGCATCAACGTGACGGTGACACCTCCTTGGTGGAGAACATTGCCTATCCGTATGGCGGCAGCCTTGTTGGTGCTGTGCGCTCTCTCGCTCGGCGTACTGTACTACAAGAAGGACCAGAAACAAAAGGAGGAGCAGAATCGCATACGCCTCGACAAGGAGCGCGATGCCGAACTCTACCGTGCCAAGATTGACTTCTTCACTAATATCGCCCATGAAATCCGCACACCGGTGTCACTCATCAAGGCTCCTCTCGGACTTGTCATGCGCAAGGACCTCTCTCCCAGCCAGCTCAAGGAAAACCTCACCACCATCGACCTGAATGTGGACCGTCTCAACACCCTTATCAACCAGCTGCTCGATTTCCGCAAGGTTGAAGCGGGCGCCATGCGTCTCAATATGCAGCCCACCGATGTGGGAGCCATTGTACAGAGCGTGTGGGATCGTTTCATGCCGACGGCCCATACGCATAGCCTGAAGGCGGAACTGCAACTTCCCACCCAGCCCATCGTGGCCATGCTTGACCCCGAGGCAACAATGAAAATCGTCAGCAACATGATGACCAATGCCATCAAGTACTGCGACACCTACCTGCGCATCTCCCTCACCTGCGACACCGAGCAGGGCGTGCTGCGCATCACGTCGAACAACGACGGCGCACGTATCCCCGAGGCCATGCGCCAACAAATCTTCCAGTCCTTCGTGCAGGTCAGGGACCACGACCTCTCACGTCCCGGCTCAGGCATTGGCCTCGCATTGGCCTCATCGCTGGCAGCCCTTCAGGGTGGTTCTCTCACACTCAATGGTGACGCAGCGGACAACGAGTTCGTGCTTGAACTGCCCGTCGTAGAGGTTACTGGGCATGACCGCAAGGCTCCCGCAGCCACGGTGATACGGCAGGATGTGAGCACGCTGTACACACGCACGCTCTCCACCAAGGATGAGGGCAATATCCCCGTAGTGCTTGTGGTGGAGGATGATGAAGAGATGCGACAGTTCCTTGCCAAGCAGTTGGGATTCACCTACACCGTGCTCCAGGCTGCCGACGGCGTGGAGGCCCTTGATGTGCTCGACAGGGAAAATGTCAACCTCGTGATCTCCGACGTGATGATGCCTCACAAGGACGGCATAGAACTCTGTCGCGACATACGAAGCAACATCGAGACATGTCACCTACCTGTTATCCTGCTCACCGCCAAGGCCGACGTAGGAAGCGTTGTGGAAGGGCTGGAACATGGCGCCGATGCCTACGTCAGCAAGCCGTTTGAATTGGATTTCCTGGAGGCTCAGGTGGCCAGTCTGCTCACCAACCGACGAATTCTCCAGGAGAAATTCGCCGGCGATCCTCTCGCCAAGGCCGACATCATGGTCAACGCAAAGGCTGACCAACAATTCCTCAAGAATCTCACTACATTCATCAAAGAAAACATCGATAATCCCGAGTTCAACGTTGAGGAACTCTCGGCAAAGATGTTCATGAGTCGCAGTACCCTTCACCGTAAGGTAAAGGCCGTCACAGGACTGACGCCCAATGACTACATACGCATCATCCGACTCAAGCAGGCAGCTGCATTACTCAGTTCCGGCAAGTATCAAGTGAATGAAGCCTGCACGCTCGTCGGTTTCAATTCTCAGTCGCACTTTGCCAAGATTTTCCAGCAGCAGTTCGGTCTTACCCCCAAGGAGTTTGCCGACAGTCATAGATCCATCTGATGCCGGCCTGCGAGGGTGTGCATCCGTTCGTTCTGCCGTTGCATATAGCATTCCGGAAGCCGTACCCCTCTGTTCTGCACAAGGGGAGGCCAGGAGACCATTGTCCCTTGGCCCGCTGCATTCTTTCTATGGATACGTGTTTCAGTCGTTCCCGTCCACGTGTGGGTGCTGCTGTATCGGCCTTTTATTTGCACTCTATTTCGTACCAGACAGTCTTGTACTGGGGGCCGATGGCGATGACCGCCCTTCCCTTGACTCCCTTCGTCACGGGCACCTCCTGACATCGCTGACCACGTTCGTCGAGCGCCCAGCATCGTGTCTTGCGGGCCTTGGTGGGCAGTGTGAGGGTGGCAGGGATGCCCTCGGTAAGCATGGGAGCTTTGCCCCAGTCCTCGTGGCGCGAATGGATGCGGTTGGTTGGCTTGCCGTTTTCGTCCATTACGGTGGTGAATTTCTCACCCGTATTGTGGGTGTATCCAGTGGCTACGAGCAGAGCGCTTCCTTTCTTGAAACCGTCCTGTTCCCTACTCGTGAGGGATATAGTGGCCCAACCGAGTTTGGTGTCACCGACGGATAGCGAGAGACCATCACCCCAGTTAATGGTCCGTCCTTCTGGAAAACCAGAGAAGAACTTGGTATTCTGCGTGCGGACAATGAACATTCCGTTCTGGGGATCCTCGTTGTTCCACTCCAACTCATCTGTATCTGACATTTTTATTGCAGGAATCTCTTCTTCAGGATAGTTGCCTTTTGCTGCGGCATGGATGTCCACGTCATTGCGGTGCATGAGCCGGTGTGCTCCATTGTATTTGTTATCCAAAGCGGTAGATACCAGACTCGACATGCTACGTGTGAATGATTTTTTCCATTGATCTTCAAATACTTCTCTTGGCATAGCTACAGTGAAATTGTCGGGCGATTCCTTTACATCGCCACGCAAGTACATGGTGGCGCAGGCAATGAAGTGCGCAAGACAATCTGTGCGAGCGGCATAGGAGAAGAAGTACTCCTGCAGTGAAGGTTCCTCTTCACAGCGGTTGTTCCACGAGTAAGCAAAGACACCATCCCATCCATGGAATGCACCATAGGCATGGAGTATTGGCTGACCTTCTGCCCCATAGAAGTTAGGATAGGGGTGGTTGTATTCCGATATGGTGTATGGACGATCCGAGGGTCGATAGGCTGCCAGCATCGTAACCTCGCCTCCATCTTGGGCATTCACCATGGCACGGTTGCTAATGGTCCAATCTCCACCTACATTATCTGGATGACACCAGTATCCATGCATATCCCAGTAGTCCATTCCTTCGAAGGCCCATGGCTCAGAGAAACTGATCTGTGTGGAGGTGACAGGCATCTTCACCCCGAGTTCGTTCACGAGGTACTCGCGTTGTCGGTCCCAATGTGTGCGGTCGCTGTTTTCGAGTTCTTCCAGCATGAACATACGCACATCGGCATCCCCTTCGCCAACCTCCTTCTGCGATGGCCAATTGGGCTTACGTACCCAGCCTGAGGAGGAAAAATGGGCATCTTCGTTGTTGAGTTCGATGACGGCCACGCAGGGATCTGTGGCAAGGGTGAGCCCAGTGTAAGGGTTGTGGTGTGTGAGCAAGTCGTGGGCATATTCCAACTCCTTGGCCTGTATGTGTCCATCAATGGCATTTTTGCCCTTCCAATCATATCTGTGGCGAGCTACGTGCAGGTTTACGTCCACATAGATGCCCCGTTCCTTGAATTGGCTGATGAGGTAGTCCAGTCGGTCAAGCATCTCGGGGTCAAAACGTCGGTCCTCGGGGTCGGAGAGATCGAAGATGCAGGGTTCGTCCGGCAGACCAAACGCTCCATTACCGTACGGCGAATCCATGAAGTGCAGACGTACACAATTGATTCCGAACCGAGCCATTCGGGCAGCCAGGCGATACGCTTCCTCATGGGAGGGAAAGTTGGCTGCACCTGTAAGGTTAGTTGCATTGAAACGAATGGGACCATTGTCGTTTACGAAATGCTTGCCTTCGATGCGGGTGAAACCGTACTTTCCTGCAGGAGCATCAAGGAGGAAGCTGTAGTCGGTGGCTCCTTCGACGATGTCGTAGGTGATGACGAAAGGGAACAGTCCCTCATCGGAGGGGATGACGCCGGGCTGTTCGCCCGCACTCAGGCTTGCTGCTCCTGCAAAGGAAAGAGCCAAGAGAAAAAGTTTCTTTTTTTTCATAATAAATCTATTCAGGTGTTTTCTGCTGCAAATGTACGCACTATTTTAATAAGGTGAAGTCGCTATTCTGTCAAAGTGCGTTGCGGCTTTGTCAAAGATTGACATTATTCTGCCAAAGACAGCAGCAGATGTGTCATAGATGAAAAAAAACACGGCTGTAGGCCGTGGGGAATGAAGAAATATCTATCTTTGCTGCAGAAATATCTGTAATACGATTCTGCCCACTATGGAAAAACGTCATTCTTGCTTGTTGGCTTTTGTGCTGTCTGTTGTCATTTCCTTGTCCGTCTTTGCTTCCGAGCAACCGCTCACGCAGGTCTGTCCCCAGCCCCAGAAAGGGACCATCTCTGCCGATGCATACGTTCCGTTGGAACACGTCGTCATTGCCACCTCCGACATGGAGGCTGTGACATGGGCCCGGAAGCATGCCCGTGAATGGTTCGGCAAGCATGCCCCTGTGATAGAGCAGTGTGCTCCTGAAGGAGCGCCGTTGAAGCCCGACACTTACAAGATGACGACCGGCAAGTCGCAGACCTTCATCGAGGCCGGGTCCCTCGAGAGTGTCCGCTATGCCATGTACACCCTTCGCCAGCTAGCCATGCCTGCACGCGGCACGCTCACTGTGCAGGGGTGGATTGTTCCGCAGGTGGACATCACCGATTACCCCGCACTTTCCTTTCGCGGCATCCATATCTGCTGGTTTCCAGAGACCGAGCCTTGGGAGGTGGAACGGTTCATCCGTCTGGCTGCGTATTACAAGATGAACTATGCCGTGATTGAGCCGTGGGGTACCTACCGCAGTCGTGTGGCTCCCTGGTTCGGATGGGAGGAGGGCAAGATGACGAAGAAGGAGATCAAGCGCCTATGCAAGATTGCCGATGACCTGGGCATCACGCTCATCCCGCAGCTGAACGTGTTTGGGCATGCCACCATGTCGCGTGGCGGTGATGGCAGCCATGCAGTATTGGATATCCATCCTGAGTACGCCCCCATCTTTGAGCCTGCCGGTGGCTGGAACTACTGCCTCTCGAACCCTGCCACGCGCGAACTGCTCACCTCCCTCATCGAGGAACTGCACGAGGCCTTCGGTAATCCTCCCTTCTTCCATATCGGCTGCGACGAGGCGGAGACACCAAGCTGCCCCGACTGCAAGGCCCGTCCCTATACTGAGCTGTTCGTGGAACACCTCGAAGCAATGAGCGACGTCATTATCCGTCGTGGTGCACGTCCCATGATGTGGCACGACATGCTGCTCCGCCGTGGTGATGAGCGTTGGAAGGGGTTCTATGCCAACGGGGATGTCAATGCCGAACAGACCTTGATGAATCTTCCAAAGGACATTATCGTCTGTGATTGGTATTATGGAAATCCCATGGATACCTATCCCACCTATTCCTATTTCAAGGAGCAGGGCCACGGGGTGCTTGCCTGTCCATGGGACAATGTGAATGGAACGCTCAAGGAAGGCGAAGAGGCGCGGAAGGCTGGCATCGACGGTATGCTGGGCACGATATGGCACCACTATTACGGCAGCAACTTTGTCAACATCTTCAGGTCATTACCTCAGGCTGCCTGGAATCAAGATCCCCATCATGCCTATACGCAGTCGCGGGCGGAGTTCCGCAACCACCTCCGTGATGTGGAGAACGATATGCAGATTAAACATTCCACTCAGGCCGGATACCATCGTTACCAGATTAGCCGTTCTCAGCAGAACTGACAGAAGGGCGCTGCTATTCCCGCCAATCGTATTGCTTAGGAGAGGCTTTGGCAGGAAGAGGGGCGCCTTCGCGGCTCTGAACTAGTGAGGCGGATGACAACGGAGCGCAGGAAGGTGCAACTCGTCGACGTAAGGAAATTCATCCTCGATGGATAAGGGTATGTGCTCGAACTCCGTGAAGTAGCCTGTGGGTATTCTTCGGTGGATGAAAATGGCGTAAAGTCGACCTGCTTTCCGGCAATTGACTCAAAAACGTCAATGTCTGACAGAATAGCGACATTTTGGATGATGAAGATTGATGCAGATTGACAAGAATGAGATGTTATTTGACAATCCCGTTGCCATCCGTCTTGGGAATATCCCGTAATTTTGCAGCAGAAAAAATATTTTTCTGAATCTGCAAATGACAAAGAAGACATTCGTAAGAAACATCGCAGCCTTGGGCTTGACTGTTGCCTTTGCTTTCGGCTTGGTCAGCTGCCACGAGGAGATTGATGCCTCGAACCGCTACACCTTTAAGGGTGAAACAGTGGGGTCGTTTCTCGAGTCTAATCCCGAACTTTACAGCGACATCACCTACATCCTCCAGCGTGGCGGCAAGCTCAGCCTGCTGAAGGCCTACGGCGTCTATACCATGTTCGCTCCCACCAATGCTGCCGTGGAGCGTTACTTGGTGGAGCAGGACAGCATCTGGCGCGAGAGCCTGAAACCCGGTTCGAAGATGGAAATATGGACGGGCATCACATCGCCCATGCTCGAGGAGCTCTCCGACTCGATGTGCGAGGTGATCTCTAAGACGCATATCCTCACCATCCAGTGCATGACCATGGACATGCAGGGTGATGTGATACCAAGCACGAACCTCAACAGCCGCTTCCTCACTCTGGCCTTTGGTGTGGACGAGGACCTGCGCGCCACCATCAGCGTGAACGGTGCCCGCATCATGGTGCCTGACATGGAGATGGAGAACGGTGTGGTGCACACCATCGACAAGGTGCTGAACCCTTCCTCGCGCTCGCTAGGTGCAGAGATCGATGACATGAAGTTCCTCGGCATCTTTAACGAAGCACTCCGCCAGACGGGCCTCGACCAAGCCATCGAACCCTATAAGGATTTCTCCTACACTCAGGGCGACAAGCTCACCACCGACCTCTACAACGGCAACCTCGACTGCCACTATCCGCCAAACCGCTTTTATGGCTTCACTGCGTTTTGCGAACCCGATGATGTGTTCCATGAGGCCGGCATCTATAACGTGGACGACTTGGCTGCTCGTTGCCGCCAGTGGTATCCCACCGCTACCGACGAGGATCCTCAGAGCGAGAACAATGCACTGCACAAGTTCGTTGCCTATCATCTCATGGACCGCCGCCTCCCGTACTCCCGCCTGGTGTGTTATCAGATTGCGTGTACCTATTTTACACCTTCGTCGGCCTCGTGGTCGGGCGTGTTCGCCTCGGAGCAGAAATTCACCCCTTATGCCGACCGCTTTGATTACTTCGAGACCATGCAGGGCACCCTGCTGAAGGTGATCATGCCGCGCAGCAACCGCAAACTGGTGACCAAGTCCGACGGCTCGCAAGTTACCTATGGCGACATGATCTTCCTGAACTACTCCAAGGACCTCGTGAACTATGCTGACCCGTTCAACAACACAGCAGGCAAGAACAATATTCCCGTGAATGTCCGCGTGCTGAACCCCAGCGAGATTACCGACGAGCAATACCCCGGCTATCGTAGCGATGCCCTCAACGGCAACATGCTGCTCCTCGACAACGTCCTGGTGTACGACGAGGACGTGATGGCAGGCTATGTGCTAAACGAGATGATCCGCATCGACATCGCCTCGATGATCCCCGAGTTCACCAACAACTACATGCGCTGGTACAGCGGTGCCGACATCGTGTTCGGCAACACGGCGGGCCTCTTCTATGTGCCCGACGGCTACAGCGACCGCATCCGCATCCGCACCGCCGAAACGCGTCTCTATTACATGGGCGCACTGAACACGTGGAATCAGTACCAAGGCGACTTGATGTCGTGCAAGGGTATGTTCGATATCGCCTACCGCCTGCCCCATGTGCCACCTGGTACCTACGAGCTGCGCGTGGGTTATGTGGCTGATGCCGACCGTGGCATCGTGCAGTACTACGTGGATGACGAAATCACCGGCATTCCCGTGAACATGCGTTTGGTGGATACTGACCCACGCATCGGCTGGATCAAGGATGAATACACTGCCGACAATGGAATCACCAATGACAAGGAAATGAAGAACCGCGGTTACCTGAAAGGACCCACCACTTATTATATGGGTGATCTAACGACACTGGCACGCGACTTCTATCGTGCCTACCGCCTTGTGCTCACCACGAAATATTTCGGTGAAGGCGACCACTGGGTACGCATCAAGAACGTCAACGAGAACGACGTGAGCACCGACCGCTTCATGCATGACTACTTCGAACTGGTGCCCGTGGGCTGGATGCGCCGCGAGGATATCTCCGAAGAGGATCGCAGGAAATAATTTCAAGAAACGAGTTTACATTATTCATATTTTTATCATCTTTTCATTTACTTAACTAAAAAGCATCATTATGAGAGCTAAATTTACGAATCTTCTGGCAGCCCTTGCGGTTGCAATGACCTCGCTGCCAGCCCTGGCCGACGGCGTCGAGGTGACCGACAAATTGGTCAACCCGGACTTTACCAATGGCCTGGATGGATGGACCACAGAGTTCTCCAGCCCTGACATGGTGAATGGCAACTATTTCTACTGGACCAACATCGATGACGAGAATGTTTCTGGCAAGGAAGGTTACTGGTTCTTCGACGGTAGCAGCGTCTTGTTCCATGCTTCGTCCGAGGGCTATGCCGGTCTGCCTGGCCGTCTCTACCAGACCCTTGAGGGCCTGCCCAACGGTGCCTATGTATTCAGCGGCGTCAGCGGCTTCGTACGTTTCGGTGCCAATTACGCTGACCCCGATGACAAGTTCAACTGTCAGGGTGGCTATTTCTTCGCCAATGATGACCAGACCCAGATTCAGGGTTTCACCGCTACCAAGTTCAGCCCTGAGTATCCTTGGTGCCACACCGTTCGCTTCAACGTTGCAACCATCGTCACCGACGGCACCCTTACTGTAGGCCAGAAGTACGAGGATGGCAACAATGCCAACTACTCCTCCTTCGAGCAGGCCCGCCTCTACTACTTCGGCGATGTGGATACCGAGACGGCCATGCTGCAGATGCGCCACATCAACGTGGACTTCGACTCGTACGTGTGCGATACGATGAAGGTAAAACCTATGAGCACTGAGCGCTACGAGCACCTCTGCGCCATGCAGCAGATTGCCAGGGATGCGGTGACCTATGACGAGCTCACCGCCTCCCTTGACAGTATGCGTATCTCTCTGGGTTATGCCCGTAAGTCCTTCCACCAGTTCGAGGCCCTCGTGAACCTCGTGAGCACTGCCAGGGAGGTGATGGAGCAGGAGTGGAGCGATATCGTTGCCGAGCAGGTCCGCCAGCTCGGTATCGCCATCGAGCAGACCGAGCAGGACCTTGCCGACCATACCATCGGAGAGGCCGACTTCGCTGACTACAAGACCGACTTCGAGAACAAGATCAACATGGTCCGCATCGAACAGTTGTGGGATAAGTTTGATGAGTTGAACGTATTCCTGAATGACCCGTACTCCGTCAGTGAGGACACCCCCTGCTTCGGCCTCACCCAGCACCCCGGCTTCGGCGAAGGGGAGGGACAGTATCCCTACAGCCAGCAGGATGTACTTGAGCAGCTTTATTATCAAGTGAACACCCTGCTTTACGATATTGAGGTTGGCAGAGAGCTTGCGACCACAGGCTTCTCCTATGTCGCCATTATTGATGAGGCCGTGAAGAATTGTATCTCTATGGCAAATGGCGCTGGCGTCACATTGCCCTACGACTATATTCTTGATCCCGATCCCAGCGATTCCAGCAAGCCCTATGCCTGTGCAAAGTCGGGCACTCTGGGTCAGTCTGCCATCAAGGCACGCAAGTACTCACAGACCTATGGCGGTGTGGATGCCAACTGCTATCGCGTGGAGACGCCTCTTATCAGAACCAACCGTGCTTACTCTAACCTGAAGATTACTGTACTCCATACTCACCAGAACAAGACCTTCAACTCTGGTGGTCCTGCCTTCTCCATCAACGAGTTCTACCTTATCGACGAGGACGGCAACCGCGTAGCCCTCACTGCCGACAACTTCTCCTCCAACGCCAAGGAGACAAACGAAGGCTCCTATGCCGGTCTGTGCGACAACAACGTGTCAACATCTGCCGGCACCTACTTCCACAGCAGCTGGAGCGGCACCACCAACGTGGGCAACCACAATCTCATCGTCTACCTCCCCGAACCGATGAGCACCTTCAAGCTCGTCTTTGAGAGCGTATGGGACGAGGGCCGTGTAGCCAACACTCCCACCGAGATCGTTATCACCGGCCAGACCGCCATCGAGGCTGTTCTTCAAAACGCCCTCAACGAGGCTGAAGATATCAACTACACTTGGGGTCAGGATCCCTTCTTCTATTCCACCGACCTCACAACCTTCCAGAATGCCAAGGACAAGGTGGAATCGTATCTTGCCGGAGCCGATGGTACTGAGGAGCAGATGACAGCCGCCGCCAATACCCTGCTCGCCGAGTCTGACAAGCTGAGGAACATCCAACCCAACGCCATCAACGAAGGTGAGGAGTACTTCATCACCAGCCGTCAGCTCTTCGTGGACAACCAGGGCATCCAGAAGAATTTGAGCGTCTATCAGGACAGCATCCTCATCTGGGAGACCGCCGATGCCAGCAACGCCAACCAGAAGTTCGTCTTTGAGAAGACTGACAATGAATTGGACGCCAGCCTCCAGTACTATACCATCAAGAACGTAGGTACCGGAAAGTACGTAGGTCCCTTCATCCCCTCCGGTGAGGCATGGGAACCCACGGGTGAGGAGATTACTTGGGGCAACCCTGTCTATATCAAGCTTGGCGATGAGCCAGGCAAGTTCGCTATGAAGTCGTTCGGAAAGGGCCAAGTTGGCATCGTCAGCTACAGTCTCGACATTGCTGGATATTATGCGATGGCATGCCATAATAGCAACAACGGCTATTACTCCGACACCAGAGGCTCAAGTGGAGCCTCCTCTCTCACTCCTGCGTGGAACATCCAGGGTGTGAATGGACCTATCGTGAATTTCAATGCCGGTAGCGCCAACACCACTTCGGCCTTCTCCCTCGTGCCCGCTATGAAGGACCTTCCTGCTACCATTCCTGCTGCCGAGGCTACCGACAAGAATCTCTGGCACTTCAGCACGGGCGGTAAGCTCTTCATCTTCGCTGCCGACAAGGCCTGCGCCTTCACCAACTTCAAGATGCTTGACAAGGAGCACAACGAAATCGCCATCACGACCAAGGCCCAGGGCAACCAGATCGTCGTTACTTTGCCCAAGAACGTGGCCGACTTCTATTTCACCTTCGACAATAACGAGGGCGTGCAGAGCATCACCGTGGACTTCGTTGATGGCGGCAAGACCAAGATGGATTACCTCCAAGAGGCATACAACAAGGTGTTCTTCCAATACGAGGAAGGAACCGAGGTGGGTTGCATCGTGGACCTGAAGGACTACAATGCTGCCATTGCCAAGGCTGAGGAATTGCTCGAAAACGGTGGCGATGATGATGAGGTGGCTGCTGCCACTGAGGCCCTCTATGCCGCCTATGAGGCTCTTGTGAGCGTTCAGCCCGAATCCGGCAAACGCTATTTCCTGATAGCTGCCACTCGTCGCAGTGTGGACTACAATGGTCGCGAAGTCGCCATTTATGTCAATCCCGACAATGGCATGCTTGGATGGCACTTCATAGACACCATGAAGGATGACTACAAGTGGGAGTTTGAGCAGGGTGAGACCGAAGGCTCCTGGTACATCCGCAACGTCGCTACCGGTACCTACATCAACTATGCCGATGACCTCGGTATCAACTTCAGCGTATATGACATGCCGACGCCCTATGAGATCATCGCCAAGGATACTGCCTCCGTGACGATTCACTGTGCAGAGGAAGAGGCTGGTAAGTACAACTGGTGCCTTCACCTCTCCGGCATTGGCAGCATCGACATCAATGGAGGCCGTACTTACGGTCCCGTATGTTTCTATGCTGACAACTTCGGTGCTCGCTTCTTCATCCGTGAGGTTTCGGAATATACCTTTGTTGATACGATGGAGGCAGAAGAACAGCGTCCCGTCGCGGAGGGTATTTACGATCTTACTGGACGATGTGTGGCTGCACCTGCCGCAGGCATATATATCGTGAATGGAAAGAAAGTATGGTTCAAATAATGATAACTTTGAAGTAGATTTTTCTTGCGTTAATGTCCTGTAACAGACAGGCTTTGACTTAGAATCTCCGGTCCCTGCTGTCCGGGAGGATGGCAGGGACACTTTTTGAACTCTATCGTGAAGCACTCCAAAACGAATCTCTACTGATGACAACCAACCGGCGAATCTCGTTTATATGCATACTGCTGCAGACAGTAATGCAGATAGTTGTCGTTTCTCCTGCAAGAGCAGCACTTTCTGATGTACTTATCAACGAGATACAAGTGAGCAATCTTGATGGGGTGTTGGACGACTCATATAACTATGGTGGTTGGGTGGAGTTCTACAACCCCTCTGACGTATCGGTCTGCCTCACCGGTTGTGGCGTGAGCAATACGCCGAGCACCCCTTATCTCTACACCATCATGCACCCGTTGAATGTGCCGGCCGGTGGCTTTGCGACACTCTTCTTCGATCATAGCAACATCGTAACCTCCCAGGTGTCGTTCTCTCTGGATGGTGATGGTGGCACCCTCTACATCACGGCTCCCGATGGTACCCTGCTCATTGCGCAGGAATATCCCGAGTCCATCACACGTACCTCCTATGCCCGCATCATTGATGGCGGCGAGGAGTGGAACTACACCGCCGAACCTACCCCAGGACGCACCAACACAACCTCGGCCTTTGCCGAGAAGCGTCTCACGGCACCCACGGTGTCCGTTCAGTCGTGTATCTTCACCAAGACATTCAACTTCACCGTGAACATCCCCGGAGGCTGTGCCCTCTACTATACCACCGACGGCAGCTTGCCTACACAGAAAAACGGCACGCGTGCCACCCTTCCGCGCTTCTCCGTCGGTACCAAGACCATCATCTATCGCTTCCGCCTCTACCGCAACGGCTATCTGCCCAGCCCGGTGGTGACACGAAGTTTCATCTACAGCGACAAGAACTACACCGTTCCCGTTGTCTCGCTGGTTACCAATCCCGAGTTTATCTACGGTGACTCGCTGGGCATCATGGTGCGCGGCAAGAACGGCATCAAGGGACTCGGTCAGGACTCTCCTGCCAACTGGAACTGTGACTGGGAACGTGCCGCCAACCTCCAGTATATTCTGCCCGACGGTACCGTCGGTGTGGATCAGGAGGGTAATGTGGCTGTTTTCGGTGGCTGGAGCCGTGCCAACTCGCCCCACTCCTTCAAGTTCAAGGCCAACAAACTGTACGAGGGCATCAGCTGGGTGGACTACCCGTTTTTCTCCGCCAAACCCCACCTACGTCACAAGGTGTTGCAGTTCCGCAGCGGTGGCAACGATAACAACGGACGACTCATCGACGCGGCCCTGCAGACCGTCATTCAGTCGTCAGGACTGAATGTGGACGGACAGGCCTATCAGCCCACCGTGCACTTCATCAACGGCGAGTACAAGGGAGTGATCAACCTGCGCGAACCTACCAACAAGCAGTTCGCCCGCGCCAATTTCAACTGGGACTCCGAGGACCTCGACTGCTTTGAGTACGGACACGGCGAATGGGTGGGCTCCACTATCCTTCCTGTGGGTTACAACCAGATGTGCGGCACCAAGGATGCGCTAAACGAACTGCGCACCTACACCAAGAAGTGCAACACCGACGAGGCCTACGATGAGGTGTGCCGCCGACTTGACATTGATGAGTTCATCAACTACATGGCCACGGGTTTCTATCTGGGCTCGGGCGATTGGCTCAACAATACCAACAACGTGAAGGGCTGGTGGCCCCGTACCGACGACGGACGCCTCCGCATCGTACAGTTCGACCTCGATGCATCGTTCTCCACCACCGAGACGTTCAGTTACGTCTCCTCCTACAAGACCATCACCAACAACAATACCGGTGCCCGCGAGGACTTCGACGTAGTGAACATGTTCCGCGACCTCTGCAACAACGCGCGTTTCCGCCGTCAGTTCATCGACAGCTACTGCATCATCATCGGCAGCGTCTTCAACCCCGACCGCGTGGCACACATTGTGGACAGCCTTGTGGCCAACGTGGAGCCTATGATGAAACTCGAAGGACGCTCGGCTGCCGGCTCGGGTAGCACCGTGAAGAGTGGCTGCAGCGACTCGCGCGCTGCTACGATGATCTCCAAACTACAGGCTTTCGCCTCCATGAAGGCCCGCGACTTGGTGAAGCAGGAGGTGTCGCTCAGCACCAATCATCATGGCACGGCCCTCTTCATCAACGGCCTGCCCGTGCCCACGAACAAGTTCTTAGGTACCCTTCTCGGTCCCGTGACCGTGCGTGCCGAGGTGCCTGCCGGCTACCACTTCGTGGGTTGGCGCACACGGGACGGTATTATCTCCAGCGAACCTGAATACACCCTACCCGAAGGCAAGATGATGTATATGGTGGCTGTCTCCGAAAAAGATACTGTCACTCCTTTCATCCCCGTACGCATCAACGAGGTGAGTGCTGCCAACAACATCTATGTGAACGAATACTGGAAGCGCACCGATTGGCTCGAACTCTACAATGCTACCGGCAAGGAGATCGACGTTACGGGCATGACGCTGAGTGCTTTTTCACCCGAGAGCGAAAAGGTGAAGAATTGCACGCTAACGGCTTCCGCTGGTGTGAACAGCGTGATACCTCCACACGGTCACCTCGTGGTTTGGTGCGACGAGAGCGAACCTCTCAGCGAGATGCACGCCCCCTTCAAACTCGATGTGGACAGCGGCATGGTGGTGCTCACGGCTGCCGACAGTGCCTGGGCCGACACCCTCTGCTACATCCCGCACGACAAGCGCGCCAGCGTTGGACGCTATCCCGATGGTGGCATACAGTGCTACACCTTCGCACTGCCATCCATCGATGCACCCAACCGCATCACCTCCTACAGCACTGCCTACGATGCCGAGACACTGCTCGCCGAACTGCTCACGGGCGTTGAACCGCTCGAGGAGGAGACGTTCGTTATGGATGAGGTGCGCGCGGGCGTCTATGACCTCATGGGACGACGTCTTGCCTGCATCGCTGACGAGGAGATCCTCCGCTCACTTCCGGCAGGTATCTATATTGTGAATGGAAAGAAGCTGAGCATCAAATAATTACGTATGATAAAAATATTTCTCAGAATCTCGTCAGCGAAAACAATAATACCTTAATATTCAATGAAAACAAAGAGAAAACTCGATTACAAATGGGAGCTCATCGTGATGCTCTGGTTCGCCTACTTTCTTAATCAGGGCGACCGCCAGGTGTATAACGCCGTGATTCCCTTCATTGAGAACGACCTTGGTCTGTCGTCCGTTCAAACGGGACTCGTTGCTACTGTCTTCACCATCGTCTATGGCTGTCTGGTGCCCTTTGGAGGCTATTTGGGCGACTTCCTGCGCCGCAAGTGGATTGTGGTGACGAGCTTACTGATCTTTTCGATAGGTACATTGTTCACAGGTTTTGCCGGTGGTCTGGTAGCACTTATCATCATGCGCGGCATCACTACCGGAGGTGGTGAAGCATTCTACTATCCTGCGGCAACATCGCTCATCACGCAGCATCACGAGGATACGCGCGCCACTGCCATGTCCATCCATCAGACATCGCTCTATATTGGTATTATCGTGAGTGCCTTTGTGGCTCCGGTTATAGCCCATGCCTTCGGTTGGCGCTGGGCCTTCCTAGCCTTCGGAGTGTTCGGAATTTTGGTGGCTGTCTGGATCATTTTCCGCATGAGGGATACGAAGCAAATTGCACAAGCAGAGGGCCGTGTGCCCTTCAAAGAACTCGTGAAAGGCATTTTCTCTAAGAAAACCATATGGTTTTTAGCCATTGCCTTTGGTTGTCAGGTATTTGTCAACATAGGCATCACTACGTGGAGCGCAAAATTTTTCAATCTGAAGTTCCTTGGCGGTGATCCTTCCACCTTGTCTACTGCCAGTTTGCTGGCGATGCTTACCAGTTGCGGCTTCGCCATCCTGGGTGTGATGATAGGAGGACGCCTGTCAGATCGCGGTGTGAAGAAGAATCGCAAAGCGCGTATGCGTACAGAATACCTCGGATTGCTGTGTGGAGCACCTTTCTTAGCGTTGGTGGGCTTCGCTCCCAATATCTGGACAGCCTGCATCGCTATGTCCCTCTATGGCGTATTTCGCGGTGTGTACGACTCTAATCTTTATGCAGCGATGTTTGACGTCATTGACCCGAGACTTCGCTCTTCATCGGTTGGCGTCATGACCGCCTTCGCCTTCCTTATGGGATGCATAGCTCCCGTGTATCTTGGGGCGGTGCAGGGGGATGGAAGTAGCATTACTCATTTTGGCTGGGGAATCGCCTCGCTTGGCCTTTTCTTTCTCTTTGGGGGCTTCATGATCTTCCTTGCCTCGAAACTTACCTTCGACAAGGACTACTATGAGACTTCCTCGGAAAAGTAATGCAATCATTTGATTAGTAAATTACTTAGGCACAGCCAGCTAGAAATTATGTTTGATTTAAAAGGAAAGACAGCCCTTGTGACCGGCAGCGGTCAGGGCATAGGACGCGCAGTGGCTCTGCTGCTGGCCCAGCAGGGCGCATGCGTCATCATCAACTGGCGCTCACACGATGAGGTGGCTGCCGAGACATTACGTGCCCTCGATGCCATGGGCGCTAAGTACTTCACCTGGAAGTACGACCTGGCTCAGGACAGCGTACGTGCCGACTTTGAGGCCTTCCTCGCCGCCAATGACCTCACCGTGGACATCCTCGTGCTCAACGCCTCTGTACAGATACGTTCGGCATGGGAGGAAATCACCACCGAACAGTTCGACACCCAGATGCACGTCAACGTACGTGCTTCTCTGGCGCTCATCCAGGCTAGTGTGCCTGGCATGAAGGAAAAGCGCTGGGGACGCATCGTCACCGTGGGAAGCGTACAGCAGTGGCGCCCGAACACTTCCATGACCATCTATGCTGCCAGCAAGGCCGCACAGAGCAACATGACACGCACCCTCTCCACACAACTCGCTAAGGACGGCATCACCATCAACAATATCGCTCCCGGCGCCATCGAGACCGTACGCAACGAAGAGGTACTCGCCGATGCTGCCTACCGATGCAAGATTGAGAGCTCCATCCCCGTGGGTTTCGTAGGACAGCCGTACGACATCGCTCCCCTCGTCCTGCTTCTCTGCTCCGATGAAGGCCGCTACCTCACCGGTGCAGACATCCCCGTTGATGGCGGTATGTCCATTCCGTTTACGTAAATTCCTGGCTGTATTGTCAAGTTCTGTTTATTCGTAATTCTGTAAATCCTTTATTCCAATATGAATCCCAACATTGATCCTTCAACATTGAAGATTACAGACATGAGGTTTGCCGACATTGATGGGGCGCCCAAGCGATGCACTCTCCTCAAGTTGTATACAAACCAAGGTCTTGTGGGTTATGGCGAAGTGCGAGATGCCTCCAGTAAGACCTATGCCCTCATGCTCAAGAGCAGGCTCCTCGGCGAGAACCCCTGCAACGTGGACCGTCTGTTCCACAAGATAAAGCAATTCGGTGGCCCGTCGCGTCAGGGTGGTGGCGTCTCTGGTGTAGAGATAGCCCTCTGGGACCTTGCCGGCAAGGCATGGGGCGTGCCTCTTTGGCAACTTCTCGGTGGAAAATACCGTAACAAGGTGCGCGTCTACTGCGACACCGATGCCGATGGAAAGGACAACGACGGACATGCCATGGGTCTCGCACTGAAGAAACGCATGGAGCTGGGATTCACCTTCCTGAAAATGGATCTCGGCATTGGCCTCCTCTTGGACGAGCCAGGTGCCCTCAATGCTCCCCTCGGCTTCATCGATGACATGAAGACCTATGCCTCGCACATCCTCAACGTGCAGAGTGGTTCAGTGACAGCCGACATGGTGAAGCGTACACGCAGTTATGACATCGTCACCACGGCCCATCCCCACACCGGCATCCATCTTACCGAGCATGGTCTTGACATCCTGGAGAAGTACGTACGTGATGTGCGCGACGTGATCGGCTACGAGGTGCCCCTCGCCATCGACCACTTCGGACATATCTGTGTGGAGGATTGCATCCGCTTTGGTCGCCGTATGGAGAAGTATAACATCGCTTGGATGGAAGACATGGTGCCCTGGATGTACACCGACCAGTACAAACGCCTCCACAACAGTTGCTGCGTGCCCGTGGCCACCGGCGAGGACATCTACCTGAAGGAGAACTTCGAATCCCTCGTGAAGGGACATGCCGTATCGCTTATCCATCCCGACATCCTTACCTGTGGGGGTGCCCTCGAACTTAAGAAGATTGCCGACATGGCCGATGAGAACGGCGTAGCCGTTGCTATCCACATGGCTGAAAGCCCCATCGCTTGCATGGCTGCCGTGCATGCTGCTGCCGCCATGCACAACGTGCTCGCCATGGAACTCCACTCGGTGGACATTCCTTGGTGGCAGGACCTCGTAAAGGGTCTTCCTACACCCCTCATCCAGAACGGCTACATCATGGTACCCGATGGTCCCGGTCTCGGCATCACCGAGCTCAACGAGGAACTCATCGCCGAAAATATCAATCCCGCCATCCCCGGACAGTGGGAGCCCACCGACGAGTGGAATACCGAGTTCTCCAACGATCGCATCTGGAGTTGATAACCGTATATTATATAATTCATTATGAGCGTAGATCAATATAAGAAAGAAGTCGGGATGATGAATCTCGAAAAACTGATTGCCTTCCGTGAAGGCGTGTGTGACAAGCCATTCCCCATTCCTGAGAAGGAACTGCTTGCCCGTTTCGAACAGCTCTATCTGGGCGCTGTGAACGACGTGCTGCGTGAGTTCTGCCTGCTCGACCAAGCGCTGCCTCATCGCATCGTTCCTCTCCGCGAGTACCGAACGGTGGCTGGCTTCGCCTTCACTGTGAAGAGCGCTCCCAACGTGAAGATCACCGGCGAGATGGAGTACCGCTCGCAGATGCTCGACGAACTGGGCGAGGATCACTTCGTGGTATGGGACACCAGCCGCGACCAGGAGGCCACCCTTTGGGGCGGCGTTATGACCTCCACCGCTAAGGGCAAGAAGGTGAAGGCTGCCTGTATCGATGGCGGCATTCGCGACACCCATCAGATCCTCGAGGCTGAATTCCCCGTGTTCTATGAGTACCGCACCTCCAACGGCTCTCTGGGCCGCTGCCTCATCACGCACTACCAGATTCCCATCAAGATTGGCAACGTCACCATCAAGCCCGGCGACGTGGTGCTCGGCGACATCGACGGTGTGCTCGTCGTGCCCCGTGAGGTGGCCTACGATGTGCTCGTGCGCGCTGAGGAAATCCGCGAGAATGAGAAGAAAATCTTCTCGTGGGTGCACGAGGGCCAAACCATACAGGAAATCAAGGACAAGGGCGGTTACTTCTGATGCAGAACATCGTTGGCAGCTGTACTCCTGAATGGGGACATACCTACCTTGCTGAAGGTTTCGGTAAGGTGTATGCCCTGCGCAGCCTTACCGAAGGGTCGTGGCTCTGCCTTTTTGATGCGACTACGCTTGCTCCTATCGGCGAATACCCTACACCTGGCCAACACTCCTGCCATATCACCCTATTGGCGCATCAGGCCGTCGTGGCCGATTACACCAGTGGCACCCTCTCCCTCTTTGACCTCGATGCAGAAGGCGTTCCCGTAGCACAGCCAACGGTGGTGACCTTCGAAGGATGTGGCCCGCATCCTACGCGGCAGACCACTCCGCATGTCCATTCCTCTCTCCTCAGCCGCGATGGCAGCACCCTCTATGTGGTGGATCTCGGCACAGACAGCATCTATTGTTTCCCTGTGGAGGAAGGATATGTCGGACTGGACGGGAGTACACGCATCGCGCTGCCTGCAGGCACGGGACCCCGCATGTGCGTGGAGTCGTCCAACGGCCATGCGCTCTATGTTGTCACCGAACTGAGCGACGAGGTGCTCGTACTCAAAGGCAAGGAAGGCTCACTCCTGCAGCGTGTGCCCATTGCCAAAGGACATCCACAGGGTGGCGGACACATCCTGCTCAGTGCAGACGGCCGCACCCTCTATGTGTCGCTGCGCGTGAGTGGCACCGCAGGGGAAGGGGAGTGTCCCGTAACGGACGGCGTGGCCGTATTCCGCGTGCACAACGATGCTCTGCTCACTCCACTCACCTACATCCCCACAGGCGCCCATCCCCGCTTCTTCACCCTCAGCGATGATGACTGCATGCTCTGTGTGGCCTGCCGCGACGATGATACCCTCCGTATGTATGCCATCGATCCCTCGTCAGGCCTTCCTGGTAGTCTGGTGGACATCCGCCCCATGCCCACACCTGTCTGCATCCTCTGGAACGGCTTTTCGCTCCCTATCGTCAATCTTACCCGTTGAGGTGGAAACGGATGCTTGACGTCCTCTGGGAACAAAAAATAGAAGCACATAGAATTAACTTGTTGGCGGTATAATACTCCCACCTCTTTGAACCAGTGCATAAGTCAAATATAAGGGTTCATCCGACGAATGCGTGGGAGCGAGTAAAAAAATTTTTAGAGTTAAACTTTAAATTTTTAGAGTTAAACTCTACGGCGCGGAAGTTAAACTCTGCGCTCACAGAGTCTTTTTAAGTCTCACTCGCCCCATATAACTCGTGTAAGCATGAATCTGTGCTTGTCTCGAAGACTTTTAAGTTCCTTTTAAGTCTCACTCGCCTCAACATAACCCATG
>R15__coassemble_593_pt1 | contig 27090 bp, 27 predicted proteins | sample R15__metabat2_low_PE_060 | metagenome-assembled genome bin R15 | reverse complement strand
CCCCCCACCCCGCCATTCCGCTCCCCCTTTGGGGGAGAGGGGAAGCGGTTGTACACCTCGAAGGACAAAAAACGCAGAAAAAAACAAAAAAAAGGATGTGAAAAAAAGGGCAAAAAAATTTTTTTTCGCATCAATAAAAAATTTTTTTTCGCCAAAATTTTCGGGATTTTTCGTCAAAAAATTGGGCTTACGAGCAAAAATGGTGTGTATATCCACAAGTGATTTTTAGAAAACACACGTTTTTGCTGGCAATCCGTAACTTCAGCAGCCACATGAGTTACAAATGGGTTGCAGGTGCTCCGTGGGCCGTCGTAATTCATTAAGGCACAAGCATATTAGAGTTTAACATTAAAATTTTAGAGTTAAACTCTGGCGCCGTAAAGTTAAACTCTAATTTCGCAGAGTTAAACTTTGTGCTCGCAGCGTTGGGTCACCAGCAACAAACTGTGTTTATAACTCAGGATTATGCAGGTGAACCCAAAGAAGCGCCACCACTATACCTCATCCGGTAGGCAGAAAAAGCAGGCACATATATAAAAACTCCCTTTTCATCGGTAAAATTATGAAAAAGTACTCCATCGGCACGCCCCCTTTTCGGGTAATCGTAGGCTTATATTTACGTTAAACAGTAATAATTCTCGTCCCGGTTCTTTGCTGTTCGGCAGAATTGGTGTACTTTTGCAGCATCAATCATTGACTATCCGTTATGAAAGCATTGGAAAAAATCTTTGCAGAGAAGCTGCTGCGCATCAAAGCCATCAAGTTGCAACCCGCCAATCCCTTCACCTGGGCCTCGGGCTGGAAATCACCCTTCTACTGCGACAACCGCAAGACGCTCTCCTATCCGGATCTGCGTTCGTTCGTGAAGATAGAACTTGCCCGCATTGTCCAGGAGACCTTTGGCGAAGTGGACGCTATCGCCGGCGTAGCCACCGGAGCCATCCCGCAGGGAGCACTCGTGGCCGACATGCTCAACCTCCCCTTCGTGTATGTACGCTCCACTCCCAAGGACCACGGGTTGGAGAACATGATCGAGGGTGACCTGCGCCCCGGCATGAAGGTCGTGGTCATCGAGGACCTTATCTCCACCGGTAAGAGCAGTCTGAAGGCCGTGGAAGCCATCCGGCAGAACGGCTGCGAGGTCATCGGCATGGTAGCCTCCTTCAGCTACGGCTTCGACGTGGCCAAGGAAGCCTTTGCAGAGGCCGGTGTAGCGCTCACCACCCTTACCAACTACGAGGCGGTGCTGGACGTAGCGCTACACACCGGATACATCGATGAGAGTGAACTGCCGCTCCTCCACGAGTGGCGCAAAGACCCCGCCCATTGGGGATAATACCGAACCCTTCACACACAACACTATGAGCCAACAATTTGAAAGCTCCGTCAAACAAATTCCTTACAGCCAGGAACGCGTTTTTGCCAAGCTCTCCGACTTGCGCCATCTCGAACAGTATGCCGACTTGCTCGACCAGCTGCCACAGGACAAGATCAAATTGGAAAACCTCACCTGTGATACCGACTCGGTGAGCTGCTCTGTGCAGCCCGTGGGTCGGCTGGAGATGCGCATCGTCGAACGCGATGAACCCAAGTGCATCAAGTTCGAGGCCACCACTTCGCCCATCCCCCTCACACTGTGGATACAGATCCTGCCCACAGCCACTGATGCCTGCAAGATGAAGCTCACACTGCGCACCGAACTGAACATCTTCCTCAAGGGCATGCTGCAGAAGCCCTTGAAGGAAGGTATCGAAAAAGTTGCCGACGCGCTGGCACAGATACCCTACTGACAACATCACATGTCAATCCCCGAAGAGAGCCGCACAGTGTCTGCGGCTCTCTTTGTTCATCGCCACGTGCAAAAAGTACGCAGAACAGCGTCGAAAGATGTTATCAAAACAAAAAATACCCTATAATTTATTTAAAGAGCACCTTTTATTTCGCGCGTAAGGAAAAATGTTTGTATTTTTGCAGCTTGTAAACGAAACAGAACAACTCAACCGCATGATGCATAAAACCCGATACGCAGTCTTGGCCGCTGCATTACTCCTGGGCGCCGCCCTCTGCACAGCCTGTCTGGGCGATGCCGTGGACGAGAACTCCGACTCGCCCAACTGTGCCCTGCTCACCTTCTCCATTGAGGATATCAAGAACAAATACGTCTACAGCACCGACGATGGCGAGGACTCTACCGTCATCGTCACCATCTCTGCCAGCGACATCGCCTTCACCATCGACCAGAAGCAACGCCTCGTGTACAACACCGACTCTGTCAAATATGGTACCGACCTACACCTGATCAACATCGACGGCACCGCTGACGGACTGGTCTCCTGCACCTACGATGGTACGACCATGGAGATCGACAACACTGAATCGAGCAACTACGACCAGTTCGAAGGCGACTCTGTGGACTTCAGCGCCCCACGCATCCTCACCGTCACCTCCACCGATGGCAAGTACAGCCGCGACTACACCGTCTGCATCAACGTCCATCAGATCAATCCCGATGCCTCCATCTGGGTCAAGAGCACCCGTCCGGCCGATTTCGACACCATGCAGAAGGACGACCAGACCATCGAGAACGACTTCCTCGCCACACACCACGCCGACGTGGTATGGGGCTTCGGCTACCCGCTGCGCACCAACAGCAACCTCACCCGCAACATCGTGGTATGCTACGACCGCGCCAGTACAGACTCGCTGGCACAGGTATGGACACGGCTGAGCAACGAGCCCGCATGGAGCGAGGTGAAACCCTCGGCAGACAATGCCTATGGCTGCCCTCTGCTGGAGAACCTCTGCGTGATACGCTATGCCGATAACCTCTACGCCTTCGGCGGCAAAAGCCTCGGCGGACGCACGCCGGCCGTGGAGCCCTTCGAGCGCATGTTCTGCTCCATTGACAACGGCATCACCTGGCGCACCTACAGCGATAAGCTCACCCTTCCCGAGGAACTGAAAGGCTACAGCGGACAGTTCGAGACCGCCATCGACAATCAGAACCGCCTGTGGATCGTCCTGGAGGACGGCACCGCATGGATGGGCAAACTCAACAGTCTCTGACACACTTCCGACACACCATGCACACCCAGCACCTCCTTCCACTGCACATCCATGCCCTGCTGCTGACAGCCCTGCTGCTGACAGCCCTGCCTGCTGCCGCTCAGGAGGAGGAGTACAACATGGAGGTAGGTGTGCTGGGCGGAGGATGTTTCTATATGGGCGATGCCAACACATCGCAGCTGTTCCTGAACACACAGCCTGCCGCCGGTATCCTCGCCCGCTACAACCTCAACCCACGCATGGTGCTGAAGGGCGACCTCGCCTATAGCCGGCTCACAGGCAGCACCGAAGGACAAGCCTACCCTGGCGGACAGTCCACCACCTTCGACCGCAAGATCTTCGAACTGAGCACACAGTTCGAGTACAACTTCTTTGCTTACGGCACAGGTGAAGGTTACAAGGATAGTCACCGCCTCACGCCCTACATACAGGCCGGGGCAGGGCTCACCTTCGCCCCCAAGCCTGCCGAACACGTTCTGGCACTGAACATCCCCATCGGCATCGGTGTGAAGTACAAGGTGCTGCCGCGCATCAACGTGGGAGCAGCGTGGACCTTCCGCTTCACCTCGTCGGACAAGCTCGATGTGAGCAGTGCCGAAGGACTGCAACTCAACGACCCGCTGAACATCAAAAGCAGCGGCATGAAGAACAAAGACTCCTACTCGTTCGTCGTAGCATACATCAGCTACGACATCTTCGCCAAGGAATGTGACTGCAACGACTAAAACGAACACTACACTATGTATAAAGAGAAACTCGACCTCAACCACATACCGCAGCACATCGCCATCATCATGGATGGCAACGGACGCTGGGCCAAGGAACGCGGCAAACAACGCGGAGAAGGGCACATCGCCGGGGCACAGGCGCTCCACGACGTGATGGTGGCAGCCTCCAAGCTGGGGGTGAAGTACGTCACTGTCTATGCCTTCAGCACCGAGAACTGGAAACGCCCCGATGATGAGGTGGCAGGACTCATGGCACTGCTGTTCAAGAAGCTCGACATCGACATCTTCATGGACAACGACATCCGTTTCTGCGTCATCGGCGACACCCAGCGGTTACCCGAGGACGTGCAGGAACGCATGCACTACTGCATCGACCGTTCGGCAGGCAACACCACCGGCACGCTCACCGTAGCCCTCAGCTACTCCAGCAAGTGGGAGCTCATCGAGGCTACCAAGAAGATTGCCACACAGGTGAAAGAAAGCAACCTCGCCATTGACGATATCGATGATGCTACCATCGAGAAGGCACTCAGCACCACCTTCCTCCCCGACCCCGACCTGCTCATCCGCACAGGCGGCGAGAAACGACTCAGCAACTACCTGCTCTGGCAATGCGCCTATGCCGAGCTCTACTTCTGCGACACCTACTGGCCCGATTTCGATGAAGAAGAACTGTGCAAAGCCATCTGGGACTACCAGCAGCGCGAACGGCGCTTCGGGAAGACCAGCGAACAGGTGGCTAATGACAAATGATTATCACGATGAACAGAATGAATAGAAGTATGCTCCCCGCAAAACGATGGATGCTGTGTCTGGCACTCGCATTCACCGTCATGCCCACTATAGCACAGAACGATGAGGAGGTCATCGAGAACCCCACCATCCTCTACTCCAGCACACCCCACAGATACGAGATTGGCGGCATCAGCATCTCCAGCTTCGAAGGATACGAGGACTACGTGCTCATCGGACTCTCAGGACTCTCTGTGGGACAGATCATCGACGTGCCCGGCGAAGAAATCACGAATGCCACCAAACGCTACTGGAGAAACGGACTCTTCTCCAATGTCAAGATCTCTGCCGAGAAAATAGTGGGGAACAAAATCTACCTGAACATCGAACTCACACAACGGCCCCGCCTGGCGCAGGTTAACTACAACGGCGTGAAGAAGTCCGAGAAGGAAGACCTGGAAGAGAAGATCGGTCTGATGATGGGCAACCAGATTACGCCCAACATGATTGACCGCGCCAAGATCGTCATCCGCCGCTACTACGATGATAAGGGATTCAAGAATGCCGAAATCAATCTCGTACAGCGCGACGATGTCACCACCCCCGGACAGGTCATCCTCGACATCAATGTAGATAAGAAAGAGAAGATCAAAGTGCACTCCATCACCATCGAGGGCAACGAAGCACTCTCCGACAACAAGTTGAAGTGGGCGATGAAGAAAACCAACGAGAAAGGATTCAACCGCTACCTCTTCCGGCAGAAGAAGTTCATCGAGTCGGACTACGAGAACGACAAGGACAACCTCATCGCCAAATACAACGAGTACGGCTACCGCGACGCGCACATCGTCACCGACTCAGTCATCCCCTACGATGACCAGACGGTGGACGTCATACTGCACGTCGAGGAGGGCAACCAGTACCACCTGCGCAACATCAGCTGGGTGGGCAACACCGTTTATCCATCAGAAGCCCTCAACCAATACCTCCGCATGAAGAGCGGCGACGTATATAACCAGAAGCTCCTCAACGAACGGCTCACATCAGACGACGATGCCATCGGCAACCTCTACTACAACAATGGTTACATCTTCTTCCAGTGCGACCCCGTGGAGGCAAATGCCATGTCCGACTCCATTGACCTGCAGATGCGTATCTCCGAAGGACCGCAGGCCACCATCAACCACGTGCGCATCGCCGGCAATGACCGACTGTACGAGAATGTGGTGCGCCGTCAGCTGCTCACCCTCCCGGGTGCACTGTTCAGCAAGGATGCCGTGGTGCGCTCCCTGACAGAGCTGGGACAGATGGGTCACTTCAACCCCGAAACCATCAACCCCGACATCCAACCCGATGGCGCCAACGGCACGGTAGATATCAACTGGATGCTTGAGTCGAAAGCCAACGACCAGGTAGAGCTCTCCGTGGGTTACGGACAGACGGGCGTCATCGGAAAAGTGGCACTGAAGTTCACCAACTTCTCGATGTACAACCTGTTCCACAAGTCGGACAACTACCGCGCCTTCATTCCCCAGGGCGACGGACAGACCTTCTCCATCAGTGGACAGACCAACGGTACCTACTACCAGTCGTACAACATATCGTTCTACGAGCCCTGGCTCGGCGGCAAACGTCCGAACTCCCTCTCCGTGAATGCCTTCTATGCCAAGCAGACAGGCGTGAACAGCAGCTACTATACCAACTACTACAATAACTACTATAACTATATGTACGGTTATTATGGTTACGGCGGGTATGGCAACAACTATTACTACAATAACTATGAGTCGTACTACGACCCCGACAAATACCTGAAGATGTACGGCTTCTCGCTCGGTTGGGGTAAGCGTCTGCACTGGCCCGATGACTACTTCACCCTCTACGGCGAACTTGGCTACCAACGCTACGACCTCAACAACTGGGACTACTTCATCATCTCCAACGGCCGCTCGAACAACATCAACCTCGGTATCACCCTCAGCCGCAACAGTGTGGACAACCCCATCTACCCACGCCGCGGATCGGAGTTCACCTTCTCCGTCTCGGCCACTCCACCCTACTCGCTGTGGGACGGCGTGGATTACCAATACTGGAGCAACGTAAAATATACCGATGCCAACTACAACGAGAGCTTGAAGAAGCGCTATGGCTGGATTGAGTACCACAAGTGGAAGTTCAAAGGGAAGCTCTACACCGCCCTCACCAACGGCCAGAAATGTTTCGTGCTGATGACACGCGCCGAGTTTGGTCTGCTGGGCAGCTACAACCAGTACAAGAAGTCACCCTTCGAGACCTTCTACATGGGCGGTGACGGCATGAGCGGATACTCCTATAACTACTATACCGACATGGTGGCCCTGCGCGGATACGACAATGGCTCCCTCACCCCCTACGGCTACGAAGGATATGCTTACAGCCGCTTCACCATGGAGCTACGCTACCCGCTGATGTTTGAGAACAGCACACAGATCTACGCTCTGGCCTTCCTGGAAGGCGGCAACGCATGGACCAGCGTGAAACAGTTCAACCCGTTCGATCTGAAACGTTCTGCCGGCGTGGGCGTACGCATCAACCTGCCCATGGTAGGACTGATGGGTATCGACTGGGCATACGGCTTTGACCCCGTCTTCAACTCCACTGCCAACAGCGGCAGCCAGTTCCACTTCATTCTTGGACAGGAATTCTGATAGCATCCAGTAAAAATAAACCAAAACAAGAAAAATCAGTCAAAGAAACGAGAGCTGCTCCAGAAAGCTCCCACATAACCTGAAATGTTTAACCTCATGAAAAAGACCATTATGAAGAAGACGTTCATCCTGGCAGCCCTCTGCTGCCTTGTCAGCCTCACCGCCAATGCACAGAAGTTCGCGCTTGTGGACATGGAATACATACTCAAGAACATCCCGGCCTACGAACGCGCCAACGAACAGCTCAATCAGATTTCGAAACGCTGGCAAAGCGAGGTGGAGGCGCTGTCGCTCGAAGCACAGACCCTCTACAAGAACTACCAGAGCGAGGCGGTGTTCCTCTCCGAGGAGCAGAAGACAGCCCGTGAAGAAGAAATCGTAGCCAAGGAGAAGGAAGCACAAGAGCTCAAGCGCACCTACTTCGGACCGGAAGGTGAACTGTACAAGAAACGCGAAAGCCTCATGGCACCTATACAGGATGAGATCTATACCGCCATCAAGGAGATCTCTGATGCCAAGGGCTACTCCATGGTCATTGACCGTGCCTCAGCCAGCAGCGTCATCTATGCCTCACCGAAAATCGACATCAGCAACGAAGTGCTCAGCAAACTGGGCTATGCCGAGTAATAGAAATCCGAAAATTACTAACATTTATATTATATCATTATGAAAAAACAAATCATCGTTCTGGCCATGATTCTGGCCCCTCTCACCCTCTGCGCACAGCAGAAATTCGGACACGTCAACTCACAACTCATCATCCCTTCGATGCCAGAGTACACACAAGCTCAGGAAGAACTGCAGAAGCTTGAACAGCAGTACACCGATGACCTGAAACGTCTGGAGGATGAGTTCACCAAGAAGAACGAGGAGTACAATGCTCAGGCAGAGACTCTTCCGCAGAACATCAAGGAACGTCGTGAGAAAGAGCTGCAGGACCTCTACCAGCGCATGCAGCAGTACTATCAGGAGAGCCAGCAGAACCTCCAGCAGGCTCAGCAGGAGAAGTTCACCGCCATCAACGACAAGCTTATGAAGGTCATCAAAGAGGTGGGCACAGAAGGCAACTTCATCTACATCTTTGACCTCGGCAGCGGCATCCCCTTCATCAACGAAACGATGAGCATCGATGTCACCGACCAGATCAAGGCCAAATTGGGTATCAAGTAAGAGACAAAGATGAAGAAAACGCTTTTCCTGCTCATAGCGCTGCTTCCGCTGGCGGTAACAGCACAGACACGATTTGGCTACGTCAGCTTCCATGAGCTGCTGACGGCCATGCCCGAATATGCCTCTGCGCAGGCAAGCCTGGAATCACTGCAGAAGAAATGCGAAGACGAACTGGCTATCTCGGAGAAGGACTTCAACAGGAAATATGCTGAGTTCATTGACGGTCAGGAAAGCTTCCCCGCCATCATCCGCGACAAGCGCCAGAAGGAACTGCAGGAGCTCATGGAGAAGAGCCTTGCATTCAAAAAAGAGATCCAGAAGACCATGGCTCAGGCTCGCCGCGACATGATGCAGCCCCTGCGTGAACGAATCACCGTGGCAGCGCAGAAGCTCTGCGCAGACGAAGGCTACGACTACATCATCGACACGGACAAGGACTGCTACCTCGCCATCAACGAAGCAGCAGGCGTCGATGTCACCGTGCCTTTAAAAGTGGCGCTGGGAATCCCTGTGGAGACAACCGAACCGTAACTCATCGACCGCGCCATGCTTACACCAGGACCTATTGGAGTGTTTGATTCCGGGTACGGAGGCCTCACCATCCTCAACCGTATGCGTGCTGCCATGCCAGACTACGACTTCCTATATCTGGGCGACAATGCGCGCACTCCCTACGGTACACGCTCGTTTGAGGTGGTGTATGAGTTCACATCACAGGCGGTGCATGAACTGTATGAACGTGGGTGCCAGCTCGTCATCCTGGCATGCAACACAGCGTCAGCCAAGGCACTTCGCACCATACAGCAAATTGACCTGCCTAAGATCGACACCAGCAAACGCGTGTTAGGCGTCATCCGCCCCACCGTGGAAGCGTTGGGTAGCCTCACCAAGACACGTCATGCAGGCATCCTGGCCACAGCAGGCACCATCAAGTCGCAGTCCTATCCATTGGAGATAAAGAAGCTGTTCCCCGACATCACCGTCACTGGTGAGGCCTGTCCCATGTGGGTACCACTCGTGGAGAACAACGAGATAGACTCCGAGGGCGCCGACTACTTCGTACGTAAGCACATCGATACACTGATGACACGTGATCCAGAGATCGACACCATCGTTCTGGGATGCACCCACTACCCCTTGCTCATCGAGAAGATTCGCAAGTATGCTCCCGAGGGCACACAGATAATCATCCAAGGTGAATATGTAGCCACATCACTCGTTGACTATCTGGACCGCCATCCCGAGATGGATGCGCTCTGCACACGAGGCGGCACCTGCCAGTTCCTCACCACCGAGTCAGCTGACATATTCCGACAGTTTGCTTCGGTGTTCGTTGACGGTCCTGTTCATGCCCGCAGCATAGCACTGAAATAACACGCCCTGCGAGCGGCAAGCACACAACACACGAAGAGCGAGACATCATCGTCCCGCTCTTTTCATTTTATCCTTGAGCAATAGCCTGAAGTAAAAAAGGAGGAATGGTCAACACTGAAGCAGCCCGCTCCTTGTCAATCCAAGGCGCGATAGCATGCACCGGGGAGAGCCCGGACGACACCCTTCAATTCCATGTTAAAAAGGAGGGAGGAAAGACGGCTGAAGGGAATATCGCACTCACCCACCAGTTCGTTGACCTGTATGCCATCTTCCGCTTTACGGAGCACCGACAACACACGTTCTTCTTCATCTGTTAGTTCAACGAATAACGAACGCTGCACAGCAACGGGAGCAGTCGTCTCGGTTTCCCATCCAGCCAAGTGCACAAAGTCTTCGGCCGAGGTGATAAGCGCCGCCACATTTTCGCGGATAAGCGCATTACATCCCCTGGACGCCTCATCGGTCACACGCCCCGGGAAAGCATAACAATATCTTGCATATCCCTGCGCAAGACGGGCCGTCGAGAGTGAACCACCTCGAATGGCAGACTCAACAACAATCGTGTGTTCAGATATGCCTGCGATGATACGGTTCCGCCGCAGGAAATTCTGTCGTTCGGGCTCTGTGAAACTCATGTACTCCGTCAGCAGCCCACCCTGCTGCACCATCTCATGCGCAATGGAACGGTGAACAGAGGGATATATGCGATCCAATCCGTGTGCCAATACCCCTACCGTCGGAAGACCGTTGGTGAGTGCAGCACGCTGCGATGCCACATCAATACCGAGTGCCAGACCACTTATCACAAGCACATCCGGACAGAGCTTGGCAAGATCGCGCACGAAGGAGGCGCAAAGGTCTCGGCCGTACTCGCTGCACCTACGAGTGCCCACCATGCTCACCACATGCTTTGCATTCAGATTGGTGTTGCCGCAATAGAAGAGCGCCAATGGAGCGTCCTCACACTCGCGTAGCCTTGCCGGATAATCTTCATCAGTGATAGCAAGACAGCGTACGCGATGCTTCTGTATCCATTCGATTTCCACCTCTGCCCGTTTCAGTGCGGCAGGGCAGTCAAGTGCCTGAACAAGAACAGGCCGAGCTCCCGGAATGAGATCCGGGAGTTCGGTCCTGTGTTCATAGACGGCCTTTGCGCTGCCCATCGCCTCCAGAAGCCTCCGCCCGTTGATGACACCCAAATGGGGTGTGCAAGTCAGTGCGAGCAGAGCCTGAAGTTCGTCAGAGGGCATCATATCAGCCGTTGCAGTCGCTGCATCTCTTACTTAAGGGAAGCGAGAGCCTCGGCAAACTTCGAGAACTCTACATCGTTCAAAGCCTTCTCAAGGAGAGAATTGTCGAGCTTGACAGCCTTGGCAAGATTCTCGGCTACCTGAGAAGCCTTGTTGGTGCGGGCACCAAGGATGGCATTGAGGTAGTAGGTGTAAGCATCGGGATCAGCGATCTTGCTGAGCGTGTTGGAAGCCTTGGTATAGTCCTTGGACAAAATCTGAGCCAGAGCAGCAGCGTTGGACTTGGTGTCACCAAGAGCGGCAGCAGCACGTGCATACTGGCCCTGAGCGATGTAGAGGTTACCGAGAGCAGCGCTGTTGGCAACAGCATCCGTACCCTTGGCAAGGAGGGCCTCAGCCTCAGCCTTGTTACCATTGAGAAGCTCAAGCATACCCAGGTTGGTGTTCACCTCAGCAGCCTGAGGATTAGCCTTCAAGGCCTTCTCAAGCCAAGTCTTTGCCTTATCATAATCACCGGCAGCGTAAGCAAGCTCAGCGATGTTGTTGTAAGCACGGTAATCGTTGGGGAAGTACTTGATAGCCTTGTTGAAGATGGACTCCTTCTCAGCATTGTCATCGGTGAGAGTAGCAGCATAGAGAAGCTCCTCAACGGTAAGTACCTCGGGCTCAGCCTTGACAGCAGCCTGAATCTCTTCATCGCTGCGGCCGATGAGCTGGTAGTGCAGGCTCAAGCGGGCACGACGCAGCTGCGGGAGGATCTCGTCAGCCAGATCGCTGTAAACAGAAGAGATGTTCTTGATTTCACGCTCACGAGCCTCGGGCTCCTTGTACATGGAGAGAACACGAAGGATAAGATCCTTGTCGGCAATGTTGGAAGCTTCAACGAGTTCCTGGAAGCCTTCCCAGTCCTCAGCGGTGTACTCAGTGTCAACAGTGGTTTCGGTCTTTGTCTTCTTGAGTTGCTGCTTCATGTAGGTGTTGGCAGCTTTTTGACGAGCCTGAGCCAGACGGTCATTGAGATCCTGAGCACCATCGGGAGAGGCATAAGCGCTGACCTCGGCGTTCTCGAGCACCTTACGGTCGTCGGCCTTGATGTCCTTCAGAGCCTCGGTGATAGCCTTCACGTCATCGCTCTTAAGCTCACTGCTGCGCAGGTTAGCCTGCTGGATGAGGAACATGATGTTAGCCTGCTTAACCTGCTCGATAACACGCTGGAAAGCATCTTCTGCATAAGCAGGATCGGTGGATGCAGCGGTAGCGGTGTAGAGCTCAGCGGTAGCGAGAACACCATCGGCAACCTTCACGTCAGGAAGTTGCTTGGCCTTCTTGCCCACCGTGACGGTAGGTCTCAGGTAAAGCTCGCTCTTGGCCATGGCGGGAATGTAGTCGAATACGCTCTTCATGGTGACATTGGCACCGGCCTTGAAGGGAATGGTCTGGGCATTGCCCTCAACCTTCTCGCCCTGGAAGGAATAGGTCTCACCAGTAGCTTCGCCACCGTTGTACTTGAGGACGGGAATCACATCAAGAACAGCTTTCTTGGCAAAGAACTTAGCGGGGAACGTTCCATGGATGGTAACAGGAACCTCACCATTGACAGCCTCGAGGACCTCGGGGGAGACGGTGAAATAGTCCGATGCCAAACCATTCATTTTGTTACTGCAGGAGCACAGTGCGAGCACTGCTACTGCCATCATCGAAAAATAAATCTTTTTCATTTTGGATTACTATAAATTGAACTAAAAAAAATTCTTTATTTGGGCTGCAAAGGTACACCAACACGCAGACAAACACAAATATTTTTAAAAAAAATATAACAAAATCAGCAAATAACACTTACCGATGCTTTTGGTAACTTCCTTTCATGATGGATGGAATTAGCATGGCGGATTGCAAAATAGCCTTTTCATCGGTACTTTTAGCAATCTGCCATCCCATACGTCCCATTGAGTACAAGCCATTAAACGGCTCATGCTGTTTGGCTGGGACTTTGACACATGGAGTCAGATTGGCGCAGTGTGGCGCTTTTACAAAGACGGTTCTTGCCTATTTTTCAAATACGGTTTTGTCAATCAGGTTGTTTGCGATAGCATAGATAGTAAGACCGGCTACTGAGTGGATCTGCAGCTTGTGTGCAATGTTCCTGCGATGGGTGATGACGGTGTTGATTGAGATACAAAGATGATCGGCAATCTCCTTGTTTGACATTCCTTGTACAAGGCTGACAATGATGTCTTTTTCCCGTTCAGAAACGGTCTTCCCTCCTTCTGCGCTCTTGATGATATCGGTAATTCTAGAGTTTACACCGTCCGACTCTATCTTCTTTTCAAGGTTCCGGATAGCAGGCACGAAGATATAGTCTTCCACATTGCTGTGGTTACACAGCCACTCTTCATTGTTATATATATTAAAGAGGATATCGGTCAGCTTGTTGTTCGACAAGCCGTCGTGAGGCAGGTACTTGATGATAATGCTTTTCAGTTCCTGGAATTTGCCTGTCGTGTCGCTGTGATGTTTCGAGAATATATCCACGTTGTACTTCGGGGTCTGCTCCCCTCGGAGAAGGGCTTCAACATAGGGGAAGAGCGTTTTTTCTTCATACCTCATATGCTTTTGTATGTCGTGGGCATATTCGTTGTAGAGGTGAAGGATCAGTGTCGTCAAGCTGTCGTCCGACCCCAGCGTAGCTTCAAGCTTTTCGCGAATGGATGGCAGTTGAAAGTCAAGAAAGAACTTGTGCGAGGCTCGCAGATAGCCCAGCAGAGTCTCCACAGAAATCCTGTCGTCCGACTCTTTGGGCATGAAATCATTGATGATAAAATTGACGACGGCGAGGAACGTGTAGCCATCAACGTGTTGCTCCCTGCAGACCTCTTCCACGGTCTTGTCACCAAATCCCAGACGTATCCCGAAGGCTCCTAAACCTTGCAGCATAGTGTAGTTGTCGCTGATGAGGTCGATCATTTTGTCGTCTGCCTCGTAGAGTTTAAGTCTTTTCATATTTTGATGAATCAAATATTGCCTTTCGTTTTTCTTCTCTTTACCAAATTTTCAGGTGCAAAAGTACGCATATTTCCTTAATTGTGCAATCCTTATTTGTCGGTATAATTTTGGGTTGATGAAAAAGGCCGTCACCATTATGGGTGAAAAGAGGTAATATGGACTGGGTACAAATGACGAAGGACAGTGTTTCCGAGTCAGCATTTTTGTGTATTGCGGGGTCTGCTGAATAGCTCTACTTTTGCAGCCAGAAAAAGTGAAAACATAAGATTTATGGTAAGAAAGGCATTGCTTTCAACAATGGTGAGCGCAATCGCGGCTTCGTGTATGGCGCAGAGTGTTGATGCCATTACAGGAGCTACCATGCAGACCAATGACACTACGCAGGCAATAAGGGTCGTAGATGCACTCTCACGTCTAAGCATAGGGGGCTATGGTGAGGCTGTAATGACAAGGAATTTCTTCAGCCAGAGTTTCAACAGATACAATGCTCCCGAGCGTTACAAGGATGACCGAAGTCATGGGCGCATTGACCTTCCTCATGTAACGTTCAACCTGGGCTACGATTTTGGCAGTGGGTGGTCACTGGGCTCTGAGACAGAATTTGAGCATGGCGGCAATGAGACAGCTGTGGAGATTGAAGCCGAAGAATCCGGCGAATACGAAGCAGAGACGGAAAAGGGTGGCGAAGTGGCTCTAGAGCAGTTGTGGCTGAACAAGGCATTCGGGAAGGGACGATTCAATATCAGGGTTGGTGAGATGATTGTGCCTGTAGGATACGCTAACGCTCATCACGAGCCTACGAACTTCTTCACCTGCTATCGTCCGGAAGGCGAAGCTGCTATCCTACCCAATACGTGGCATCAGACGGGTGTGTCACTCTGGGGACGCATCAAGGATTGGAGATATGAGGTGCAATTACTATCTGCTTTGAACTCCGAGAGCTTCACCGGGGAGAATTTCGTACATCAAGGTGCGACAAGTCCTTACGAGTTCAAGGTGGCAAATACCTATGCTGTGGCAGCTCGTGTGGATAACTGCTCCTTCAAGGGCTTGTACATGGGTGTGAGCGGATACTATGGTCATACGTTCCGCAACTCCATCAAGGATCCAGGTGCATCGTACGATGACGTCAAGGGAGCGCTCTTCATTATCACCAGAGACTTTCAGCTGAACAGATGGAACTGGATTGTACGAGGAAGTGCCGTGTATGCGCATCTCTCGGATGCCGACCGCATTTCTGCATATAACAAGGCAAATGCTACGCACCATAAGTATCAAGACGGCAATCCGTTCCATAACACAAATATAGGAAGCGCGGCTCTGGCATACAGCATTGAGGCTGGCTATAACGTGTTCTCGCAGATAGATAAGTTGAGGGAACGGCAGATGTGTTATGTCTTTGGCCGTTTTGACCATTATGACGCTATGGCATCAGGCACATACAGGAGCCAGTACCGCCATTGTGCTCCATACATCACAACGGTAGGATTCAATTATCACCCTATCCGGCAAATCGTGATAAAAGGGGAGTATGCTTACCGAGCTTTTAAGAAACCGAACAATAACGGACTGAGCAGCGACAGCCCCCTATATATCCAACCCTTCAACAATGAGCCAAGCATCAGCTTGAGCATCGCATATCAAGGTTGGTTCCTCAAATAAAAAAACAACCACACAAAAATTCACGATATGAAGAATCTAAAGAATTATTCTCTCGCCCTCATGCTGGGCATGGTAGTATGTGGTCTCATGACCTCCTGCTCACCAGACGATGTAGTAAACGAAGTAGTGGCAGGCAGCCAACAGTCACTTGATGCTGCTTGCTTGCAATGGCGCGTGGCACGTGCTGATTGGGAGAAATCGGAGGCTTTCCTCTTTGGTGCTGCAGATGAGTATTCCATTGACCCTCACACCGACACCTGGCCTGTGGATCAGGCTGCTCTTGCCAACGTGCTGCGTGACACGAGCATCATGGCAGACATCGAGAACAAGGTCAAGCAGCTAAACTCAGGTCTGTTAGGCTATCACGGTATAGAGTACGTGCTCTTCAGACAAGGCAATCCGCGTGACATCAGCCAGATTACCGACCTCGAGTACAAGTACGTATGCGCTGTGGCAAAGGATCTCTATCAAGCTACCTGTGTTCTCCAGACGACATGGGAAGGTGCTCAAAGTGGTGCGAGGTATGATGAGACAGTCAGTTATCTGAAGACCCATCACAAACTGGAGGACGGCAATGCGACAAGCGAAGACCTCAGCTATAAGGATTTCGGTACTGTATTCAAGATTACACCATCGACCGACTATTCCAGTGCCCTTGATGCCACCATCCAGATTATAGAAGGAGCACGGGACATCATCAGCGAGGTGGCAGGTTCGAAGATCGGTCTGCCATGGTCTGGCCAGGATGATTCCTACATCGAGTCGCCCTATGCTTACAATAGCATCGTTGATTTCTACGACAACATCGCAGGCTGCAGAAGCGCGCTGTATGGTGCTGTGGATGCCACAAATCCAGATGAGAAATCTCTCATTTACTTCTGTCTCAATGCAGGCAATGCCAATCTCAAGGCACAGGCCCAAGCTGTGCAGAGCAAGATAGATGCTGCTTTGGTCTGTATAGACGGCATGAAGAAGCCATTTGCTCTTAACTACACAGATGCATCAGTGGGGAAGGCCATTGACGCCCTGGATGAACTGGATGGTGCGCTATCAGCACTGGGCAACACGCTCAAGAGCTACGATGGCAACGAAACAGTTGAGGCACAATGCAGAGTGATCAATGCCAACTATGTTGACAATATCATAGTACAGACCTATACATCACTCTGTGACAATGCAAAGAAACTATATGACAGCATTAAGAACATTAAAAAATGAAACGTATGAAACCACAGTACAATACATACTTTAGCCTGCTGTTGGGAGCTATGATTATAATCTCCTGTTCCGACAACACAGCCGAAGTCCTCTCGTGGGAAATTGGCGAAGGTATAGAGATTGATTATCCGGAGGAATACTTTGCGGGTGGACAGTTAGGCACAACGACCAATAACTCTTCTACCGCCTTCAAGCAACCTACACTGGCTGTAGAGAATGCCAACATGGTAACTGCCTTCAACGAAGGGGAATATCTCTTTGAGAAAGACTTCAATACCAACACTTCAGGCGCATTTCATGGACTGGGTCCCGTCTATGTCCGCCCTGGCTGCCTCTATTGTCATCCCAGCTATGGCCATGGAGCGCGTCAGAACTCCTATTCGGCCACGCAGGAGCGCAACGGTTATCTGCTCGTCATCTATGATAAGAAGACCAATGCTTACATCCGGTCCGTGGCTGGTATGCCTCAGACGGGAGCTGTAAAGCCCTTCAAAGCTCCTATCGACGAGTCACAGATAAAGATAACATGGAACCGATACACCGACGAGTGGGGTAACCGATTTGACGATGGTGAAACTTACGACCTCACATATCCAGAAGTGACTCTGCCTGCGTCTGCCTATTATGCTCCTGTCTATGTGCAGCGCGACGGTAAAGATGTGGAGATCACAGCAGCAGCGTATGATGACAATATAGGTATTCGTCTGGAATCGACCATCGGCATCTATGGTACAGGCCTGCTTGATGCTATCACAGATGAAGATATCACGGCACAGTGGAAAGCGGAGTCGCCCTACGTCACTCTGAATCCTGCCTTGTGGGACCAGACAACCGATACATGGAACAGCTATTACAGCAATTCCCTTCAAGGTGACGGCACAAAGTATGTCCGCCGTTATACCTATGCTATGAGTCGTGGCCCAGTGCTTGATGGCGCCGGCGCCAATGCCATTTGGAACATCACCAATGTGACACGTCCTGACCGCCGCTACCACTATCTCGATCTGGCTGGCAGGTACTACGCCGAGAAGTCGTCACAAGATCCTGAGGTACAGACAGGTTTTGCTGAATACATCCATCGCATTGACCCAGAAAAAAAGCACCCCGAATGGCATACCGGTGACGTGGAAAGCGACATCAAGACCTACCTGACAAGTAAGGATCTGGATGCCGAGATGACGCAGGAACAGTACAAGAATCTGATGATATGGCACCGTGGCCTCGCTGTGCCTGCGACCCGAAATACCGCAACGGAGGATTTCAAGGCGGGTAAGGAACTGTTCGCGCAGATCGGTTGTGCTGCATGCCATCGTCCTTCATGGACCACAGGCAGTGACGAGATTCACGACCCAAACCTCCTCTTCACAAATGCTGATATGCCTCGTTATCCTTACCAGAAGATTTGGCCTTATACCGATATGGTACAGCATCGTCTTTTCATGAAGAATGACATCCGTACGGGTTGGTGCCGTACCACGCCGCTGTGGGGACGTGGACTGGCAAGCAAATGCGGCTCCGGTACAGAGCGCATGCACGATTGCCGTGCGCGGAATGTCATCGAAGCCATCATGTGGCATGGGTGTACTACTGAGGGAGGCAAGAGCGATGCCTACGAGTCGGTTGTAAAATTCCGCTCGCTTACCAAGCAACAACGTAGCCAGGTCGTCTTTTTCATTGAATCCATCTGAACCTATAATGTAAGCTGCATTTCGAGCAAGGCAAGAGGAGACCAGAGCTTGCTTTGGCTATCTCAAGCCCCCGCCGATAAAATACGAAATCAAAATGAATAACAGGTGGATCAATGTTACAGTGGCCACCCTGTACATTCTTCTCATAGTGTGTATGGGGATTGCCACTATGGTGGAGAAATTCCTCGGCAGTGACTTCGCCAAGGAGCATATATACGGCTCGTGGTGGTTTGTAGCGGCATGGGCTTTGCTCACTGTCTTGTCCCTGTACTATATCTTCAAAAAAGGTATGCACAGGCGGATGGCTGTACTGCTGCTTCATCTGTCGTTTGTGGTAATACTTGCTGGCGCTTTCATTACGCACCTCTTTTCCAAGGAGGGCACTGTTCATCTGAGGCAGGACGTAGGCATGGCTTGTTTTTCTGACAAACACGGAAAGAAAATGGAACTGCCATTCTCGCTGACACTCAGCCATTTCACGGTACAGTATTATCCTGGTACAGATGCCGTCATGGACTACCAGACAACAATCAAGGCTGAACATAATGGCAGAACGGAGCACATCATGGTATCTATGAACCATATCGGAAAAGTATCAGGCTATCGTTTCTATCAGTCATCCTACGATGCTGACCTGCAAGGTACCATCTTACTTGTAGCCTACGATCCCTACGGTATTGCAGTTACATACATGGGGTATCTGATGCTGCTTATCGGACTTCTGTGGACGATGATTTCGCGCCACACGCAGATACGTTGGTTTTACCGCCTGGCTACCAGAGGTGTAGCAGTGCTGATGGTATGTCTGCTGCCGACATCGTGTGTGAGCGCACAGGAAAAGAACGCAGTTCTTAAGCCGAAGATCACCCGAGTGAACCATGAGGTGGCTGACGAGTTGGGACAGGTGGCGGTATTGTTCAATGGCCGTATCTGCCCACTGAACACTGTTGCCACGGAATATGTCACCAAACTGTGCGGCAAGCGTTCATGGGAAGGACTGTCGGCCAATGAGATTTTCCTCAGTTGGATAATTTTCTATTCGGAATGGGAATCGCAGCCTATCATATTGGTGAAGAATCGTGATGTACAGAAGATGCTTGGCATACAGGGGAAATGGGCGGCAGTAAAGGATTTCTATACCTCGCAGCATGAATATAAGCTAAGGGAAAAGTTGGGTGACAGTCAGCTTCCGGATGCGCAGCGTAAGGCTATACGTGAAGTGGACGAGAAGATTCAAGTGGTGGCAATGTTCTACAACGGCGAAATGCTCCGTATCTTCCCACTCTCTTCCAAAGGCACGTTGGAATGGTATGCTCCGGGGAGTACAGCGTTACCGCGGGGCATATCCGAGCCAACGTTCCAGTTTATAAACCACGCCATGGATCATTTGGTCAAGTCGATACTGGCCGAAGATGTAGAAGGAGCAAAAGTATTGATAGCTAAGCTCAACCTCTATCAGCGCGAGAAAGCGAGCGAGGTGCTCCCTTCTTCAGTTTCTATTAAAGCAGAAGTGTTATATAATTCTTTGCAATCAAAGCGTTGGGTGGTATTCGTTTGCCTTACGTTGAGCCTTCTCTTCTGCATACTGTCCTTTGTAGGAAAGGAAAATAGATTGAATAGCCGTCTGCAGACCCTCTATCATGCATGTCTCGGCGTGTTCCTCTCTCTGCTTCTTGGTCTGCGGTGGTTTGTAAGTGGACACATCCCGTTGACCAATGGCTTTGAGACGATGCTTTTCATGGCATGGGCAACACTGGTTCTATCTCTGCTTATGGCAAAGCGTATGCCTCTATTGAAAGTATTGGGAATGCTCGTTTCCACGCTTTGTATGCTTGTGTCGATGATTGCTATGGGCAGTCCGCAGATCACACAGCTGATGCCTGTACTCCAGTCGCCCCTTCTCTCCATTCATGTGGCAGTAGTAATGTCTGCTTATTCACTCTTTGCCCTTATCACTCTTATTGCTGTCCGTTGCCTTTTTCTGGGGGATGAAAAGGCGCAGATTCGTTTGACCGCCCTCACGCGTTTCCTGCTCTATCCGGCAGTGGCTCTCCTTGCTGTCGGTATTTTTGTGGGAGCAATATGGGCTAATGTATCATGGGGTACTTACTGGTCATGGGATCCGAAAGAAACATGGGCACTCATAACGCTGATGATTTATGCAATACCTTTGCATATGTCACCTGTTATACAAACTGGGCATCTTCGTCGCTACCACTTTTTTATGTTAACAGCATTTCTCGCTGTAATCATCACTTATGTCGGTGTGAATTATTTCATGGTAGGAATGCATTCGTATGCATAAACGAAATGAAAAGATTTCAGGTCATAAAAAACGAAAGTCATCAACCTACATTGGATTGCAAGTTGATGATTCCTGTTGTGGGCCATCTAGGGCTTGAACCTAGGACCTTCAGATTATGAGTCTGCTGCTCTAACCAACTGAGCTAAAAGCCCGCATGAAAGGTGTGGCCGAGAGCGGCTGCACGATTTCACGCGGCAAAAGTAGAGAGTTTTTTCGGAAAGACAAATTTTTCTTTAAAAAAAGCAGTACTTTTGTGGCCGAAAAAATCAAGCCACGTCAGAAACAGTGCAGATACATGCCTTTCCCGATAGTCCATTGTCCCTCCCACCTTGTGTGGCCACCATGGGGGTTTTTGATGGCGTGCACACCGGTCATGCCTTTGTGCTGGCCAGCGTTTGCCGTGAGGCCGCCCGCCGGGGACTCTCCTCGCTGGCCATCACCTTCGGCACACATCCTGCAACTGGGGTTGGACGCACACCTCCCCCAGTGCTTACGCTGACCGATGAGAAGCTACCATTGCTGGCTGCCACCGGAGTGGAGCAGTGTTGCCTGTTACCCTTTGATGGGGACATGGCGGCGCTCACTGCCCGTGAGTTCATGAGCAGCGTGCTGTACGACAGGTTGGGCGTGCGTGTGCTGGTGATGGGATACAACCATCGCTTTGGCTGCGAGCAGAGTACCGATACCTCATTCTACAGGGCATGTGGCGAGGCTTGCGGCATAGAGGTGCTGCGTACCGAGCGCTGGGGAGAGGCTTCAAGCTCGTGCATCCGGCATTGTCTGCTGGATGGGCATGCCAAAGAGGCTGCGACATTACTGGGACGACCTTATAGCTTTGAGGGTACTGTGGTACATGGACGTAAGATGGGACGCCAGCTGGGGTTCCCTACCGCCAACCTGCACGTTCCTGCCACCAAACTGGTGCCAGGCGGTGGCGTGTATGCCGTGCTGGTGGAACTGGGCGATGAGCAGTTTGCTGGGATGATGAACATCGGAACTTGTCCGACATTCGGGTCGGCAGGAGCCTCTCAGCCTGAAGTGCACATTCTGGACTTCGACCGCGACATCTACGGCCGGCAGCTACGAGTACACGTTATCCAGCGCTTGCGCAACGAGCAACGGTTCTCCTCCGCTGCAGCCCTCACGCAGCAACTGGAGGCAGACTGCAAGACTGCACGGGAGGCAGTGAAAGAGGACGCTTCGCTGTAGTTTGGAGAACGCTTCTGCATCTATAATGGTCCCAAATTTTTAGACAACCACTAAGTTTCTAATTTTTTTGTTACCTTTGTGGCGTATGTATTTTTTTTATTTTTCTTTCTTCTTGTTTCTCGGGTGGTGCTCAATGATTTCTTCCTTCAGCTTGCGCGAATCGATGTGGGTGTAAATCTCTGTGGTGCCGATATCTTCATGTCCCAGCATGGCTTGTATGACGCGGAGGTTGGCACCGTTCTCAAGCAAATGGGTGGCAAAGGTGTGGCGGAAGGTATGGGGACTGATGACTTTGCGGATGCCTGCCTTGTCGGCAAGTTCTTTCACGATGTGGAACACCATGATGCGTGAGAGGTTCGTACGCCGGTGGGTGCTGGCGAAGAGGTAATCCTCATAGCCTGGCTTCATGTCAATCTGCATGCGTTGCGGCATGTACAGCTCAATCTCGTCGATGGCAGCATGTGAGATGGGCACCAACCGTTGCTTGCTGCCCTTACCCTCCACACGCAGGAACCCTTCCTTAAGGTAGAGGTCACTGATGCGCAGAGTGCACAGTTCTGACACACGCAGTCCGCAGCTGTAGAGCGTCTCTATCATCGCCCGGTTACGCTGGCTTTCCATGGTGGAGAGGTCGATAGCATCGATGATGGCATCTACCTCTTCCACTGAGAGTACCTCGGGCAGACGCTCACCCTTCTTGGGTGATTCCAGCAGTTCGGTGGGGTCGGCATCGATGTACTCCTCAATGACAAGAAAACGATAGAACGAGCGTATGCCGGAAAGGATGCGTGCCTGTGACGTCGGCGCTATACCCACATCGCATAGTGTGGCAGAGAAGTGCTCTAGGTCATCCAATGTGGCGCAGAGGGGATCCTTGCTTTCGTCGGCGAAGTACAACAACAGCTTGCCCACATCGCTCATGTAAGCCTCAAGTGTGTGCGGGGAGAGCGATTTTTCGAACAGCAGATGTTGTCTGTATCTGTCGAGTAGCGATTTATTGGTTGTTTTTGAGGTATCTTTCATCTTTTTTGCCTACTTTTGCACCAATTTTCGGCAAAAGTAGAAAAAATATTTCATAAAACCGCATATGAAGGCAGAAAATAATCGCACCAGAATCATGGTGGTCAACGGTCCCAACCTGAACCTGCTGGGTCGGCGTGAGCCGGGCATCTATGGTAACGGCACCATGGAGCAGTGCCTGGCAGCGCTACGCGTACATTACCCGGAGGTGGACATCGATGCGTTCCAATCGAATATCGAAGGGGAGTTGGTGACCTGCCTGCAACGTGCTGCTGCCGAGGGATATGACGGCATCGTGCTCAATGCTGCAGCTTACACACACACCTCGATAGCGCTGCTCGATGCTGTGCGTGCCATCAGCACGCCCGTGGTAGAGGTGCACATCAGCAATGTAGCTGCCCGAGAGTCTTTCCGCCACATCTCGCTCATCGCTCCTGCCTGTTTGGGCAGTATTAGCGGCTTCGGACTTGACAGTTACCGTCTGGCAGTGGAGGCACTGTTGGCCAGGATACAGACCGTGTGATGATGCAAGACCTTGACCAGTACATCCTTAACCACATGGATGCCGAGAGTGACTACCTCCATGCTCTCTACCGCTCGGCATACATCCATCTGATGAACCCCCGCATGTCGTCGGGACATCTGCAGGGACGGTTGTTGAAGATGCTGGTGCAGATGGTGCACCCCCACCGTATTCTGGAGATAGGTACCTATGCCGGCTATTCCGCCCTGTGCATGGCCGAAGGCCTTGACGATGACGGCTGCATCGTCACCTTTGAGGTGGACGATGAGCTGGAAGATTTCACACGGCCATGGATTGAAGGATCGCCAGTAGGGCACCGCGTGCAGTTCGTCATCGGTGATGCGCTGCAGGAAGTGCCGAAAAGGAACGAAACGTTTGACTTCGTGTTCATCGACGGCGACAAACGGCAATACCTCGCTTACTACGAGTTGGCTCTCAAGTACTCCACCCCCCATGCCTACATCCTGGCCGACAACACGCTATGGGATGGTCATGTGGTGGACGATGACTACCTACGCGAACCACAAACCTGCGCCATACGAGCCTTCAACGACCAGGTGGCCGCCGACCCGCGTGTGGAGAAGGTCATCTTGCCCCTGCGCGATGGTCTTACCTTAATGCGCAAGACGGGACTGCCTGATACTACCAACCAAACATCTGAAGAAACAAGACAATAATATGGAAACAACAAGACAGAACAAGATTGCACGGCTCATCCAGAAGGAGTTGAGCGATATTTTTCTCGGACAGGCTAAGGCCATGAGTGGTGTCATCGTGTCGGTGACAGGTGTGCGCATCAGTCCCGACCTCAGCATTGCACGGGCATATATCAGCGTCTTCCCATCGGAGAAGTCCACCGAGATTGTCGGGAACCTCAATGCCAACCAGGGCAGCATCCGTTTCGAACTGGGCAACCGGGTACGCCACCAACTGCGCGTGATACCCGAACTGAAATTCTTCGTTGATGACTCTCTTGACTACCTTGAGCACATCGACGAGCTGTTGAAGAAGTAATGAACCTCTCCCTACGCATCGCGCGGCGCTACCTCTTCTCAAAGAAGAGCCACAATGCCATCAACATCATCTCCGCCATATCGGTGTGCGGAGTTGCGCTGGCAACGCTGGCACTCGTCTGCACATTGTCGGTGTTCAACGGCTTTCACGACCTGGTGGAGAGTATGTTCACCAATATCGATCCGGAGCTGAAGATTGAATCCACGCAGGGACGTACCTTTGAGCCTACCGACAGCCTCCTCGCCCTCATTGCCTCCACTCCCGGCGTAGAAGTCATCACCCCCACGCTGCAGAACAATGCCATGGCACAGTACCGCCAGAAACAAGTGATGGTGACCGTGAAAGGTGTTGCCGACAACTTCCGTGAGCTCACCACTATCGATGATATCCTCTATGGTGAGGGCACCTTCATGTTACAGGACGAGGTGGTGGACTACGGCATCCTCGGCATACAGATACCCTACACACTCAACAGCGGTATCCGTTTCCTCGACCCTCTCACCCTCTATGCACCGAAGAGCGGCACCCGTGTCAACTTCGCCAATCCCATGACGAACTTCAATACCGGACGGCTGTACAGCCCCGGTGTGGTATTCTGTGTCAATCAGGAGAAGTATGATGCCTCTTACATCATCACCTCGTTGGATTTTGCCAGAAAGCTTTTTGGCTGTCCTGCTGCTGTATCGGCCATTGAATTGAAGACAGCTGCCGGTGTACGGCCCGAACGGGTGAAGAAAGCCTTGCGGCATGCGCTGGGTGATGCTTATACCGTCAGTGACCGCTACGAACAACAGGAGGATGTGTTCAAGATCGTGAAGATAGAGAAGTTCATCTCTTATCTGTTCCTCTGCTTCATCCTGCTTGTTGCCTGCTTCAATATCATCAGCAGTGTGTCAATGCTCATCCTCGACAAGCAGGCCAACATCGCCACGCTGCGCAGTATGGGTGCTGATGATAGCCTCATCCGGCGCGTCTTCCTGTGGGAAGGCAACCTTATCTCGCTTTGCGGAGCAGCCTTTGGAATGATACTGGGTGTCATTTTATGCCTGTTGCAGCAGCATTTCGGTCTGCTTAAGCTGGGCAGCTCGGGTGCATTTGTCGTTGATGCTTACCCTGTGAGCGTTCACCTCACGGATGTCCTCCTCGTTTTCTTCACCGTACTTATTGTCAGCAGTCTTGCTGTCTGGCTCCCCATACACGTTCTCTCCAACCGATATCTCAGCCAAGATATTGTCAGGGAAGAGTGAGAGTATAGACCTCCCTATTTGTACAACTTTTAAACCATTCTCTGATAAATGAGTCAAAGAATCGTCAATGTGACAAATGTTAAACCATTTATAATAACAGTTACAGTATGAAGAAGATTATCCTTGCCATTATGGCAGCAGTGATTTGCACGGGAGCCTTTGCACAGGGCCCGCAGCGTGGCGAACGTCGTGAATTCAAGCCCGAAGATTTTGCCAAGCGTCAGGCTGAGCGTATCCAGAAGACATGCGACACCACCGACGAGCAGTACGAAGCCCTCTACGCTTACTTCCTCCGCGAGATGAAGACCATGCAGGCCCAGCGTCCGCAGGTGAAGACGGAAGAGCAGCCCCAGCGTCCCACCGAGGAAGAGATGAAAGCCCGTCGTGCCGAGATGGAGAAACGTCAGCAGGCACAGAACGACACCATCAAGAGCATCCTCAATGCTGAGCAGTATGCCAAGTACGAGAAGATGCAGAAGGAACAGCGCCAGCGTGGCCCACAAGGTGGCCAGGGTGGCCGTAGAGGCGGGCAGCCGCAGGGTGGTTCCCGCAATGACCAGGAGTAAACGGCTCCTCCCATAGCGCAGTCTACACTTTAGCCGGAGGCATATGCCGCACAGAGAATGTGGCATATGTCTCCGGCTTTGCATGCCCCTGCATTCAAGCTGTAATTCCGCCTCACCAGCAAAACCCTGCTTTCCTTCTTTGCCGAAGTGAGTTGGACTAAAAAGGCATTTTTAAAGTGTCCATAGTGTCCATTGTCCATTTTGTCCATAACCTATGCCTTCAAAAGGAGATATAATATAATATAGTAATAATAATATATAATAAATGAATTAAACATAATCCCTTTTGCGGTTCTGGAATGGTGTTTCATGGACATTATGGACATTGGACACTTTGGACAGCGCACGAGGTGCAGGAAGGACGGCGAAGGTTGTGGCATCCCCCGTCCCACATGTTTGGCCTGTGACGGTCTTGTCGCAAGGAAACCCAGTGTTTGTTACAAGGAAATCCGGCGTTGCTACGAAGAAATCCGGCGTTGCTACAAGGAAGTCTATCATCATTGCAAGGAAATTTTTTGTTACTGCAAAGAAATATTTCTTTGCAGCCAATGGCTGGTTCGTTGCTTCTGACGTCTGGCTGCGTGCAGTATTCCCTTGGCGTTTATGCGCATTCAAAACCACCGTTAGT
>R15__coassemble_564_pt1 | contig 28680 bp, 18 predicted proteins | sample R15__metabat2_low_PE_060 | metagenome-assembled genome bin R15 | reverse complement strand
AAGCCTGATATGCTATATAGACGGAGATGAAGGTTCGCCATATACATATACCCATGATAACAATCCGGATCCTTCAGGAACGGAATTTTACATCTTCTGCGCACCAAATAAGACCTCCGAATATCAAGCGCAAGCGAAATTATGGTACTGTAAGGAGTATGTGAACGGAATACTTAAAGGTGATTTTATACCAGTCAAGCAGACTTCCGATAATAAATACGGACTCTACGACCTTGAAAACAACAAGTTCTGCGAAAAATCTGGAACCTTCACCGGCAACTGAATCCCGTTACTGACTACTATAAAATCCCCGGCCCATCCTCTCCCACGACGAGCCGGGGATTTTTCTGCCCTCCCCGCTGCACAACTCCGCTGCCTTTGCGCCAAGATTTCTCAGCTCACCTGCTAAGCAGGTGAATTAATGGGCCACCTGCATTTGCAGGTGACCCGTTTGCATCGCCGGTTTCCGTTGGGGTGTCACACGCGTGGAGGCCTACTCGAGGGCGCGGAGCACAGCCTTGCCCTCGCTGACGAGCGCATTGACGTCGAAGTCATCGTCCATGGCATTGTGGCTGAACTTCTCGAGCACGCGGTCCAATCGGGCTTGCTGACGGGTGCTGAGCTCGGGACGCAGCAGACGGATCTTCTCGTAGTCCTGGATGCCCTCGATGAGGCGTTGGAAACGGATGCTGCTGCCCTCGGGGTAGGTCAGGAAGGTGTCGCCGCTGTGCCAGCTGCCGAAGCGGGTGTCCTGCACGGGCTGATCGGGCCAGCTGCAGTAGGCCCAGCGGAGGTAACCGCTGTAGTGGATGGCGGCAGCATGCCAGCCCAGATAGGTGCTCTCTGCCGGGAGGGAATAGACGAACGTGTTGGGTCGGGCGGGCCCGCAGCAGGTGTAGAAGGTGAGCTTCTGTCCACTCTCCAGGCGCTGACACAGTGCCTCGCCGGTGTGCACGCGATAGTTGTAGGCGATGCTCAAGTCGTACATGCGGTCGCCGATGGAACCCTCGCCGACATTGAAGTTGGCTGCACCCTCGATGCGGTAGCCGGGGTCTGCCTCGCGAATCATGGTCCAGACGGCCTCGAGCTGGTCGAGGGGTCGCTCGTCCATGGAGATGCAGGTGCGCTCGAACCAGCCCTTCGCCTTGAGGTGACGGGCAAAGTCGGTGAGGAACGGCAGCAGGAACTCGCGGTAGGCAGCTTCGCCGGGACGGCAGGCAAGCGTCTGCACGGTGTTCGTCGCACAGTCGTAGTACTCGAACTGATAGTGCCAGGGCACCAGTGTATAGCAGTCGATCTGCTGCGTGATGCCGCAGCTCATCATGAACTCCACCCAACGGTCGAAGACCTGATAGTCGTAGCGCCACGTGCCGTCGGTCTGCTTCATCTTCGCTATCATGCTCTCGAAGGGGTCATAGGTCTGACTGTTCCAGGGGTGCTGGATGACAGAGCAGGTGATGACCTTCTCGCCAGCAGCAGCAAGACGCTCCATGATGGGACGCATGCGGTCGAAGTGCTCCTGGCTCCACAGAGGCACGCCGAAGTAGCGGGCCACGGCATAGGGGTTCTGCCAGAGGTCGAGATGGAAGGCCCACTCGGAGGGCTCGGGCAGTGTGCGGTCGATGACCTCGAGGGTGAAGGGCAGACGGTAGGCTTGTCCGTCGGCAGTAAGGGTGAGACGACCGGTGTACTTGCCGGGGGCTGCCGTGGCAGGGACACGGATGTCGAGCCACACGGGACGGGTGGTGCAAGCACCCACAGCCATCGCAGTGTCGGGCGACAGGAGGTCGGGCAGCAGCTGGACAGCATGGAGGTCGGCAGGGGTATCGGCAAGGACATAGCGCACGAAGGAGGCACCAACATTGGCGGCAGCTATCGTCTTCGCTCCACACCGCAGGTCGCTGACGCTGACCGTGAGGGCAGCGATGTCGCTCGGGGTGCTGATGACGGCCTGTGCCTGCACGCGCTCGCCCTTCCAGGCACGCAGGGCGAGGGACTTCGTGAGGTCCTCGGCCACGGCGCTGCGCAGGTAGCGCACATCGGTGCTGCCCCACCCTACACGGGGCCGCGACAGCGGTTGCCAGCACTCGGGAGATACAGGAGATGGGTCGGCGGGCTCGGGGATGGTCACTTGTGCCGACAGCGACAGCGTCAGCACGGCTGCAGCACAGAGGGTCAGAAGTCGTTGGTTCATGGCTTGTCCGTTTTTTACGTTGGGTATTGATTCAGCAAAAGTACAACATTATCGGTATATTCTGCAATTTTTCGATGTTTTTCTTGCTCGCATCTTGTGCCTTTACTACTTTTGCAGAGAGTTTATAACGAAAATAACCCTATCAAAAACAGAAATCATGGAAACAATGTCATTCGGCACCGCCATCAAGACGTGCTTCAAGAAGTATTGTGTGTTCACGGGTCGTGCCCGCCGTTCGGAATATTGGTACTGGACGCTATTCAACATCCTGGTGAGTATCGGCATATCGGTGCTGCAGGGTGCGCTGTCGATACCTGCCCTATTGAAGGGGTCGGGCAGCGAGAGCGCTTCACTCATCGGCACCGTCCTCTCCGTAATCTGGGTACTGGCAGTACTGCTGCCCTCACTGGGTGTGAGCGTGCGCCGTCTGCACGACACCAGCCACAGCGGTTGGTGGCTGCTGATAACTTATGTGATTGAGATTGCTGCCTTGGTTCTTCTCGCAGCCAGCCTGGCCACCTCATGGGCCAGCCTGCTGACCGGCAATGTAGAGATGCCCACTGCGGAGAACATGAACCTCCCCTGCGCAGTCATCGGGCTCGTGCTGCTTCTGCTGACCTTCGTTCTGGAAATCGTGATGCTTGTGTGGTACATCAAGAACAGCACCCCGGGCACCAACAAGTACGGCCCAAACCCCAAGGAGCTGCCCGCCGAGCCTGCTGCTGAAGAAACCGCTGCAGTGACGGAGTAACTCCCAGCACTATCGGGAAAGACGAAATCAAGCCGTGCGGAAGAACATGCCCCAAGCGTTCCTCCGCACGGTTTCTTTATACGGCACATTAAGGCATGAGAGGAATACAAAAATCCCTTCCAAGAGGAAGGGATGTAGGTGGGTGGCTAGTGGGACTCGAACCCACGACATTCAGAACCACAATCTGACGCTCTAACCAACTGAACTATAGCCACCATGTATGGGCACCTTTCGTAAAAGGCGGTGCAAAGGTACTGCTTTTTTTGACAACGCCAAAGGTTTTGACGTTTTTTTTCAAAAAATCGCATGATTTCCTCTTCCTGTCATTACTGTCACTCCGCAATGCAAGTTGCGCTGCGTGCAAAAAGCTACGTGCGCAGGAAGAGGTATTCTTCCCGCGCACGCACGGATATGATTTTACAATGAGTGGAGGCGAGGATTACTGCTCCATGAGCTTCTCGATTGCTTTGAACTCATCATCCATATTGAGCATGTAGTAGCAAGTGTAGAGGCCCGTCTGCCATGCCTGCTTCACGTCGGGATCGCTGCCATCATCAAGATCGCGGATCTTCTCAAATATGGGCAGTGCCTTCTTGTACCAGTCCTTGACCTCTTCCATACCAGCCTTGTATTCCTTGCTCTTCATGTTGAGGGAAGAGACGGCATCGCTCTTGTCCTGCGCAATCTGGCAGTAGCAGAGGGAGATGTTACGCAGTGCACCGATGTAGTTGGGGTCACGGTCGAGAGCAAGATTATACTCGGCGATGGCACCGTCATAGTCCTTATCGTTCTGCTTGATGTAACCACGTACGAAGTAGAAGATGGGCAGATCGGTCTTGGAAATCATGTCGTCAGCAAAAGCCAGCAATTCGGCATTCTGGTCGGCGCTGCTGTAGTAGGCGATGAGGTTGCTGTAGAAATACTCCTTGGAGGGATACTTCTCGACAGCTTCCTTGAGCGCCTCCACCCACTGGGCAGAGTCGCCCATGCTGACGTATGCCATACACTTGTACATCATGGCCTGTTCGCCAACCTCGGGGTCATCGAGGGCACGGTCGATGTACTTGAGGGCAAGGTCATACTTCTCCATCTTCATGCCGGCAAGCGATGCATAGTAGGCCACCACGGAGAGGAAGGAGTCGGTCTGAGCGTAGTTGAACTTCTGCAGCATGGGATAGTCGGCACTCTCGATGTACTGCGAGAAGAGGTCGTATGCCTTCTGGTTCTCCTCCTTGTTGAAGTAGGTGACACCACCGCTCACGAGGTTGGGACGTACGCCGCTGAGGGTCTCGGCATTTGCCTCACGATACTTATGGATGACCTTGCCCTTCTCGTTGGGCTGACTCTCCAGCTCGTCGCACTTGTTGAAGTACTCGAACATCTTGCCCAGCGATCCGAAGAACGTATCCTCGCTGTAAGCCTGCTTGAGGTACATCTTCTCGTTCTCCTTGTCGTAGAGCTTCTTCTGGATCTGTCCGGCGGTGTTCCATGTCTCGGAGTTGCCGGCGGTGTGCTTGTTCTCGATGGCCTGGTCGATGAGGGCCTTGGCCTGGTTGATGTCGCCACCTTCGGCATTGAGGGCAGACTGAGCAGCCTTCAGTGTCTTGTTGGCAGCCTTGATCTCGGCTTTCAGAGCCTTTGCAGCAGCCTTGTCGAGCTGTGCATCCTGGGCAAAGCTCATGCTCACGGACATGAGACCTGCCATTACGAATAACAATGCTTTTTTCATACGGTTTACTGATTGTTTATGGGTGAATACTTGTTTTCCTTTATTCATTAGACGTTTCGGAAGCCTCAGCGTTTAATTCTTCCGTTGCTGCATCGGCAGGAATATCTCCTTCGACAGCAACAGGAGCGCTCTCCACAGCCTCGGCGGTGCCTTCCTCAACGACCTCGGCGACCTCCTCCTTGTCGGTATCGACGCGGCATACAGAGCCGATGGCATCGCCACGGCGCTCGAGGTTGATGAGGCGTACGCCCTGTGTGGCACGTCCCATCACGCGCAGCTCGTTCATGCGCAGACGGATGGTGGTACCGCTCTTGTTGATGATCATCACGTCGTGGTCGTCGGTGACGAGGATCACGGCCACCACCTTGCCGGTCTTCTCGGTGACATTGATGTTCCTCACACCCTTGCCGCCACGGGTCACATAGCGGTAGTCATCGATGAGCGAGCGCTTGCCATAGCCGTTCTCGCTGACAACGAGGATGGTCTCGGTCTTTGCGTCGTTGACGGCGAACATGCCCACGGCCTCATCGTCGGCGCCATCGAGACGGATACCGCGCACACCGGTGGAGGTACGTCCCATGGGACGAACATCCTCTTCGTTGAAGCGGGTGGCACGTCCGTTGCGGCTGGCGACGACAATCTCCTGGTGGCCGTTGGTGAGGGCTACGCTGACGACACTGTCGCCCTCCTCGAGGTTGATGGCGTTGACACCCATCTGGCGGGGACGGCTGTAGGCCTCGAGGGAGGTCTTCTTCACCGTGCCGCGCTTGGTGAGGAACATCAGGTAATGGCTGTTGACGAACTCCTCGTCGCGCAGGTCACGCACATTGATGTAAGAGGTAATCTTGTTGTCGGCATCGAGCTGCAGCAGGTTCTGCACGGCACGTCCCTTGCTGTTGCGCGTCGCCTCGGGAATGTCGTACACCTTCAGCCAGTAGCAACGTCCCTTCTCAGTGAAGAAGAGCATGTAGTTGTGGTTGGTGGTGTTGTAGATATGCTCGATGAAGTCCTCGTCCTTGGTGTCGCTGCCCTTGATGCCTATGCCGCCACGTGCCTGCGTGCGGAACTCGGTGAGCGGGGTGCGCTTGATGTAGCCACAATGGCTGATGGTGATGACCATCTCGTCGTCGGAATAGAAGTCCTCGGGGTTGAAGTCCTCGGCAGAGGGCACGATCTCGGTGCGGCGTGCGTCGCCGTACTTGTTCTTCACCTCGATGAGCTCGTCCTTCATGATCTGCTTACAGAGCGCATCATCCTCAAGCACACGCTGCAGGTACTCGATGAGTTTCATGAGCTCTTCGTACTCGTTGTGCAGCTGTTCCTGCAGCAGACCTGTGAGCTGACGCAGACGCATCTCCACGACATACTTGGCCTGCACCTCGTCGAGTCCGAAGCGTGCCATGAGGGAGGCGATGGCCTCCTGCGGCGACTGGGCAGACTTGATGATGTGTACCACCTCGTCGATATTGTCGCTGGCAATGATCAGTCCCTCGAGCAAGTGGGCACGTTCCTGTGCCTTCTTCAGGTCGTAGCGGGTGCGACGGATGGTGACCTCATGGCGATGCTCCACGAAGTTCTGGATGCAGTCCTTGAGGGTGAGTGTGCGGGGACGGCCATGGACGAGTGCCACGGCATTGACGCAGAAGGCGAACTGCAGCTGGGTGAGCTTGAACAGCTTGTTGAGCACCACGCCGGAGTTGGCATCACGCTTCAGGTCGATGACGATGCGCATACCGTCCTTGTCGCTCTCGTCGTTGACGTTGCTGATACCTTCGATCTTCTTCTCCTGCACCAGACGGGCGATGTACTCGATGAGTTCCTTCTTGTTGACATTGTAGGGAATCTCGTTGACAATGATCTTGTCGTGTGTGGGAGTAGCCTCAATCTCCGTCTTGGCGCGCATGACGATGCGTCCGCGACCCGTCTCGTATGCCTCCTTCACGCCGCCCAGGCCATAGATGTAGGCACCGGTGGGGAAGTCGGGAGCTTTCACATAGTGCATGAGTTCCTCGATGGTGATGTCGGGGTTGTCGATATAAGCTACACAGCCGTCGATGACCTCACCGAGGTTATGCGTGGGCATATTCGTAGCCATACCCACGGCGATGCCGGTGGCACCGTTGACGAGCAGGTTGGGGATGCGGGTAGAGAGCACGGTAGGCTCCAGGTCCTTGTCGTCGTAGTTCGGCTGGAAGTCAACGGTATCCTTGTAGAGGTCCTGCATCATGTCCTCGCCGATCTTCTCGAGACGAGCCTCGGTGTAACGCATGGCAGCGGGGCTGTCGCCGTCGATGCTGCCGAAGTTACCCTGTCCGTCCACAAGGGGGTAGCGCATGGCCCAGTCCTGTGCCATACGTACCAGTGCCATATAGATGGAGCTGTCGCCATGGGGGTGATACTTACCCATCACGTCACCGACGGTACGTGCGCTCTTGCGATAGCCCTTGTCGGAGGTATTGTTCTGCTCCATCATGCTGTAGAGGATGCGGCGGTGCACGGGCTTCAGTCCGTCACGCACGTCGGGCAAAGCACGACTGACAATGACGGACATGGAGTAGTCGATAACCGCAGAGCGCATCTCCTCGGAGATGTTTACCTTAACGATTCTGTCTTGTTCTAGTATCATAAATTACCTTAATAGATTATATATTCCAAAAATCATACAAAGGTACATGTTTTTCACAAACCTCACAAGCAAAATTCAAAAAAACGTGTAAAAAAGTACGATTTCCGCGTTTAGCACCCTATTTCCGACAACCATCGGAAACAGACACGCATTGCAGCAGACGCAGCATAAACGGCAAAATACAGGAAAGAGTGCCTTTTCGTTTTCCAACGCACGGCAACGATGCAGCGTGGTGCACTCACTCCTCAGCGTCCCATACAGCACGGACGTTGAGTCCCCAGAAGTAGTCGTTGGCATCAAAGACGGAGACGCCATCCGTCATGCCCTCGTTGCCGCGCACGCTGCCCTGCCAGTAGTGAGCCACCTCACCCACCTGTTCATAGCGGCAGTCGATGCAGCGTCCGCCCTTGGGCAGGAAGATACTGTTGCCATTAGGGCCCTGCACCTCCCATCCGGCGACATCGCCACGCACGGTTTCCGTCCAGATGCAACGGCTCACGAGTTCCTGTGCTTCGTCCTGCGTGGGCAGGCGCCAAGTACCATCCGTCCACTTCGCCGTGGCCACATCGTAACGTTCGTCACCACACACGCTGCCGGTGAACATCTCGTCGGGACCGGCATAGTACGTTCGGTTATAACCATCGAAGCGGTCACGAGGGGTGATATCGCCCCATGCGTAGTAATTGCCCACTTCCTCGACTGACGATGCGCCTACATTCCACGGTGCCCACTGCACACTCAGGCCGAGGTCAACCGGTACGGCACCACCGGAGTTCAGGATGTATTTCTTCTGATTGACGGGGCAGTCGTCGCCCTCGTCATATACATTATCGACACAGGCTGCCAACAGCATCGGCAGCAGGAGGAGCATATAGCGATATTTTCTCATAGTCTCAGGTGTTTAAGGTCAGAAACGCAAGGTGATATAGGCTCGGTATCCGGCATTGTGTCCACGATAGCGGATGTCGTCACGTCCGGCATTGCCGAAGATGCGTCCACCCTCGACGAACTGTCCCCATCCCTCGCGGCGTTCGAAGCCAAACCCAATGGTGGAGAAGGAAAAGGAGGCTCCAGCCGCATAGTAGTTCAGGAATGAGCCGGTGGTGAAGTCCTGGCAGAACATGACCGCAGCCGTAGGGGCATAGCGGCCATACACGTTCACAAGCATACGCTCGTGCAGACGGGCCGTCAGAGACGGGCCGAACTCCACGGAAGCCTCAGCAAGGTCGTACTGGCAGGTCATCAGTCCCCAGTAGCCCTTGCGTACTACAGAGAAGTCGGTGATGCTCAACGAGAGCCACTTCACATCCAAGCCCAGACGGAGGAAATCGTTGCAGAAGGGACGGGTGAGGTAATAAGTGCGTCCCGCAGAGAGGGAAATATTGAAATTACCTAACAGACGGGTGTCGCCATCATGCAGCAGATTGTAGGTAGCAGCATTGCCACCCGCCATCAGCACATCGCCCCAGGTATCGTACACCGGACGGACGCCCGAGGCATTGAACACTGTATTCGTCATACCCAGCGCGAGGTTGCTGTTCCTCCATAGCCATTGCTGCGTCTCCGAGAGACTGCCCGCCGCCATCGTCATGCAGACAGCAGTGCAACACACGATTCCTATCAGTCTTTTCATTCTATACATAGATACCTTCGCCGTACAGAACGGCCCAAAATTCGAAAATATGTGCGAAGATACAGCTTTTCTGCAACATAATGGTCAGAAAACACCTTTTTTGAAAAAAATCCGCAAAAAAAAAAAAAAAACGCTTTTCAATATATAAAAAAGGTGTACATTTGCACCCTGATAATTTTCAACACTCAAATAAGACATGCGCAAATTGCTCTTCAAGATACTGTCGAAATACGAGAAAGCACCTACGCCACAGGCTGTGATACTCGCCATAGACATCGTCATTGCCATCTTCGCCTACGGATTCACAACCTTGTTCTACTCATGGAACAACTTCGGTCATTACACTACGGGGCAGTTCTTCGCGGGTATGGTCACTGCGGTAGCCGTCAGCACGCTGTTCTTCCTAATCACAGGCAGCTACCGCGGCATCGTACGCCATAGCGGACTGGGCGACATCCTGCGCCTGCTGCGCGTGGCATGTTACATTCTGCTCACGCTGTTCTGCATCTGCCTTTTCAGCCGCAACATTATCTGCATCGACCCTTGGGCGCTCACCCTACGCCAGAGCATCATCTTCGTGCTGGCACTGTTCTGCCTGCAGTCCTTCAGCCGCATCTTCATCAAGCAGATCTATGAAATGGCTTTTCAGACGCGCAACAATAATATCCAGGTGCTCATCTATGGGGCCGGGGCGGCTGGTTTGCTGACAAAGAACGCACTGACCAATACATCCAATACAAAAATCAAATATACAGTACATGCTTTCATCGACGACAACACCGACAAAGCACACAAGACCATCGACGGTATTCCCGTCGTGCTGCCCGACAAAGCACTCACGCCGGAATACGTCCAAGAGCACAGCATCAGCGAGCTCATCATCGCCTTGCCCAGCGCCGGCCATAAGGTACAGCGTGCCATCACAGAGCGCGGTCTGGAGCTGGGGCTGAAAGTAAAGTCCGTCCCGCACATACAGGACTGGATCAACGACTCCCTCACCGACAAGCAGATCAAGGAAGTGCGTATCGAGGACCTACTGGGACGTCCGGAGATACGGATTTCGCTTGACAAGATACGCGAGGAGTTCAGCGGCAAGACCGTGATGGTGACCGGTGCTGCCGGCTCCATCGGCAGTGAGCTCTGTCGTCAGCTGGCAACCTTCGGGCTGAAGAAGCTCGTGTTGTTCGATAACGGTGAAACACCCATGCACAATCTGCGGCTGGAGCTCGAAGAGAAATTCCCCGACCTGCAATTCGTGCCTATCATTGGCGACGTGCGCCAGAAGGCACGTCTCGACTTCGCGTTCCGCACCCACCGTCCGCAGGTGGTGTTCCACGCCGCAGCCTACAAGCACGTGCCCCTCATGGAGGAGAACCCCTGCGAGGCCGTGCTGGTGAACGTGATCGGTTCGCGGCAGGTAGCCGACAAATGCATCGAGTATGGAGCAGAGAAGATGGTGATGATCTCCACCGACAAGGCCGTCAACCCCACCAACGTGATGGGCTGCAGCAAGCGGTTGGCAGAGATTTACGTACAGTCGCTCGGCCTGGAGCTGGCCAGTGGCAGCACCGAACTCAAGACCATCGATGGGACAACGCCAAAGACGCGCTTTGTCACCACGCGCTTCGGCAATGTGCTGGGGTCCAACGGCTCCGTCATCCCGCGCTTCCGCGCACAGATTGCGGAAGGTGGTCCTGTCACCGTCACCGATCCCAAGATTACCCGTTTCTTCATGTCCATCCCTGAGGCATGCCGTCTGGTGATGGAGGCCGCCACGATGACCACCGGTAATCAGATTTTCGTGTTTGACATGGGCGAGAGCGTGAAGATTGCCGACCTGGCACGCAACATGATCCGCCTATCCGGCTTCACCCCCGACAAAGAAATCAAGATTGTTTATACCGGACTGCGTCCCGGCGAGAAGCTCTACGAGGAGGTGCTCTCCAACACCGAGAACACACTGCCCACCAGCCACGACCGCATCCGCATCGCCAAGGTACGCGAATACGACTATGCCGAGATAACCGCTGTTGCCGATCAGCTCGAGGAGCTCTCCCGCGCCGTGGACATCCCCACCACCGTGAAGTTGATGAAAGCCACCGTACCGGAGTTCATCTCAAACAACTCCATCTACGAGCAGTACGACAAGAAATAAGCCGACGGCGCAAGCGATTGCCGCAGCACGGTAACAAACCACACTCAGCCTTTCCCTATCGTGTGACAGGAGAAGGCTGAGAGTTGTTTTCAATGACATTCACCCCATGCGCGCCCTTCATATAAGTAGGCAGGACTGCGCAGAAGGTGCTTAGGCGTTTAATACTCTGTCTTGTCGGTTTTCTCGTTCCAGGCCACGAAGGACTGCTGTGCCTCATCGCGCATGAAGGTATGGCAAGGGATGGAACGCTGGTCGACAGGAAGGTCGAGCTGGTCGTAGATGAAAGCATCGGAGAAGCCTGCCTCGGCGGCATCGTCGCGTGTAGCGGCGAAGCAAAGACGGCTCACACCGGCCCAGTAGGCCGAGCTGAGACACATGGGACAGGGCTCACAGCTGGCATAGAGCGTACAGCCAGCAAGATTGAAAGTCTTCAGGTCACGGCAGGCATGACGGATGGCATTCACCTCGGCATGGGCCGTAGGGTCGTTGTCGGGCACCACACTGTTGCCGTCCACCGCCAGCACCTCCCCATCGCGCACGATGACGGCACCAAACGGCCCGCCCCCCTGCTGCACATTCTCCGTGGCCTTGTCGATGGCCATCTGCATGTAACGGCGGTCTTCATCAGATACACCCTGCAGAGGGGTGTCTATCGTTTTCTTATCCATAGCATTCGTATTGTTTATCTTTTCAACATAGTTCATTTGCAAAGGACCTTCTTTCCTCCCACGATGCGGATGCCGGGAGCGCTGAGGTCAGCCACACGACCGGTGAGATCATAGACCACCGTTGTCTCCGCTGCAGGTTGTTCTTCCTCCGACAAAGGAGTCACGGCGGTCTGCTGGCTGAAGGAGATATCGCCGACAGCGAGCTTGCCACCGCCCTGCATCACGATATAGATGGTATGGGTACCCGTGAGAAGGGGCATGGCGACACTGGCGGTGTTCCATCCCTCGGGCAGCGTGTCGCTCTGTGCCACATAGCACTCCTCGGTCCAGCCATCCACGGCGACGGCAAAGCGTGTCTTGGCATTGCCGGCATAGGCACGCACCACGGCCATGTCTGCGCCCTCGGTGCCGAACTCCACATTCTTCCATCCCACATATGCCCCTTCGCGGCTTGAGGTGGTGGTGACGGTGCCCTGCGTCTTGTCGTCAGTGAGCTGGTAGAAACAGATATCGTCGAACTTCTCTGCCGGGATGACGGTAAACGCATCCTTGTTGAACAGGGCATTGATATGGGCATTGGCAGCTGCCGACACGGCGGTAGAAGCGCCGAAGGCATCGTCGTTGATGTCGGTATCGCCATCCTTGAAGTTCTCAGCAGTCTTGGTGAGCCATTTCGACCATGTCACACCGCTGGAGTTACGGTTCTGATAGGCATGCCAGGCATTGCGGGCAATCCAGTTCAGCGCATCCTCCTTACCCATGTCCTCGGCATAGCGACGGGCATAGCGCATGTAGATACCCTTAAACCCACAGAGGTCACCACTCACGGTCTGACATACGCTGATGATGCGGTTGGTGCTCTCCGTGAGGTTGTTGTAGCTGTACTTCCATACGTTATTGGCATCGGCACGGTATTTCGTCTCACCGGTGTGATGCCACAGCATCAGCGCCGCTCCCAGCATGGTGCCCTGGTTGTAGGTAGAGCACCATTTGTTGTTCACTTGGAACTTCCCATTGTCGAGCCACTCGCCGGAGTCGTACACGCAGCCCGAAGAGGCCACGAAGAGGTTCTTGCGCTGACCGGCATAGATGGACTTCGCCTTCTCAAGGTAAGCAGAGTCGCCCAACATCTCGAAGAGGTAGCAAGCAGCCACCGTGGCCGGACAGTTGATGCAGGAGTTGGTACCGTTGTTGCCCTGCTTCCAGCGGAGCATGCCCTCGGGATAGCACTGCGCACGCTTGTACATACGGTCGAAGTTATTGCGTGCCACGCTGCGGTAGGAGGTGGTGCCGAAGTACTTGTAGGCTCGGATGCACGCCAGCACCATCCAGGTGATGTCGTCGTTGTACTCGTTGCCGCTCCAGTCGCTGCCGTTGCGGGCCACAAAGTTCTTGTAGAGGTTGTCGAACATCGTCTTGTAGCGGGTGTCACCAGTCGTCTCGAAGGCATCGAGGATGGTCTCAAACATCTCCGCATCGCCCCACCAGCCGCCTTTGCCCAGCACATAGTTAGCTCCTGCCTTGCGGTAATACTTCTGGGTGAAGCCATCAATCATCGCATCGCGCACCGACTCGTCGAATCCCTCCGACATCGCATCCGCCTCGCGCACTACCCACTGCGTCAGCGCCGGGTCGGCATCGTTCTTGTTCACATACTGCACGGCCGCGCCCTCGTCGGCGCTCACCGCCCCCAGCAGAAAGGTATCCTTGGTGGCATAGGTGCAGAACAGATAGGTATCCTCCTTTCCCTCTACGGGCACCAAGTCCCACCAGTTGGCCGCTGATGTACGGTTGCGGAGCACAGCCGTTGTGCCGCTTTTCTTCGTGCCCAAGGTCGAGAGGTAACGGTCTGTAGCATAGCGGTTCTCAAACGACGAGCCCTTGTCGGGGTTGTAGGTATATGTCCAAGCCTGTGCCTGCACATGGGTGTCGGTCCAGAGCACGAGGTATGTGTTCACAGCATTACCGGCATTCTTGGGGAACAACGCCTTGCCATTGGCTAAAGCAACGGTATAGCTCTTTCCCTCCTCCAACGTAACGGCATGCACAGGCATAACCGTCAATAGGAGGAGAATCGCTGACAGAAACGTTGCGTTCAAATGCACTAAGAATATATTTGTTTTCATACGATATCTGTTTACCATCTATTTATCTATACTTTATTGCATTAGCTGCCACCTGGTTCCTCATCGTATTCCTCCGCCCAAAGCACGATAGAGGGCGATATGCGTGGTGATGATACTGGCCTCGTTCGACAGCTGGGCGAGCTGTGCCGTGAGCAGGCTGCGTCGGGCTGTGAGCACATCGAGATAGGTGACAGAGGTGGAGCCGTACTGCATGAGGGCATCGGTGCTCTCTGCTGCGCGTTCGAGCGCTTCCACCTGACGGGCATAACCCTCTGCCTTAGCTGCCACGGAAGCACGTTGTGCAAGGATGTTATCCACCTCGATGGCGGCGTCGCACAGTGTCTGTTCGAAAGCCAGCAACGACTCCTCCTGCTGCAGACGGACCACCTTCACCCGCATACGGTTGGAGGCCGCATTGAACACAGGCAACAATACACTGGCGGCGAGGTTCTTGCCGAAGTCTGCAAAGCTGAAGTCCGTCAGGCCCTTGCCCGTGAGGGTGAGGGAGGGATAGAGGCTGGCACGTGCCACCGAGGTGGCATAGTAAGCTTGCATGAGGGTGGCCTCTGCTTGACGGATGTCGGGACGAAGGGTGAGCCGGTTGAAGTCAAGCGCAGGGAAGGTTACAAACATATCTTCATGCGCCCATTGTATGCGGTCGAAGAGTGCCGTTTCCGCATCAGCAGGTGACAGACAGAGCAGACTGCAGAGGCTGCCCAGGGTAGTATGCAAGCTATACTCATAGTCCTCGAGCGAGGCTTTCGTGGACCAGTAGGTTGCCTCGTATTGTGCCACCGCAGCCTCGGTGATCATGCCGGCATCCTTCATGGCACGAGCGGTCTCCACGGTCTTCGCCCAGGCATCGGTGGCATCCTCTGTGACGGCATACTGCTTACGCAACAAAGCCACGGTATAGTAGCTGGCTGCCACATCGGCAATGAGCTGTGTCTGCACGGCATCGCGGTAGGCCTCACTGCCCACAAGGACAGCCTTGGCTTGACGCTTAGCATTGGTGAGGGAAGCAAACACGTCCACCTGCCATGAGGCATTGGCGGTGATAGAGGTGGCATAGTCGGCGAAGTCGTCCGTGGCAGCTGATGCCGAGAGGTTCAGCGACGGGAGCAACGACAGACGAGCCGTGAGCAGGTTCGCCTCGGCCTCCTCGATACGCAGCTGCGCCGTACGCAGGTCGGTATTACGCACAAGGGCGCTGTCGATGAACTGCTGGAGCAAGGGGTCGGTGAACATCTCGCGCCACGAGAGCGTCAGCGTGTCACCCACCTCAGGGGCACTGATCTGCTGGGGACGGCTGTAGGGCCGGTAGATGCCGCACCCCGCAAGGAGCAGCATCGTCAGGATGGGAAGGATATAGCGTTTCATATCAACATTCTGGTAGGTTATCATTCATCATCGTGCTTACGTGCGGGGAGGAAACGTTCCTGCAGGGACTGGAAGACGATGAACAGCACAGGGGTGATGAAGAGCAGGGCGATGGTGCCGATGAGCATGCCTCCCGCAGCCCCCACACCGACGGAGATGTTACCGTTGGCTCCCACACCGGTGGAGAAGATGAGCGGCAGCATACCGATAATCATCGTCAGCGAGGTCATCAGCACGGGACGCAGACGGGCCTTGGCGGACATCATCGCTGCCATGGCAATGGACATCCCCGCCTCGCGCCGCTGTGAGGCGTACTCGGTGATGAGGATGGCGGTCTTCGCCAGCAGACCGATGAGCATGATGAGTCCGGTCTGCAGGTAGATATTGTTCTCCAGTCCCCACATGCGGGCGAAGAGGAAGCTGCCGGCAAGACCGAAAGGTACGGAGAGGATGACGGCCAGCGGTATCATGATGCTCTCGTAGAGGGCACAGAGGATGAGGTAGATGAATACGATGCAGAGGATGAACACGATGGCGGTGGTGTTGCCTGTGGAGGCTTCCTCGCGGCTCATGCCGCCGAACTCGAAGCCATAGCCTTCGGGCAACGCCTCATCGGCCACACGACGGATAGCCTTCAGCGTCTGACCGGAGCTGTAGCCCGTGCCGTTCTCGCCATACACGGCGATGTTGGGGAAGAGGTTGAAGCGCGAGAGGGTCTCCGAGCCGTAGGTCTTCGTGAGGGTGATGTACTGCCCGATGGGTGACATCTCGCCCGACGAGGTGCGCACGAACACCTTGTTGAACGACTCCTCATCGGTGCGGAACTCGGGCGAGGCCTGCACCATCACACGGTAGAGCTTGGTGAAGCGGTTGAAGTTCGAGGCATAGTTACCGCCGAAGTAGCCGGCCAGCGTGCTGAGCACATCGCTGGGCGACACACCGTTGCGCTTGCACACGGCTGCATCCACATCCACGATGTACTGCGGGTACTTCGTGTCGAAGTTGGTATAGGCGCGGTTCACCTCGGGACAGGCATCCAGTGCCTCGATGAACTGTCGCGTCACACGCAGCAGGTCCTCGGTGGTGCCGCCCTTCTTGTCCTGCACATAGAGCTCGAAGCCGCTGCCCACACCGTAGCCACTGATCATCGGACGGGTGGAGAGACGGATCTGGGCTGCCGTGATGTGTGCCGTACGGCGGTAGATCTCGGCCATCACCGAGCGGTAGTCATCGTCCTTGCCCTTGCGCTGGTCCCAGTTCTTCAGACGGATGTTAAAGTTGCCTGCCGATGAGGTATTCTCGAAACGGCTGTTGGCGCCCACCACCGACGAATAGAGCTCTATCTGGGGGATGTCCTCCAGCACGGCCTTCACCTCATCGACAATCTTCGTGGTCTCGGCCATGCTGGTACCGGGCGATGCCTGCACGTTCACACTGATGGAGCCCAGGTCTTCCTGCGGCACGAGGCCGGTCTTCGTGGTCATGAGTAGGTATACCAGTCCACCTATGGCGACCGCAACAAGCGTCCCGGCCATCCACCGCCGGCGGAACAGGTACATCACGCCGCGTTTATAGCCGTTCAGCAGACGCGCGAAACCGGTCTGGAAAGCCACATGGAAGCGGTCGGAGAAGCCCATCTTCTCCCCTTCTCCGGCGCGGGGCTTCATCAGCAGGGCACAGAGGGCGGGACAGAGGGTGAGCGAGTTCAGGCACGAGAGGGCCACAGCCACAGCCATGGTGATGCCGAACTGGGTGTAGAAGATGCCGGTGGTACCGCCCATGAAGCACACGGGGATGAACACCGCCATGAACACCAGCGTGCAGGTGAAGATGGCGGAGGTGAGCCCGTGCATGGCATCGATGGTAGCACGGTAGGGCGAGCGATAGCCATCTTCGAACTTGGCCTGCACAGCCTCCACCACCACGATGGAGTTGTCCACAACCGTTCCGATGACGAGCACCAGGGCGAAGAGCGTCAGCAGGTTAAGGCTGAACCCTGCCGCATAGATGCAGGCGAACGTACCCACCAGCGACACGATGATGGAAATCGAAGGGATGAGGGTGGCACGGAAGTCCTGAAGGAAGAAATAGACCACCAGGATCACCAACAACAAGGCGATGAACAGGGTGATGATGACATTGCGTATGGAGGCATCGAGGAAGTCCTTGATGTTCATCACCGTAGCCATCTTCATGCCTTCGGGCAGTTCCTGCTCAAATTCCGCCATCACCTTCTCCACCTCATTGATCACCGCCACAGCATTGGACCCTGCCGTCTGCACGATCTGGCAGTTGCTGGAGGGATGGCCGTTGACCTCACCCCGGAAGGTATAGTTGAGGGCGCCGAGCTCCACGGTGGCCACGTCGCACAGACGGAGCATCCGTCCATCGGGCAACGACTTGATGACCATCTGTTCGTAGTCCTTCTCTTCCTCGTAGCGTCCGCGGTACTTCAGCGTGTATTGGAACGAATACTCCGACTCCGAGCCCAGCGTGCCCGTCGGCGACTCGATGTTCTGTTCGCCCAGCACGGTGGTGATGTCTGAGGGCACCAGGCTGTAGGCGGCCATCTTGGCGGGGTCGAGCCATATACGCATGGAGTAGGAGGCGCCGAAGATGTTCACCTCGCCCACACCAGGGATACGCGACAGGCGGGGTTCCAGGTTGATCTTGAGGTAGTTGGTAAGGAAGTTCTGCGGATAGGTATCGTCGGGGCTGTAGAGCGAGATCTGCATGAGGGTGCTGGTCTGGCGCTTGCGCACGGTGACACCCGACTTGGTGACCTCCGAAGGCAGCAATCCTTGTGCCGACGCCACACGGTTCTGCACGTTCACCATCGCCATGTCGGGGTCAGTGCCCTGACGGAAGAAGATGCTGATGCTGGCCGAACCGGAGTTGCTGGCGGTGGAGTTCATGTACATCATGTTCTCCACGCCGTTGAGCGACTCCTCGAGGGGTACGATGACGCTCTTCATCACCGTCTCGGCGCTGGCACCGGTGTAGCTGGCATTCACGCGCACCGTGGGCGGGGCGATGTCGGGGTATTGCTCGATGGGGAGCTGCAGGAGGGCGATGACGCCCACGATGACGATAGCTATGGAGATGACCGCCGAGAGGATGGGACGGTCCACAAAGGTCTTGATGCTCATTGCCGTGCCTCTATCTTGGTCCCTTCCTTCAGCAGTCCAGCGCCCTCGGCCACGACGACGTCACCGGGTTCCAGACCACTCTCCACCACATATTCGTGTCCGTCGTTCAGGCGGTACACCTGCACCTCCTGCGCATGTGCCACGCCGTCCACCACGCGGTACACGAACTTCTTCTCCTGTATCTCATAGGTAGCGCTCTGCGGTATCACCATCACGCCGTGCAGCTGGGTGGGCAACACCACCGTGGCGCTGGCACCATGACGCAGCACTCCACCCTCGTTAGGATAGTCGGCACGTATCGACACCGCGCCCGTGGCACGGTCCACCAGTCCGCTCACAGCGCCCACATGTCCCTTGGCGGCATAAGGCTGGCCGTTGCTCAGCAGCAGGCTCACCTCGGGCAACGAGGCCATGAACGCTTCCGCAGAGGCAGCCCCCTCCATCATGTCGAGCAGCCGTTTCTCGTTGACGGAGAAGTAGGCATACACCTCACTGTCGTCGCTCACGGTGACGAGCGGTGTGCTGATGCTGCTGTTCACGAGGGCACCCACACGGTAGCCTATCATGCCGGCCTTGCCGTCCACCGGACTCTTCACCTCGGTGTAGGAGAGGTTGTTGGCGGCATTGGTGAGCTGTGCCTCGGCTTGTGCCAGCGCAGCCTCCGCCGTAGCCAGGTCGCTCTTCGCCATCTGCATGTCGAACTCCGACACCACAGCCTTTGCATACAGTTGCTGCTTGCTCTCGGCGGTCATGCGGGCGGCGGTCACCTTGGCCTCGGCACTCGCCACATTGGCCTTCGCCACAGCCAGCGCAGCCTTATAGGGCACCTGGTCGATGACGAAGAGGGTCTGTCCGCGACGCACGACATCGCCTTCGTCGATGCAGATGCGAGTGATGTTGCCGCTCACCTGCGGACGGATCTCCACAATCTGTCGGCCTTCAAGGGTGGCAGCGTACTGGGTGTTGAGCATACGGTCGGCACGCTCCACGGTGCACACACGGCACTGCACGGGAGCTCCGCTCTGACGGTCCTGCGATGTAGTGTTGCACGATGCAAGCACCACGGCAGCAAGGACGATAGGTAGGGTTCTTCTCATATATTTGGAATAATGTATTAAAGAGGATACACGCACGCGCGTAAACGTGGACAAAGGTACACAAAACGGACGGTTTTCACAAGTTCACCGTCCGCTTTTTAAGGTTCTTTTACATTTCCAAGGTCCTCAGGGGACTGTTTCGTCAGGAAGGGCAACGAGTGTAGCCTCGGTGCTGCGGATGCCCGGTCGGTATTCGCCCCCCAGGAGGAGTGCGCGCTGCGCGGCGCCCTCAGCCGTCGGGAGTGCCACGAAGGCTGCTCCGGCACGGGCCGTGAGCTGGGTACTGTCGGCAATGAGCCAGGTGTTGGTGGGCACATCGTAGCGAAGGATGTTACGGTTGAAACGGTACCACTCGTTGGGATGCTGCATATATCCCGGCATGGGGTACAGTCCCTGCAGGCCACCGAGGAACACGCGCTTGTCCACGCCTCCCACCGCCACGATGGCATCGTCGCCCCATGCCAGCGCCGATGAGCCGGTAAGCGTAACCGAACGACCTACGACATCCACGGGCTGTGCGACGGGGGTCCAGGCGTCGTCGGCAGGATGATAGCGCCAGCCATCGGTGTGTACCATGCAGCCGTCGTGGTCCACGATGCCCGTGCTATCGAAGGGCTGCACATAGCCGCCCCACACGAAGAGGTCGCCCTCCTGTGCCACACACACGGGCTGCACACGCGGCTTACCGGGAATGGAAGCACAGGCAAACCACTCGCGGTACTCGGGGTCATAGGCATACATCGCCGTCGAGGGTTCTCCATCGGCCAGACCTCCCACCACATAGATGCGGCGGCCTACCTTGGCACCACCCATATTGTCGAGCTTGCAGGGCAGCGGGGGCAGGCTCTTGAAGCGGAGGCTGCCACCCTCGAGGGAGAGACGGTAGAAGGCGTTGGACCCGCCCAGCGCATTGCAGCCACCCACGAAGTAGAGGGCGGCAGAGTCGGCCACGGTGACACCGTAGGCGAGGGGTTCGGGCAAGAGAGCAATCTGTCGCCAATGCAAGGCATGGGGATGACGTCCCTTCGCTGCATCGATATCCTTGAGCGAGGCCGCCCAGACAGCATCGTAGTAGTGTTTGGAGCCGCCCTCAGCAGCGGGACGGTGCGGGAAGTTGGCTCCTCCGGCAAGGAGGACATGCCCGTCGATGATACCGCAGTAGGCTCCCGACACACCTTTGGCATAGCAGGTATCCTCGTCGCCCACAGGCGTGGTGCCCACCAGACGACAGGCTGAGGGTTGCCGCACGCAGGATGCCAGCATCAGCAGCGACACCGGCAACATCCATAGAATCCGTTTCTTATTCATAGCTGAATTTACTTTTTGTTTTCATTGAAAGTGAGTGCTGCAAGAATCCACTTGCAGTGTGGGAGCACTGTCGAACGTCGATGCGGGCAGACCGAAGGCATTCGTCAGGTTGGCACGGGTGAATGGTTGCCATCCGTAGCGCACACGTGTGGGCTGTGCCACAGCAGGTGACGACACCACCACGCGGTCACCCTCGATGGATGCCACTGCGGGATGGAACACCCCGCTTGCATCGGCCACCTCGAACGTACGCAGGGGGGCGCCGTCGGAGGTACAGAGTCCTTCGGCACAGCGGAACGTGACCACCGCCGTAGAACCCTCGAACGACACCGACGTGAACAGCGGTCCACCAGCTGCCGACGGATGGACGGCGAACCAGGGCTGACCATACACATCGGCCAAGGCCCTACGGGCCAGCCTCTCGCCCACGGGCTGTTTGAAGATGGGGTGCACGTCGAGACTGTCGCCCACATCGGAGCACACTGCCATACCCGTGTGGGGCACCTCATCGAGGAGACGGCGCTGGCTGTCGCGGAACGAGGGCCAGGTGGGACGGTTAAGGGAGGAGAGCTGCACATAGAGGAATGGCATGTCGGGATTCGCCCAAGTGCGTCGCCAGCTATCTACGAGCAAAGGGAACAGGCGGGCATGGGTAGCGATGTCGTGAGCATTGGACTCGCCCTGATACCAGATGACGCCCCGCAACGGATAACGGGCGAGCGGGGCAATGCCGGCATCGTACATGTAACAGGGCTCGTAGGGATGGTGCTGTAGAGAGATGTCGGGGCTGTTGGGGTCGATGCCCAGGTTACAGGCGGCACGCTGCCGGCACCACGCCTGCATGAGGGGGTTATGGAGCCAGTCGTCGAGGATGGCAGGGAGGCTGTCGGCAAGGGTGGCACGGTCAATCCAGCTCTCGGCGGGGGTGCCTCCAACGGCATTGACGATGAGGCCCACGGGCACCTGCAGACTGTCCTGCAGCATGCAGCCGAAGTAGTAGGCGACAGCCGAGAGGTCGCCCACGGAGGAGGGGGTACATCCTTCCCATACGGCAGGACTGAGATAGTCGTGACGACGGATGGCAGCAAGCGCTTCGTGGCTCCACCGGCAGTTGTCGGTGGGATAGCATGCCCGCTGGTTGTAGATGCGCAGCGGACAGGAGGGATCGGTACGCGGCTGGAGGAGCTGCAGTGTATCGCCCTGCAGACGGTCGAGGGCTTGACGATAGGCAGGACTGAAGGGGAGTGTGAACTCCATGTTTGACTGTCCGGAGCAGAGCCACACCTCGCCGATCATCACATCCTCGAAGCACAGGCGGCTGCCATGCGAGGCCACGGTCATCGTCCACGGGCCACCGGCCGACAGGGGTGCGAACGTCACATTCCAGCAGCCTTCACTGTCGCATACGGCAGAGCGTCGTTGTCCGGCAAGCATCACCCGCACGCTCTCCCCGGGAACGGCCTTGCCCTGCACGGTCAGCGGCACATCACGCTGGAGCACCATGCCATTGCCATAGATATCCGGCATGAAGAGAGCGCCGTCGCTGCCCCCACACGACGCGAGGGCAAGCAGCAGGACGAGCAGCAGGGGAACGGCTTTTTTCAAAACGGGGAGTGTGGTATGTGGGCAAGCAGACATAACGGGTAATGCGCACGGTGTACAGGCCGTTATCCTTTACTCCATGGCAGCGAGGATCTCGTTGCACAGGAGGAAGCCTTTGATCATCATGCGGGGGATGTGGAAGGGGCCCTTGAAGATGTTTCCCTTGGCAGGCTGGGCCACAGTGCCGTCGCGGTGGAGGTAGCCGTACCACTCGCCGTACTCGCTGTCGGCAAAGTGGCTGTAGGCCCACTCGGAGGCCTTGCGGTGCATGTCGAGGTAGCGGCCGTTGCCTGTGAGCTTGTAGGCATAGAGCGATGCGATGATGGTCTCGCACTGCGGCCACCAGAACTTCATGTCCTGCGAGTAGTCCTGCGGCGGGAAGCCCTTGCAGTCGCGGAAGTTGATGATGCCGCCATACGTCTCGTCCCAGCCCCACGCGTAGTCCCAGTCGAGCACCTGCAGGCCAACACTGCGCACATGATCGGGGTCGGCGAAGAAAGGCGCTGCCTCCATGAGGAACCATGCCGTCTCGATGCAGTGTCCGGGGTTGATGACGCGTCCGGCGAGGGTATCCACCAGACGGCCCTCCTCGTCGACACTCTCGAGGATGGTCTTGTACTCGGGCTTGAGCAGGTAGCACTCGATGAGGCGCAACGACTCCTCGAGCTGTGCCGTGAGCGAAGGGTCGTCGATGACCTTCTTCAGCACCACCACGACGTTGAAGAACATCATCGTGATGGAGTGGCTGTAGCCCTTCTGGGTGGTCTTGGGAGGGAGGAAGCCGGGCGTGGCGAGCATGGTGCGGGTGCGGTGGAAGAGCGCCAGCGCCTTGTCGGCATAGGTGTGGTCGCCCGACGCCAGCGCATACTCGGCCATGGCGATGATGGCGAAGCACTCCGAGAAGACGTAACGTCGCTTCTGCACGGGAGCGCCCTCGGCGGTGACGGTGAAGAACATGTGGCCGTCGGCATCGAAGCAGTGCTGTTCGATGAAGTCGATGCAGCTCTTCGAGGCGGCCAGCCAGGTGGGATTCGGCTCTATATTATTATAGGCATAGGCGGCGATGAAGCCGAAGCGTCCCTGGAACCACACGCTCTTGGTGCTGTCCATGAGGGTGCCATCGCGGTCGAGGCAGGTATAGATGCCGCCGTTGACGGTGTCCAGTCCGTGTGTGAGCCAGAACGGCATGATGTTGTCTGTCAGGTCGCTGCGATAGCGTGCAGCCCATCCGGTGAGGTATTCCTTTACGTCCATAGGGCATCAGAACTGGTTGCAGCGGTCGAAGAAGTGGATGGCGTCGAGCTCAGCCTTCATGCGGGCTTCCTCTTCGTCGGTCATGTTCTGGAAGGGGGTACGGTTCTTGCCGAGGTCGAGGCCGATGAGCTTCATGATGCGTTTGCCGGCGACGATGTTGCCGCGGTAGTGACAGATGACGTTGATGACCTCCTGCGAGAAGTTCTGCCGTTCCTGCGCCAGCGCCAGGTCACCGGCCTTCCATGCCTCGATGATGCCCACGAGCTCACGTCCGTTGTAGTTCGTGGTGCCGCCGATGCCGCCCCGTGCGCCGCCCATGGCCAGACAGGGCAGGATGGTCTCGTCCTGACCGTGCAGCATGTCGTACTTGCCGTTCTTGTAGAGCCGGCACTGGTTGTACTCGTACATGCTCTCGAAGGTGTACTTGATGCCGGCGAAGTTGGGCACACGGCCATCGACAGCCTCGAGGAACGACACCATCGGGAGGTAGGCGCCGTTGAAGGCGGGGATGTGATAGTAGTAGAAGGGGAGCTGGGGAGCGCCGGCGGCGATCTCCTCGACATACTTCACGAGTTCTTCCACACGGCCGATCTTCGGGAAGGGGGGTGCCATGGCACCGATGCCCCATGCGCCGATGGCAGCGGCATGCTCGGCCAGACGACGGCTCTCGCGCACGCAGCAGCTGCCCACGTGGACGATCACCTTGAAGCCTTCGGGGGCGGCCTGCACCCATGTCTCGGCGAGCGTCATACGCTCCTCGGGGGTGAGCATGTAGCCTTCGCCGGACGAGCCGTTGATGAACACGCCCTGGAGGCCGTTCTTCTTCAGCATCCGGGCATAGGCGGGGATAGGTTCGAGGTTCACATCGCCATTCGGGTAGAAGGGGGTGAACGGTGCATCAATGAGTCCTTGTATCTTTTCCATAGTTACTATTGGGTTACGGGTTATACGATTGCTTATTCTTTGTTGTCGACGGTGGGACGGAGCACGAGGAGCTGCAGGGCGAGAGCGACCACGAGGGGTGCTGCCAGCCAGGCAAAGCCTGCGCCGAGGTGACCGCCATCGCTCCACCGGCCCATGAGGGTGGTGACGAGGGCACCGGCAAAGACGCCCATCATGTTCATGATGCCGTAGGCTGTGGCACGGTGACGGGAGGGGATGAACTGGCAGAGGATGGGCATGTTGTTGGTGTCGAACATGCCGTAGCCGATGCCGAAGCATATGCCTGCTGCCACCACGGAGGTAACGCTGTGTCCCAGACCGATGAGCAGCAGCGCAGGGATGGTGAGCGCCATGCCGATGGCACTGGTCCAGATGCGGCCGCGCAGGTTCGTCTGCACCCAGCGGTCGGACAGTGCGCCACCGATGAACACGCCCAGGAACGACGAGGCGGCGATGGTGATGGTGGCCAGGGGACCGGCCTTCGTCATGGGGATGCCGAGGTTCTCGGCGAAGAGGGTAGGCAGCCAGTTGCGGATGCCCCACCCGGGCACGCTGGGGGCCACGAAGTAGAACAGGATCACCCAGAACGCGGCCGTGGAGAGTACCACAGAGAGCCCGGCAAAGAAGCCCTGCTTGCGGGACGAGGACTGCGGGGCAGGCTGCACAGAGGAGGACGCTGCAGCAGAGGAGCTCTCCGGCACGGGTGCAGCTGTCGCAGCGGTGTCCTTCGCCGGACGTTTCTCCTTGAGGAAGAGCATCAGCACCACGCTGTAGGCCACGCCGATGAGTCCGAACACGAAGAAGGTCTTGTGCCACGACAGCGATGCTGCCACGGCGGCGCCGAAGCCACCGATGGCCTGACCCACATAGAGCCCCGTGGTGTGCACGCCCACAGCCAGCGAACGGGTGCTGCCGCTGTGCCAGTCGGCGATGAGCGACAGGGCGGAGGGGATGTAGAGTGCCTCGCTGATGCCCATGAAGGCACGCAGCCAGTAGAGCTGGGTGTAGGTGGTGGCAAAGCCCATGAGCAGCGTCACGGAGGACCACACAAAGAGGCTGCCCACGACGAGCCACTTGCGGCTCACCCTGTCGGCGACCATCCCGGCAAAGGGACTCACGATGCCGTAGATCCATAGAAACACCGCCATGAGCGCACCGAAGGCTTCGGCCTTCTGCAGCTCGACGATGTCGGCCTGCATGGCACCCTGCATGGTGGAAAGCATCTGACGGTCAAGGTAGTTGAGCAGGGCTACGACCCACAGCAGGCCCACCACAACCCACGGATAGACGTTCTTGTTTTTCATTCACAGTGGTTTTTATCACGGCAAAAATACAAAAAAATGCGTTGTTTATACATTTTTAGCAGGAAATAAAGACCGATTCTATTTAAAAAGGTTACTTTTGTGCCCGATTTGATGCATTTTCTGATGAAAAATCTGCTTTTCCGCTCTCCTATGCTGCGCATGCTGGCAGCCTTGTGTCTGCTGCCGCTGTGCTGTGCATGTGTTCCCGAGGACATCGACCCCGATGTGTCCTTCGACATCAACCTCCTTCCGGGCAAGTGGTGCCAGCAGGGCACACAGCTCTTCTATGTCTATCGGAGCGACGGCACGGGCTACACGTGGGACGAGGCGGACGACATCAGCGAGGCGGAGGCACAGGCCTTCACCTGGGAGGTGGACGGCAGCGAGATGATACACATACACCTCACCGAGACGGGTACGGCCGAGGTACCGAAGTACTACATCATCACGGCACTCAGCAGCTCGGAGCTGCGCTACCACGATGCGTACGTGACCTCCAAGACGTACACGTTCATCAAAGTAAACTGACATGAAGAAAGCGCTCAAGATAGCCGGCATCACGCTGGCGTCGCTGGTGGGACTCGTCGTCCTCACGGTGGTCGTCGCCGGATGGCTCGTGCTCACGCCGGCACGCCTCACACCCATCGTGCAGGAGGTGGCGGACGACCTCCTCTCCTGCCCCACACACATCGGACGGGTGAACATCACCGTGTTCAAGACATTCCCCGACATCGGCCTCTGCATCAACGATGTGGCGGTCATCAACGCCGTCGAGGGTGCGCCCTCCGACACCGTGGCCTCGCTGCACGAGCTGGACGTGGCAGTGGACGTGAAGGCGTTCCTGGGCAGCCGCGCCATACGCGTGAAACGACTGGCACTCAGCGATGTGAAGGCTTGTCTGTACACCTCGGCGGACAGCATCGCCAACTACGACATCCTCCCCGTGAGCACCGAGGAGGACGACGACAGCTCGTCCTTCGACCTCTCGTCGCTCGACGCGGACCTGCAGGCCGTACGCATCAGCCATCTCTCTGCCTCCCTCACCGATGAGACATCGGGCCTGCGGGCGGCAGCCGACGACCTGAACCTCTTGCTCAAGGGCTCGCTCAGCAAGGGGGACATCGATGCAGCGCTCGAGAGCTCGCTGCGCTCGGCATTCCTCGCCCTCGGGGGGGACTCGGCACTGCACGTCACCACATCGGACATCACGCTGAAGGCTGATGCCAGCACGAAGGAAAAGGCACTCAAAGCCAATGCTTCACTCACGTCCGGACCGGTGGACTTCGGGGTCTCCACGGTGACCATCACCGCCGACGCCCTCGGCCTCAGCGCGAAGGCGGACAGGCAGGGCGAGGCATGGCATGCCGACGGCATCCTGCTGAATGCCGTACAGCCGGCGTTCGCCCTCACCGGCAGCACACCCATCGCCATCGACGGCGACCAGCTCGACCTGGCACTCACGGATGCACGTCTGCAGGACAGCCGCATCAGCGGCACGCCCATGCTCTCGGTACCGACATTCTCCATGCGCCTGAACGGCGAGCAGTGGGTGGACCACCGCGCAGTGAGCCTCCTCACCACGGCACAGACGACGACAGCGTTCCAGACGTATGCCTTCGACAACGCACGACTCACCATCGACGACGTGACGCTGGGCCTCACCGATGGTCACCTCGACCTCACCGACTCCACAGGCACGGCCATCGCCGCCCATCTCATGGCCTCCCGCTGGGATGTGCCGACGGTGCTCGCCATGCTGCCCCGCTCCATCCGTAAGGCGCTGCCGGACATGACGGTACGCCGCGCCGCCCTGGACCTCGACATCGCAGCAGCCATCCGCGCAGGCAGCGCAGGCCTCGCCATCGACAGTGCCGACGGCAGCCTCGCCCTGGACCGTGTGGACCTCTCGCTCGGCGACAGCATGGCATTCGTGGCGCCCTCGCTGGCCCTCACCGTGCAGCGTGCACAGGACACAGGCACCACCCCCTTCCGACCCTTCCTGCAGGGCACGCTCGCCGCAAAGGCCGTCGAGGCGGACCTCACCGGCCTGGGCACGGCGGCACTCACGGCCCTCGACGGCACCTACGCCCTGGCCGACTTCACCAGCAAGCTCACGCCCTTCTCGGCCAGCGCTCACCTGGCGATGGAGACGCTCAACGCCGACCTCGACACCATACAGGGCGCCCTCACACGGCCCGTCATCGACGCACTGCTCACCACCGACAACGGACGGCGCAACGGACGGCCCACCTACACGGCAGCCCTCACCACCGACGCCCTCAGCGGACACTTCGGCAACGTGGTCACCGCCTCCACAGCAGCCCTCGCGCTGGATGCCAAGGCCACGTACGACAAGACGGCGAAGGAGCTCCTCGACCAGTGGAACCCCGCGCTCGACATAGACCTCCACACGGCACACGTCGAGCTGGGGATGTTCCCCGAGGCCATCGACGTGCCACACATACAGTTCGCCTTCACCCCCGGCAAGTGCACCATCGACGAGAGTGCCTTCCATCTGGGCAACTCCGACTTCTGCCTGAAGGGCGACATCACCAACCTCGATGCCTGGCTCTCCCAAACCGGCCTCCTCACCGCCGCCCTCGACTTCACCTCCTCCTACACCGATGTCTCCCAGCTCATGACCCTCATCAGCGGCCTCGGCTCCGACACCAGCACTGGCACCCCCTCCTCCAGCGCCGGCACCAGCACCACCGCCACCGCCAGCGCCAGCGCAGAAGCGGCCGCACGTCGTCAAGATCGAG
>R15__coassemble_558_pt1 | contig 29068 bp, 22 predicted proteins | sample R15__metabat2_low_PE_060 | metagenome-assembled genome bin R15 | reverse complement strand
TTTTCGTTCGGTTCACCCTACTTTAACACTGCATGTTTTAGATAGGGATCACCTCAGAAAAACACAAATAAATTTGGTTTTTCGTTCGGTTCACCCTATCTTTGCCAATTGATAGAAAAAGAAGCATGGAGGAACAGTATATTTCAGTCAGAGGAGCATGCGTCAACAATCTGAAAAACATATCAGTTGACATTCCTCGCGGCAAGTTTGTCGTCATCACGGGTCTCAGCGGTTCGGGCAAATCCTCGTTAGCTTTCGACACGTTGTATGCCGAAGGGCAACGGCGCTATGTAGAGAGCCTTTCATCGTATGCCCGCCAGTTTCTGGGGCGCATGAAGAAGCCCGAATGTGACTTCATCAAAGGATTGCCTCCTGCCATCGCCATAGAGCAAAAAGTCAGCAGCCGCAACCCCCGCTCCACGGTAGGCACCTCCACCGAGATTTACGACTACCTGCGCCTGTTGTTCAGCCGCGTGGGCAAGACCATCAGTCCCATCAGCGGGGAACTTGTCAAGAAGCATACCGTCGAGGACCTTGTTGCCTGCATGCTATCCTATAGCCCCGGCACACGGTTCACCGTACTGGCACCTCTTCGTCTGCCCGAGGGGCGTTCACTGAAGGAGCACCTTGCCATCTGTCTGCAACAGGGATACACCCGACTGGAGCATGATGGCGAAATCATCTTAATCGAGGATTGGCTCATCAATGGCCAGCACACCTCCAGCGACAATCTCTTCCTGCTTATCGACAGGTTGTCCGTCAGCGACAGTCAGGAAACCATCAGCCGACTGTGCGACTCTGCCGAGACAGCCTTCTTCGAGGGTGGCGGCACCTGCATGCTGCGGTTCTATCCAGCACAGATCCTGCACACCTTCAGCACACGTTTCGAAGCCGACGGCATCACCTTTGAGGAGCCTTCCGACCAACTATTCTCTTTCAATTCGCCCATCGGTGCCTGTCCCACCTGCGAAGGGTTCGGACGCATCATCGGCATCGACGAGCAGCTTGTTATCCCCGACTCCTCGCTCAGCATCTACGAGGGTGCTGTCGTCTGCTGGAGGGGGGAGAAGATGAGCGAATGGAAGGATGCCTTCATACGCCAAGCCGAAGAGGGTGACTTTCCCATCTTCACGCCCTATTACCAGCTCACACAGGCACAGAAGGACTACCTCTGGCACGGTCCGAGGAACAAAGTGTGCATTGACTCGTTCTTTAAATTTGTAGAGGAGAATCAGTACAAGATACAATACCGCGTGATGTTGGCGCGCTATCGCGGCAAGACGCTCTGCCCCACTTGCCATGGTGCACGTCTCAAGAAAGAGGCCACCTACGTCAAGGTGGGTGGACGAGACCTCTGCGAGCTGGTAGAGATGCCCGTGAACAGTCTGAAACAGTTCTTTGATACCCTGCAGCTTGACGAGCACGACTCCCGCGTAGCTTCACGTCTGCTCACCGAGATTAAAAGCCGTCTGCAATGTCTGCTCGATGTAGGGCTCGGCTACCTCACCCTCAACCGTCTCAGCAACACCCTCTCCGGTGGCGAGAGCCAGCGCATCAACCTCGTCACCTCAATCGGCAGCCCTCTTGTAGGTTCGCTCTACATCCTCGATGAGCCCAGCATCGGTCTGCACAGCCGCGACACCGACCGTCTCATCGCGGTGCTGCGCCAGCTGCAGCAGACAGGTAACACCGTGGTAGTGGTGGAACATGATGAGGAAATCATCCGTGCTGCCGACTACATCATTGATGTGGGTCCTGATGCCGGAAGACTCGGCGGTGAAATCATCTACCAGGGAGATATGAGCGACCTGCAACCCGGCACGCACAGTCACACCGTGCGCTACCTGCTCGGTGAGGAGGCCATTGACGTTCCCCCCTCGCACCGTCCCTGGAACAACTACATCGAAGTGCGTGGTGCGCGTCACAACAATCTGAAAGGTATTGACGTACGTTTCCCCCTGAACGTGCTCACCGTGGTCACAGGTGTGAGTGGTTCGGGCAAGAGCTCGCTGGTGCGCGACATCCTCTACCGCGCCCTCAAGCGGCACTATGGCGAGTGCAGCGAACGTCCAGGCGAGCATGTCGGACTGGGAGGAGACTTGCGGATGTTGTGTGGTGTGGAATTTGTTGATCAGAACCCTATCGGCAAATCCAGTCGCAGCAATCCCGTCACCTACATCAAGGCCTACGATGAGATACGCAAGCTCTTTGCCCAGCAGCCGCTGGCAAAGCAGATGGGCTACACGGCAGGATACTTCTCGTTCAACAGCGAAGGCGGACGGTGCGAAGAGTGCAAAGGCGAAGGCACCATCACCGTGGAGATGCAGTTCATGAGCGACCTGGTGCTGGAGTGTGAAGCCTGCCATGGCAAAAGGTTCAAGAACGACACGTTATTGGTCAAGTACCACGACCGCAATATACACGATGTGCTTGAGATGACCGTCAACCAAGCCATCGAGTTCTTCACCGAACATGGTGACAAAGGCATTGTGCGCCGGCTGCGACCGCTGCAGGATGTAGGCCTGGGCTACATCAAACTCGGCCAGAGCAGTTCCACCCTCTCCGGTGGCGAGAACCAGCGGGTGAAGTTGGCCTATTACCTCGGCCAGGAGCACGTAGAACCCACCCTATTCATCTTTGATGAGCCCACAACAGGACTACACTTCCACGACATCAAGAAGCTCTTCGAGTCATTCGATGCCCTCATCTCCCGAGGGCACACCATCGTCATCATCGAGCATAACATGGAAATCATCAAATGTGCCGACCATATCATCGATCTGGGCCCGGAGGGGGGTGACCAAGGGGGCAACCTTGTTGTCTGTGGTACGCCCGAAGAGGTCGCACGCTGCGAGACATCCTACACCGGACGATTCCTGCGGCAAAAGCTCGCCAACAACCAAGACTTGTAAGCATCCGCTCTTTTTGCACAAAGCAGGACACACCCTGCGAGACAACCTCCGCTGCCGGATAGCAGCAAGACAACAATCTCCGCTGCCGGATAGCAGCAACAACAACAGCCCCCGTTGCCGGATAGCAGCGGGGGTTGATGAATATAACAATGAGCGGATGTGGATCAGAGGTAACTTCTGACGACAGGTTTAGAGTTTCTGCTTGAGGTCGACCTTTATCTCCAGTTCATCCAGCTGTGCATCATCGATGATGCCGGGAGCGCCCAGCATGACATCGCGTCCCTGGTTGTTCTTCGGGAAGGCGATGCAGTCGCGGATGCTGTCGAGTTCGGCAAACAGACTCACGAAGCGGTCCAGGCCATAGGCAAGACCTCCATGAGGAGGCGCGCCGAACTTGAAGGCATTCATGAGGAAGCCGAACTTCGTCTGTGCCTGCTCGGGAGTGAAGCCCAGAATCTCAAAAATCTTCTGCTGCAGCTGGGCGTCATGGATACGTATGCTGCCACCGCCGACTTCCACGCCATTGATGACCATATCGTAGGCATTGGCACGCACGCTGGCGGGGTCCGTATCAAGCAGAGGGATATCTTCGGGCTTAGGACTGGTGAACGGATGGTGCATCGCCATCAAGCGCTGCTCCTCATCGCTCCACTCATACATCGGGAAGTCAATGACCCACAGGCAGCTGTACTTATCCTTCGGACGCAGTCCGAGCTGGCTTCCCATCTCGAGACGCAGCTCACAGAGTTGCTTGCGCGTCTTCATGGCATCCTCGCCACTGAGAATCAGGATGAGGTCACCCGGCTCAGCACCGAAAGCATTCTTCATCTGCTGGAGCACCTCCTGCGTATAGAACTTGTCCACGCTGGACTTGACGTTACCGTCAGCCTCCACACGGGCATAGACCATTCCCTTGGCGCCGATCTGCGGACGCTTGACGAACTCGGTGAGCTGGTCCAGCTGCTTGCGAGTATAAGTGGCTGCACCCTTGGCGCAGATACCACCGATGTAGGCAGCCTCATCAAACACGCTGAAGCCATAGCCCTTCAGCACATCCATCAGTTCCACGAACTGCATGCCGAAACGCGTATCGGGCTTGTCGCTACCGTAATACTTCATGGCATCGGCCCACGTCATGCGGGGCAGCGTGGGAAGGTCGATGCCCTTGATGACCTTGAACAGGTGACGGCTCATGCCCTCAAACATGTTCAGGATGTCTTCCTGCTCCACGAACGACATCTCGCAGTCGATCTGCGTGAACTCCGGCTGGCGGTCGGCACGCAGATCCTCATCGCGGAAGCATTTCACAATCTGGAAGTAACGGTCAAAGCCGCTCACCATGAGCAGCTGCTTCAGCGTCTGGGGGCTCTGCGGCAGCGCATAGAACTGTCCGGGGTTCATGCGGCTGGGTACCACGAAATCGCGTGCACCCTCGGGGGTGGAGTTCACGAGCACGGGTGTCTCCACCTCCAGAAAACCCTGTTCGCTGAGGTAACGACGCACCTCAAAGGCCATCTTATGGCGCAGCTCAAGGTTCTTGCGCACGGCGGCACGACGAAGGTCGAGGTAGCGGTACTTCATGCGGAGGTCGTCACCGCCATCGGTATTGTCCTCAATGGTAAAGGGAGGGGTGAGAGCTGCATTCAGGATATTCAACTCATCCACCAGTATCTCGATGTCACCGGTATCCATCTTGGGATTCTTCGACGAGCGCTCGCTCACCTCGCCCACCACCTGGATGACGTACTCACGTCCCAACCGGTTGGCCTGTTCGCACAGTTCGGCATTGCGTTCCTCGTTGAACACCAGCTGCGTGATGCCATAGCGGTCGCGCACGTCCACGAAGGTCATGCCGCCCATCTTGCGGCTGCGCTGCACCCATCCGGCCAGCGTCACCGTCTCTCCCACATTGGCAAGCCGCAGCTCACCACACGTTTTCGATCTATACATATTTATATATTGTTTTGGGTTATTGCTCAAAAATCAGCCGCAAAAGTACACACAAAAAACTGCAAACACTAATTTTTTCAGAAAAAAACATGCCATCGTTTCCTCAGAATGAAAAAAAGCCGTACCTTTGCGCCCGCTCCCCGCATCACGCGGCACAGCACTCGGGATGTAGTACAGTTGGTAGTATACCTGGTTTGGGACCAGGTGGTCGCACGTTCGAGTCGTGTCATCCCGACCTATCCGAAGACCCGTCGCACATTGTGGACGGGTTTTCCTCTTAAATGCACCATTCGGGTGCTTTTTTATAAAAAGATTTGTCCATCCGCAAAAAACGCCGTACCTTTGCCCAAACAGTCACGCCCTATGAACAACAACAATCCTCACAGTCTGGTCACCATTGCAGACCTTTCCAGAGAAAAGATACTCTCACTGCTGGATGCAGCTGCACGCTTTGAAGAGCAGCCCAACCGCAAGATTCTCGATGGCCGTGTAGTGGCCACCCTGTTCTTCGAGCCCTCCACCCGCACCCGTCTCAGCTTCGAGACGGCCGTGAACCGTCTGGGTGGACGCGTCATCGGTTTCAGCGATGCCGCCACCACCAGCTCGTCGAAAGGTGAGTCGCTCAACGACACCATCATGATGGTGAGCAACTATGCCGACCTCATCGTCATGCGCCACCATCTGGAGGGTGCTGCCCGCTATGCCAGCGAGGTGTCGCCCGTGCCCATCATCAATGCCGGCGACGGTGCCAATCAGCATCCCAGCCAGACAATGCTCGACCTCTACAGCATACGCAAGACGCAGGGCACACTCGAGAACCTCGACATCTGTCTGGTGGGTGACCTCAAGTACGGTCGTACCGTCCACTCGCTCATCATGGCCATGCGCCATTTCCATCCGCACTTCCACTTCATCGCGCCGCGCGAGCTGGCCATGCCCGAGGAGTACAAGCTCTACTGCCGCGAGCACGGCATCGACTACGACGAGAGCACCGAGTTCAGTCAGCAGGCCATCGACCGTGCCGACATCATCTACATGACGCGCGTACAGCGTGAGCGTTTCACTGACCTCATGGAGTACGAACGGGTGAAGAACGTCTATGTGCTGCGTGCCGACATGCTGCAGCATACGCGTGAAAACCTGCGCATCCTGCATCCCCTGCCCCGCGTGGGCGAGATTGCCTACGATGTGGATGCCTGTCCGCAAGCCTACTACTTCCGTCAGGCAAAGAACGGACTCTATGTCCGCCAGGCACTCATCTGCGACTGTCTCGGTATGGAGGTATGAGCATAATTCCTTAGCATCAACGACAAACACATAGAACACATGAAAGATAAACTGCTGGTAGCCGCGCTGGAGAATGGCACCGTCATCGACCATATCCCTTCAGACCTCGTATTCGACATCGCCGACCTGCTGAAGCTGAAAGAGCTGCAGAGCAGCGTCACCATAGGCTACAACCTCCAGAGTCAGAAGGTGGGCCGCAAGGGCATCATCAAGGTGGCCGACAAATTCTTCACCGATGAGGAGATCAGCCGTCTCTCCGTCGTCGCCCCCAACGTAGTGCTCAATATCATCCGCAACTACGAAGTGGTGGAGAAGAAGACCGTCGTCATCCCCGATGAGCTGCACGGCATCGTGCGCTGCCCCAACCCCAAGTGTATCTGCAACAACGAGCCTATGCAGACCTTCTTCCATGTCATTGACAAGGAGAGCCGTCTGCTCAAGTGCCACTATTGCGAAAAGGAGTTCAAGGCATGAAACACAGCTTCAAACCGGGTACGATGATCTACCCGCTGCCAGCCGTCATGGTGAGTTGCGGCAGCACGCCCGATGAGTACAACATCATCACCGTTGCCTGGGTGGGCACTATATGTTCCAACCCGCCCATGTGCTACATCTCTGTGCGTCCGGAGCGCCACTCCTCGGCATTGCTCAAGAAGAGCATGGAGTTTGTCATCAACCTCACCACAGCATCTCTGGCCCGCGAGACCGACTGGTGCGGGGTACGCTCGGGGCGCGACTGCAACAAGTTCGCCGAGATGCACCTCACCCCGGCACCCGCCGAGATAGTCACTGCCCCCATCATCGAGGAGGCGCCCCTCAGCATCGAATGCCGCGTGAAGGAGATCATTCCCCTCGGCTCACACGAGATGTTCATTGCCGATGTGGTAAACGTGCTGGCCGATGACCGTTTCTACAATCACGACACGGGCAAGTTCGAGCTCGCCGAGAGCGACCCGCTGGTATATTGCCACGGCGGCTACTATCATCTGGGGGAGAAGATTGGCAAGTTCGGCTGGAGCGTGGAGAAGAAACCTAAGGACGAGTGAACCCATGAACCATCGGCTGCTGTTGTGCCTCGTAGGGCTGTACCTGCCGGCGATGCTGGCAGCACAGGATATGCACCGCCTGAACTACGGTGTGAAGGGAGGGTTCCTCACCACCCTCTTCACGGTGAACGAGCTGTGCATCGAAGGCAACACCATCTCCGACATCAGCACACAGTCCGGAGTGAGCGCACAGGGCACTGTTTTCCTGCGCTACAACATCGGACGGCAGTACCTGCAGGCAGCATGCACGGCAGCCAACCACCGGTACACGGCGAGCTTCCCCACACGCACGTGGTACGACTATGCCCGTCCGTCGGATGTGTCCACCATCAGCAGTCAGCTGTTCTGCATCCATGTACCCCTGCTCTACGGCTACCACCTCCGGCAGGAAGGTGACTATGGCATGTCGCTGTTCGCCGGACCGGAGCTCTGCTGCCTGCTGCCCGGCAAGAGCAGCAACACATTCACCAACTTCACGCAACGATCCATCGACGAGTCCGTCCACCGGGTGTATGGGGGCATGATGGCAGGTTTCAGCATCAACATACGGCATCTCTTCTTTGACTTCACCGCTGAGGCGGGCCTCGGCAACATCAGCAAACAATACAGCACTATCCGCCAGAACGGCATCCGCAGCACGTCTGACATCGTCTTCAACCGATGCATGCACAGTCTGGGATTTTCTGTAGGTTTTATGTTCTGACACCAATAACTGACAAATCAAATCACACAATACAATGGAAGGAAACACTCTACGCGTGGCTGCCGCCGTCCCCACGGTCTTTCCGGCAGACTGCAAGACGAACGTCGAACACCTCATCGCGCTGGCTCGCCGTGCATCCGAGGGCGGGGCTCAGCTCACGGTATTTCCCGCATGGTGCATCACCGGCGCCACTTGCGGCGATCTGCTCCGTCATCCTCTGCTCCTCGAGCAAGCCGACCGTGCCGTGGCCGATTTTCTCACCGCCACCGCTACCCTCCCCGGCACCTTCGTCATCGGAGGGCCTGTCTGTACGGGCACTGCTGTCGAGCACCTCACGATGGCAGTCTGCCAGGGACGCATCGTACGCAAAGCGGTGGGTGACAATGGGCTGGTCCTTGACGACGAGATTATCTGTCTGCCCACGGCACAGCCCGAGGTGGCGGGACACCACATCCGTCGCAAGCGTCGGCTGACCCACATGAGTGCCTGCCGTCATCGGGCCATCGTCTGGGCAGGTGCCGGCTACGGCGAGTCCACCACCGATGCGGTCTATGCCGGAGGTGCTCTCATCATCGCCGACGGCAAGGTGCTGGCCGAGGCACCGCGCTTCAGCACCGACGAGCAGCTCATCACGGCCGACATCGACTGTGCGGCACTCGTCGCCGCACAGGCCGTCAGCAGCACACCGTTCCTGCCCACCGACCAGCCGCTCGACACTTACTTCGAGGAGATGCTCGACATACAGTGCACCGGTCTGGCCACACGTCTGGCCCATATCCACTGCCGCCGCGTGATCCTCGGCATCTCCGGCGGACTGGACTCCACGCTGGCGCTCCTCGTCGCCGTGCGCACCTTCGACCGCATGGGCTACGACCGCCGCGATGTGCTCGGCATCACACTGCCGGGCTTCGGCACGTCGGGACGCACCTACCGCAACGCCCTCGCCCTCATGGAGTGTCTGGGCATCACTGCACGCGAGATATCCATCCGTGAGGCATGCAACCAGCACTTCGCCGACATTGGCGTGGATGCTTCGCAGCACGATGTCACCTACGAGAACAGCCAGGCACGTGAGCGCACACAGATCCTCATGGACCTCGCCAACAAGGAGAATGCCATCGTCGTGGGCACGGGCGACCTCTCGGAGCTGGCACTCGGCTGGTGCACCTACAACGGCGACCACATGTCGATGTACAGCGTCAACAGCAGCGTTCCCAAAACCGTCATGCAGCACCTCGTGCGCCACATTGCCGCCACCTGCGGCAACGATGCCGAGGCAGCCATCCTGACCGATATCGTCGATACCCCCATCAGCCCCGAGCTGCTGCCCTCGGCAGACGGTGTGCAGGACGATGCCACCGCACAGCGCACCGAGGACTATGTGGGTCCCTACGAGCTCCACGACTTCTTCCTCTACCACTTCATCCGTCATCAGGCCCCACCGCGCAAGCTCTACCGTATGGCACAGACGGCCTTTGCCGGCAGGTACACCGACGACGAGCTGCGTCACTGGCTGCGCACCTTCTTCCGCCGGTTCTTCGGTCAGCAGTTCAAGCGCAGCTGCATGCCCGACGGTCCGCAGGTCACCGAGGTATCGCTGAGCCCGCGCGGCAGCTGGAGTATGCCCAGCGACATCACCGCCACACACTGGCTTGAGGAGTGTGACAACCTATGATTCACCCACAAAAATACACCATATGAGTTCAAAGAAACGCGTCAAGACGTCCAACATCATCTTCTGCATCCTCACGGCACTGCTGCTGGGAGTGCTCGTATACATCCTCATCATCGGTCAGGAGCTGACATCCACCGAGCGCATCCTCGCCATTGCAGCCATTGCTGCGCTGGCCGCGCTGCTCATCGCAGGCGTGCGCAAGCTGTTCCACCGCAGGCACCACCACCATCATCACCATCACTCCGGCAGCGGACAGCACTCTTCGGAGGGTACGCATCACTCCTCCAGCAGCAAGAAATAAAGTAAAGAGAGGGGCAGTCTATAGGGTTCACCCGAAAAGAGGGTCAGGACTGCACAAGACGTACCAGCACTTCCCGCAAGCGGTTGGTGTCGATGGGCTTGGTCACGTGTTCGTCCATGCCCGCCTCAAGCGCCAGCCTGCGGTCTTCGTCGTAGGCATTGGCCGTCATCGCCACGATGGGGATGCGGGTGCGGTGTGATGATGCCGTAGCCTGTGCGCTCTGCGCCGCTGCCTCCAGTGCACGGATGCGGCGCGTTGCCTCGTAGCCATCCATCTGCGGCATCTGTATATCCATGAGTATCAAATCGATGTCCTTGCTTTGTGCGGACGACATGATGTCCACTGCCACGGTGCCATCGTCAGCCGAGACGATACGGGCGCCCATCTCCTCGAGGATGGCGGTGGCAATCTCGCGGTTGAGCTCGTTATCCTCCACGAGCAGCACGGTGCGACCCTCGAGACCCCGTTCCGGCGATGTGGACACTGCGTCGGCATGTGTGCACACCCGTCCCTCCTGGATGCGGAAGGGTAGCACCACCGTGAAGGTAGAGCCCTCGCCCTTCCGGCTGCTGCAGGTGATGGTGCCGTGCATCATCTCCACGAGGTCCTTGCACAGGGCCAAGCCCAGTCCCGTGCCCTGTATCTTGCTCACCGTCGCTGTCTGTTCGCGCACGAAGGGTATGAACAACTGCTTCTGGAACTCCTCACTCATGCCGATGCCGTTGTCGCTGAAGGTGAACGTGTAGATGCCACAGCCATCGGTTGTGGTACCGGTCTGTTCGCAGTGCACCTGCACGCTCCCGCCACGGGGAGTGTACTTGATGGCATTGCTGATGAGGTTGGTGAACACCCGTCCGCAGTGAGCCGTATCGGCATACACATAGGGATTATCGACCTGTCCGAAGGAGAACGTCAACGAGATGCCGGCCTTGTCGGCAAGCTCCTGCATCATCGCCTCGATGTTGTCGAAGCAGTGCAGCACACTGTCCTTGCCCTCCGTGATGGTGACCTTACCGGCCTCTATGCGGCTGATCTCGAGCACATCGTTGATGATGGTGAGCAGGGCATCGCTCGAGCGGCCGATCTTATCCAGGCAGTCCTTCACCTTGGCATTGTCCTTGCCGAGGTACATGTGGGCCATGCCGTTGAACCCCATGATGGCATTCAGCGGTGTGCGTATGTCGTGCGACATGCTATTGAGGAAGGCCGTCTTCGACTTGTTGGCGATGCTCATCTGCATGCTCTCGCTGGCGCGCGCCTCCAACATCTCGGTGACGACGAACGAGTAGATGATGCAGCATCCCAGCATGTAACCGATGGAGTATGCCGGAGCGTCGGGGTACATCTGCTGGAAGATACCGCAGAGGATGGGCGCCGCCACGAAGGCCAGCACCGAGCGGTAGCTCATCCGGCTATGGGTGCTCTGCTTATTGCGCGCAATATGCAGCAGGGCGATGATGGCGATGGTCACATAGGTGATATACTGGGCATAGAAGAGGTACTGGCGCATCGGACCGCTATGGTACGTGCCGTCATCCGCCACATAGTAGATGCTCTGGTTCCAGAAGTTCAGCACCAGCAACGTCAGTTCAAACGCCAGCATGCCCACAGAGAGGCCAACGAAAACCCCTTTCCATCGTTTCTCGCCCAGATAAGCAAGCACGAACTGCAGCCAAATCAGTGGGGTGATGGCGGCTGAAAGGTGGAACAGGAACGAAGCGAAGACCAGCAGCCTGTCGATGATGATCACGTCGCTGGCCACCACGCCCCAGAAGCTGTCCACGAAACAGAAGATCACCGTCCAGTCGGTGAGCATCAGGAAAGCCCTGTCCAAGGCATCATCCTTCGACAGACTGTTGCGTGTACGGGCGGGGAGAATCAGCACCACCAACGCACAGACAAAGGCAGCAACGGCATAAAGCAGATGAACCATAGTACTTCGTATAGGTATAGTCAAGCAAAAGTAAGCATATTTTTCAATCTGAAAAAATTTTTTATAAAAAAATGCACCGAAAAATCCCAAAAAACAGATTTTTTCGTCCGTTTAGGTAGTATCAGAACGACAAATGCCATTGTATGATTCCGAACAGCCACTCCCCGAGACGGACAAAGCTCAACATGGTGAAGGCACAGTGACTGCCCAAAGAAGAACAAGAAAGGTCCGACCGGCGCGATATGCTCGGTGAATTTTTGAGTGAACTTTTTAAAGGCAATCATACGAGCATATCCTATTGATATCCATCAAGATACATACTACATTGTGAATTTTGTGAAGTTTTATTCCTAAAACTTATATATTATTTTTTTATAATAAAAGTTTTAAAAGGAAAAATTCACAAATTCACATTTTCCGACGCTACGCTCTGTATTTCAACTTATTGCACGCACAAATCTCGTTTAAAAACTTCACCAAAAATTCACACATAGCGCAAAACTTCAGGCGTATAGGTCAAACTTCACCCCATTCCTCACAGAATTCTCCCCCACCAGCTTTCGTTGAGGGCGGTCACTTGTCCCATTGACCGCCCTCAATGGTGAGGTTGAGGGCGGTCAATGAAAATTATTTCGGTTCAATTTATCTACCAACAGCACCAACCAGAGTCTGGCCCACCTGCCGCCAAAAGTAGAGGAATACGAATCAGGGCTCCGCAGGGTTGAAGAAGGCGGCCTGGGAGGGGTTGATGCCGGTGCGGAAGGTGTCGAGGAGGTAGCCGGTGGCACTGAATCGGTAGACGGTGCCGGCACTCACGAAGTCGCTCACACCGATATAGACCTCACCGGTATAGGGGTTACACTCCATCATATAGATGCTGCTGGTGAACAGCGCTGCGGGGGCATCGGCGAAAGGTACGGCATCGGACAGCTTGCCGATGGTGACATCGTAGGTGAAGAAGGTGTTGGTGGTTGTGCCCGTGCTCCAATCGGTTTCGCTGCTTAGCAGCAACAGCTTGTCATAGCCCATCTGTGTGCCGCGGGCTGCATGGGTGACATCCGTCACAGTACCCTCCTCAGCGTTCACCTGCTGCACGGGATAGGGGCAGCTCCAGTTTTCATCGTAGGGGCCATAGGCGAAGAGGAACAGCTTGTCGCCGATCACGACAAGTTGCTGGGGATTGACCGCACAGGCGATGGTCTGTACGCACTCGCCCGTCGCTAAGTCAATGACGCTCACCGTCTGGTCGTTGCCCCATCCGCTGTTGGCCACATAGAGTCGTCCGTCGAGCACGGCCATACCTTCGGGATTGGCACCCACAGCGATGAGCTTCTGCAGGGTCAGCGTGGAGCGGTCGAGCACCGCCACATTGCCACTGTAGAGGGTCACATAGAGGTGCGTCGCATCCACAGCCAGGTAGCGGGGCTGCCCTTCCTCGGCAGTGAAGGCGCGGCTGCACTGCAGCTCGCCCTTCCGGTTGAGGCGGGCGACATACGACGAGCCATAGACGCTCACGAAGAGGTCGTCGCCATCGGCAAGGATGTCCTGACCGGTGTCGCCCAGCTGACGACCATTGGCTGCAAGGAAGAGGTCCTCCGTGACGACCGCCTTCTCCTCGGCATCGTACAGGGTGATGCCTGCGTCGTTGCCTTGGTACGCCCCTTCGTTGAGGATGAATACTTGGGAAGACGTCACCTCGAGCTGCTGCTCAGGGTCGTCCTCCGCATTCGGTTCACAGCCTGCTCCCATCGCACACAGAAGGAGTACGAAGGGCAGGGTTTTCAGAAAATCATTCTTCATCGGTAAGTAAACATTGAAGAATAAAACAACTTGTGGAAGCAGCTTTCTGAAGGCTGTCCCGCAGCGGCGCTTTCCTCGAACGACGCTGTTTTTGACTCGGACTTGCAGGTCTTCTGACTTCGCTTCCGTCTTGCCAGCCTTCCCAACGAATCTGCGTAGAGAGACGTCAGTGGCAGCGATTTGGCAAGCACACGCTGGGGGAGCATACAGCAGCGGGACTGTTCAGGATTCGCACCTGATTCCCTTTTCATCCACCGTCTTGCGGAAGACGGCCGGAACAAATCCGCTGCAAAAGTAATGCTAAGCACAGACAAATGCAAATCTGCGCGTGTATTTTTTAGCGGACAGAAATAATTCTATTTTTTCTGCGAGCGCTGTTCGTGCACTACTTCACCGATGTAGTGTATGGTCATCACAAGGATGACGATGCCCACGGCGAGTCCCACGATGGGGTCGATGATGTACCACCCCGTGTGCAGGATGACGATGCCACTGATCACCACGCCGACACTCACCAGGGTATCGGCGAGCATGTGCAGGAAGGCACCCCGCACGTTGATGTCGCCATCGCTGCGATGCAGCAACAAGGTGGTGACCAGGTTGACGACCACTCCGACGGCTGCAACCACAATCATGGCACGTCCGTCCACGGGGTCAGGCACGAAGAGTTTCCGTATGCTCTCGCCAAGGATCACAGCCACAGCGACCACCAGCAGCACGCTGTTGACCCACGATGCAGTGAGGGCAGCCTTGTGCGTGCCCACAGCAACGGCAATCCATGCCACCACGAGGCTGAGCACATCGCTCAGATTGTGTCCGGCATCGGACATCAGTCCCACGGAGCCGGCCAGGAACCCGGACACGAACTCCACGGCAACAAACACAAGGTTCAGGACGATAGCGACGCGGAATGTTGTGCCGATGGAGGCCTCCGACAGGGAGTGGTGGTGATGTCCGTGAGCGTGTGCCATGGTTTTTACAAGGAATCAGGTGGTTAAAGCATGGAGTCATCATCTTCAATATCGGCAGTCACATCAGAAGCCTGGTCGAAAGCCTCCTCAGTGAGCTCATCAGGGAGTGCGTCTGGCGTTGCCTCCTTGCGTTTGCCGAACACCCACAGCTCGGAGGTGGAGAAGTTGAACAGGCCCGCTATGGACAAAGCTACGAGATTGCAGATGACGACATGCCACCCGAACCAATGGTCGATGAGCAGCAGAAGTCCCATCTTGATGATGAAACCGAGTATGGAGGAGACGTTGAACTTGATGAACCGCTGGAGGTGTGCCCGCAGGGAACGGTCGGTGATGCGGTTGCCATACACCCACAGGCACGAGGTGGTGTAGTTGACGACGCATGCCACCTCGAAGGAGATAGTGGGACTGACGATGTTCTCGCCCACGTAGCTACCCTTGAAGACGAGGTCTGCCAGCAGCCAGAGCACGGCACAGTCGGCAAGCGTGCCGATGTTGCGTGTCAGGAAATATTCAAGGAAGCGCAACGCCCCCTTGGCCTCTTTACTGCGGTCGGTAATCATTCGTTCAAGGCAATCATTTGCATTTTTGGCGTACAAAATTGCGGCAAAAATTCTGTTTTTGCAATCTGGAAAGCGTTTTTTTGCATATTTTATCTTCCGGGAAGCATATGCGTAAAAAAAAAGTTCTACTTTTGTCGCTGCGAAAAGCAGTCGGACGGTCTGTCGTCTGCCCCTTGGGCAGGAGGAAAGTCCGGGCAGCACAGAGCGCTCCACTTCCTAACGGAAAGCTGTCGGTGACGGCAGAGTAACGCAGAAGAAAACAACCGCCTCGTGCGACACAGCGGGCCCCCGTCAGAGCAGTGTCCACGCGGTAAGGGTGAGAAGGCGGGGTAAGAGCCCACCGGGTGCCGGGTGATCGGCATGCCGTGCGTCTTGGAGGCTGCAAGTTCATGTAAACCGGCGGTTGAGGGTTGCTCGCCCGAGCCGGAGGGTAGAACGCGATGTGCACTTCCGCAAGGGGGTGACACATAAGTGCCTCGGTGACGATGCACTCAGATAAATGACAGACGCCTCCCCGTGGAGGTACAGAACCCGGCTTACAGGCCGACTGTCTTTCGCCCTTTTTTGAAAACACCATGAGCAAGATCATTGCCAACCTGAAGACATTCATCACCTTCGTCACCAAGACGATGTGGCGGGTGAAAGACACTGAGGTGAGCCTCGGCCAGCAGCGCCGCAACCACTTCCTCAAGGTCATTTACCTCTCCGTGAAGCGCTACGTAGGCAACCGCGTGCAGATACGTGCCAAGGCGCTCACCTACTCCACCGTGTTCTCGCTGGTGCCCATCCTCGCCCTGCTTTTCGCCATCGCACGCGGTTTCGGCTTCGCCAACCTCCTGGAGTCGCTGCTGCGCAACGGCATCGCCCTGGGAGGCGAGACCATGGACACGGTGATGCAGTTCATCGACTCCTACCTCGAGCACACCCACAGCGGTATCTTCATCGGCGTGGGCCTCATCGTGCTGCTCTGGGCCATCATCAGCCTCACGGGGAACATCGAGCAGAGCATGAACCAGATATGGGGGGTAAAGAAGCAGCGCTCGATGTTCCGCAAGGTCACCGACTACTTCTCGATGTTCCTGCTGCTGCCCGTATTCATCATCTGCCTTGGTGGATGGAGCATCTTCATGAGCACCATCTATCAGAACATCAGCGGGCTGCTGCTCATCAGCTCGTTTGTCAACTTCCTCGTCAAGCTGGCGCCGTACGTGCTGGCCGGACTGGTGTTCACCGGTATGTTCTGTTTCTTTCCGAACACACAGGTGCGCTTCCGCCATGCCATCATCCCGGGCCTCATCACCGGCTTCATCTTTCAGGCATTCTTCTACTTCTACATCAATATCCAGGTGAAGGTATCGTCCTACAATGCCATCTACGGATCGTTCGCCCTCATTCCCTTGCTGCTCTTCTTCATCATGGTAGGTTGGTGCATCATCCTGTTCGGTGTGGAGCTGACCTATGTGAGCCAGAACATGCGTCAGTACAGTTTCAGCGAAGATGTGGACAATGTGAGCAACCGTTTCGAGCAGTTCACCTGCGTGCTGCTGCTCTCGCTCATCTGCAAGCGTTTCCGTGAGGGTGGGCAGCCCTACACCACCTCAGAGCTGGCACAGGAGGGCGACATCCCTTACCGTCTGGCCGAGCAGGCGCTCTTCGAGCTGGAGGACGATGGTCTCATATGCCCCATCGGCACCATTGATGCTAAGGTGGACACGATACGTTTCATGCCCACGATGGATGTCAGCCGTCTCACCGTGGGACAGGTGCTGCGCACCCTCGACACCAGCGGCAGCGAGGACTTCAAGACCGACTTCAGTACCCGCTTCGCTGCGCCATGGGGGGCCGTCATGCAGTGCAAGGAGACCTGCTACCAGGCAGGTGCCGATGCCCTCATCGTGGATTTGTAATGGCTATCCATGAAAGCTCTGCTCATCGCCATCGGCAAGACCGACAGCCGCTATCTCTCTGAAGCTATCGACGACTACCTCAAGCGAGCATCGCACTACCTGCCGCTGGAGGTCAAGATTATCCCCGACATCCGCGACAACCGCAACCTCACCCACGACCAGCAGCGGCAGCGCGAGGGGGAGCAGATCCTGCGTCTCCTGCAGCCGGGTGACCGTGTGGTGCTGCTCGATGAAGGGGGTACGGAGCACACCTCCGAGTCCTTCGCCGGGTGGCTGCAGCAGCAGATGTCCACCGTACCGCGACGGCTGGTGTTCGTCATCGGAGGCCCCTATGGATTCTCTCCCGATGTGTATGCTGCCGCACAGGGCAAGCTCTCGCTGTCGCGCATGACGTTCTCGCACCAGATGGTGCGCCTCATCTTCGTGGAACAGTACTACCGTGCACTCTCCATCATCCACAACCTGCCCTACCACCACGCCTGATGTGAGGAAGTGACGCTATTTGTTCCTCGCCAGTTCCAGACGGTGGGTGATGCAGGTGGGAAACTCTTCGGCATAGTGGGTCACCATCACCAGCGTCTTGTGCGGACGGGCACAGAACCGGTCGATGATCTGCAACACACGGGCACAATGGTAGTCATCAAGCCCATGCAGGGGTTCATCGAGGATCAGCAATTCGGGATCTTTCACAAAGGCACGTGCCAGCAGGCACAGCCGCTGTTCGCTCGATGAGAGGTGCAGGAAGGTGCGCTCTGCCAGGTGACCGATGCCGAAGATCTCCATCCACAGTCGGCACGTCTCCAGCTGCTGCTCGTGGGGATGGACATAGAGTCCTATGGTGTCGAAAAAACCACTCGCCACGATATGTTGTGCAGGGATATCCCTGCGGTAGGCGCGGTGCATCTCGGGGCTGACGTAGCCGATGTGGCGTTTGATGTCCCAGATGCTCTCGCCCGTCCCTCTGCGGTGGCCGAACAGCCGGATGTCGCAGGCATAGCCCTGCGGGTTGTCGGCGCAGACGAGGCTGAGCAGTGTGCTCTTGCCCGAGCCGTTGGGACCGCTGAGTGCCCACCGCTCTCCCTCGTGCACTGTCCAGTCGAGGTCGCGGAGTATTGTACGCTCGCCATAGCGCACCGTCACGTGGTTGAATCGCAGGATCTCACCGCCCCCACTGGGATAGAACGATGCCAGCTCGTGCAGGGGCAGACGCTGCCAGGGCTCGTCGTCCAACGCAGGACACACGGGAGCGATGTGCGCAGCTTGCCACGCCTCGCGGGTGACCTTTGGCAGCACCTGCAGGTCGCGCACCTCCACCACATGGGTGACGAAGGGTGGCATATCGGTGGCTTTCGAGAGCACCAGCACCACGGTGAGGAAGGTCTGGCCAACGAGTGTCGTGAGCAGGTCAGTGAGCTGCTGCCGTGTGGGAGCATCGAGCCCGATGAACGGGTTGTCGAGGATGAGCACCCTGGGCTGCGAATGAAGGGCACGCACCAGCTGCAGACGGCGCAGCTCTCCGCTGGAGAGTGTAATCACCGGTTCGTCGAGCAATGGAAGCAGCGGTGCCAGCAAGGGCGCCGATGGACTGTCGGGTGCAAGGTGGGCAGCCTCGCCCAGCACCTCGCGCACGGTTTTGATCTCCTCGTCCCTGTCGCCATGGTTCCAGCGTTGCTGGTAGCACATACCATCGGCAGACGCATCGCCATAGCTGTCGCGGAAGGCAATATACCGTATGTTCTCGCACATCAACCGATGATTGTCGGCGCCGAAGTCGCACTGGATGGCATCGCCCAACAGCCGGTGTCTGCCGGTGAGGATATCGACGAGACGGCTCTTGCCGCCCGCACCAGGCCCGATGATGGCCAGCTGCTCGCCCTCTTCCACACAGAGGGTCACGGGTGAGGCCATCCGGCAGAGGGGAGCCGCAATGATGCCATCGGCGATATGGATAACAGGTTTCACAGTCGGCAAAAGTACGTTCACTTTGCCAAATAGCCAACGAAAGGTACATTTTTTTGCCTTCTTTGGCTACGCGTCTCAGAAAAAAGGGTACATTTGCAGACGCAATCACCGAATACTGACCCCAAATCATCTTACCGACATGGAACCTATCATCAAGCACTTCACCGACGATGACCTCTACAAGTTCAGCATGTGCTGCGCCATTCTGAACTGTTTCCCCCGCGCCATGGTGCGCTACCAGTTCGTTGACCGGGCGCACACGGTCTATCCCCCGGGGTTCGATGCGCTGCTGCGCGAGCAGATAGGGTACCTCGAAGACCTCCGCTTCACCGACGAGGAGCAAGCCTTCATGGAGCGCCGCTGCACCTACATACCCCGCTGGTTCTACACCTACCTGAAGGGATTCCGCTACCGTTCAGAGTGGGTGCAGGTGTCGCAGGATGCCGAGGGGCACCTCTCGGTGACCTTCGAGGGTTACTGGCACGAGACGGTGCTGCTGGAAGTGAAGGTGCTGGCCATCATCAGCGAGCTCTACCATACCATGGTGGGCGACATCGACCGTGTGGACTACGATGCCTACCGCCAGCTATCGTACGACAAGGCCGTGCGTATGCTCACGGCGGGGCTCAAGGTGGCCGACTTCGGCTGCCGACGCCGGCTGTCACACGCTGCCGAGGACGCCATGCTGCAGGGGTTCATCGATGCCTCGCACGATGTGCAGGGCCCGGGCCTCTTCACCGGCTCCAGCACCGTGTGGTTTGCCATGAAGTACAATGTGCAGCCCATCGGCACCATGGCGCACGAGTTCGTCTCCGCCATCGCCGGCATGTACGGCCCGCAAGAGGCCAACCACATTGCCATGGACATGTGGCAGAAGACGTTCATCGGCAGTTTGGGCATCTTCCTCTACGACACGTACGGTTTCAAGGCCTTTGCCGACAACTTCTCCGAACACTTCGCCCGCGTGTTTGCCGGTCTGCGTGTGGACAGCGGCGACAACCTTGAGCAACTCTCCAAGATCTGTGCCAAGTATGCCGAGTTCGGCATCGACCCCTCCAGCAAGCAGGTGGTGTTCTCCAATGCCCTCGACACCGACCGTGCCATCGCCCTCCACCGCGCTGTGGCAGGACGCGTGCAGGACAGCTACGGCATCGGCACCCACCTCACCTGCGACTTCGGGCACTTGGGCATACAACCCATGAATATCGTCATCAAACTGGTGGCAGCGAAGATCACCGAGCGACGCGACTGGAGCGACACCTGCAAGATGAGCGAGGATGCCGGCAAGTACACGGGCAAGCCCGAGACCTTCGAACTTTTCAAGACCCTGCTGCATATTTAGGTCAGAGGTTAGAGATAAAGAGCACGCGGAAAAAGCAAACGAGGGAAGCAATTTTTGCTTCCCTCGTCTGATGTCTCTAATTTCGGCCTCTGACCTTCCCTCCATCATTACTTTGCAGTAACAGAGGTCGATGACCCTCCGGAGATGCTTGTCACGCCTTCCCAGAGGTTCATCCACTGTGTGCCGTCGTCCAATGTAACACCGGACTTCAGGGTATACGTTCCGCTGGCAAGGGTGGGTGTGCTGAGGAGCAGGTTGCCGCTGCTGTACTGTCGGGGCAGGGCGAACGTCACCAAGGGGGTGTCGTTCTGGCAGAGTGCGCAGCAAGTGCCTGCCGCACCGCTCACCGTTGTAGAGACATAATGTCCGCTATAGGTAGCGCCCATGCCCATGCTGCTGTTGCCGATGCTTATCACCGTGGCGCCCGTCATGCTGAATGTGGCGTTCTCCAGATCGATGCCCTCCTCGCTGCCCTGCGTACTGGCAATGCCTATGATCGTTCCTCCGGTAGCAGTGATGGAGCCGTTGGAGTCGATGCCATCGGCCTTGCCTGTGGAGACGGCAAAGACGTGACCGCCGCTGATGGTGATGGCTGTGGAGGCGTTCAGTCCGTCGTCGTAGGCGCTGACAGCCGTTCTGCCGCCGTTGAAGGCCAGTGTGGCCTTGCTCTCGATGCCCTCGCCGTTGGTGCCGGAGGTGCGCACCATGATGTCGCCGCCGGCGATGAGGATATTCTTGTCGCCCTTGATGCCCTTCGGCGACACCGAGCCGTTCGCTGCTGTCCCTGATCCCCAGGGGCTGAAGGGGCCGCCGCCCATGCCACCGCCCATGCCGCCACCCTCCGACGAACCATACTGACTGCCTGTGGTGATGATGCGCAGCTTACCGCCGCTGATGGTGATGGCATCGTCGCAGGAGATACCCTTGCCGCCCTGTCCCGTGCTCAAGAGGTACAGCTCGCCACCGCTGACGGTGATCGTGCTATCGGCCTTGATAGCGGCACATCCGCTGACGTCCGATGCATCCGTCGTGTCTGCACCGCCGGTAGTGATGATGGTCACCTTGCCGCCTTCCATCTCCAGACATCCGTCGGTCTTCAGTCCCTTGGTGCCGGCGCCCGCCGTCTGCAGGTTCAGCACGCCACCACGTATGCAAATGCCGTCGGCGCCCTTGACGGCATTCCCTGCTCCCGTGCCGCATGTCACCTGCAGCGTCGTATAGGGACGTATGAAGAGCGCGTCGTCGGTGGTGAGGCCCCCCTTGCCCAGCGTATTAGTGCTGCTGATGGTGAGGGTGCCCGTGCCACCACCGATGCGCAGGTCGTCCTCGCTGAAGAAGACGGCCTTCATATCCTCGTCGGCCACCTCATCAGCATAGTCGGACATCAATGTAGTGGGGGTATAGGTGGCCGAAGGGTCGTCAGCGAGGGTGTTCGTGCCGCTGAGGGTGACGAAGCACTTGCCGCGCTGTATGTTGATGGCGGCTCCCGCAGGGTTGGTGATGGCGGCATCGGTGAGCAGGAGCTGAAACTTCTTCTCCGAATAGATCTTCACGCTGCCGTCGGTGGTCTGGCCGCTGACGGTCACCACCAGTCCCTTGCTGTGTGCATGGACCTCTACATGTCCGCCGCTAACGGTCACCGTGTCGCCCTCGGGCAGTCCGTTCACCGAGGCGTCGGCAGTGCCGTTGAAGGTGATGGCCACGGTGTGCCGCGCATCGAAGTTATTCTCCACATAGTCACCCCAGTGGCTATCGTTTTCGTCGGTGGGCACCTGCTCAGTGCCGTCCTCGGCAGGCGTCGCGTCCATCTCCACTGCGAACGTACTCAGTTCACCCAGGTCCATGAGGCCCGATGCCGACCCCTCGCCACCTCCGCCGCCCTCGCCAGGGATATCGTGGCCGTTCATTCCGGGGAAGCCGCTCTCGGGCGAGCACCCTGCCGTGGCGAGAGCCGCAAGCAGAGGCAGCATAGCATGAAGGATGTTCTTTTTCATTTTTTTGAGGTATGACAATGTGATACTTTCTGATGCCTCCCGTGCACAGTAACGCCGCGCCCGTGGCATACGATGCTTGGATGCAGAGGAGGAAAAGACGTTTAACGCGTTTACACTTTTTTAAACCTTACCCCATCCCGTTTAAGTTTCGTTACACTATGCCCTACCGAAGTTTGTGCTGCTCGTAGTGGCGGCGCACACGGGCGAGGTAGTAGACGACCCCCACTGCGTTCACTCCCATAGCAGCCCAGAAGGCCGCATGATAGCCCAGGTGTTCTGCCACCACACCACCCACCAGCACACCCAGCCCCACACCGGCATCCCACGCCGTGAGGATGGACGAGCTGGCGGTACCGCGTTGGCGGTGTTCCGCCAGATTGATAAACATGTTCTGGAAGGCGGGATACATATGACCGTTACCCAGTCCAATGATGAACGCAGCTGCATAGTAGCCCACCAGGTTATGCAGCCCAGCAAACAGTGTGTAGCCCACTATCGACACCAGCACGCCCATGGTAGCATTGCGACTGACGCGGTTCTCCCTCAGCGCATGTGCTCCCGTGAGCCGCGACACGATGAGACCCACAGCAAGGAGGGTGAAGAACACGCCCGTGCCATGGGTCACACCCAGTTCCTCCTTGCCATAGATGGCCACATACGTAGAGAGCACACCGTACGAGAAAGCGAAGCAGAGCATGGCAGCTGCCTCACGCGCCCCACGCAAAAGGAAGAAACGGTCGAGCGAGACCACACGGTCCACCGCAGCAAAGTCTCGCCGGGGCAGACGGATGGTAGCATCCACCACCAATCCCGCCAACGAGAGCAGCAGCGAGAGCACGAACAGCACGTCATAGTTGCCATGCACCGCCTGCAGCACGTAGATGGCCAGCACGGGGCCGATGGCCATCGCCAAGTTGTTGCTCAGCCCATAGTAGCCGATGCCCTCCGTGCGGCGCGAGGAAGGCAGCACATCGATGGCCACCGTGCTTGCCGCCACAGTAGTAGCACCGAAAGGCGCCCCATGGAGCGTGCGGAAAATGGCAAACACCGTGAGCGAGCCCGCCACCAAGTATCCCACAAAGAGCGCAAAGAACAGGAAGTTGCATACGATGAGCACCACACGACGCGGGAAGCTGTCCACCAGATAGCCACTGAAGGGACGGATTACCAGTGCCATCACCGTATATCCAGCCAGCACCAGACCGATGGTGTCCTTGCCGGCACCGAAGGTCTCGCTGAGGTACAGCGGAAGCAACGGTACAATGAGGGTGAACGAGAAATGAATAAGGAAGTTTCCTATCCATATCTTTATATAGTTGCTGTTCCAGAGTTTCTCTTTCATCACGGGGTGCATCGGTTTGCGGCTGCAAAAGTACAAAAGCCCCATGAAATAAGAAAGGATGCGCATGGAATATCCTCTCAAACTAATAAAATAGTTTAAAAGTGACTCTCTGTGACAAAATTCTTAAACTTTTAGTTGGCAGTTAAAAAAAATGGCGATTCCTTTGCACCAACTAATCATTTAATAGCAGAATATATGTCAGCGACGAAAGAACTCACACGGGGCGAGATGCAGGTAATGAACATCCTGTGGAGCCGCCGTCACGCCACCGTAGCCGACGTGGTGGAAGCAATGCCTGAGCCCCGCCCTGCCTACAACACCGTGCTTACCTTCCTCCGCATCATGGAGGAGAAAGGGTTTGTGGGGCACGAGAAGTCGGGGCGATTCTACATCTATCACCCCCTCGTGCAGAAGGGAGAATACACCCGCGAATATCTGAAAGGCGTGCGCGACCAACTCTTCGATGGTTCTGCAAAATCGCTCATCAGCTTCTTCGCTGAAGAGGAGTCACTCACAGCCGGTGAAGTGCAGGAACTTATCAACCTCCTGCGCACGCTCCAGTCCACCAAATAAGCAGTCACCCATCAGCAGCAATTTTTTCATTCCTCATTTGCATCGATTTCGTCTTTCGTCGCAATTATTGTCTATCACTCGAGTATGCTTCTTCTCGTATTCTCATCTACAGCACTGACTATTTTCTACGTTCTATATAAGTGGTTGCTGAGTCATGATACACTCCATCGCTTCAACCGTATCGTGATTCTTGTGCTCCTCGCCGCCACCACGCTGTTTCCCTTCGTGGCACCCTTCCTCCACCTCCGTTTGGGAACAGCAGCGAGCGAGATGTCCGTGCAGCTGCGCGAGCTGGTGGTGTCGCCTGATCGTTCAGCCCACTTCCAAGCTGAATACCCGCAAGTATCGCTCATCGAAGCCCTCACCCCTTTCACAGCTATGCAGGAGGGAGCGATGCTGATGCTCTCGCTGGCTGTCACCGCCGTACTGCTCTTCGTGCTCTTCTATCGTATGGAGGGACTGCGCCAGCAGTGCCATGGGGCATACGAAACCCTTGCTGATGGCACACGTCTCGTCCTACACGACAACAACTACGCCCCTTTCAGCTGGATGCGCTACGTGGTATGCTCACGCAGCGACTATGCGAAGAACGGTCAAATCATCCTTGCCCATGAGCGCGAGCACCTGCGCCTGCACCACTCGTGGGACCTGTTGCTGGTACAGGTGTGCTGCGCTGTGCAGTGGTTTAACCCCGCAGCATGGCTCATGAAACACGAGCTACAAGCCGTTCACGAGTACGAGGCCGACGAAGCGATGCTCCGTGCGGGCTGCAATGCGCAGGAATACCAGATGCGACTCATCGAGACTGCCCTAGGCGCCAGGTTCAGTTCGATAGCAAATAATTTCACCAATGTATCAACCAAAAAACGTATCCTTATGATGATGAAAAAATCAGCCAGCCCCTGGGCACGGCTCAAAGTGCTCATGTTCATTCCCGTAGCAGCAGCCGTTGTGTTTGCTGTCTCATGTACACAGAACCCTAAAACCGCTGCCAGCAGCCATCAGAGCGAAGGTTCCACGGCTCCCGTCGTCAACGTGGTCGCCTACTCCGCATCGACGGGCACAGAGGCCACCGAGCAGACCAGCGATTTCGTGCTCGCTTGTGAGGTATTACCCGAATATCCCGGTGGCATAGAAAGCCTCATGAAAGACTTGTCACAAAAGCTCCGTTATCCGAAAGAGGCACAGGAGCACGGCATTGAAGGACGTGTCATCGTACAGTTCATCGTGGAAAAAGACGGCAGCGTCACGAACGTGGAGGTGGCGAATTCTGTCGACCCACAGCTCGACGCCGAGGCGGTGCGCGTGATACGCGACATGCCGAAATGGACACCGGGCAAAGAAAAAGGCGAAGCGGTACGCTGCAAGATGACGTTGCCCATCGCCTTCCATCTGAGCAAGTGATATCGTTACGTGCCCATGATTGCCAACGCGTCTGGACGTAGCGGCATATCCAGATGAGGGATGCGTCTCCCGCCGCGCATCCCTCATCTGCATTCAGCCAAAACGATAACAACGGCATTTTTCGCTGGAAAGAGAGAAAAAGAGGCGCTCACATACTGAAAAAAGACGCTACTTGGCACAATCCGCCGAGAAAGTTGTACCTTTGCATCACTTTATGGGAACAGCACAATGTACAAAGTATTGCTTGCGATAAGCCGATTCATGTCATCGTACACCCCCTGGGTGGTGATAGCCGCTGCGGTAGCGGCTTTTCTGTGCCCGCCCCTCTTCGGCTGGGTAGCAGGTCCGGTGCAAACGGGTATCTTAGGATTCATCATGCTCACGATGGGGCTGACGCTCACCCGTGCAGACATGCACTCGCTTGTATCACGGCCATTGGATTTGCTCATCGGTGCCTGTGCACAGTATGGCCTCATGCCCCTCATTGCCTGGAGCATGGTGCAGGTGTTCCACCTCGACACAGCCCTGGCGGTTGGCATTCTGCTGGTAGGCTGCTGCCCAGGCGGGGTGTCGAGCAACATCATGTCGTACCTGTGCCATGGCGATGTGGCCTACTCGGTAGGCATGACCACTGTCTCCACCCTGCTTGCGCCGCTCGTCACCCCGGCGCTGGTGCTCTGGCTGGCAGGTCAAAGTGTGGAGGTTGACGCTATAGGAATGTTTGTGAACATTCTCATCGTCACCGTGATACCCGTAGGAACAGGATTCGCATGCAATGTGCTGCTGGGCAGTCGCGAGGGATACCGACATGTGCAAACCGTGATGCCAGCCTTCAGCGTAGCAGGGTTGGCATGCATCGTAGGCGGTGTGGTATCTGCCGTACACGACCACTTGATAGCCGGCGGCCTCATGCTGCTCCTCACCACCTTTGCCGTGGTATTCTGCCACAACACCTTAGGATACCTTGCGGGATGGTTGGTGGGCCGTCTGTGCCGTTTTGGTACGGCCAAGAAACGCACGCTCTCCATTGAGGTAGGCATGCAGAATGCCGGTCTGGCCACGAACCTGTCATCCGCTTTTTTCATGGCCACCTGTCCGCTGGCAGTAGTGCCATGCGCCATCAGTTGTGCCTGGCACTCCTTGTCGGGAACCCTTCTGGCTACCTTTTTTGCCCGACGAGACAAAAGAGCGACCCGAAAAATCCGCTTTAACCCTCCCACAGAATCATCAAAAAGAATCATCAAAACGCGACATCGCCATGAGCCCTGACACTACCTCCGAAAGCAGAGAAAGAACCATCGTGCGCACCAGCCTCATCGGCATAGCAGCCAATGTACTGCTCGCCGGGTTCAAGGCTGGTGTGGGCATCGTCTCCCACAGCATTGCCGTGACAATGGATGCCGTGAACAATCTGAGCGATGCACTGTCGTCGGGCATCACCATCATCGGCACGAAACTGGCGGCACGCAAACCTAACCGAAAGCATCCATTGGGATACGGACGTGTGGAATACATAAGCGCCTTGATTGTGTCGGTGATTATCCTCTATGCGGGCATCACGGCAGCCGTAGAGTCGGTACGAAAAATCCTCCATCCCGAGGCGGCGACCTATACCACCGTGTCGCTCGTCATCATCGGTGGAACCGTGGTGGTGAAGGTGCTGTTGGGACGGTACGTCCGTCGTCAGGGACGCAGATGCGCGTCGGCAGCACTGGAGGCTTCGGGGGCAGATGCACTGTTCGATGCGGTCCTGTCGGCAGCGGTGCTGGTGAGCGCCATCGTCTACGTCGTCACCGGGGCGTCGTTGGAGGCGTATGTGAGCGTGGTGATAGCGGGGTTCATCATCAAGTCCGGTATAGAGATGGTGCGCGACACGCTAAGCGACATCTTGGGTAAGCGCATGGACACAGCACTCGCCAAGTCCATCAAGAGCATGCTGGCAGAGGAGCCCGAGGTGCTGGGCGCTTACGATCTCTTCCTCTACAACTACGGCCCTGGACGTGACTACGCCTCGGTGCATCTGGAATTGCCGGACACGATGACGGTGGACGAGATTGACCGGCTTACGCGTCGCTGTGAACGGAAGGTGTATGCTCAGACGGGTATCGTGCTCACGGCCATCGGCATCTACTCCAACAACAGCCACGATGCCGAGGCGCTGGCCATGCGCCAGGCATTAGGCGAGATGCTGCATGCCTACGACTGGGCGCTGCAGATGCACGCCTTCTATGTGGACAGGGAGAGAAAGGAGATGCGCTACGATGTGGTGATGAAGTTCGGCACCGACATCCGACAAGCTCTGCAGACGCTGCATGAGGAAACACTCCGGCGCTACCCGGGATACACGCTCACTATCGTGCCCGACATCGATGTGTCGGACTGAAACAATTTCCTTTTACCCCCCTTCTGCGCGCATCTATCTGCACGTAGAATAAAGAAATCATGGGAATGATGCTCTCTCTGGATAACAAACACCACACATGGGTGTGACGCCCCGTCTCTCGGGGATAGTGCTACCTTACTTCTCCTTGTACATGATCTTGGTGGGGCGGTAGCAGACGTTATCGTATCGGCGCAGCAGGGTGCCCTCGGCAGTGTCGATGACCCAGATGTGTCCGTTGAGGCCGGGTTCGTCGGGCTCGTAGAAGGCGACGAAGGTCTCGGACTGGTCGGCGCTGTACTCGAAGCCGGTGATCACGGCGCGGTCGCTGCCCACTGTGGCATGCACGGTGGCGGCGGCAAGGGCTTGTGTGGAGGTGTAGTTCCACTTCATCACCTTGCCACCTGCTGCATAGAACAGGGTGTGGTAGCGGCATCCAGCAATGCAGGGTGTGGAGGGGCCGAACGTGGTGGTGATACCGAAACCGGCATTTGTGATGCCCGTCCCCTCGTAGCGCAGATAGTTCTGGGCGCTGTTGTAGTCATAGTCCCAAAAGTCGGCAAGCAGGATGGTCTTGTTCAGCGCGAGTCCGCTCTTCGTAATGACGAGGGCAAAGACGTCCTCTCCGGCGCGGCGCTGCTGCAGGGTACGTCGGCACTCCACAATCTGCAGGAGGCTGTAGCCCTTGTAGAAGTTCGTAGTGGGGTCCTGCTGGATGTCGGTGAGCGAGGTGTGGTAGGTCTTGCTGCAGTAGAAGGGTCCATAGCCGTTGTAGATGTTGCAGAGGTCGCCGACCTCCTCGTCCCAGAAGAGGAAGGTGAACTGGGAGCTGTTGCCTCCATCGTACTGCATGCAGGAGGGAGCATAGACAGAGCGCAGGCGCACGGGTGGGGCAATAACGCCATCGGTGGTGGAGAACTCATAGACGTGCCCGTTCTCGCAGAGGACGGGGTATCCGATGCCCTCGAAGCCTTCGCTGGGCACCACCACACGGGTGGGGATGAAGTCGGGGTACTCGGGGGC
>R15__coassemble_449_pt1 | contig 38346 bp, 38 predicted proteins | sample R15__metabat2_low_PE_060 | metagenome-assembled genome bin R15 | reverse complement strand
CGCTCTGGTAGATGACGGGGATGGGGTCGGAGGAGGCGATATCCACGCTGTTGATGACGTCGGCGGTGACGTCGGCATTGGCCATCTCCTCGAGGTTATACTCGTGCTCCTGCAGCAGCTGCACGAGGTAGGTGGGGGTGCCCGTCTCGAACCAGTAGCTCTTGAGCCGACCCGATGCCAGCGTATTCAATACGCTGAACGGGTTGTACATCCCCGGGGTACCAGCTTCGAAATGGTAGCCGTCGTAGTTCTTGCGCAGCAAGGCCACACACTCGTCCTTGGACTTGCCATTCTGCTGCGCCAAGGCATCAATATGAGCATCGAAATAGGCGAGCAGTTCCTTCTCGGTGATGCCGCAGATGTCATAGTAGCGTTCATCCATAGAGATGTCCATCAAATTGTTCAGGTCGCTGAACACACTCACCTTGCCAAACTTCGTCACTCCCGTGAGCATGGCAAACTGGATGCTGCCGTCGCCGGACTTCAGTGCTCCGTAGAAACCCTTCAGTGTAGAGCGGTACTCCTCCTGCAGCTCCGGCTTTCCGATGGCCTGGAGGAGCGGTTTGTCGTACTCATCGACGAGGATCACCACGCGCTGCCCTGTCACCTCGTGGGCACGCCGTATCAGTTCAAGGAATCTGGGACCGAAATTGCCTTCGTCATGCGGCAGTTGGTATAAGTCTTCCTGCTTGGTAAGGAAAGCGTTTATCACATGCTCCAGCGCCTCTTTGCAATCGTACTTCTGCGTGTTGAGGTCGAGGTGCATGATGGGGTGCTGCTTCCACTCCTTCTCCACGGTGGCGATGTAGAGTCCCTCGAAGAGCTCGCGCTTGCCCTCGTAGTAAGCTTTGATGGTCGACATCAGCAGCGATTTGCCGAAACGGCGCGGGCGTGACAGGAAGTAGTAGCACCCTTCGTGCGTAAGCTTATACACGAAGCGTGTCTTGTCCACATAGAGATACCCGTCTGTACGGATTTTCTCAAAGTCCTGAATGCCGATGGGCAGGTTCTGCAGAGGTGCCATAGTGCGTTGCTGTTTTTACAGGTGGAATGGAAAATCGGGAACAAAAGTACGGAATTTTTCTTTCCCGACCACAAAGTTACACTTTCTTTTGGGAAATAGGTAAAGAAATTGCAGAATTTTCGTTTTTCGTTTGCTTTTCTCGCGCGGCAGACTTACCTTTGCCCACGAAGTTTGGCGCGACTGTTGCACAATGGCTCGATAAAGGGAGTTTATTTCCTCTGACAAGCCAGGGCAAGGCAGACGAAAGTCAACCACACCATCACCACTTCAAGACATATTGAAAAGGAAGCGTTTTAGCTTTTTCTTTTATAGTAAATCTGGACAATTTACGTAACTGAAGAAGAGCCCGAAACGCTCCGTGTTGGACGTTTATCGTTTGGGCTCCGGCTCACACTATACGCCAACGTGTGAGCCGTTTTTTCTTTATCTTCAGTTTCGGGCAGTCGAGAGCCTACAGAAAGGGTAAGTCTAAATCAGGCTCACACTTCCTTTTTGCCGTTTCGTTTGTCGGATGTTTCCCGCCACACTTTGGGGTCTGAGAGGTGGCAAGGTATATTTGTTTGAAGATTATATTCATCTTTTAAAATAGTACGAAAATGAAAATGAGACGTTATTTCTTTTTATTCATGATTCTTTTCAGCTCTGGTTGCTGTCTTGCCGAAAGTGCATATCAGTTGGTGCTGGAGAAGAAGGACGGTAGCACGATACGGTATGTGCTGTCGGACAAGCCTGTGGTGACCTTTGCAGGTACGCAGGTGCAGGTGAAATCGGCAAAGGCCGAAACCAGCTACGAGCGTTCGGATGTCAGCCGCTATTATTTTGAGGATGTCGCAAATGGCATAGACGTGGTGACGGACGATGATTCCTCGCTGCGTATCGACTACAGCAGTGCAGACCGGCTAACGGCGTACGGTCTCAGCGATGCCGGTGCCGTTGGTGTCTATGACCTTGCCGGCAGGTTGGCTCCAGCTGGCATATGTGTTTCGGACAATGCTGTAACGATTGATCTCTCCGTACTTCCTGCAGGTGTGTATGTAATCACTCTGCCTAATCATCCCACCCTTAAAATCAAGAAACAATGAAAAGGTTACAAATAATTACTGCGGTAGTTATTCTATCGCTTTCGTCCTTGACTTTAGCTGCTCAGGAGCAGTGGGTCATCGAGTTCAATGACGGTACAAAGTCTGCATTCAACATAGAGAACATCAAGCAGATGTACAGTAGCACGGCCAACCCGGGTGGTGACGATGATGGTGGCCTGAACGGTCACGACTATGTGGACCTCGGTCTTCCGAGTGGCCTGCTGTGGGCCACTTGCAACGTAGGTGCCGACAGTCCGGGTGACTATGGCGACTACTTTGCCTGGGGCGAGACGAGCACGAAGAGCAGTTATGACATGGATACTTACAAGTATTGCAAAGGGTCTTATGATACCCAGACGAAGTACTGCAACGATAGTTCCTATGGCTACAGCGGTTTCACTGACGAACTAACTGTTCTTGAATCCTCCGACGATGCCGCTACGGCCAACTGGGGCGGTAGCTGGCGCATGCCCACACATGCCGAGTGGCAAGAGCTGAACGACGAGAACAACTGCACCTGGACGTGGACAACACAAGATGGCCACGAAGGCTACAAGGTGACGAGTATGAAGAACGGTAACTCCATTTTCCTCCCCGCGGCAGGCTACCGCTACGGCACGAGCCTCAGCAATGCCGGCTCCAGCGGCTACTACTGGTCGTCATCGCTCTACGAAAGCTCCCCGTACTACGAGTGGTACTGCTACTTCAGTTCGAACTACCACTTTGCGGACTACATCGACCGTATCCTCGGTCAAAGCGTTCGTCCGGTGTCTGCCCCCTAAAGAAGTTATGGCGATGTCCTTACGAATGCGCATAACGAACGCAAGGGCGTAGCCCCGGTCGCAGCGCCCGACGTGCCGAAGGCGGCCGCCGCCGCCGCTGGCACGGCGGGCCGAAGGTGACCGTGTATACTTCACTTCACCCCTTACCGCGACCTTGTGGGGTGAAAAAGAAACGACTCTACGCTATAATGACCGCCGTCAGTGTCTCCATTGACGGCGGTCAACTCGTTCATTGACATTGGGTTGATGTCGCCGTCAGATATGACGCAATATATTGGGGGCATCGTCGGCGAGTGTAGCGGTAAAGTCGTTCTTGAAAACCTTTCCTGCAGCGGAACCATTTCCATGAAATACACGTTCCAAACAGCTGCTGCTTATGTCGGAGGCGTGGTCGGCTTCTATCATGGCGGAACGATTGACAACCTGTCGTTTGGCGGAACGATCAATGTCGATTCGGAATGCACCAATTTACGTCTCGGAGGCGTGGCCGGCCATGTCGGCACGTTCGACAAGATTTCGAATTTCAGCACGGAGAATGGCGCAAAGATTGTCGTTGACTGTCAATCTCTGTCTTACGCAAGGGTCGGCGGACTGATCGGGGAATTGGGATCAGATTTCAATTATGAAGGGACATTCGTAAATCGCGCAGACATCACTGTTACCGCCAATAAAGGCGACGTGTATGTCGCCGGAATCGCCGCGGACCTCTCAGGGGCAGGATCCGGAACTCGCACTGTCGCCTCGCTGTCAAATCTTGGGAAAATCACTGCCGAAAATACGGACGGATCCTGTTACGCCGGCGGTTTTTTCGCCATTTTCGATGACGACGAATGGGAATATGCCTTCGTGGGCTGCAGCAACAGCGGCGCGGTAAAGGCGACCGCAAGCGAGGATGCCTATGCCGGAGGCTCTATCGGCCGGATGGACGGCTATACACTGACGGTCGACAAGTTCAGGAACACCGGCAAAATCGAGGCTTATGCCGGGGAAAACGCCAGGGCCGGCGGTCTTGTCGGAGTGGATGATGACGGCTCGTCCCAGAGCATCCTGAACGTTTACAATTCCGAAAACAGGGGAGAGATTATTGCAAAGAGCTCGGGCAGCAGCTATACGGCGTATGCCGGAGGACTGGTGGGCGAGCACAATTCCGACGGCTACAGCGACCAGCATCCGTGTTTCATAAACTGCTGCAACCGGGGTGCAGTCCGCGCCAGCGGAGACGACATTTACATAGGTGGTCTGCTCGGACTGTGCTACGACACAGACACCACAATCGGCGCAAGCTTCGCTCTCGCCGACCTTGCCTACGGAAATGACAACCCCAGCAACTTATATTACGGCGGCATAAGCGGCAAGGTGTACGCCCACGTGAACAACTGGTGGAAACTCGTCACCGGAGCCATGTCGGGTGCAACGCGCCTTACGCCGTCGTACGCGTACCCCAACGCGGGGACGCATTACCAGGCTGCCGAAGACGCCGCCGGCCTCGTAAGCAACCTCAACGGCGCCTGGAACAGCGCACTGGATGCAATCAAGGATTCGAAACTCACCGGCTACACTCCCACCCAGGTTACCTGGAAGGTGGACGGCGATTATCCCGCGCTGGATTTCTGACCGGTATACACCCGCAATTGACGGACTGTCAACCCCACGCTTTTACAGGTGAGCCTCTGCGGCTCACCTGCAAAACCCTATGTTTTAGGAAATTTTTTTGCTGGTGCCCCCTTTTCCCCAGAGACTCTTTGTTTAAAAACAACACAAGGCAAGCGTGGGGCTTGCCTCGTGGGGATGGGGGTGTGGGTGAAGATGGATTCGAACCACCGAAGTCGAGAGACAGCAGATTTACAGTCTGCCCCATTTGGCCACTCTGGAATTCACCCGATTTAGAACAGGGTGGGGAGGGGATCTCCTTCCTGTTCCACTTCAAAGAACGCTTGCTTCCTGAAAAGCGCTGCAAAGGTACGGCGTTTTTTTGTACCGACCAAATGTGTGCGGTCTTTTTTACAAAAAAAATGTGCAAAAAAGAGAGAGGCACGCTCCGCAGGATGGGAGACGTGCCTCTCTTAAGGGGATGGGCGGGATGCCTTACTCGCTGACGCGCTGGATGTACTTGTCGATGTCGGCAGCCTGTGTGGACTGGTAGTACTTCTCCTTCACGGTCTTGTAGGCCTTGAGTGCCTCGGCCTTGTTGCCGAGCTGCTCGAAGAGCTGTCCGGCCTGCACGAGGTAGGCGCCGCTGAGCACGTTGTTGTCGGCTTTCTTGGCGGCCTTCAGCAGGGTGGCGGCAGCCTTGGCATAGTCCTCAGACTGTGCGTAGCAGTTGCCCAGAGCTGCCAGCACGCTGGGAGCGATCATCTGGTCGTTGCCCTTGAACTTCTTGAGGTAGGGGATAGCCTCGGCATACTGTCCGAGCTGTGCCTTGGCGATGCCGGCATAGGCTTGGGCCAGATTGGCGGCCTTGGTGCCCTTGAACTGCTTGATGATGGCATCGAAACCGTCGTAGTCGTAGCTGTCGCCGTCGAGGGCAGCCTGGAACTCACCCTTCTGGAACAGACTCTCGCCCGTGCTCAGTGCTTCGAGAGCCTTGGTCTGACGGGGCTGGAAATAGAAATGGGTGAGGGCCCACGCACCGACTATCACCACGATGATGGCGGCGGCGATGATGGTGAGCTTCTTCTTGTTCTTCTCGATGTACTCTTCGGTACGGCTGACAGCCTCGCCGACGTTGGTTGCCTGCTGGGCCTGTGCCTGTGCTTTGGTCTTCTTGTTGCTTGCCATAGTTATCTTTTTTATATTATTATTCTTCTAAAAAATGCTTATCGCAGTTTTACGGACGGCAAAGGTAGTGCTTTTTTGTGTACCCGAAAAATTTCTTGCCAACTTTTTTGCTTTCAGCCTCTTTTTTCTCTCTGCGCCCTGCGTTTCGGGATGGGAAATGGGACTCGTCGCGGGTGTCGTGTGATTTCTTTAACCAACAAATGATTTGGCTGCCTTTCACCTTCATTCGGTGGCTGCGGGCAGGTACTCGAACCGGGTGGTGAAGAAACGCTCGATGTCGATGAGGTAGTTCCCATCGACCGTGTTGTACGTCTCGGCGTAGTAGACGGTGGAGGGGTAATCGCCCGTGTAGGTGTAGGTGTAATGGGTGGTGACGGTCGTGGCATTGTCGCCGGAGGTAGCCACGGTCTTCTCCACGATGTTGTTGGCACTGAAGCAGAGGGGCGAGTCCCAGCTGTCGAAGATGTCCTTGTAGGGACTCTTCTTGCTGTCGTAGGTGTAGGTGCTGGTTGTCTGCTCAGTGATGTTGTCCTCCATGTAGGAGGTCTGGACGAGCTTCGTGACGTTCTCTCCCTCGTAGCCATAGGTGATGACCTGCCGTGTGGAGCCTTTGGCATCCAGCGCTGAACCGTCAGCATGGTTGATGGTGATCTGGACGATACGACCTGCATCGTCGTATTCGGCGAAGTACATGTTCCTGCCGCTGGTGGCAGTGGCGAGCTTTCCTTTGGTGTAGTGGAACTTCATGGTGACGACGCCGTCGTCGTAGGTGTCCTTCAGGATGCTCAGCTGGGTGCCGTCGTAGGTGTAGTCGGTGGTGAAGTAGATGCCGTCGTCGTCGTATTGGGTGAACGATGTCGGCAGGTTGCCGTTCCACTCGAACTGCTTGAATGGGTACTCGGACGTCTGGTAGGTGGTGTCCATGAGCGCGCGTCCGGTGCGCTTGTCGCTGGTGATCTGGTGATAGGTGTAGTAGTAGTAGGCCCGGGAGAGTCGCTGTGTGCCGGTATATTGGCCGAAACTGACCTCTTCCTCCTGACATGACGAGGCGAGCATTCCGATGACGGCGATGGCGATGAGTGTGGCTTTGGTCTTCATACGTTCTTTGGTTTTGATGGATGATGATGTTCCTTGCAGATGTCGGCAAGGAAACACTGGTTGCAGTGGGGTGTGCGTGCTGTACACACGTAGCGTCCGTGGAGGATGAGCTGGTGGTGTACGGTAGGGATGTCGCCTTCGGGGATGTGGCGTACCAGTATCTGTTCGACACTGAGCGGTGTGGTGGCCGTGGCGGGTACCAGACCGATGCGGTGGCTGACACGGAACACGTGGGTGTCGACAGGCATGGTGGGACGGTTCCAGAGCACAGCCATCATGACGTTGGCCGTCTTGCGTCCCACGCCGGGCAGACGTGTCAGCGCTTCCAATGTGTCGGGCACCTCGCCACCATACTCCTCGACAAGCATGCGTGCCATGCCTGCCAGGTGAGTGGCCTTGCTGTTGGGATAGGAGACGCTGCGCACAAAGGGCAGCAGATCGGCGGGGGTGGCGGCAGCCATGGCATAGGCATCGGGATAGGCGGCCAGCAGGGCAGGGGTGACGAGGTTGACACGCTTGTCGGTGCATTGCGCGGAGAGCATGACGGCTACAAGCAGCGAAAACGGAGTTGTGTATGTCAACTCCGTTTCGGCTACGGGCATTGCCTCGCGGAAACGAGCAAGCACGGTGGCGTATAGCTCGCGGCGCGTCATCAGGTCTTAGTTGGCGGCTTCGAATTCGCGAAGGAAACGGGTGTCGTTCTCGGAGAACATGCGCAGGTCCTTGACCTGATACTTCAGGTTGGTGATGCGCTCAATGCCCATGCCGAAGGCGTATCCCGTGTACTGGGTGCTGTCGATGCCGTTCAGCTCCAACACGTTGGGGTCGACCATGCCGCATCCCAGGATCTCTACCCATCCGGTGCCTTTGCAGAACGGGCATCCCTTGCCGCCGCAGATGTTGCACGAGATATCCATCTCGGCGCTGGGCTCGGTGAAGGGGAAGTAGGAGGGACGGAGACGTATCTTGGTGTCGGCACCGAACATCTCCTTGGCAAAGAGCAGCAGCACCTGCTTGAGGTCGGTGAACGATACATCCTTGTCGATGTACAGACCCTCGACCTGATGGAAGAAGCAGTGTGCGCGATAGCTGATGGCCTCGTTGCGATAGACGCGGCCCGGACAGATGACACGCAACGGGGGTTGCTGTACCTCCATGACACGGCTCTGCACCGAGCTGGTATGTGTGCGGAGGATGATGTCGGGATGACTCTCTACGAAGAAGGTGTCCTGCATGTCGCGGGCGGGATGATCCTCGGCGAAGTTCATGGAAGAGAACACGTGCCAGTCGTCCTCCACCTCGGGGCCGTCGGCAAGCGTGAAGCCCAGACGGGCGAAGATATCGATGATCTCGTTCTTGACGATGGTCAACGGGTGACGCGTTCCTAACTGTACGGGGTAGGAGGTGCGGGTGAGGTCGAGGTCGTCGGTGGCATCATCGCTGCTGCCGAACTGCTCTTTCAGCTCTGCCAGCTTGGCTTGTGCGGTGGTCTTGAGCTCGTTGATCTTCATGCCTACCTCTTTCTTCTTCTCGGGAGGTACCAGGCGGAAGTCGGCCATCAGTTCCGTGATCTTGCCTTTCTTACTCAGGTACTTGATACGCAATGCCTCCAGCTCGTCGGCATTCTTGGCTTTCAGTTCGTTCACCTCGGCCAGAAGTTCGTTGATTTTATCGATCATAGTGTTTGAATTTCCGTTTCAGATTGCAAAGATAGCGCTTTTTTGCTTAGGTATGAAAAAAAATGTCTAATTTTGCATGAAAATTCTGTCTTTATGAGATACATCGAAAACTATCCGCTGCTTGGGCACAACACATTCGGCATGGATGTGCATGCCTCGGCCTTTTTCGAATACGGCACTGTGGAAGAGTTGCGGGCCTTCTTGCGCTCTCCCTCTTTTGCTCCCTACCGCCATCACCATTTAGCCATCGGTGCCGGAAGCAACCTGCTGTTCGAAGGGGACTACAGCGGTCTGCTCGTGCATAGCGCTATCGGGGATATGACGGTGACAGCGGATGACGGCGAGGCTGTGCACCTGCGGGTAGGATCGGGCTGCGTGTGGGATGATGTGGTGGCTCATTGTGTGGAACAAGGGTGGGGTGGAGCTGAGAACCTGACGGCTATACCCGGCGAGATGGGTGCCGCTGCTGTGCAGAACATCGGCGCCTATGGACAGGAGGTGTGCCAACTGATTGTGTCGGTGGAGACACTCGACCTGGAAGGACAGCCTCATGTGTTCATGCGGGAGGAGTGCTGCTATGGCTATCGGGAAAGTATCTTCAAGAATGAACAGAAGGGTAGGCAGTTCGTCACCTACGTGACCTTGTGCCTGCATCGCCAGCATACCCCACTTCTCGACTATGGACCGCTGCGCGAGACGTTGCGGCCGGAGGTCCTGGGACATGCACCCTCGTTGGCCGAGGTGCGTGCAGCCATTGCCGCCATACGTGCGGCCAAGCTCCCTGATCCTGCGGTGACCGGCAACGCGGGCAGCTTCTTCAAGAACCCCGTCATCGCTCTTGACCATTATCTGCACCTGAGGGATGTGTGGCCCTCCATACCCAGCTACCCTGTGGATGAGCAGCATGTGAAGGTACCTGCTGCGTGGCTTATCGAACAGTGTGGATGGAAAGGCCGCGCCTTGGGCCGTGCTGCTGTTCATGAACGGCAGGCGCTGGTGCTGGTGAACCTTGGTGGCGCCACGGGACAGGAGGTGATGGCGTTGGCAGAACGGATTACCCATGATGTGGAGCGCACATTTGGCATTCACATCGCTCCTGAAGTGAATTATATTGCAGGCATATGAAGATAACGGTTCTTGGCTCCGGCACATCGATAGGAGTGCCACAGATAGGATGCACGTGTGCGGTGTGCACATCGTCCGATGCGAAGGATAAACGAATGCGCTGTTCGTCGCTGGTGGAGACGGCAGATGCCCGTATCCTCATTGACTGCACGCCCGACTTCCGCCAGCAGATGCTCGGCGTGCCGTACGACCGTCTGGATGGCGTGCTTATCACACACGAACATTACGACCACACGGGGGGCATCGATGACCTACGTCCCTTCTGCCATTTCGGCGGGAGTGTGAAGCTGTACCTGGACAGCTATACCGCCAACCATCTGCGTGAACGCCTTCCTTACTTCTTCCGCTCGCAGCTCTATCCCGGTGTGGCGCACATATCGCTGTGCGAGGTGAAGCCCTATGAGACGTTCACCATCGGGGCAACACACATCAAAGCACTGCCGGTGATGCATGGCAAGATGCCTATCCTCGGCTACCGCATCGACTGTCCGTCGGGGGCATCGATGGGTTACATCACCGATATGAGCAGCTGTGATGAACAGGTTCCCGCATGGCTGCGTGGCGTGGATGTGCTGCTGGTGAATGCCTTGCGCTTCGAGCCCCATCCCGCTCATCAGACCGTGGAGGATGCTATCCGTTTTGCCCATAAGGTAGGCGCCGGAACCACACGCCTCATCCACTTCAGCCACGACATTGGCCTGCATGAAAAGACCAATGCCCTGCTTCCGCAAGGCATCGGTCTGGCGTATGACGGCGAAGTGCTGGAGTGGTGAGACCTCCTACAGCGTAAGCGTTCAATAAATCACGTTGATCCAGGGCGCGTTGGCTCGGAGCCAGTCGCGCAGGGCAAAGGGGATGTCGTTGCACATCAGATCGTTGCCCAGATATACACCTAACATAAAGTCATCGGGTGACGTTCTTCACTTGATAAATTCGTACATAATCGATCTCGTAACGGATGGGATACTCCTCAGGTACCAGCACACCGCCATTGTCGCCACCCAGGGCGAGGTTGAGCAGCAGGTAATGAGGCTGCCGGAAGGGATAGAAGCCATCGGCATTCACGTCGCAGGACTGCGTGTTGAGCAGTTCATCGTCGAGGTAGAGTCGCAGACTGTCGGCATCCCAGTCCATGCGCCATACGTGGAACTTCTCGGCCCACTGTGGATCGTTCTCCGTGAAATGGGAGTAGGGGATGGCTCCCGTATTCCAGATGGCATGGTTGGGCTCCCGTGCCCACGCTGCATTGGCCAGGATGTGGGGAACCTCCTGGATGCGGTAGAACTCCATGATGTCGATTTCTCCGTTTACTGGCCAGGGGCGGTCCACACCGAGGGTCCATATGGCAGGCCATGCACCGTGTGCGGTAGGAATCTTGGCACGGACCTCAAAGCGACCGTAGAGCCATTCGTGCTTGCCGCGGGTGTTGATGGAGGCGGAGGTGTACTCGGCATACGCTCGTTCGGTGCGCCAGTCGGAGCGTCGCCGTGTGTCTGTATCGCCGGGCTTGCGGTAGCGGGGATTCGGCACCTGCTCGTGACGGCCTTCAATGATGAGCCGGCCATCACAGATGAAGGCATTGTCCTCCTGATACCATTGATGCTCGTGATTGCGCACAAAGCCATGCTCGAAGTTCCAGTCGTCGGCATCGACAGCACCCGGCGTATCGAATTCCTCACTCCACACCAACTCGTATTTCGGACTTTTCTTTGTGACTTTTTTCTTCCTTGCCTCTGCCATGGACGGCACGATGACGAGGAAGGCGGTGAGAAGGATGAGAATCTTTTTCATTGATGTAGATGATTGTTTTTGATGAACTTATTATGCGTCTCGTGGAGGATCACCCGATGAAAGCGTCTATGCACTGGAGGATATGTTCCTTGTCGTCGGGGTGAAACCAGCGGATGGACGTGTCGCGGTTGAACCATGTCATCTGTTTGCGGCTGTAGATGCGGCTGTGCTGACGTATCTTGTCGAGTGCCTCGTCGAGTGTGCAGGTGCCGTCGAAGCAGGCGAAGAGCTCCTTGTAGCCTACCGTATTAAGGGAGTTGGGAAAGGGCTTGCCCGCATTGCGGTAGCGGTTGTATAGGGCTTGTGCTTCGTTGATGAGTCCGTCGTTGACCATCGCATCCACACGGGCATTGATGCGTGCATAGAGCTCTTCGCGTGGGCGTGTGAGTCCGACCTTCAGGTATTCAAAGGGTCGGGGACGTGTGGCACGCGTACGGAACGAGGTATAGGTCTGGCCTGTCATATAGCATATCTCCAGCGCGTGCAATACACGTTTGGGGTTTTTGATGTCGACGATATGATAGTATTCAGGATCAAGAAGTTTAAGCTCTTGTGCAAGAGCATCAAGCCCTTCGCTCTCAAAGCGGTCGAGCAGCATGGCACGTGTGTCGGCATCCACCGTGGGTATGTCGTCGATGCCATGGCATACCGCATCGATGTACATCATCGACCCTCCCGTCAGCAGCAGTGCCGGATGGTGGGGGAAGAGTCCCTCCAGGAGTGAAAGAACTGCAGACTCGTAGCAGGCGGCACTGTAATAGTCGTCCAGCTCGAGCGTGCCAACGAAATGGTGCTCACACCGAGCACGTTGCTCGTCGGTAGGCGCAGCGGTACCTATCCGCAACTCTCGGAAGAGCTGTCGGCTGTCGGCAGAGATGACTGGCGAATGCAGATGGTCAGCAATCGTATAGCTGAGATCTGTCTTGCCGACTCCCGTAGGACCAAGCAGCACGACGAGCTTGTTCATGCCACAGGTCAGAAGAGATCGGTGCTTCCATCGAAACCTTCGTCGATGAAGTCCATGCCTTCGGGATCAAGCTCGTCAAGGTCAAAGCCTTGGTCGTCGCCGAAGGTGTCGTCCAGATCGAGTGAGGATACAGGCGAGATATTCATCAACTGGTCGAAATCCAACATTTGCTGAGGGGCATCACCTATTCTTTTCGTACACACGGCTTGGTCGAGTTTCTTACCGGTGATAATCTCGCTCAGCTCGATGAAGAACACGCGGTCTGCCAAGGGGTCAAAGACGTAGAGGAGACGCTGGTGCTCGTCCTCCACGAGATCGCTGATTACAGTGTCCTCCATAACCCAGTTGTCTTCGTCAGAGTTGCCCAACATGTCTTCAAGTGTTACTTCAGTCTCTTTCTCCCAGTTTTCGTTGCAGATGAAGAACGAGGTCATTTGATCATCAGGGTAGCCCATGGCGGCGATGATGGCTTTGTGGAACTCAAGGAATGTAGCTTCGGAATCGATCTGTATCTCGCGGAGGAAATGGTCGATCTCGTCGGAAATGATGGTAAAGCGGTATGTCATGGCGCTTTGAATAATTGATTGTTATTGTGAAAGATGAATGTATATTTCTTTGGAAGGGTTACAGATCGTCGCTCTTGAGGATGCCTCGTGTGGCGCTCTCGATGAACGAAATGATGTATTGCCTTTCGGGCGTTATCTCCATCTCGCTGCGGATGTATGCCAGGGCTTGGCTGACATTCATCCCACTCTGGTAGATGGCACGGTAGGTGGCATGGATGGCATCGACCTGCTCGTGTGTGAATCCGCGGCGACGCAGTCCGACGATATTGATGCCGTAATAGGCTGTTGGCTCGCGGGCAGCGATGATGTACGGCGGCACATCCTTTGTCGTGCGGCATCCGCCCTGTATCATCACGTAGCCTCCGATGTGACAGAACTGGTGTACGAGTACGGCGGCGCTGAGGGTAGCATAGTCGTCAACCACCACTTCGCCGGCAAGTTTGGTCTGGTTGCCGATGATGCAGTGGCTGCCTACCACGCAGTCGTGTGCCACATGCATGCCCTCCATCAACAGGTTGCCATTCCCGACTACGGTCTTGCCTTTGGAGGCTGTCCCCCGGTTGATGGTGACGTTCTCACGGATGCTGTTGTCGTCGCCAATCTCAGCCGTCGTCTCTTCACCCTTGAACTTCAGGTCTTGCGGTATGGCACCGATGACAGCACCGGGAAATAGGTTGTTCCTGTTGCCCATACGGGTGCCGGAGAGCAGGATGGCATGCGGCATGATGACGTTGTCGTTGCCGATGGTCACATTACGGTCGATGTAGGCGAAGGGGCCTATCTCACAGTTGTCGCCGATGACGGCTTCGGGATGGATGTATGCTAGGGGGCTGATCATGTCTCTATTTCGTATTTGAAGTATTTGCAAACAAGTTGTATTCTTGACGTATCATTCTTGCGAACAGGTTGTTCGCACGATGTCCGGGCTTGTCGGCTATGATGCGACCCTGGATGAAACGTCCGACGAGGGACAGGTCGCCGATGACATCGAGGAGCTTGTGCCGGGCGGGTTCGTTGTCCCACATGAGCTGTCGATGCATGATGAAGCCCAGCCGGGTGGCGTCCATATGGGGCACACCGAGGATGTCGGCCAGCTTGTCGTATTGCTCCTGTGGCAATTGGCGTTCGTAGATGACGATGGCGTTGTCAAGATCACCGCCACGTATCAGTCCCTGGTTGAGCAGCGGCTCCAGCTCGCGCACGAACACGAACGTGCGGGCAGGGGCAATGTCGGTGGCGAAAGCATCCAGTGAGGAGAGCTCGGCGTGCTGATTGCTGATGATGCTGTTCTCAAATGATATGTCGGTGCTGATGGAAAATGTTTCAGCGGGTTCTACACGGAGACGCGACCCTGTCTGCTCGTCAAGGTACTCGGTGACGTGGTCAATGACGAGTGGCATGCGCGGCAACGCTTGCTCGATGGTTCCCACTTCCAGCATCTTCTGTACGTAGCAAGCTGAGCTTCCATCAAGGATGGGAAATTCTGGTCCATCCACACGGATATGACAGTTGTCAATGCCAAGCGCATAAAGTGCAGCCAGCGCATGCTCCACAGTGCTTACATGCACGGAGCCATTGTCGATGATGGTGCCCCGAGGTGTCTCGTGCACGTTCTCGGCCAATACATCGATGAGATGATCACCAGGGACATCGGTACGCTCAATCTTATATCCATAGCCAGCAGGGGCCTGGCTGAAGCAGATGGTGAGCATCTGTCCCGTGTGCAATCCTTTCCCTGTAAACGTGAAAGAACCGGCCAGCGTTCGTTGAGGTTGTGTGTACATGGGTTATGATTGCTCTACATCGTCCGTTGAATGTGCTTTCTCTTCCAGCATTTTCTTGAGACATTCAACTTCGCGTTTCAGTTCGTAAAAATCCTTGTACATCTCGGGCAGGTTGCGGAACACGGCATTGCACCGTGCAAATTTGCGGTGTTCGATAGCGGGGTATCCGAAGAGTACCTTGTCGTCGCGCACGCGTCCGGTGATGGCGGCATGTCCGCCTACCTGCACGTGGTTGCCTACGGTGACGTGACCTGCTACACCTACTTGCCCGCCAAACATGCTCCATTCGCCCACCTTGGTGGAACCGGCCACACCACATTGCGCGGCCATGACGGTGTGCTTGCCTATGACAACGTTGTGGGCGACCTGCACCATATTGTCAAGTTTGACACCTTGGCAGATATGGGTCTCGCCCATGGTGGCACGGTCGATGCAGGTGTTTGCTCCTATCTCTACATCGTCGTCAATGACTACGATGCCGATTTGTGGTATTTTCTCATATCCATCAGCTTGAGGTGCAAAGCCGAAGCCATCGGCACCTATCACACACCCCGAGTGGAGGATACACCGTTTGCCGATGCGGCAGCCAGGATAGATGCATACGTGGGCATGGATGATGGTGTCGTCACCGATGACCACATCATCACCGATAAATGCAAAGGGCTCGATGGTGACGTTGTGACCGATGGTGGCACTTTCTGAAATGTAGGCCAGCGAACTGATGACGGCCTCGTGAGGCTGTGCTGCTTCGCTGAGCTTCATGAGTCTGGCAAGACTCTCGTAGGCGTTGGCGCAGCGAATAAGCGTGAGAGTAAGTGGATGTTCGGGAACAAAATCACTGTTCACAAGTACGGCCGACGCCTTAGTGGTATAAATATACGGTGTATATTGGGGATTGGAAAGAAAGGTGAGCATGCCAGGCCCAGCCTCTTCTATCTTGGCGAAGGAACTGACGATGACGCTCTCGTCACCTTCCACTGTTCCTCCGATGCAGTTTGCTATTTCCTTAGCGGTGAAGTTCATTATCTGTTCGTTATCTTTAATGTGTGGCAAAGGTAGTAAAAATCGCTGAATATCGGATCACCTGTAAAAACCTGTGTTTGGAATGAAAAAAAATCTGGCTGCGCGGTATTTATTTTTCTCTTGTTATTCATACATCCTATTCATCTACGCATTCATCGGACAAGTCCTTTTGATTGGGATTCTTTATGTGCTTTATCCTTCAATATCAGTAACTTCTTCTGGGCTACATGATGGGCAGGCAATAAGCATGATAAGTAGTAAAAATGAATGTTTCGTTTCATGATGGTATGGTTTTAATCTCCCTCTTCGGCAACGTCCTCCGGCAGAAGGGTGAAAGTTAAATCTCCTAGAGAGCCTTCGTAGCCGTCAGATCGATCATAGTTGTGTGACTCAAAGTTGAAGAAATGTCGCCCACTGATGCTGTCCTGCAAAGACCACCTCTTCAGCAGCCCTCCGACCTCTTGCGTGGAGTCGTTATATTCGTAGAGCTCCACAAAGGCATCAGGGCAGGATTCTTCCAGTTTGCCGATAAACTCTTCCCATGTCTGAAGGCCGCCAATGGCCCATATAGTACATGGAGTGCGATTTTTGATGGCTCGTTCTGACGGATAAAGTTGTTGTCCTTCCCATCGTCCCCAGTTGTCCTTCTCATAGACAGATCTGCCACTTTCGTTAATGATAAACACACTTAGGGACTTTGGCCCCTCTACGTCAGTGACTTCTGGTGGGTCACATGATGTGCAGACAGCGAGCAGAGAAAGTAGAAAAAAAGGAATGTATCGTTTCATGATTGTATGGCTTCAATCGGTTGTCTGTATATCAAATCTCCACGTGGTGATAGTCTTGCCATTCTTCAAAGTGTGTGTTAATCCTCCTCTCCAGCGATGTCTTCCGGAAGGATGGTGAAGGTGTATTGGAGGCCTATATTACCATCTGCATCAGATTCTCTTACCACGGTTGATTGATCCAAATTAAACAATTGGTGTCCTCCATCCGTGTGAGAATGATAATTCCATTCTTTAATTAATGCCTTTTGTCTATTTTCATTATCAGAATATACTTTGACAAAAGCTTTGTCAATTCCATCTACCCATAGGTTAATGGGAATGTTCTCTATATCCATATTGAACTCGTTGCTGGTCGATAAAATAGCATAACAATCATTGTGGAGTTCTTGTAAATCAGCAAAATTTTTAATATGTCCTTTATCAAGGTTTGTTTCAATGAGTAAATCTTGTCCTGAGGCATTGCGTAGTACAAGAATACCATATAGTCCATCTTTTTCGCAAGATGACAAAAAGGTGAAAGCAATAACGTACAATAGTACTGTTTCATAAAGCCATGTTGATAATGGCTTTTTTGCTCGGATATTTTGCATTTAATTTAATTTTTAAGTCATTTATTGATTTGATATCGCTTGTCATGCAATCGTATATTTGCTTGCGTGTCAATATGTTATAGCAGCGTCACCTCATCGATGGTATCGCCACGTGTGGCCATCACCTGGTTGTATGCGGCCTGCATGTTCTGCATGGAATAGGGATTGTTGAGCCGTTCTCCGAGCACGATACTGTCTCCGAAGACCTGTGCGCCCGCTGTTTCATTCGTACACTCCAATACATCTCCAACGAAGATGTCCTTCTGCTTGACGCATCCCATCAACAGTGAGGATGCTGCAATGCACCCTACAATCAGCGTAAAGATTGTTTTGTTTGTTGCTTTCATAGCTGATTTGTTTTTTGGGATGAGTTTTCGCGGCAAAGGTAGTAAAAATCGCTGAATATCCTCCTTTTTTTAGAATATATTAGGATATGGCAATTATAGAACCCTCCTTAAGTGCGTGCGTAGCAAAGGAAATACTTGCGAACTTTTTTTTCCAGCAGGGAAAGGTTGAACATGTCCGAGGCCAGTGCTATATCGTGTGTTGTTCCGTCGCGATAGAGAATCTCGATGTGGTCATCGCAGGCAGAGTACATATCTTTTTCAAGTGTTGTGCTGACAATCATGTATTTCTTTACTTCCTCCATGGAGATGCCGAGTGCTTGACTGATGTTGCTTGCTACTTCCTGCTCGTGCATTGTGCTGAATGGATTTTCGTCAATCTCCACCTTGAACAATTTACGGCGTACGAGGCCTGTGCTGAGGGTGGAAAGGATGCTGTCGTCGTGGCTGCTCCATACTTTCAGCGCGCACCAGATATCGTTGTCGTCAAGTTCAATGAAATTGTCGAGACAGGCACTGTCATTCGTGAACTGCTCTCCAGCCACATCGTTGTAGAGGAAGTAGTGGAGTGCAGGCGATGCAAACAAATCAACGCCGCCAGCAGCCAGTTCTTTGGCTCGGGTGAGCGTGTTGATGAGCATCTTCTCGCAAGCTACGGATGTCTTGTGGAGATAGACTTGCCAGTACATGAGCCTGCGGGCAGTGAGGAAATTCTCGATGGAGTAGATGCCTTTCTGTTCAACGACAAGATGGTCATTGTGCACACCCAGCATCTTGATGATGCGTGCAGATCCGATGTTTCCCTCGGTGACACCTGTGTAGAAACTGTCGCGCCGGAGGTAATCAAGACGGTCCATATCGAGCTGACTGCTTACCAGTTGATGGAGAAACCGCTTGTGATAGCTGTCCTGGAAAATGGTGATGGCAAGAGCCAACCGTCCTCCGAGGTCTTCGTCAATCTTTTTCATGAGCAGCAGTGAAATCTCCTCGTGGTCTATGCCATGCACCAAGGTATGTTCAAGCACATGAGAGAACGGACCATGACCGAGGTCGTGCATGAGGATGGCGGCCTCTACTGCTTCGGCCTCGTCGTCGCTGATCTCCACTCCTTTGGCTCGCAGATTGCTGATCGCCTCGCTCATGAGGTAGAAGGCGCCCACGGAGTGCTGAAAACGGGTGTGCTGTGCTCCCGGATAGACGAACGACGACAGACCGAGCTGGCGGATGCGTGAGAGACGTTGCACGATGGGGTGGGTGAGCACATCGTAGAGCAGTCCTTTGGGTATGTTGATGAACCCGAAGACAGGATCGTTGATAATCTTGACCGCTTTCATAAAGGCAATGTTCGTTGTTGTCAGATGATATCTTTCTTCTTGAGCTCAGCCTCCATCTGCGCTTGTACCTCGTGCGCCTTGGCTGCGGCTGCTTCGGCAAAGCAGGGCGATGCATCGGCAAAGATGATGGCACGGCTGGAGTTTACCAATAGCCCACACTCGCTGTTCATTCCATAGCGGCACACTTCCTCCAACGAACCTCCCTGGGCACCAATCCCCGGTACGAGCAGAAAATGATCGGGCACGAGCCTTCGTACGTCTTCAAACAGTGAGCCTTGGGTAGCTCCTACCACGTACATCATGTTGCTTGCGTCGCCCCACGACTGTGATGCCGTGAGTACTCTCTCGAAGAGACGGACGCCCTCGTTGTCGCAGGTGAGCTGAAAGTCGTGCGACCCTTTGTTCGATGTCAGTGCAAGCAACACCACCCATTTGTCCTCATAACCAAGGAAAGGGCGCACGCTGTCTTCGCCCATGTATGGTGCCACGGTGACGGCATCCACCTCTTGCTCTTCAAAAAAGCTGCGGGCATACATCTGTGACGTGTTGCCGATGTCGCCACGCTTTGCATCTGCGATGACGAAATGCCGGGGGTAGTATGTGTGCAGGTATTTCAACGTCTTTTCGTAGGATTGCCATCCTTTCAGTCCGTTGCACTCATAGAATGCCAGATTGGGCTTGTAGGCAACACAATAGGGGGCCGTGGCATCAATGATGGCGCGGTTGAAAGCAAATACGGGGTCGTCTTCCGTCTCCATCAGGTGTGCAGGCAGCTTGCGGATATCGGTGTCAAGACCTACGCAGAGGAATGAACGGCATTGGCGAATGTGTTCAAAAAGTTCCTTTCGATTCATATATGTTGTGGTTGTTAGAGTTCGGATTCTTTCAGCCGTTCGGCATTTTCAGCAATGGTAAGTTGGTCGATGCAATCCTGGATGTCACCATTCATAAACGCCGCTAAGTTATACACGGTATAGTTGATCCTGTGGTCGGTAATACGTCCTTGGGGAAAGTTGTAGGTTCGTATTTTGGCACTGCGGTCACCTGTGCTGACCATGGTCTTGCGTCGAGAGGCGATATCGTCAATGTATTTCTGATGTTCTTTGTCGTAGATGAAGGTGCGCAGACGAGCCAGTGCACGCTCTTTGTTCTTTGGTTGGTCACGCGTCTCTGTGCACTCGATGAGGATCTCTTCGGTAATTCCGGTAACAGGGTTCCTCCAATTATAGCGCAGACGTACACCGGACTCCACCTTGTTGACATTCTGTCCGCCAGCACCGCTCGAACGGAAGGTGTCCCAACGAATCTCTCCTTCGTTGATCTCTACTTCAAAGGCATCTGCCTCTGGCAGACAAGCTACGGTGGCTGCGGAGGTGTGTATACGTCCCTGTGTCTCGGTGACAGGAACACGCTGCACACGATGTACACCGCTTTCATATTTCAGTGTCCCGTAGACTTTCTCGCCACTTACGCTGAAGACGATCTCTTTGAATCCGCCGACTGTTCCTTCGCTGCAGCTGCTCACTTCGGTCTTCCATCCCCGTTGTTCGCAGTACTTGCAATACATCTTGAACAGGTCTCCGGCAAAGAGTGCTGCCTCGTCTCCGCCTGTGCCTCCCCGTATCTCCATGATCACGTTCTTGTCGTCCTCAGGGTCGGAGGGGATGAGGAGTAACTTGATTTCCTCCTCAATGGCAGGGAGTTTTGCGCTGCAGGTATCCAGTTCCTCTTTAGCCATCTCGCGCATCTCGGGGTCTGATTCCTCGGCCAGCAGCGTCTGCGCCTCTTGCTGTGACTGTAGCAGGGCGATGTAGCGTTTCCTGACATCCATGAGGTCGCTCAGTTGTTTATACTCCTTGTTGAGTCGCACGAAACGCGGCATGTCGGCAATTACTGCAGGGTCAGTGATGAGGAGCTCCGTCTCTTCATACTTGCTGGTGAGTGCATCGAGCCGGTCGAGAAGTGGTGTGTGTGCCATTGTTTCAGTTGATGATTTTCAGTCGGTAATCGGGGCGTGTCGTGCGTACGGTATGGCTCTCTGTATGGGCGATACGTGTCACAAAACCCGTCTTGCGAAGCGTGAGTGTGAGCATGGTACCATCGAAGGTATGTGGGGCACTCATGTTGGAAATGAAGTTTCCTTGGGACCATACGATGAGGTGAGAGTCTGGGATATCGGTGCGTGGACGCCATTCTGTGGGCTCGATGACGTGCGGATGTCCGCCAATGATGTGGTCCACACCGTGATTCAGTAGCCATCGGGCGTAGAACAACTGGTAGCTGTCGGGTGTCAGCCGGTATTCGGTTCCCCAGTGCATGATGGCAATGACTACATCCGGGTGCTGGCTGTAGGTCTGCTCCAGATCTTTCTTCATCATCACGGTGTCGATCGTATTGACGATGTTAGGCTCGCTGACCGTGAAGCCATTCATACCATACGTATATGTAAGAAGAGCAATACGTATGCCGTTCTTCTCTATTATGAGTGGGTAACGTCTTGTTCTGTCAGCATCGTCTCTGTAGGTGCCGATGGCGAGCATGCCGAGAGAGTCCGTCATCAGCAATGTCCGTTCCAGTCCGTATCGTCCCCGGTCCAGACAGTGGTTGTTGGAGGTGGTGACGATGTCAAACCCTGTCCGTTTGAGGGCATCCAACCAAGCATCAGGTGCACTGAAACAGGGATACCCTTTGTAGGGCTCGCCGCCGAGTGTTACCTCCAGATTGCCTATGGCATAGTCTGCCGCCTGGATATGTTCTTTGACATCTGCAAAACAACTGTCGTAGAGGAAGGTGCCATCGGGTCGTTGTGCTCGTTTGATCTGCGGACCGTGTTGCATGAGGTCACCGACAAAAAGCAAAGTACATTCCTGCCACATGGGTTGGGGCGATTTGAAACCCTCCTGTTCTTCCTGCAGAGGAATAGGGAAGAACGGCGATATCTCGTGTGCGGGTATGTGCTGTGAAAGAAACAACGAAACACCCAAGAGGAACATGGAGCACCTTCTTGTACGTGTATCGGTTGTTTCTGTTCTCAGCTGCATGTTCCGTCAGAGCCCTTTGCAGGCTTTGAGTGTGTTCATCATCAGGGAGCATATGGTCATCGGGCCTACACCTCCCGGCACAGGCGTGATGTAGGAGCATTTAGGCGCTACCTCATCGAACTTCACGTCTCCTGTCAGTTTGAACCCACTCTTTCGTGTGGCATCGGGCACGCGTGTGGTGCCCACGTCGATGATGACTGCTCCTTCCTTCACCATGTCTGCTTTTACGAAGTTAGGCTGGCCGAGAGCGGCAATGATGATGTCGGCTTCTCGACACTCTTCCACGAGGTTCTCCGAGTGGCTATGGCATACGGTTACCGTGGCGTCACCTGGGCATCGCTTTTGCATCATGAGCATGGCCATGGGCTTACCCACGATATTGCTGCGTCCCAGTACGACGCACTTCTTTCCGGAAGTCTCGATGTTATAGCGGCGAAACAATTCAAGGATGCCATTAGGGGTGGCGCTCACAAAGCATGGAAGACCGATAGCCATGCGACCAACGTTCTGTGGATGGAAACCATCCACGTCTTTGCGAGGATCGATGGCTTCGATGATGTGCTGTTCGTCAATGTGTTTGGGCAAGGGAAGCTGCACGATGAATCCGTCCACGTCATTGTCGGCGTTCAACTCGGCGATTTTTGCCAAGAGGGTGTCCTCAGTGATATCGTCTTCGTAGCGTATGAGCGTGGATTTGAAACCACATACCTCGCAGGCTTTCACTTTGTTGGCTACATAGGTTTCGCTGCCTCCATCGTGTCCGACAAGGATGGCGGCCAGGTGTGGACGTTTCTCGCCCTTGGCAATGCGTTCGGCTACTTCAGCGGCTATCTCCTGCTTGACTTGTTCGGCAATGGCTTTTCCGTCGATGATTTGCATGATTATGTCTTTATATTTGTTTCGTACTATTTTTGAGAATTACAGAGGTGTTGTACTGAGCGACACTTTGTGAATCAGCGTTTAGCCTTTTTCTTCCCTTTCACTTGTGGGGCATTGGCTACCTGTCTCATCATCTTCCGCATCTCGTCAAACTGCTTCATCAATCGATTCACCTCTTGTATGGTGGTGCCACTGCCGCGTGCTATGCGGTCGCGACGGCTTCCGTTGATGATCTCGGGGTGTTCGCGCTCTTGGGGTGTCATCGAGTGGATGATGGCTTCGATGCTCTTAAAGGCGTCGTCATCAATGTCCACATCTTTGATGGCTTTGCCTATGCCAGGAATCATACCCATGAGGTCTTTGATGTTGCCCATCTTCTTTATCTGGGCAATCTGCGCAAGGAAATCGTTAAAGTCAAATTGGTTCTTTGCCAATTTGCGCGACAGCTCGCGTGCTTCTTTCTCGTCGTAGCGTTCCTGTGCCCGTTCTACAAAGCTCACGATATCGCCCATGCCCAATATGCGGTCGGCCATGCGAGCCGGGTGGAAAACATCGATTGCGTCAAGTTTCTCCCCTGTACCGATGAATTTGATAGGTTTGTTCACGACCGAGCGTATGGAGAGCGCTGCACCGCCTCGGGTGTCACCATCGAGCTTGGTCATGACAACACCATCGAAGTCAAGCCTTTCGTTGAATTCTTTGGCGGTGTTCACAGCGTCTTGACCCGTCATGGCATCCACCACGAAAAGTATCTCGTCGGGTGAGACGGCCTCCTTGATGGCGGCAATCTCTTGCATCATCATCTCGTCTACAGCCAAGCGGCCGGCGGTATCAATGATTACCGTGTCAAAGCCTTTGGCTTTAGCTTCATGAATGGCATGTTGCGCGATCTCTATGGGGTTTTTGTTCTCAAGTTCTTTGTATACAGGAACGCCAATCTGTTCACCGAGTACACAGAGTTGTTCGATGGCTGCGGGACGGTACACATCGCAGGCTGTCAGCAAGGGATGTTTATGCCGTTTGTTCTTCAGCATCAGGGCCAGCTTTCCGCTCATGGTTGTTTTACCGGAACCTTGCAGACCGCTCATAAGTATCACTGTCGGGTGACCTCCGAGGTTGATTTCTGCAGCTTCGCCTCCCATAAGTGCGGTGAGCTCGTCATGCACGATCTTCACCATTAGCTGGCTAGGCCGAACGGCAGTAAGCACATTTTGCCCCAATGCTTTTTCTTTCACAGTGTCGGTGAACTGTTTGGCAACCTTGTAGTTCACATCGGCATCAAGCAAGGCTTTGCGAACGTCCTTTAATGTTTCAGCCACATTTACTTCGGTGATTTTTCCTTCGCCTTTCAGTATCTTGAACGATCGTTCGAGCCTTTCGCTTAAGTTTTCAAACATATGTAGTATTATTTATTGTTTTTGATTCAAATATTCATCATTTATCCAAGTTGGCTGATGGATTTCAATCCTGTTTCATCAATGATTTTTATCTTTCGTCCGTCAACGGCAATGAGATGCTCGTCGGCAAAGTGCGACAATGTGCGGATGGCATTGGCGGTGGTCATGTTTGACAGGTTGGCAAGATCTTCGCGCGAGAGGTATATGCCAATGGTGGCACCATCTTCTTCCAGTCCATATGTATCCTTGAGGAACAGGAGGTTTTCGGCTAGCCGTGCGCGTGTGTGTTTCTGTGTAAGGTTTACGGTACGCTCATCTGAACGCCCCAAATCGTGTGCCAGCTGTTGTATGAAGAAATAGGCCAACTTATTGTTCTCTTTTACAAGCTTGTCGATCACTGTCAGCGGCATCAAGCATAGCATAGCATCGCTAGATGTCGAGGCACTGGTTACATAGCACTCGTGTGCGAAGTAGGCTCGATAACCGAAATATTCGCCAGTCTGCACCATGCGCATAATCTGACAGCGTCCACCTACACCTTTCCGGTAGATTCTTACCTTCCCTGAAAGCACACAATAGAGCCATTCGGGCTTGTCATGTTCATTGTACACTATGTCATCTTTTTTGTAGCGATGGTAGTGCAGGTGTTCTTTCAGCAATGTCCATTGGTCAGCGGACAGCAATTCTTGCAGTTTGCTGATTTCGCCGACGGAATCAAGAAACGTGGTCTCTGCCTTTTCTGACATGGGGGGAAACGTCAGCTGATGATGTCGAAACCTGTATAGGGCACAAGAGCAGCCGGGATGCGAATGCCTTCCGGTGTCTGGTTGTTCTCAAGCAGGGCTGCTACAATCCGCGGCAGTGCGAGAGCGGAGCCATTGAGTGTATGGCAAAGTTCAATCTTCTTGTCTTCTGTACGGCGGAAACGGCATTTCAGACGGTTGGCTTGGTAGTTGTCGAAGTTGCTTACGGAGGATACCTCAAGCCAACGCTGCTGGGCGGCGCTGAACACTTCAAAGTCGAAGCATATGCTGCTTGTGAAGCTCATGTCACCACCGCAGAGTCGCAGAATGCGGTAGGGTAGTTCGAGTTTCTGGAGCAATCCTTCTACATGTGCGAGCATCTCCTGATGTGACTCACGTGAGTGCTCGGGGGTGTCAATACGAACGATTTCAATCTTTGAAAATTCGTGCAGACGGTTTAGTCCGCGGACGTCCTTGCCGTAGGAACCGGCCTCACGACGGAAACACTGTGTGTAGGCGGTGTTCTTGATGGGAAGATCTTTCTCGTCAAGAATGACGTCGCGGTAGATATTGGTTACAGGCACTTCTGCGGTAGGGATGAGGTAGAGGTCGTCCACCTCGCAGTGGTACATCTGCCCTTCCTTATCGGGCAGCTGTCCTGTACCATAGCCAGAGGCTGCATTCACCACCGTAGGGGGCATAATCTCTTCATATCCGGCTTTTGAAGCTTCGGCAAGGAAAAAGTTTATGAGTGCACGCTGCAGCTGTGCTCCCTTGCCGCGGTAGACGGGGAATCCCGCACCGGTAATCTTCACACCAAGGTCAAAGTCGATGAGGTTGTATTTCTTGGCAATGTCCCAATGGGATAGGGGACTGTTGCCCAATTCGGGTATGACGCCCCCCATCTTCTCTACTACATTATCCTCAGCGGCCAGTCCTTCCGGTACTTCATCGTAGGGAATGTTCGGAATGGTGTAGAGCAGGTTCTGCATGTCGGCAGAGGCCTGATCCATATCGTTCTGCAATGTCTTGTTGGTCTCCTTGAGGGCTGCCACCTGTGCCTTGACGGCCTCAGCCTCGTCGCGCTTTCCTTCTTTCATCAGCATGCCGACCTGTGCTGCAAGTTTCTTGGCATCTGCAAGGTTCTTGTCTAATGTCGTTTGGGCATTGCGACGTATCTTGTCGTAGGCCAGTACTTTTTCTATCGTTTCCTGTGCACCTTTGAAGTGCTTTTTCTCCAGACCTTTGATTACTTTGTCGGTCTGCTCGGTGATAAGCTTTAATGTAAGCATATTGGTTGTTTTTTACTACTCTTGTTGATCTTGCTTTTAGAGCATGCAAAAGTAGCTCTTTTGCGTCAAACAGCAAAATAAATAGAAATAAAAAAGAGGTTTGACGTCGTCAAACCTCTTTTTATGTACACCAAAGGTAATTAATCCTCAGTGTATGTGTATGCGAAAGCTTATGCTTTAGCTTCTTTTACTGCAGGGATGATGGATATGTAACTTCTGTTCTTCTGTCCTTTCTTGAACTGTACGGTGCCATCAACAAGAGCATACAGAGTGTGGTCGCTGCCCATACCCATGTTCTCACCGGGATGATGCACAGTGCCTCTCTGACGAACGATGATGTTACCGGCTTTGCAAGTCTGTCCACCCCAAATCTTCACGCCCAATCTCTGACTGGCGGATTCACGGCCGTTCTTCGAACTACCAACACCTTTCTTATGTGCCATAATACTCTGTTTTTAATGTTTAAGCGATGACTTCCTTGATTACGATTTCACTGAACTGCTGACGGTGGCCGTTGAGTTTACGGTAGCCTTTTCTGCGGCGTTTGTGGAACACGAGGACTTTTTCGCCCTTTACCAGATTACTTTTTACTTCGGCAACGACCTTTGCACCTTCTACGGTGGGGGCACCTACGGTGATGTTGCCTTCATTCTCTACAAGCAGCACCTTCTCGAACTCGACGGTCTGGCCGTTTTCGCAGTTCTGAATGTGATGCACGAACAACTTCTTGCCTGCCTCGGCCTTAAACTGCTGTCCGTTGATTTCTACAATTGCGTACATTTATATAAAACTTTTTAAGTTTTCCGTCAGGCGTGCAGCCTTTTACTGCCTCTTGTTTGAGCCTATACGGACTAAATCGGCCGCAAAAGTACTGCTTTTTTTCTTCTTAACAAAAGATTTGTTCTTTTTTTTGTTATTTTTTTGGGTCCTTCATCAACAAACGGCAGCATTATGCGGGTTGGTATGCTTATAGTGCTGTATCTTGTGAATGTGTGTGCTCGATGTCTGGGACATGATATGGGATGGATGGACATTGCTCCCGACTGAACCTCCTGCGCAGACGGGCCTCTTCTTTGTGATCGGTGATGAACGTTACCCCTGTGCGCTTGAGCTTAGCCGGAATGCCGGCATAGAGTGCTCTTTCTACCAATAGGTCCTTACATACCAGAGAGTGGGATGCTACGATGCTATGTGAAGCGATGGTACATCCTTTGCCTACGCTTACATGGTTGGCCAGCCATACTCCTTTGCCAATGACGATGGGGGCTGTGGGGTTGGGAATAGACGCGCGTGCAGCGTTGTGTAGCAAGTGAAAGTCACTGTCGCAGATCTGACAATCCCATCCGAGCGTGCAGTGCTCACCAAAAGTGATGGCGCGGCTGCAGTAGAGCAAACTGTTCTGGTTGACGAAACAATGTTTGCCAAGGGTGAGTGTGGCTCCGTTGGTTACGACAATGCGCACACCGCTGTTGATATCTACTTCATCACCCACAATCATCTTGGCTCCCGAATGGAACCATAGATAGGTGCGCATGGAGCGGTTGCTGTAGATCGGCCAGGGGCTGATGCCCAGCCGCAGCATAAACCGGTGTGGTAGCACCCCTTCGTCAAATACGATGCACCCGCGATGGAGTCCCTTGGTGTCAATGTGCCGTCCGACTTTCAGCGGCAGACAACGAGCCACTGGGGACGGAAAAAGCATGTAGTTTAGCCGAAGGGTATTCCAGACAGAATAGTCTTCTCTGCCTGTCAAGGCTCTGAGTACATGCCGGAAACCTGCCATAGCCGATTACGCATCCAACCCGCGGTATCGTATGCGCCGTGGCTCTTCGTATCCCAGCCGACGTTGCTTGTCGGCCTCGTAGTCGCTGTATCCTCCTTGATAGAAATAGACACGGCTCTCACCCTCAAAGGCCAAGATGTGTGTGCAGATGCGGTCAAGGAACCAGCGGTCGTGGCTGATGACGACGGCGCATCCGGCGAAGTTCTCAAGACCCTCTTCCAATGCACGCATGGTGTTGACATCGATATCGTTGGTGGGCTCGTCGAGGAGCAGCACGTTTCCTTCCTGCTTCAGCGCCAGGGCGAGTTGCAGTCGGTTGCGTTCACCACCGGAGAGCACGCCGCAGAGTTTCTCTTGATCACTGCCGCTGAAGTTGAAGCGGCTGAGCCATGCACGGGCATTGATTTCTCTTCCACCCATGCGGAATGTTTCATTTCCTTGGCTGACAACCTGATAAACGGTCTTTTCAGGGTCTATATCCTTGTGCTGCTGATCCACATAGGCAATCTTTACAGTCTCGCCCACGTCAAAACTGCCGGTATCGACAGTCTCCAAGCCCATGATAAGGCGGAACAAGGTGGTCTTCCCCGCACCGTTTGGCCCGATGATACCGACGATGCCTCCACGGGGCAACACGAAGTCAAGTCCTTCGTAGAGAAGCTTATCGCCAAAGGCTTTCGACACCTTCTGCGCTTCGATGACCTTGTTGCCGAGGCGTGGGCCATTGGGAATGAATATCTCGAGTTTCTCTTCGCGTTCTTTCTGCTCCTCGCCCATCATCTTGTCGTAGGAGTTCAGTCGCGCTTTTCCTTTGGCTTGTCGGGCCTTGGGTGCCATATGTACCCACTCGAGTTCGCGCTCCAGGGTTTTGCGGCGCTTGCTGGCTTGCTTCTCTTCGAGTGCCAGACGTTGTGTCTTCTGTTCCAGCCATGATGAGTAATTGCCTTGCCAGGGGATGCCTTCACCGCGGTCCAGCTCCAGAATCCAGCCAGCTACATTATCAAGGAAATAACGGTCGTGCGTGATGGCGATGACGGTCCCTTCGTACTGATTGAGGTGTTGTTCGAGCCAGTCGATGCTTTCGGCATCGAGGTGGTTGGTAGGCTCGTCAAGGAGCAGTATGTCAGGTTTCTGTAGCAAAAGTCGGCACAGTGCTACACGGCGTCGTTCTCCTCCGGAGAGATGGGCAACGGGCTGATCATCGGGCGGACAGCGCAGGGCGTCCATGGCACGTTCGAGCCGGCTGTCGAGGTTCCACGCGTCAGTGGCGTCAATGATATCCTGAAGCTCAGCTTGTCGGGTAAACAGGGTATCCATCTTTTCTGCATCCTCATAATATTCTGGCATGCCGAATTTCTGATTGATCTCTTCGTACTCAGTGAGCGCATCGACTACGGGCTGCACGCCTTCCATTACGACCTCCTTCACCGTCTTTGCAGGGTTGAGGATAGGATCTTGTGGAAGGTACCCCACACTGTAGCCCGGCGAGAATACCACGTTGCCTTGGTAACTGCTTTCTACACCGGCAATGATCTTCATCAGTGTGGATTTTCCTGAACCGTTGAGGCCGATGATACCTATCTTTGCACCGTAGAAAAAGCTGAGATAGATGTCTTTGAGTATGGTCTTGTTACTTCCTGGATAGGTCTTTGAGACGCCTACCATGGAAAAGATGATTTTCTTATCGTCGGTTGTTGCCATTATGGATGATTGATGGGTTATTTATGGTTTGCTACTTTCTCTCCTCCGATGATGTAGATGCCTTCGGGCAGCTCGTTCAGATGGGTTTCGTCACAGCTCACCATCCGTCCTTTGAGGTCGTAGATGGCAGTGGGGTTGGCCGTTGAACGCTCTTCGGGCGTTTCTACAGTTTTTATGCCGCTGCCATCGGTAACGATGACCTTGCGTGAATAGTTAACCGCAGCATTGTCGGGCCGTTTGCTGTTGGCGAAAGAGCTGATGGTGGCAGCGTGGAACAACCGTGTGCCTGCGGCCTGTGAATAGCTCTCGTATTTGCTCACTCCTGCTTCATCCTCCTCATCGCCTGCGATGAAGTCGATCTGGTAGGTGCCGGGAACACCATTAGGCGTGACGAGGAAGGTGACGGCAATGGAGTCGCACCCGTTGCGCCAGCAGGCAGTCATATGTTTGGGTATCATCTTGTCCGATACGAAGGCCCACCATTTATATCCCTTCTTCGAAGAGGCGGTGTTATAGATATCGGAGAGGTGTGCGTTGTACGACATATTCTGCGAACCGTTGACCTGCGTGCCGTCGCTGTAGTAAACCCAATCTTCGGCATATTGCTGGTGACAGCCGCGGGGCACTTCCACCGTCCAACCTTCAGGCACGCGGATGGCCGCCACGGACCAGTCGGTGCTGAAGTTCTGTGTACTGGAACCATCGTCGGCTACCACTAGGCGGGCTTCAAATGTTTCAGTACCCGTCACCTCTTTGGGCACTTCGGTGCGGATGATCTTATAGCAGGAGGTGACAGCCAGCCCCGTTATAAAGAGGGCGGCGAGGACTTTCGCCGTGTGCGTATGCTTGAGTGAATGTTGTGACATGATTGAATGAAAAATGGAATAGTTGAAAAATAGAGAAACAGACAGATTACTCTTCGTCTTCCACATCATCGGCGAAAACAGCTTTCCAGTTGAATACGCGGAAGAAATAGGGTCGGTAGAAGTCGGCACTGCCTATGGAGTTGAAGTTATCGTTCCAGTCTTTGGCGTCGGTATTGGTGGAGAATACCAACTCACCTGTGCGTGAAAGTCCTTGGTGCAGATGTGGCATGTAATAGTTCTGGTAGGTGCGCCGGCCTTTTTTGTCAAGTACATAGGGCAGTGTCCAGAGCTGGTGACAGTGCTCGAAAGGACCCCAAGGGTGCTTGCTACGCATAATATATACTTGTTTCTCAAAGACGTATCCCTGGGCCGTCATGTAGTACCAGCCGTCCTCCTTGAATACCCATGCTGTGGATACTGAACGTGAGCTGATGGCCGAACGGTTGACCTCTTCGGTGGTTGGATATGTCTTCTGCCAGCTGAAGTTGCCGTTCTCGTCGGCCACATAGTATTCCCACTCGCTGCGGAGGTCGTGTGTGGCTGTACGTGCTACTACGGGGCTGGAGGTGTTGAGTAGGTCACCTTCGTTTTTCTTGAACTGGTTGCAGGCGTAGAGGTAGATATGTCCGTCTTCGTCTTCCCACAGCGTCTGTCCGTAGCCGATGGGGTCGTAGTCAAAGAAGTGGTGATCGACGGAAACGATGCTCAGGTATTTGTCATCACCTGGTGTTCCCTCAAGGCTGTAGATGGCGAGTGCTCGGTTGTCACTTTTCATGAGGTTTTCGGTACCGTTATACACGCCTGCCCATAACATCTGCATCTGTCCGTCTACAATGGTGCCGTCGCCTGCCCAATAGAGGTATTGCTGGTCGATGTCACCATTGGCAATCTCTTGGGCACTTTTTTCGCCTTTTGGGTGACGCAGATGTGTGCGTGCATGGTAGTAGCGTGAGCCACTTGCTTTGGTGGTGTTGACGAAATCAGCGAGCCATACCAGGTTGGTGCTTTTTTCGCCCAGCCGTCCGGTGCTGTCGGCAGTCTGTACCATTATGGTGTTCCTGGGGAAGTTGCAATTGCCACGTGAGCGTGAGCCGGCTGTCACACGTCCGTAGAAACTGTCGTTGAACGACCAGAACAGGTTGCCGTCGGGCAACTGTATGGTTTGCACGCCGTCGCCTCCGTTCCAGCCGAGTGTACGGGTGAAGAGCTCATCGTAGTGCTTGTCTTTATACACATATACGTTTTTGTCTGAACAGTTGTGAGGCATCCATACCAGATTCCAGCTCTCGTCGATGATGGGAACGGGAAAGCGCACGGTGTCGGCTGGTACTTCGCGCGTGAGGTTGCCGTCGGCTCGTACTGTAAAAGCAGATACAAGTAGCAGAAGAATTAGTAGTGATCTCTTTTTCATACTATAATTTTTGTTGGTCTTTTACCAGGTATAGTCAAATCCTACGGAAAGAAGTTCCTTGAACATAGCATATCCCCACTTCTCGTTCTTGGTGCGGCTGTCATCGAACCGAGGATGCAGATAGAGCTTGGTTGACAGGTATTTGTTGGCCTTCAAGGTAAAGGTGCTTTCCCACTCTGTCTGCACATAGCTCAGTGTGGTGTAGTAGAAGAATCGTCCGCTGTAGCTGAGATTCTTGGCGAGTGTGTAGCTGAGGTTTACCTCGAGCTTTGAACCGAAGTCGTCGTAGTAGTGATGGAACATCGCCTCCTCTTCGCCTTTATGCTGTTCCTTGGGAATATAGCCGGAGTTGTTCATCACATAGTCGTTGTTTACATAGCGTGCATTGTAGGTAATAGGGCCTATGAAGACCGATACGTTACCTTTCTTGTTCTTGAAGGCATGGCTGTAGTTCATACCCACGGAGAGCAATGCGTAGGTGGGCGACAGGAAACACGATTTCAGCACTTGCTCCTCATCGCTTGTCTTGTACTGGTTCATCATCTGCGAGTATCCTTGCAACTGCACTGAGTAGTTCCAATTCTTGATGGCTTTCAGGTTCAGTGTCGAGGTGAAGCGCAGCAGGTCGGTGTTGGACTGTATCTGACTGCGTCCGTCCTCTGTAGATTTGTAGAAGTTATTCATGTAAAATCCGACTTTTGCTTCCAGTCGGTTGCTCCATGATACCTTCTGCTTGTCATTGTAGTTTGCATCAAAGGTGATGAGTGATAAGATGTTGAGGTTTGATACGCCACCTTGGTACCAATTCTCTGAGAGATAGCTCTCCGACCATTGGTTGGACATGCTGCCCTTGGTAGTCCAGAAGTTGGGCTTTGTCACTACCATCTCCGATGAGGGAGCAGCGGCGGTGATGGGCTCTATGGCACCGCTGACGGCTACATTTATCTTTGACTGTTCGGTGGCCTTGCTGATGACCTCATTGTTCACACCTTTTGTGCCCATAAGCTGTTCCTCCGTTCGTTTTACGCGGGTGGGGTCTTTGATATAGGTCGTCAGCAGTACCTTGTCGAGAGCATCCATGAGCGCTAGATCCTTGTCCCATGGGAGTGCAGCCGATGTCTCGGCGGCATCACTTATGCTATCGCCATCGGACTTCAGTGCCGTGCTCAGAGGAGTGCGGTAGAGGGTGAGTGGTGGCAGCAGACGCACATAGAGCGGGTTGTCAGCAGTGGTCACCTCTTCATCGGAGTGGTATCGCGCCACTAGATCATCGATGAGCTGCTTGTATTTCTCGTTCACTGCCGAGTCGGCGGCCAGCACTCTGTTGACCTCAGCACGCAGCGCAGCTGCCTGCTGTTCCAGCGAGAGCGTGTCGGCTGCTGCTGGGATGCTCGTGGTAGTATCGTTCATCAGTACATGACTCGTCCCTCCTGCGGCAGGCAGGATGCAAACTGCCGTTACAAGGAAGGAGAAAAACATCTTTTGGGCCTTTTTCATATCCTGTTTTTCTTTCTCTATTGTTTCCGCTTGCAAAAGTAACGATTTTTTTGCCTCAGACATGCTTATTTCCATAAAAAGTTTGTACTTTTGCAACTTGTTAAGAAAAAAGACTCTTTCGTTTACCTTATTTATATACGCGAATGAAGATTGGATACGACAATGCGAAGTACGTCAAAGTGCAGTCAGAACGCATCAAGGAACGTATAGCACAGTTTGGCAACAAGCTCTATCTGGAGTTTGGCGGCAAGCTCTTCGATGACTATCACGCCAGCCGTGTGCTGCCGGGTTTTGAGCCCGACAGCAAGCTCAAGATGCTGATGCAGCTGCAGGATGATGCCGAAATTATCATCGTGATCAGTGCGCTGGACATTGAAGCGAACAAGGTGCGCGGTGACTTGGGTATCACCTACGACGAGGATGTGCTGCGTTTGCGCGATGCGTTCTTGAGTCGCGGCTTCTTGGTGAGTGGTGTCATCATTACCCACTATAATGGTCAGGCCAGTGCGGCTGCCTATCGTGCGCGACTTGAGCGTATCGGCATCCGTGTCCGTTATCATCATATCATTGAAGGCTACCCCACAAATGTCGATCTCATCTGCTCGTCCGAAGGCTATGGCCGCAACGAGTACCTTGAGACATCCCGTCCGTTGGTGGTGGTCACTGCTCCCGGTCCCGGCAGCGGTAAAATGGCCGTATGCCTGAGCCAGCTTTATCAGGATGGACAACAGGGCATCAAGGCGGGATATGCCAAGTTCGAAACCTTCCCTGTGTGGGACCTTCCGCTCAAACACCCCATCCACATTGCCTACGAGGCAGCTACTGCCGACCTCAACGATGTGAACATGATTGATCCCTTCCATCTGGAGGCCTATGGCGTGATGGCGGTGAACTACAATCGCGACATAGAAATTTTCCCTGTGCTGAAGGCTATTTTCGAGGGCATCTTCGGCGAGAGCCCTTACAAGTCGCCTACCGATATGGGCGTGAATGTGATTGCCTCCTGCATCAGTGATGATGCGGTGTGCTGCGAGGCTGCTCGACAAGAGGTTATCCGTCGGTACTATGCTGCCTTGTGCAACTATGCCGAAGGACGGAGTGATGGCCATGATGTGAGCAAGATTGCCTTGCTTATGAAACAGGCGCATCTGTCGGTGGACGACCGGCGTACGGTCGTCGCTGCCCATACTCGCCGTGATGCTTCCGGTGAGCAGACGGCTGCCATCGAACTCCACGACGGCTCGCTCATTACGGCTGGCTCTAGCCCTCTGCTGGGTCCCAGTGCTGCGCTGCTGCTCAATGCTACCAAACATCTTGCGGGTATCGACCATAGCGTGAAGCTCATTCCACAGAAGACCATTGAACCTATCCAGAATACCAAGGTCAACTACCTCCATGGCCATAACCCTCGTCTGCACACCGATGAGGTGCTGGTGGCGCTTTCCATGCTCTCGCTCACTGACGACAACTGCGAGCGCGCACTCGCTATGTTGCCGCAGCTTCGAGGCTGTCAGGTGCACAGCACAGTCATGTTGAGCGAGGTGGATAGTAAAACCTTCAAACGGCTTGGCGTTGAACTTACGTGCGAACCCTCACGGGGGGAATAAACAAAAATTTATCATTAAAGTATATACAAACCAATAAATAATGGACACCAAGAAATACTCAATTATTGGATGGATCCTCATCTTCGGCGTGATGGTAGGCTTTTTCTACCTCAACAAACCTTCTGAGGCACAGCTTGCTGAGCAACAGCGTATGGCTGCCGTGCAGGATAGCCTGCGTCAGGCTGGTATTGAACAGGCTGCTTACGAGGCTATGGAGGCACAGCGTCGTTTGGCTGAGCAGGCTGCCGACTCTACAAACCTCCTCTTCGGTACCGCTACGGGCGAGGATCGTATCTATACGCTTCGCAACGACCTTTTCACATTGGAGGTCAGCAGCAAGGGCGGCACTATCACCTCGGCCACACTTGCTGACTATACCGACCAGCAAGGACAGCTCGTACAGCTCTTCGATGCTACCGATGCACAATTTACGTTCCTGCTTGACGGCAAGACCGACAACATCGTTACTGCTGAACGTTATTTCAACGCAGTAGATGCTACCGACAGCACGCTTACCTTGCGCATGCAGACCAATGGCGTCGGTTACCTTGACATACGCTATGCCATCCACAACGGCAGCTACCTCGTTGATATGGATGTGCAGGCTGTAGGCATGCAAGGCTTCTTCCCTTCGCAGACCGCTACCATGGGGGTGAAGTGGAACCAACGCATGCGTCATCTTGAGAAAGGATTCATGTTCGAGAACCGCTATACCTACCTATCTTATAAGGAGGGAGGCGAGAACCCCGACCATCTCTCTGAGATGAAGAACCGTACACGCACCTTGGAGACACTCGACTGGGCATGCTTCAAGAATCAGTTTTTCTCCACGGCACTCGTTGCCAAGGGTGGTTTCACTGGTGCCACATTGTCGTCGTCGCTCTATGAGGAGAAGAACCATTCGTCGGCGCGCTTCACTGCTGATGGCGATACTCTCAACGCCTTCTATCTCAAACGGCTGGAAGCAGTGATGAATGCTCCCTTTGATCCCACGGGACAGCAACCTACAGCATTCACTCTCTACATCGGTCCGAACCATTTCAAGACGCTCCGCGCTGTCTCTCGCCAGCTCTCTGACGACATGGGCAAGAAACTGAAGCTGGACAAACTCATCTACATGGGATGGCCCATCGTTCGTCTGGTCAACCGTTATATCATCGTCTATCTGTTCGACTTCTTGGCAGGGTGGGGACTGAACATGGGCATCGTACTGCTGTTGCTCACCTTCATCGTGAAGATGGCCGTACAGCCTTTTACACATAAACAGTACATGTCCACTGCCAAGATGCGGGCTTTAAAGCCACACCTTGATGAGATTGAACGGAAGTATCCGGATCCTGCCGATGCCATGCAGAAGCAGCAGGAACAGATGCAGGTATACAGCAAGTATGGTGTCAGCCCCATGGGCGGCTGTCTGCCCATGCTCATACAGATGCCTATCTGGATGGCTCTCTTCTTCTTCATCCCTAATGCCATCGAACTGCGTCAGGAACACTTCCTATGGGCCAGCGACCTCAGCTGTTACGACGATGTGATTCACTTCGCCCATAATATACCGCTCTTCGGTAACCACATCTCTATCTTCTGCTTGCTGTTTTGTCTCGTGAACCTGGCCAACACCTTCATCAGTATGAAGACGCAGCCCAATACGGGCGGCGACCAGAGCTCGCAGAAGATGATGAAATGGATGATGTATCTCATGCCGCTGATGTTCCTCTTCACACTCAACAACTATTCCAGTGGTCTGAACTTCTACTACTGCGTTTCATCGCTCATGTCCATACTCATCATGTTCATCATGCGGCATACTACTGACGAGAAGAAACTGCTTGCTGAGCTTGAGGAGAACTACCGTCGCCAGCAGGCCAACCCTGCGCCAAAACGTACCTCGGGCATGATGGCTCGTTTGCAGGCTATGCAGGAAGAGCAGGAACGGCTTCAGCGCCAGCAGGCTGAACGCACGGGGAAGAAATAACGAATCGTTAAAGAAGATTAAAGCGCCCTTTTTCGAGGGCGCTTTTTTTTGCGCATCCGAAAACACGTTGTACTTTTGCAGTGATAAATGCACAATGGTGCAAGGGATGGATCCAACCTCCCCCTTACGACACAATTTATTGCCCTGTATCAGGGAGGGGGATTTCACCCCTGGAAAATGAAATAACCGATCTTTGACATCATGACTCATTGCACAAACATCAAGATTTCGTCACTATCCTGACACTTTTTTGATCCTCGCATCTACGCTGCATCGGCATCCCCGGTACGGTGAGCGGTTTGTGCGCTGTCCGCATCCCTACAGCCACAGAGAAACAAACGTATTGTGTAACCTGATTTTATTATTAACTCATTAAACAACTTTTCATTATGAATAAAAACTACATTCCCAATTTCATCAACAGCAGTGACGAATCTCTGAATGCTCTTTTCCGTGTGGCACGCAAACATCCCACCCTCACCCCTGAACGTGAACGCCAATTGGCAGTACTGATGCGGCAGGGCGATTGCGAGGCTCGTGAGGAACTTATTGTGAGCAATCTGCTGGCTGCCGTTCATATTGCCAACCGCTGGACATCGGAGCGCACTCCGTTACGTGACCTCATCGGTCCTGCCATTGAAGGACTCATCCTTGGCATCGACAGCTACAATCCCGACTGCGACAACCGCCTGTTCTGCTATGTGAAGTGGAAAATAGAGGAACGCGTACAAGCCTACTGCGAATGCATGCGATCGGGCATGTCACTTCCACACCGCCAGTGCAACCTCCTTTCGACACTCCGCGATGGCCGGCGCCGTCTGGAGCAGGAGATGGGCCACACACTCAGCGATCCTACGCTGGCGTTGCTCCTCAGCGGTGAGCTAGGACACGACAGCGCCGACCTAATGAACATCCAGCGCGCCGAACGCTGCACCTCCCTTGATGACGCCTGCTCCTTGGGTGCTGATGACGATGACCCCTTGACCATCGCCGATCGTGTGGTTGCCCCCGACGATATTGAGGATTCCTGCCTTAGCCGTGAGATGCACGATATCCTCCACGAGGAACTTCGTCACCTGCCGTCACGTACGGCACAGGTGCTGCGCATGTATTTCGGCCTCGATGGAGAGTGCACGCGTGTCAAGGATATCGCTGTCAGGCTGGGTATCACAACCGAGACTGTTCGTATCCATCGTGAGCATGGCCTCGCTATGTTGCGTGCCCGTCTCGCACCTCGACACGCTGCATGATGCTGCTTAATCTGTGCCCATCTTCAATGCTTAAAACAGAAAAAATTTACGTGTATTTTTGAGTCGCCGGCAAATCCCAACGACCCTTTAACCACATTTTTTTCTCAAGTTCAAGTGAACTGCAGGCTGAGTGCGAGATCGCGCAGATA
>R15__coassemble_399_pt1 | contig 46936 bp, 42 predicted proteins | sample R15__metabat2_low_PE_060 | metagenome-assembled genome bin R15 | reverse complement strand
CTTGGACCCCCTGATTAACAGTCAGATGCTCTAACCAACTGAGCTAAAGAAGCAACATGTAACGTGCAATTCCTCTGAATTGCGGCTGCAAAATTAGAACCATTTGAGCGAAATGCAAAATAATTCGGCTTTTTTTTTCAAAAAAATGCAAAAATAACCCTTTAGCGGCATGTTTGATACCTTGGCAGAACGTTTATATTGCAAACTTTATGTATTTTTGCAGCTCCAAAGGAATTATCAGAATAAGAACAATGAAACACATTATTGGCATTGGCAATGCACTCACCGATGCACTTGTTCAGATGAACAGTGACGAAGTACTCACTACATTGGGTCTGCCCAAGGGCAGCATGCAGCTCATAAATGTTAGCCAGCTACCTGCTGTGCGCGCCGTCATGGCCTCCATGGATGTATGCAAGGCTACAGGTGGTTCGGCAGGCAACACCATGCTTGCGCTTGGTATGCTGGGTGCAGAACCTGGCTTTGTGGGCAAGGTGGGCCGTGATGACATCGGACAGTTCTTCGCTGAGGCTACCGCGGCACGCGGCATACATTCGCAGCTCATTTTCGGCGACCAACCCTCCGGGATCGCCCACACGTTCATATCGCCTGATGGCGAACGTACTTTCGCCACTTTTCTGGGGGCTGCTGCCACCTTGCAAGCTGAAGACCTCACCCCTGAGATGTTTGTTGGTTATGATTATCTCTACATTGAGGGTTATCTGGTGCAGAATCACGAGCTCATGCTGCGTGCCATTGAACTTGCGCAGCAAAAAGGACTGAAGATATGTCTAGACTTGGCATCGTACAATATTGTGGAAGGCGACCATGCATTCTTCGAGCAGATTCTCGCCAATGCTGTTGATGTGGTGTTTGCCAACGAGGAGGAAGCACGTGCCTTTGCGCACTGTGAGCCCGAAACTGCGTTGGAATGTCTTGCTGCCCTATGTGAGGTGGCGGTGGTGAAGCTTGGCGCTCGCGGTTCGGTCATCATGCAGCGTGGTGAGAAGACTTTCTGTCCTGCTGCACCTGTGGTAAATGTTTTTGACACTACGGGAGCGGGAGACTTCTATGCTGCCGGCGTGATGTACGGCATCCTGCAAGACTGGGATAGCGCTCGTTGTGCCCGCATGGGTTCACTGCTTGCCGGACATGTCATACAATCAGTCGGCACTACGCTTCCTACAGCCGAATGGGACGAGATACGTGCTGCTATCCCTACTTTGTAAGCACCTGACGCATGAAACGATATGCTATATTCCTGCTTGTGCTGCTTGTGGCGGTCTCTCCACGGGTAATGGCTGCTGGAGATGATAACGATACTTCTGATCGTAAGAACTTCTCTGTGGCCAAGGGGCTGAACATCTTTGGTTCTGTCGTACGCAACCTCAATCTGCTTTACGTGGATGATTTTGATACAGAGAAGGGTGTCACCAAGGCCATTAATGCCATGCTCGGTGAATTGGATCCTTATACCACCTATTACCCTGCTGACGATACCGAGGAGCTGGAATTGATAACCACCGGCAAGTATGCTGGTGTGGGAGCCCTCATTCGCTATCAGAAGAGTCATGATCGTGTAGTGGTGGCGGAGCCCTATGAGAATATGCCGGCACAGAAGGCTGGGCTTCGTGCTGGTGACATATTGTTGCGCGTGGACACTACCGATGTGAAGGGCATGGATACACAGCAGGTGAGCGATATGCTGCGCGGTGAAGTAGGCACTGTTGTCACCGTCACTGCTCTGCGACCTGGTAGCAGTGAGCCGCACACCTACCGTATCGAACGTGCTGCCATACAATTCCCTGCTGTGCCTTACTATGGCATGGTGGATGATACCACGGGATATATTCTCTTTGAACGTTTTATAGAAGGCTGTTCGCGCGATGTACGGCTGGCACTTGTGGAACTGCGCGAGAGAGGCGCCACAAAGCTCATCCTCGATCTCCGTAACAATGGCGGTGGACTGCTCTCCGAAGCGGTGGAGATAACCAATCTCTTTGTTCCTAAGGGAAATGTGGTGGTGGAGACACGCGGACGGCTCAAGCAGGTAGGGCAGACTTACAAGACTCGCCACACAGCCTCTGAACCCGACCTTCCGCTGGTGGTGCTGGTGGACGGGCAGACTGCCTCTTCCGCGGAAATCGTCTCCGGCGCATTGCAGGATTTGGACCGTGCCGTCATTGTGGGTTCGCGTACTTACGGGAAGGGCCTCGTGCAAGCACCTCGCGACCTTCCTTACGGCGGTATGCTGAAGGTGACTACTTCAAAATATTTTATCCCTTCCGGAAGGTGTATACAAGCCATTGACTATGCCCAGCGTGATGATAATGGCAACCTCATAGGACGAATCCCCGACAGTCTCACAACCGTGTTCCACACCGCTGCTGGGCGGGAGGTACGGGATGGCTGTGGTATAAGTCCCGACGTGGAAGTAGAAGAAAAACGTCTGCCGAACTTGCTATACTATCTGGCCAACGATGACTGTTTGTTTGACTTTGTCACTTCTTATACGCTCCAGCATGACAGCATAGGCCCGGCAGAGGACTTTGTGGCAGACGATGCACTCTATGCTGCCTTCTGCGACAGTTTGCGGTCTGCTGGTTTTACCTACGACCGCGGCAGTGAGAGGGCGCTTGCCACGTTACGTGAATGGGCCGAGTTTGAGGGCTATATGGAACATGCTCAAGGAGAGTTCGAAGCCTTGGAGGCTAAGTTGAAGCCAGACCTTGATACCGATCTGCAGACTTTCTCTTCCGATATCCGTGCATTGCTAGCCGATGAGATAGTCACCCGTTATCATTACCAGCGTGGCACGATAATCCAGGCATTGAAGGACGATGAAGGGCTTCGCACTGCCCTTTCTATCCTTTCCGATCCTGACCGCTATCGCAACCTCCTCGTACCATCGGGGAAATAGGTAATGTGCCCGTCTCAGCGCACTGAGCGTGGCAGCTGTGCATCGGGGATGACGTCAGCACGCAGTTTGTAGAGTTCACTTCCGGCGAGGAGGAAACATCCTGTGCCATAGTCGTCAAAGTCAGGTATCTTGTCGTAGGTCACCGGTTGTCCTGCAGAGGGGTCTTTGCCGGTTCCTTGCACATAGCCAAGGATGCCGTCGGGGTGTATAGCATCTGTCACGATGGCATTCCAAGCCTTGGTCACTATGGGAAGATATTCGCTCTCTTTCAGATATCCTTTTCGGATGCCCCATGCCATGCCATAAATAAACAGTGAGGTGCCCGTAATCTCCTTTCCGCCATAGTGGGTGGGGTCGTGGAGGCTCACGTTCCACATGCCATCCTCCCTCTGCACGGCTTTCAGCGCCTTGCACATAGCGCGGAAGTCCTTCAAGCATGCTTTATGATAGCGATGATTCTCGGGCAATTCATTCATCACGCGCACCAGTGCTGCCAGCACCCAGCCGTTGCCACGGCTCCAGTAGCAGTCCTCGCCATTGGGTTCTGTGTAAGGGGCATCGTAGTCGTGGTCACGCCACCACAGTCCATCCTTGGCATTGAAAAGCCCGGCATCGCCATGGCGGTTGCGTGTGTAGGTGTAGAGATTCCACATCTTGTCCCAATAGCGCTCATCATCCAGCAGCCGTCCCATCTTCGCATACACGGGCATGGCCATTTGTATGGCGTCGATCCACCACCAGTCATGGTCTTGCGGATCATTGACGCAGGCATCGATATTGAAGCGGGTAGGTATGAGCATGCGGGGGTCTTGCGTGCGCTCATACATATCCAAGTATACCTGTTCGCAACACTGGTTATCGGCATTGTGAGTGGCGATGCTGCCACGAGGCTGCCAATGGTGTGCATCGCCCCATTGTAGAATGTAGTTGATGTACCGTTCTTCAGGACATATGCCAATCAGCGCCATGAGGCCCTCATAGTACACGGCTCGTGTCCATAGGTTACTTGTGCGCTCTTTACCTCCCACAAACGTAGGGACACCAGGATCTGGTACTGACTGCATGAAGTGCTCGTTTACTTTCTGGAGCTGGCTGAGAATGTCTTGCTGTGAAGGCAATGGCTGTGCCGACAGCGTAAGGGTTGCCATCAAGAGTATTGGAGATAAAAAATTTTTTTTCATAGGTAATGCCTCATTCGTTCCTATTTCGGCGTAAAATTAGATACTTTTTTTGAAATATCTTGAATAACGGTGAAAAAAACGCTACCTTTGAACCCATGAAAGCATCACATGTGAACAGGTATCGATCATTATTGCTGCCTTTACTGGTTATTGCCTTGCAGGCTTCGGCACAGCCACGTTATGCCTCTGACATGCAAAAGGAGGCGCTTGGACGTGGACTCATTGTCGTCCGACAAGATAGCCTTCATACAGCTGTGAGTTGGCGCTTGCTGGCTGCAGATGCTCCCGAAACCACGTTCAATATCTATCGCAATGGTGTGTTGCTCAATGCACATCCACTTGCTGGAGCCACTTTTTTCGTCGATTCTTGTCCTGCTGGCACGGAGGCCGATTATGAGGTGCGTCCAGTGGTCAAGAGGAAAGAGCTCTCCATAGGTTTAGGTACTTGCCATCTCCCCCCAGGTGCGCCTGTTGGGTACTTAGGCATTCCTCTCGACAAGCCCGAAGGTGGCACTACCCCTGATGGATTGCGCTACGAATATACAGCCAACGATGCTTCGGTGGGTGATATGGATGGGGATGGCGAATATGAGATTGTGCTGAAATGGGAACCGACCAATGCGCACGACAATGCGCACGATGGTTACACGGGCAATGTACTTCTCGATTGCCTGCGTCTGAGTGGTGAACGGCTATGGCGTATTGACTTGGGGCCGAATATACGGGCGGGTGCCCACTATACACAGTTTATGGTGTTTGACCTTGACGGTGACCAGCAGGCTGAGGTAGTGGTAAAAACAGCTGATGGTACTATTGATGGACAAGGGCATGTCATTGGTGACGCCTTTGCCGACTATCGCTATGCAGGCGACACCCTTTCCCCTGAAAAGGAACAGCACAGGCGTACCCTTCCCCGTCAGGGACGTATCCTTGAAGGCAATGAGTACCTAACGGTGTTCTCTGGTCTCACAGGTCAGGCGCTTTTTACTACAGACTATCTTCCTCTCCGTGGAGACTTGGCCGATTGGGGTGACACCACTGCCAATCGGAGCGAACGGTATCTGGCTTGTGTGGCATGGCTTGATGGCAGGCATCCCAGTGTGGTGATGTGTCGTGGCTACTACACTCGTGCTGTGCTGGTTGCCTGGGATTGGGATGGCACGGCGCTTGCACCGCGTTGGACGTTTGACTCTGCCGATGAGGAATATCATGCTTACAGCGGGCAGGGTAACCACAACTTGCGTGTGGGCGATGTGGATGGCGATGGCTGCGACGAGATCGTATATGGATCATGTGCTATTGATCACGATGGCAAAGGGTTGTATTCCACAGGGCTGGGTCATGGCGATGCCATGCATCTCACGGCCTTCCGTCCCGATGATTGTCGTTTGCAGGTGTGGCAGTGTCATGAGACACGAGGTAATGGCACTACTTTGCGCGATGCTGCCACAGGAGAGATTAAAGTACAGATACGTGCAAAAGGAGATATTGGCCGATGTATGGCAGCTGACATTGATCCTACGCATCCCGGGGTTGAGATGTGGAGCAGTGCATCGGGTGGGCTCCTTGATTGTAATGGTGATGTCATCCTTGACTTCGTGCCTGGGCTTTCCACCAATATGGCTATCTGGTGGGATGGCGACCTCTCACGCGAACTGCTTGATGGCGTGCGCATCTCAAAGTTCATTCCCAGCGAAGGATGCTGCAATGTGATTTTTGAACCCCAGGGTGTGTCGCGCAACAATGGTACTAAGTCCAACCCCTGTCTTCAAGCCGATATCATAGGTGATTGGCGTGAAGAAATGCTCGTACGGACCACCGATAGTTCCGAATTGCGTCTCTATGTCAGCACCTTGCCCACCGACTATCGTTTTGTGACCTTCATGGATGATCCCATCTACCGGATCAGCGTGGCCACACAGAACGTTGCCTATAACCAACCCACACAGCTGGGCTTCTATTTTGGAACGGACATGAAAGAAGGGTGCTCTGCTCCACTCCTGAAGGAATAAGTATTAACAAATAGCATATAATCATGAGACGAGAAGCGTTCAAAATGTTTTTGAAGCCAGGTTGTGAGGCAGAGTACCAACGTCGTCATGCCGCTTTGTGGCCTGAGATGAAACGGCTGCTCAGGGAGAGCGGCGTATATGACTACAGTATCTTCTGGGATCGGGACACCAATATCCTCTTCGCTGTGCAGAAAGTAGAAGGCGACAAGGGATCGCAGGATCAGGGCGATAACCCTATTGTGCAGAAGTGGTGGGATTACATGGCCGACATCATGGAGGTGAATGCCGACAACAGTCCTGTGTCTATACCAATGAAAGAATTGTTCTACCTTGAATAGGTTGTGAAGGCGTTGCCTTTGTAGGCAGCTGGGTGTATAAATGCACAAATTTGTAAAAAAGTACCTTTATTTTGAAAAACTATGCTTACTTTTGCAGCCGAAAAAGCTTGAAACTGCAACAGAACCCTTTATGAAAGAGAATGCCAAGACAATCGATATAGAGCAGGTCGTCAAGAGCAAGACGGGCAAGGAGAATATACCCAAACCCCTCCTCCGATGGCTCAAGAAGATTCTTCATGAGGACGATATGAACCGCTTCTTCGAATTGTACCCCGATGTCGATGGGATGGACTTTATCGTGAAGGCGCTGGACTTCATAAATGTCACTATTGAGGTACATGGTCAGGAGAACCTCCCTGATGATGGTCGGTTGTACACTTTTGCCAGTAACCATCCTCTTGGAGGTCCCGATGGGTTGGCTGTGGGAAAGGTTATCGGCGAGCACTACAATGGCCATTTGCGTTTCCTCGTGAACAGTTTCCTCATGGCGCTGCCACCGTTGGCACCTCTCTGCGTGCCTGTCAGCAAGATAGGGGGACAAAGCCGCAACCTTCCCCAGCAGGTAGATGCGGTCTTCAGTTGCAATGACCAGGTCATCATGTTTCCTGCTGGACTCTGCTCGCGTAAGCAGAAGGGTGTTATACGGGATCTCCCATGGAAGAAGACCTTCGTGCAGAAAAGCATTCAGTACCAGCGAGATGTGGTGCCCATGTACTTCGAAGGGCGCAACTCTAACCGGTTCTACAACATTGCCAACCTATGTAAGTTCTTCCATATAAAGTTTAATATTGCCATGATATTTCTTGTGGACGAGATGTTCCGCCATAAGGGCGATACGTTCCACCTCTACATTGGCAAGCCCATCCGTTGGCAGTCGTTTGATAAGACACGTAATGCTGCGTCTTGGGCGCAGTACGTGAAGGATATCGTGTACAGTCTGGCACCCGTCAAGAAGTAAATACAATGGAGAAAATCATTGACCCTATATCCAAGTCACTGCTCAAGCAGGAGCTCACACCTGATAAATTATTGCGCCACACCAATCGTGGAGGTAATGAGTTGTATGTTTGCACCGCTCACGACAGCCCCCACGTCATGCAGGAGATAGGACGTCTGCGCGAGATTGCTTTCAGGCAGGGTGGGGGAGGCACAGGGCTCAGTGCCGATATCGACCGCTTCGATACCATGGAGAATCCCTGTAAGCAGTTGATTGTATGGAACCCTGATGCCGAAGAGATTATCGGCGGCTATCGCTACCTTTATGGGCCAGATATACAATTTGATGAGCAGGGCCAGCCTGTCATTGCTACCAGCCATCTGTTTCGTTTCTCCGATGATTTCATCCACGAATACCTGCCTCGCACCATCGAGCTGGGACGTTCGTTTGTGGCGGTGGAGTATCAGGCATCGCGGGCAGACGCCAAGAGCCTTTTTGCCCTCGATAACCTCTTCGATGGTCTTGGCGCCCTCATGATTGTGCTGCCCGATGCGCAGTATTTCTTCGGCAAGATGACCATGTACCCCAGCTACAACCGCTATGGTCGTGACCTCATCCTTCACTTCCTCGACAAGCATTTCGGTGATTGCCGCAAACTCGTTGTCCCACACAAACCATTGCCCATCGAGCATCCTGCCGAAGAACTGGATGTGGTGCTTACAGAGGAGGACTTCAAGGACGACTATCGGCTGCTTAATGCGGCTGTGCGTCGGTTGGGGTGCAATATCCCCCCGCTGGTCAATGCCTACATGAACCTCTCTCCCACGATGCTCATGTTTGGCACAGCCATCAATGATGAGTTCGGTGATGTGGAGGAGACAGGCATCCTTATCGACATCAACGAGATGCACGAGTCAAAGCGGCTGCGCCACATTGCTTCGTTTGTCAAGGAAAAACCAGAATGGGCACACCGTGTGGTGGACAATAAAATTGCCTACCCTCACCGTTTCCCCTTCCGTAGAAAAAAGAAATAAAGGAGCATCCCAGCCAGGGCGGTGAACACACCGATTGTATTGCTGGCAAAATCCCACCATTCGCCGCTGCGATGTACCGTGAGGTAGGCCTGTCCCAGTTCAATGACACCACTCATGACAATGGGCATCAGCACACCCCATATCGCCATGCGAACGGGTTTTCCTGTTGTGTGGCTACGCCAGTATTCGAACCATATCACACTGCAGAAGCCGCAGTACATACAGGCATGCACGAACTTGTCAAAGTTCGTGATCTCTCCCAAACTGGTGCTGGGGGGTGTGAAGAACGAAAGGTACAGGATGACGGCTACTACTGTTAACGAGCACTTGTACTTGCGCAGATAGGAGGATATTTTCGTCATTTTGTTGCAATTTTTTGCAAAAGTACACACAATTCTGTAACTTTGGGCGCTAAAGTGCGATAAACGTCTATGCTGAGAGACTATTTTACTTTTTCCCGTACCGAGCGGTTGGCACTTATCTTGTTGATACCTGCTGTTGTGCTGTTGGCGGTGCTTATCGTGCGGCAGCGTGAAGAGCGGCAAGAGACTGCACTGGCAGAAAGTATTGCTACGTCCTCTCACAAGAAGCCTCGCGATATGGCTGCTCTCTCATCAGACTCTGCATTGTTTTCTTTTGATCCCAACATCGCTGACTCTGCCACACTGCGCGCGCTGGGCCTTTCAGAGCGTGTCACTTCCAATATTGTCAAGTATCGACGGACCGGAGCGCGTTTTCACGAGCCTCATGACCTTGCCCGCATCTATAGTATGGACAGCGCCTCGTTTGCGGCTTTGTTGCCTTACATCTGCATCCCCGCCCAGCCGCAGAAGAGTCCTCGGCAGCACCTCCGCACGGCTCGCTCTGTTGCCGACAGCACTGCGTATCCTGCAGTACAAGTTGCAGATACCTTCCCCATCCAGTCACCCAAACAGGAAAATCCCTATCGTGAGTATATGGCCAATAAGCTTCACGCGGGAGAGTTCCTTGATATCAACCGGGCCGACACGGCAGACCTCATGCGCATTCCCGGCGTGGGCCGTTACTATGCGTCTGCCATTGTAAAATACCGGCAAAGACTGGGTGGTTATACCTCCTTGGCGCAACTGCAGGAATTAGGAAAGGACTACGATGTCGACAACCTTCCAGCGAACATCGGTGACTGGCTCACCATTGACGAAAATGTGGCTTGTCGGCAGATCAATGTCAACACCGCCACACTGAAGGAGTTGAAGGCGCATCCATACATCGGGTACTACCGTGCACGCGCCATCTGTGATTTGCGTGAGGCTGAGGGCCGCATTGTCGGCCTCCGTCAGCTCTCGTTTCTTGATACCTTCTCTGCTGAAGATATCGCCCGTCTTGCTCCTTACCTCTCCTTCTGACGTTGGGTCGTTTGCTCTGAGAGCAGAGCTTTGAGATTTTTGTTACTGTGCGTTGTTTATCCGAAAAGAATGTGTACCTTTGCGGCCGATTTCGTAAGAAGTTTTTTTGATGGTTGTCGATAAGCTCGTAACCCTCTATGCTTCACACCCTGGGGTGGAAGCATTGGGAAAGGCATGGGAAAGTGGTGCGAAGCGCCTCTTTCTGCATGGCATGTTGGCTTCGTCTACCCCTCTGTTGCTGGCTGCAGCCACTGTCTCGGGACGGTTGAAGGGCTGTCCGGTGATACTCAGCGTGCTGGGCGATGCTGAGGAGGCGGGCTACTTCTATCACGATCTGACACAGCTGTTGGGCGAGGAACGCGTGCTGTTCTTCCCGTCAAGCTATCGGCGTGCCATCAAGTACGGGCAGAAGGACGATGCCAGCGAGGTGCTGCGCACGGAGGTGCTGACGCGTCTCGCTCAGACCGATGGTCGCAGCCGGCTGCTTCACATCGTCACCTTCCCCGATGCATTGGCAGAACAGGTGGTGTCGCGCAATGCTCTGCGGAAGAATACACTGCGTTTGTCGGTGGGCGACACTATTGATGCCCGCGAGCTGGCGGCACGCTTCGATGCATTGGGCTTCAGACGCACAGATTATGTCTATGAGCCTGGACAGTATGCCGTGCGCGGCAGCATCATCGACATCTATTCCTTTGCTTCGGAACTGCCCTACCGTATCGACTTCTTTGGCGATGATATTGATAGCATCCGCACCTTTGAGGTGGACACGCAGCTGTCGAACGAGAAGATGGATACCATCTATATCACCCCTGAGCTTATAGGCAGGGATGCACAAAGTACCCTGCTGGACTTCCTCCCCTCGGGAAGTGCACTGGCCATGAAGGACCATTTCTGGACCTGTGAAAGGGTGCGTACTGTATGCAACGAAGCAACCTCTTCTCAGGCACTCGCTCTCGCCGAGACTGGCGATGCGGTGATGCCTCATCTTATCGACCCTGACGTGTTCGAGCACGCTCTTGCCGCTCTGCGTCATGTCGAGTTCGGCAGCCATCCTACCGGCACCCCCGATGCTACCCTCTCTTTCGACATCAGTGCGCAGCCGTTGTTTCACAAGAACTTTGACTTAGTGTCCCATACACTCAGCGACTACCTCTCTCGCGGGTACCATATATATATCCTCTCGGACAGCAGTAAGCAGACTGATCGCCTGCACGACATTTTCGAAGGACTTGATACGTCGGTGCCACTCACCTTTGACCCCGTAGATCGTACCCTTCACGAGGGTTTTGCCGATAACACCCTCCATGCTTGCTTCTTCACCGATCACCAGATTTTTGACCGCTTCCACAAGTACAGTCTTCGCAGCGAGCATGCGCGTCAGGGCAAGGTGGCGGTGTCGCTCAAGGAATTGTCGCAGTTCTCTGTGGGCGACTATGTGGTGCACATCGATCACGGCATAGGACGCTTCGACGGACTGGTACGTGTGCCCAACGACAATGGCCAGGGAACACATGAGGCTATCCGCTTGCTCTACAGAGGCCGGGATGGGGGCGTGGACCTCGTTCTCGTGTCCATCCACTCGCTCCACAAGATATCAAAGTATAAGGGTAAGGATGGGCAGCCTCCGCGACTCAACAGCTTGGGGGGCGGTGCCTGGGAGAAAGTCAAGGAACGGGCCAAGAAACATATCAAGGACATCGCGCGCGAGCTTATCCTTCTCTATAGCATGCGCATGCAGGAGGAGGGCTTCGCCTTTGCACCCGACTCGTATCTGCAGCATGAGTTAGAGGCTTCATTTCTCTATGAGGATACCCCCGACCAGCTGCGGGCTACGCAGGAGGTGAAGGCCGACATGGAGAAGAACCGCCCTATGGACCGCCTCATCTGCGGCGATGTGGGTTTCGGCAAGACGGAAGTAGCTATACGTGCTGCTTTCAAGGCTTGTGCCGACGACAAACAGGTAGCTGTGCTGGTGCCTACCACTGTGCTTGCCTACCAGCACTACCAGACGTTCAGTGAACGGCTTAAGAACTTCCCCTGCCGCGTGGAGTACTTGTCCCGTGCGCGTAGCGCTAAGGAAGAAAAGGCGCTTCTCGACGATCTTGCTGAGGGGAAGATAGATATCCTCATCGGTACGCATAAACTCATCGGCAAGTCGGTGAAGTTCAAAGACCTTGGACTGCTCATTATCGATGAGGAACAGAAGTTCGGCGTCAGTGTAAAGGAGAAATTGAAGCAGATGAAGGTGAACGTGGACACGCTCACGCTCACGGCTACTCCCATTCCCCGCACATTACAGTTTTCGCTGATGGGTGCGCGTGACCTCTCTGTCATCTCTACGCCGCCTGCCAACCGCTACCCTATACGTACCGAGGTGCATACGTTCGGCGAGGAGGTGATTCGCGATGCCATCAACTTCGAGATGTCGCGTGGTGGACAGGTGTTCTTCATCAACAACCGTGTGCAGAACCTTCCTGAACTGGAGGCGCTTGTGCATCGGCTTGTGCCGGATGCCCGTGTCGCGGTTGGACATGGGCAGATGGATCCTGCTAAGCTTGAGCAGATTGTGCTGGGCTTTGTCAACTACGACTACGACGTGCTGCTGGCTACCTCTATCGTGGAGAATGGGGTAGATATCCCCAATGCCAACACCATCATCATCAATCAGGCGCACATGTTCGGACTGAGCGACCTGCACCAGATGCGCGGACGGGTAGGGCGCACCAACAAGAAGGCGTTCTGCTATCTTCTTGCTCCGCCCCTTACTGGAATGACCGATGAGGCTCGTCGCCGTCTGCAGGCTATCGAGAGTTTTACCGAGCTGGGCAGTGGCATTCATATCGCCATGCAGGACCTCGACATACGTGGCGCGGGTAATCTGCTGGGCGCTGAGCAGAGCGGATTCATCTCCGACCTGGGCTACGAAGCGTATCAGAAAATCCTTGCCGAGGCGGTACAGGAACTCAAGACGGATGAGTTCTCCGAATTGCTTGCCGATGCTCAGAGCGATGGAACAGCAGCGTCAGGCGACTGGAGCTTCGTGGGCGAGTGCACTTTTGAGAGCGACCTTGAATTGCTCTTCCCTGCCGATTATATTCCCGTGAGCGGCGAGCGTATCCTCATCTATCGCGAGCTCGACTCTTTGGAGACTGATGAGCAGGTGGAGGCTTTTCGCCAGCGGCTCTTGGATCGTTTTGGCCCGATTCCTCCTGAAGGAGAGGAACTGCTCAATGTAGTACCGCTGCGTCGGCTGGGGAAGATGCTCGGCATTGAGAAGATTGTGATGAAGGGAGGACGGATGGCACTGTACTTTGTCTCCGACCCGAACAGTCCTTATTACAGCAGCGATCTCTTCGGACGTTTCATCACGTTCTCCATGACCTGTCCTAACGACTGTCAGGTGCGTGATGTCAATGCACGCAACAGTCGTCGCAGTCTTCTCGTCTGCGATGTGGACAGTGTACGGAAGGCACTGTCGCTACTCCGGATGGTCTGATGTGGGGTGTCAGCCTTCCGTCACTTCCTTGCCGAAGAGGGTTGCGGAGCTGCTGCCGGTAATCTCCACTTCTACGAAGTCGCCGATGCGATGTGCGCCCTTGTCGAACACCACCATCTTGTTCTGTTCGGTACGTCCGCAGAGCTGCTCGTGTGACCGTTTCGAGTAGTTCTCCACCAGCACAGTGTAGCGTTTTCCCTCCATACGGGCATTGCTCTCTGCCGAGAGTTCGTTCTGCAGGGCAATGATCTCGTTCAGGCGGCGCAGCTTCGTCTCCTCTGGGATGTCGTCTGGCAGATGACGGCTGGCATAGGTGCCTGGACGTTCTGAGTACTTGAACATGAATGCGCTGTCGTAGCCGCACAGCCGCATCAGCGACAGCGACTCCTGGTGGTCTTCCTCTGTCTCGCTGTGATAGCCGCAGAAGATGTCCGTCGAGAGTCCACAGTCAGGTATGATGCGACGTATGGCCTCTACGCGCTCGAGGTACCATTCGCGCGTGTATTTGCGGTTCATGAGCTTCAGTATGCGGCTGCTGCCACTCTGCACGGGCAGGTGTATGTGGCGGCACACGTTCGGCACTTCGGCAATCACGTGCAGTGTCTCGTCGCTCATGTCCTTCGGATGACTGGTGGTGAAGCGCACTCGCATGTCGGGCACTGTCTCGGCCACGCGGCGCAGCAGGGTGGGGAAGTCGATATCTTCGCCCTCGCTGACGAAGTGGTAGCTGTTGACGTTCTGCCCCAGCAGTGTCACCTCCTTGAACCCTTTGGCCTGCAGGTCACGTACCTCGGCCAGGATGCTCTGCACGTCGCGGCTGCGCTCGCGCCCACGGGTGTAGGGCACGATGCAGTAGTGGCAAAAGTTGTTGCACCCACGCATGATGGACACGTAACCCGATACTCGCCCTGTGCAGATGCGGGCAGGGATCACATTGCGATAGGTCTCGGTGGTCGAGAGCTCCGTGTTGATGGCTTTTCCCGTCACCTCTGCTTGGGCGAAGAGGTCGGGCAGCGAGAGGTACGCGTCGGGCCCTGCCACGAGGTTCACGTGGTGGTTTTCTATCAGGTCGTCCTTCACGCGCTCGGCCATGCAACCCAGCACGCCAATGATCAGGTTCTTGTTCTTACGGCGCAGGGCATTGAGGTTCTCCAGTCGGCCCCAGATGCGCTGTTCGGCGTTGTCGCGGATGGAACAGGTGTTGAGCAATACGGCATCGGCATCGTCCAGACTGTCACACACTTCGTAGCCGGCGGTCTGTAGGATGGCGGCTACCACTTCGCTGTCGGCTGTGTTCATCTGGCAGCCATAGGTCTCAATAAAGAGCTTCTTCATTCGTCTGATCTGTGAGAATGTCCTGCAAAGATAGGGTGAACCGAACGAAAAACCAAATTTATTTGCGTTTTTCTGAGGTGACCCCTATCTTTCTCTTTTTTTCTCATTCTGTTGGGTTGTGCCCTCCGAAAAATCCCCAAAAAGCAGTTAATACAGCTAAAAAATCTTAAATAAATTAAAGTTAATGTTAACGCGAGGCCTAAATATTTGGTAAATACACAAAAAAACATAAACTTTGCATTCGATTTAGTTTTAGAGTAACATTAAAGGTTTAGATTTAGTGCAGAGAAGGGCGGCTGTGAAGTCCCCCTTTTTTTGTTTGTCCCCTTTGTATTCACACGGCTGTTGGCTTTGCGATGCATGGGCGTTATGCCGCTATTTTTTTGTGGATTAGACCTTATGACGGCTCTCTTATCGAAACGTATTCCGTCCTTTCTGTCAAGCTGCAACAAGCAACTTCTCAGGTGTGGGGTATCTTTATGCGATCTGCTTTCGTTATCTTCGCCCTAATCGTCACCTTTGACCTCCTTCGTAAGGGACATTTACCGACCTGCTTAACTCTGCACAACGTGTTGAGTAACCTTACCCAACGTGTTGAGCAACCTTACCCAACGCGTTGGGTAACCATGCCCAACGCGTTTGCACGATCACATCAGCCCCGAAAATGCAGAAAATCACCCTCCTCTCGGGCGAAAGGCAGCCGGGTGTTGCCCGTGGCGAGGCGTGCGTTGGTGACGACGCGCATATGTATCGTGTACACAGTGAGGAATCCCGCCCTGCAGCGAAGTGTCCAGAATGTCCAATGTCCATTTTGTTCCTAACCTGCTCATCGGCAGAAAGCTGTGCTCTCTTCACCCCGCAATTTCTCACCTGATTGGGCAAGCGACCTGTCTCCCAATTCTTCCCAATACGGAAGGAACCCTCCAGGGTTATCTGTTGGCACAAGTGATGTCTTGTGAGAAAGGTGGCTACATAACCTTCCATACGGGAAGGGAGATGTAGCCCTCCTTGCCTTGGGGCTTGCAGATGAAGAGGGCGTTGTTCAGCCAGTCATAGCGGCTGTCTGCAGGGGCTTCGAACTTGGGACTTGTCATGAAGTATTCGCCCCCTGCTTCTTGGTACCATAGTCCGGTGTTGCGGATGTGGATGGTCACGCCGTCGTCGGTGCGTATGGAGTAGATGGCTTCCAGCTCGTTACGGTGTTTGATGCTGTCGAACAGCTGATAGTCGGCGCCGCCACTGAGCACCGTTCCACGGATGTGTGGTCCTTCGAAGGTGCCGCCAGTGATGGGGATGATGATGCGGTCGCCATGCTGCGTGTGGCCTACGGCATAGGGCTCGCCGCAGGTGACCTTCAGCTCCATGACGTATTCCAGACGGGGAGCGGCAGGGATACTATCCCCCACCTGTGCGGCGATGTTCAGTGTCAATAGCCCAGCAAGGGCCCAAGAGGTCAGGATGCGTTTCATTGGGTTAGCAGATTAAGGTTATGGTTATTCATATGCTGAATCAAAAAGTGCGTAAGATGTGTGAACCCACTCCATCTTACGCACTGTGCTAATGCCTCTCGCTTTAGGAGCGAAGGACGAATCTCTTATTTGGTGAAGGCCATGCCTACGCGCAGTCCGTCGTAGTTCTCAAGCAGGGTGTTGAGCAGCTTGAGGGTACTCTTGCTGCTGGCGGAGCAGACGGCCTTGAGAATCTTGAGCAACCCGTTGGACTGGAAGACGATGTTGATGTTACCGGAGTCACTGACGACGTATGCCTTGGTCTTGATGACGCCGAAGGCGAGTGTCAGTTCCTTGGAGGAGGTGTCGTAGCTGTAGGTGCCGTTGAGGCCGCGCTGTCCGACGGTGAATGCGCAGGTCTCGTCTTCGTTGAACGTGATGGTGCAGGCGCCTTCCTTCACGCCCACCTTGGCCAGATAGGTATCGACCTTGCTGGCGACCTGCTTGGCTACTGCATCGCTGCCGAGGGTGGCCAGCGCATTGTCGCTCTCAAAGACGAAGGCGCTGCCCTTGAAGTTCCAGGTGCCTACGAGCTTCTCCTCGCTGACGGTGGAGAAGGAGTTGAGCACTGAGCTCAGGATGCCGGAGATGACGCCGCCATTGCTGGTGGAACCGCCGTCATCGGAGGTGGTGGCAGACGTGCCTCCCAGTGCGCCGAGCACACCCGACAGGATGTCGGAGGCTGATGATGTGGTGGTGCTGGACGTCCCGGTGGTCGTTTCTGTGGTCGATGACGACGAACTGCCGCCAAGGATACCCTTCAAGATACTTCCAAATGATTGTGCCGACAAGGTGCAGGGCACCAGGGCAAACATTGCCATCAGGCAAAAAATGGTGACTTTCTTCATGTCTTTACTTGTTGAATTACGTATGTAAGACTCTAATAGAACGAAAAGGTTTAATATCAAGCCTCCTCGGGTGCACCTTCACCGGTTTTCTCGTCTTCTTCGGGGGCGAAGTCGGTCAGTCCGGCGCCCACCAGTATGTTGTACCACTGAATGAGCTTGCGTACATGGGTCATATAGACGCGCTCGCGGTCGTAGTTGGGCAGTACCTCGGCGAAGAAGGCGGCCAGCTCATCGTTGGTTGCTTTCTTGCAGTCGATATCGCACGGCTTGTCCTCGCATTTGGCTTTCACATTCTCAAGTACTTGCCACAGAGGCACTTCCTCTTCATCGGTGTACATGGCAATGTCTCCCAGCGACACTACTTTGTCAGTCCCGTGCACGGGCATGCGCTTGTGATTCTCGTCGATGGTTTCTACAATCAACATATTCTTTCCGTTGGAAAGCAACTTGTACAGTCCCGGTTTGCCGGAAATAGTCAAAACATCTCTTAACATGATCTTGTTCTTAAAAATTTGCGCAAAAGTACGGATTTGAAATGGATTTTCCTGCGTGGTTTGCTGGAAAATCATTCTGTGGCTTGATTTTTTAACGTTCGGACATCGTGTAAGTCCCCCTTCAGAAGAGAAAGCATGTGCACGACCTGTGGCGTCACGGCATCTTGTTCTGCATTTCTTATGATATAGTCAGCCATGGGCAGTTTGTCCTCGTCGCGCAGCTGGCTGGCCATGCGTGCCCGCACCTGCTCCTCTGTGGCGCCATCGCGTGCCATGGCACGTTGCAGACGTTCTTCAAGAGGTGTGTACACCAATGCCACGCCATCCACGTCATCCCTCATGCCTGCCTCGAAGAGGATGGCGGACTCCAGTGCCACCACCTCGTGGTCACACCTCTCCTCTGCCCAGCGGCGAAAGTCGGCGCGTACGGCAGGGTGCACGATGGCATTAACAGCTGCTACCCTGTCGGCATGGCCGAACATGAATGCCGCCAGCTGCCGCCGGTTGAGTGCTCCATCGGGGGCGTAGGCATCAGCACCAGCCAGTGCCGTAATCGCCTCGCGTAATGCGGCATCCTCGTTCATCAGACGCCGTGCTTCGCGGTCACAGTCGTACACGGGCACTCCCAGCACGCGCAGCAAGCCCGAAATGCCGGACTTGCCGCTACCGATACCTCCTGTGATGCCTATGCGTACCCCCATGACGGTCAATATGCTTATTGTGGGACATGTGCGGCTGGGTCCTCCCTCAATGCACTGCTCTCTATCAGATATTCTACCTCCTCGGGGTTGATGATTACCGTGTGTATGCCTGACGGAATACGCAATAGCTCGGGACGAACCTTGCCGGACGAGTCGCTGCCAAGGCTGTTCCAATTGACGATCAGCTCAAAGTCTTCCGCACCGACACTTCGTGAGTCGTGCAGGCTGACGTAGAATGACACCTTGGCCCGTGATGGAAAGGTCTTGACAGCTTTTCCCGGTGGACACATGTAAGACCGAATGGGTAACTCGATTGTTTTCTCTACATAGGGCGACACACCTACTTCAAGATTTATTTCCGATGGAATGCACAACGCTCCTCTGACGGGGGGCTGCAGTTCAAGCGTGACGGATGCAGTGTCGGTGAGCTGGGTGAGCGATACTTGTGAAGTGTTGACGGCATACAGGGTGTCGAGCACAGTGCGCGGGGCATATACGGTGACGCTGTCAGGTACCAGTCGGAGTGTGCTGATGACATGTTCGTTGTCGGCGGAAACCCATCCGTTCAGTTGAATGGATAGACGCCGTCCCATGGCTGGGGCTGTATAGAACTGCAACGTGTCGGGGGCATAGGACACGATCTCTGCTGAAGTAGCGAACAGTCCTTCAACCTTATCACGCAGCGCCTTTCCCGTCAGCAGATAGTGGCTGCCTGCGGGTGCACACTCCCGATAGTCGAAGGAGAGGCGGCGCATCGTCTTTCGTGCCCGGTACTCAAGGATCTTCTCTCCTTTGTCCCTGAAAACCACGGTGAGCGTGGCCGGGAGCGGCTCAGTGATGATGACATCATCGGGCACATGTTCAAGTACGGGTTCAAAGATGTATTCGCTCTCGTGCTCCTCACTCATGTTCACCAGATACCAATAGAGAAACACAACCACGAGAAAGGCGATGAATACCAAGAACTCCCTGCTGTTCTTGATGTGCAGGGAGTTTCGGATGATGCTTCCGGTCTTCTCGGCCTCGGATTTGAGGTTCTGCTTTTTCGGCATACCTGAGACGAGTGGGGCGTACGGATAGTTACTTTTTCTTTTCTTTCTTTTCGGGCTGAGGCATGTCGGCAGGGTCGGCGAAGACGTTGCTCTTGTCGATGCGGATCTTCACACCGGTAGCAATTTCAAGCACGACAACTTCCTTGCCGTTCTCGGTGACGATGTCCTTGATGACACCATATACACCTCCTCCGGTGATGACCTTCGAGCCGGGAGCCAGACTCTTGCGGAAGGCCTCAATCTGCTTCTGCTGCTTACGCTGGGGGGCAATCATGAAAAAGTACATGATGACAAACAGCAGGATGATCATGAACAGGGGGGAGGTCAGGAACGAGCCGGTACCACCGGCAGCAGCGGTTTCTTGTAGTGGAATCATAATGTTTAATATATAATGTATAAATTATTTGTTTTCTTCTTTCATCAGTTTGCCGTTGCCCATCAGCTCCTTGGCAATGGCATCAAGCACGCCGTTGATGAATCCGCCACTCTTGGATGTGCTGTAGTACTTGGCGATTTCCACATATTCGTTGATGGTCACCGACACTGGAATGGCGGGGAATGACAACATCTCGGCAATGGCTGTCGTCATGATCACGCGATCCATAAAGGCAATACGGTCTTTGTCCCAGTTCTGGCTGTGCGACTCCATCAGCGTGCGGTACTCTGACTCGTTGAGGATGGTGCGGCGCAAAAGTTTTACGGCATAATCGCGGTCTTCTTCGTCGCGGAATTCTTCCATCAGTGGCTGTCGCGGACCATTCTTTTCTTCAAATCGTTTAATGGTCTTCAGCACGAATGTGTCCACGGTCTCCTTGTCGTCGTTCCAGTAAAGGCTGATGCTCTCCAGCAACTCATCGAGGTCGGCATTGCCGACAACGAACTGCTTGTATATCTTGCGCCACAGGTCGCGGTCTTCGTCGTATGTGGTGGACTCGGCATTCATATATTCCGTGTAGAGAGGACTCTGCTCGATCTTTTCGAAAAGCCTGCGCACGAACTCTTCGTGGTCGCGCCACGAGTACTTCTTGTCCATGCGGTTCTCGGCCAGCTGCTCGTTCTCGGCCAGCTGGTTGATGAATACATTCTCTACAAAACGCATGTTTGGATGCAGATCCTCTTCTGTGGGCTGCATCTTCGAGCGCCGTATCTCAATGCGGTTCTGAGCGTAGTACATTATCTCTGGAAGCAAAGCCAGCAGGAAGTTGTACAGGTCATAAGCCTTTGACATACTGAAATGAAGTTCTTTCTCAGCAGCATCTACATTGTTGCTGCTCCTCAGAAAGTAAGCATACAAAATCTGAACGACCTTCAGACGGATTAATGTACGGTTGATCATAACACTTTATGAATTTGGCGGCAAAGGTACACATTTTTTTTGAGTTCACAGTATTTTATATCCGTTTTTTGTCAAAACGCGGTTTAAAGTGGGATTGCCAGCCATCTTTCAGTGGGATGTGTCAGAGTATCTTCATTTTTCTGCAATAATATTTGCATACAATCATTTTTATGCATACCTTTGAGCCGTAAAAATGAAAATAACAGACACCATGGACAACAAAAAAGGAAATGACAGTTTCTGCCCAGAGCGGGATATTCTCTTCTCACAGGCTGTCAAGGCAGGAAAAAGAGTGTATTACATAGATGTGAAGTGCAGCAAACGTGATGAACTGTTCTTGTCAATAACAGAGAGCAAGCGCGTCAGCGTAGAGGGAAATGAAGATGGCTCCTTCAACTTTGAAAAGCACAAGATATTCCTTTATCAGGAGGATTTCGTGAAGTTTATTGACGCCTTCAGCAATGCTGTTCATTTCATCCATGAACATAACGGCGAACATGCAGTAAACCATCGGGTTGATACATATGTCTCAGAAGAGGATGAAGGCGCTGAACTTGACCTTGCTGAGCCGTCTGCATCGGAAAATGGGGATGCAGAATATGTGGACGACTTGCCCGGGAATATCGATATCAACATAGAGTTCTGAGTTTTTATACCCGCCAAGGCAGTCTTGCAGAAGGCGTCAAAAGCCATTTTCTGAGCACTTGGGGAAAATAATTGTCAAAAAATTTGGTGGTCGTATAAAATAGCAGTACTTTTGCGGCCACTTTGCGAAAAGCACAGCACACTTGTGTGATGGCGAATTAAGCAAACACTTAATTTAGAGTAACACTTAAAAAGAAAAGAGAATGAAAACATTTCAGCTCCAAGGCACTTCCCGTCAGGAAGTAGGTAAGAAAAGTACGCGTGAACTCCGTAAGCAGGATCTCGTTCCTTGCAACCTGTACGGTATTCAGAAGGACGAAAACGGTAAGCCCGTGGCCGTCTCCTTCGCAGTGAAGAAGGATGACCTCCGCAAGCTCATCTACACCCCCGACATCTATGTCGTTGACCTCACTATCGATGGTAAGTTGTGCAATGCTATCATCCAGGAAATGCAGTTCCATCCCGTAAAGGACAATATCCTCCATATTGACTTCCTCGAGATCAACGAGGCTAAGCCTATCGTTATGGCTGTTCCCGTCCAGCTCACAGGTCTGGCTGCCGGTGTCAAGGCTGGTGGTAAACTGGAGCAGATTGTACGCCGTGTAAAGGTGAAGGCTCTCTACAATGTCATTCCTGAGCGTCTCGTCATCGATGTTACGAACCTCGGACTGGGCAAGACCATCAAGGTTGGCGACCTCCAGTTTGATGGCCTCGAGATGGCCGATCCTCTGGCAACAGTTGTCTGCGGCGTGATGGCTACACGTGCTTCGCGCGAGGATGCAGCCAATGCTGAGGGCGAAGAGGCTTAACGCACCCGCTGAAGAATGAAATACTTGATTGTTGGTCTGGGTAACCCCGGAGATGAGTACCAGGGCAACAGGCATAACATAGGTTACAGAGTGTTGGACGCCCTCGCAAAGGCGTCCAATACTGTTTTTGAGGACAGACGTTATGGCTATGTGGCTCACACGTCAGTCAAGAATTGCCAGCTTGTGCTTCTCAAGCCCACGACGTTCATGAACCTCAGTGGAAATGCCGTCCGCTATTGGATGAACAAGGAGAATATACCTGATGAGAACCTGCTCGTGGTAGTTGATGACCTCTCGCTCCCTGTGGCCACCCTGCGGCTGAAAGGCAAAGGCAGTGCCGGAGGCCATAATGGACTGCGACATATCGAACAAGTGCTCTGCTCACAAAACTATGCACGGTTGCGCGTAGGCATCGGCAACGACTTCCCTCGGGGGGGACAAGTTGATTTTGTGTTGGGCGATTTCGATGAGGCTGATGATGCTCTCATTGAGCAGCAGCTGCCCGTGGCTATCGACATCGTACGCACGTTTTGTCTTTCGGGATTGGACTTCACCATGAATCGTTTCAACAAGCACAAGCCTGTTGCACCAGTTGAAACAAAGAAGGCGGACGAGGCAACCGGCAACGGACAACATTGACGTATGGAAGCACGGGTTGACAAATGGCTTTGGGCCGTCCGCATATTCAAGACACGCTCTATGGCTGCTGATGCTTGCAAGAATGGACGCGTGATGATGAATGGACTTCCTGTCAAACCCTCAAAGACCATCCGCGAAGGCGACACCATCAGTGTGCGCAAACCACCCATCACCTACACCTTCCGCGTATTGCAGGCTATTGAGAATCGTGTGGGTGCCAAACTGGTGCCTGATATGCTTGAAAACCTTACCCCACGCGAGCAGTATGACCTTTTGGAGCTGAGTCGTGTCAGCGGCTTTGTCAATCGGGCCCGCGGTACTGGACGGCCCACGAAGAAGGAACGGCGTGATCTTGATGATTTTGCCTCCGATGTGCCGTTCTTCTTTGATGATGAAGTTGACGAAGGTGATGCCGCCTCTTATGATGGCAGTAGCGTCGAAGAACTATGACCCACTTACTATGAGGCATGCTCATTACCTTTCCTTTTTGGCCATTATCTTCTGTGTGGCCTGTAGTCGGCCACAACAGGTTCCCATAGAGATGTTCTTTGGGGTAGATGATTTTTGTGCAGACTCGCTGGTTGACAGTTTTCCTATATCTTATTGTACATGGGTGCTGTCTTCCGATACAGCTCTCTTCCCGGCGCTGTGGCAGAACCTTGTGGAAAAGGTTTCAAAGACGCGCACACCGCAGGCCATCGGTTGTTCACCAAATACGGGCAAGCCCTTGTTTGTGGTATCTCATACACCCCGATATCTGGTATATCAGTTTGTGGATGATAAGGCGGAAGCACTCTTTGAGCATGTGCAGTCTTGCCTACCAGACTATCAGGTACGCATCGTGGCAAGTGATATCGAAGGCCGTAATCTTCTTGTAGAAGCTTATGACGACCGTATGCCCTCCGCATGGTACAGCTGTGCCATCGATACTTTTTGCGCCACCCTCATCCATGCTCCACGGCAAGCCGCTATCCGTGACCAGCTATCATCTGTTGTTCCTGTCACCTTCAAAGCCCGTGATGGCGTTGCACTCAATGCCTTCCTGACTCTCCCACAGGGTTTGGATGTAAAGAACCATCCTCAACTGCCCGCTATGGTTGTGCTGCATCCATTCGATGGGCCGGATGATAGATGGGAGTATAATCCTGTTGTACAATGCTTTGCCAGCCGTGGATTTGCTGTGCTGCAAGTGCAATTTCGAAGTCAGAAGGAAAACAGGGATGAGGCCCAACAGCAAGCTATTGAAGATGTCCGTGATGGTGTCGCATGGCTTATTGAAAGTGGTATTGCTCACCATCGGAAGGTTTCGTATTTCGTCCGGGACGATCTCTCCTATGCGTCTGCTGATCGGATGTACCACGATCCTGCTGTCGGCAAGTCCGTTGACAGACGACATTATGCGGCCTTCTTCAGCGATGTGATCCGCAAAGCATCACGTTGATATTTTGCATGGCTGATACATGAGACGTCTGCTCTTCTTTTTTACTTTCTGCTTTGTTGTTACCAACCATGTCGCGGCGGAGGGACTGCCAACCCTTGTAGCCAGTCATCCTCATGGCGTTTATAATGAAGCGTTCACGCTTACTTTATCGGACAGCATAGCTAATGCAGACGTTTATTACACTACCGATGGGAGCGTGCCCGATACGACTTCACAGCGGTATGTAAGTCCACTGACGATAGACTGTACTACTGTGCTGCGTGCGATAGTTGTGTCTGATGACATGACGTCGCGTGTTTTCACCTCATCATATATTTTCCCGGAATATGTCCTTGTTCAAACGGATACTCCTGCTGGATACCCTAATACTTGGGGAAGTTATGCTAGTCAATCAGGAGAGGCAAAAGCAGATTATGGCATGGATCCGGAGGTAACAGGGATTCCGGGCATGAGTCAACGCATTGTGGATAGTTTTTATGAATTGCCTATTGTATCGTTGGCTACAGATAGAGACAATTTCTTCGGTCTCAATGCTGATTCTGAGCAGGGAGGCATCTACATCTATACTGGCGCACCTGTGGGTGATGGCATAGGGCGAGGATGGGAACGTCCAGTATCTTGGGAATTATTTGGCGGGGAGCAGAATTATAATCTGCAATCTGACTGCGGTATACGCATGCATGGCGGACACGGACGCTTGCCTGAAAAGAATCCTAAACACAGTCTGCGTTTGGTGTGGCGTAGCTGCTATGGCGAAGATGTCTTCTATGCACCCCTGTTTGGTGATGACGCTCCAAATAAATACCGTTCCCTCGTCCTGCGTGCTCCTTTTGGCAATGCTTGGCAGCACTGGAACCATAAGGATCGTGAGCATGCTCAATATAACCGGGATTTTTGGGCACGTACTGTGCAGAAACGTATGGGACATGTGGCTGTTGAAGGGTTTTGGGTGCATCTTTTTATCAATGGTATATACTGGGGCATATATAATGTTTGTGAACGTATAGATGACGAGTTCTGTGTGAACCATTTCGGCGGAAAAAAGGATGAATGGGATGTAATCAAGGTCGATGAACATCCATCGGGCGGTGTACTTGTTGCTGCGGAGGGCAATCTTGAACGGTGGAATGAACTCGTCCTTTTAGTAAAGGAAGCTGCTACTTCCAACAATGCTTATTATCGTCTGCAGGGGCTTGACAACAACGGAGTGCGTGATACAACGCTTGTGCCGCTACTTGATGTGGATAATTTCATTGACTACATGATTATCAATGGGTACGCTGGAAATACAGATTGGGATCATCACAACTGGTACGCTGTGTACAACCATGTACAGCCAGAGAGAGGCTTCCGTTTCCTTTGTTGGGATTCGGAATATATTCTGGGAGATGTGAATGAGAATGTGCTCATGCCTTCAAGAAAGCATAAGGGCATCCTTACGGAACTTTTTCACCATTTGATGTCCAATCCGCTATTCCTGCATCACTTTCAAGAACGTGTCGGCTTGTATTGCACTGCCGATGGACTGCTCACTCCCGATTCGGCTGCTGCTCTTTGGAACGAAATCAGCAAGCCTCTCGCTCAAGCTCTTTGTGCTGAATCGGCACGTTGGGGCGATTATCGGCGCGATGTGCACCCATGGCATGGGCATGGTGCTCTATATACTGCCGATAACCAATATGCTGCCGAACGGAACCGTCTGCTCACGTCGTACTTTCCACAGCGGACGTCTATCTATCTTAATCAACTGAGGAAAAGAGGCTGGTATCCAGAATAATTTACGATTGATGCAATCCTATCTCTTTATGTGAGGCACGGTTGACGAGACAAAGCACATCGTTGTCCTCACCCACAACCCAGATGACATCACCCTCCATGAATACAAAGTCTGGGCTGGGTTGGATGAGGGCATCCTCGCCGCGATCTACTCCCACAATGAGGCAGTGATACTTGTCGCGTGTTCCGGTCTCTCGTAGCGTATGTCCTACAATGGGAGAAGTGGCATCTACGATGAGTTGTTGGAGACGCATCTCATGATTGCCCATAGTAACGGTTTTTTCATCGGTCTTTTGTTCCTCAGTTATCGCTTCCATAAAGTGGCGGAGCCCCTCATCAGTACCGATGAGTTGCAGGCGATCGCCAGGGAAGATGCGCTGATTGGGGCCAGGAATATTGAAACGTCGTCCATTACGCTGCACGGAAGCTACTTGCACATCAAAACGTGAACCCCATTGCAACTCACACAGTTTGCTGCCAGCCCAAGAGGGAAATGAGGGTACTTCTAGTTCTGTCAAGTGAATATCTCGCGACTGCAGCTTGCCGGCGTAGGCAGGACGCTGAGCCAATTCCTTTGAATTCAAGTTCTGGCGGAAGATGTCTTCAAAGCGTTGCTGACGGGTGCGCACCTGGCGTGAGAAGAGCAGAGCAATAAGCATAAGCGCTACCACTCCAATAAACACTGCCAGACCAGGGTGGAGGAAGTGCTGGATGCAGATGATGATAATCAGCACAACCAACGCAGCGCGGAATAGGACGATAGCAAGTAACGGTGCGCGATTGAACTGCTTGTCGTTCCACAACTCCCAGAAGATTTTTGTAAAGCATCCCTTGAGCAACAATGGACGCAGGAATGGGGTGAGTATGAGTAGGGTGGCAAGCAGACATGTTATACGATCCCACGGGGCAGGAATCCATTGGCTGGCGAGGGGCTGTGCCAGCTGGAACGAGAGCACCAGCAATGCGATGCATAGCACACCATATACCAACATGGGGGTGAGCATACTGGATAGCATCTTCTTCCACTTGTTCTCATCGTGAGCGGTAGTGGAGCCTGCATCGTAACGGTCAATGGCTCGGCGTAACCGTTCAGGGATGCGTGGCTCAATCCATTGTGTGATGGGGTCTGCAAGGCGCATCATCGATGGGGTTACGAAGATGGTGATGACGGATACAGAAACGATGATGGGGTAGATGAAGTCGCTGATGGCACCGAGGCTGATACCGAGGGTTGCAAGAATGAACGAAAACTCTCCTACGGGCGCCAGACTGAGGCTGCTTTGTACGGAGGTGCGAAGATCTGCACCACCCAGCATGAACGAAAAAATACCGATAATGCTGCGTACGATGAGCACCACAAGGGTGATGATGATGATAGGCAACCAGTACTTGGCAATCATGGCAGGATTGATCATCATGCCTACAGATACAAAAAACACTGCAGCAAAAGTGTCCTTGAGAGGAGTAACAAGGTGTTCAATATGCTCTGACTCGACGGTCTCGGCAAGAATGGAACCCATAACGAAAGCACCAAAGGCTGGAGAAAAGCCTGCGAGAGAAGCCAATACCACCATGAGGAAACAGAGCGCAAGTGAGACAATGAGTAGTGTCTCGTCGTTCATCAACGGACGTGTTTTCTTTAGGAGAAGTGGTATCAGGTAAATGCCAAGCACAAACCACAGGATAAGGTAGAATACCATTTTTCCCATGCTGAGCAGCAGTTCGCTGCCGCTCACCTTGCCTCCGCCACCCAGGGTGCCGAAGAGGAGCAGCATGATGATGGCAACAATGTCTTCAAGAATAAGTACGCTGATGACCAGTGAGGCAAACTTCTGCTGCCGAAGTCCCATGTCGTCAAATGCCTTGACGATGATGCCTGTGGAGGACATGGCTATCATGCCACCCAGATACAGGCCATTCATGAATGACCATCCGAAGCATTTACCGACGATGATACCCACGCCAATCATGCATGCCGACAATACGATGACGGCAATGACGGGTGTGCTGCCCGCCTTGAGAAGTTTCTTGAAACTGAACTCAAGGCCGAGTGAGAAGAGCAGAAAGATTACGCCGATGTCGGCCCATGTGCTGATGTCGGCACTATCTACAACAGACGGAATGTATGGCATGTATGGGCTGGCAATGAAACCCGCTACGATATAGCCGAGTACGACAGGCTGCTTGAGCTTTTTGAACAAAATCGTCATGATGCCTGCACAGAGCAGAATCAGTGCTAGGTCGGATATGAGCTGTGGAAGATTTTCCATAAAGGATAGATTATTATTGAGCAGACAGTTCAGCGATGTGTACAATGGTCATCATGGCCTTCTGCATGGATTGTATTGGCACGTATTCATAACGGCTGTGGAAATTGAGCCCCCCTGCGAAGATGTTCGGGCATGGAAGTCCCATGAAGGATAGCTGTGCACCATCGGTGCCGCCACGTATGGCTTTGACTTGCGGCTCAATGCCTGCAAGACGCATGGCCTCGCAGGCTATGTCGATGACATACATTATGGGTTCGATAACCTCACGCATGTTGGCATACTGATCACGTATTTCTGCAGTGGCTACAATCTCACCATAGCGTTTGTTAAGCGTTTCGCAAATGGAAAGGATGAGTTCTTTGCGATGTTCAAATGTGTCGTGGTCGTGATCGCGGATGATGAGGTTGATGCTGGCGCTGTCTACACTTCCGTTCACCGAGGTGGGATGAAAGAAGCCTTCGTACCCTTCGGTCTCTTCGGGCGATTCATGGATTGGCAGTGCATCAATGAATTCGGATGCGATGCGCAGCGCGTTGAGCATCTTACCTTTGGCATATCCGGGATGGACATTGCGGCCCTGAATGGCAATGCGGGCCGAGGCGGCATTAAAGTTCTCGTATTCAATTTCACCGCATTCGCCTCCGTCCATGGTATAGGCCCAGTCGCAGCCGAATGCCTTGACGTCAAACTTGTGCGCACCTAGGCCGATCTCCTCATCAGGATTGAAACCAATGCGAATCTTTCCATGTTTGATTTCAGGATGATGTTGTAGGTACTCAATGGCAGAGACAATTTCGGCGATACCGGCTTTGTCGTCGGCACCCAGCAACGTGTGTCCGTCCGTCACGATGAGGTCTTCCCCGACATGATTCAGCAGTTCGGGAAATTGGGTGGGGGACAATACAATATCCTCTTCAGCACATAGGGCAATATCGCCCCCTAGGTAGTCCCGCACGATGCGTGGACTGACATTCTGCCCATTCATATCAGGGCTGGTATCTATATGTGCAATAAAGCCGATAACAGGAACTTGACGATCGATGTTGGCAGGTAGTGTAGCAAACAGATAGCCATTCGTGTCGAGAGTGACGTCTTCAAGGTCCATGGCCCTTAGCTCATCGGCAAGTGCCGATGCGAAAATCATCTGTCCCGGCGTGCTTGGGGTGGTGGCTGCATCTTCTGCTGAGGTGGTTCCAAAGCGTGTGTACCGCAGAAACCTATCAATTATTGCATCACTCAACATTGATTTTTTTGTATTTGGGAACTAATGATTTCATGATGATCCAAGCGATGAGGTAGGCTACACCGCAGAAGCAGAACATTATAAAGTAGCCAGCGGGCTTCCCCTCAAAGCCGAGGAACTGGAAGGCACTGCCCGCATTCTCTGCAAAGGTGAACAGGTTGCCTGCAACCTTTTGGACAATCATCGAGCCAACACCTCCAGCAAAGGCTCCAATGCCCGTGACGGTAGCAATGGTGCTCTTTGGGAACATGTCACCAATGGTGGAGAAGAGGTTCGCACTCCATGCTTGGTGCCCGGCAGCGGCTAGACCGATAAGGATAGCTGGCCACCATGGAGTGTTGTAGTGTACACCGAGAGGCTGGGCAAGCAAAGCACAAAGGGGGAAAAATGCAAAAATGAGCATGGCCAGCATACGTCCACTATAGGGATGCATGCCTTTTTTCTCTACGAAGATTTTGGGAAGGTAGCCTCCGAAAATGCTTACGACGGTGACGATGGCATAAAGCGTGAAGATGAGAGCTTGGCCGCGTCCAGAGGTGGCAGGAGCGTTAAACTGATTGCTGAAGTAGGATGGAGCCCAAAAAAGGAAAAACCACCACACCCCATCGGTGAAGAACTTGCCTACAATGAATGCCCAGGTTTGTTTGAATGTGAAACACTTGGCGAAGGGAATGGCTTTCTCTGCGGCCAGCGCAGCCTTCTCGGCTGCTTCCAAAGCATCATCCTGATGAACATATTCAAGTTCTGCCTCATTGACATGCTTGGAGTCTTCGGGCTTGTCATACATGAATGCCCAGAAGAACATCCAGACGAATCCCAGTCCACCAATGATGATGAATGCCCATTCCCAGCCCAGTTTCAGTGCGAGAGGCGGTATGCAAAGGGGAGCAGCAAGTGCACCCACGCTGGCTCCGGCATTAAAAATGGACGTGGCGAAGGCACGGTCTTTCTTGGGAAAGTATTCAGCTGTCACCTTGATGGCTGCGGGAAAATTGCCTGATTCACCCAAGGCAAGAATGCCCCGGCAAAGCAAGAACAAATAGACTGAGGTGGTGGATATGGCTAGTGCTATGTTGCTCCCCGCTTCGATGGCCTTCAGTGCAGCAGCGCTCTCCACACCATCAACAAGAAGACTTGTTGCCCAGCTGCATCCGGCATGAAGACAGGCTCCAAGGCTCCATACACCGATGGCGATGAGATATCCCTTTTTGGTACCCATCCAATCCACAAATTTCCCGGCGAACAGACATGCCAAGGCGTAGAAAATGGAAAAGAAACTAGTGATGGTGCCGTAGTTGGCATCCGTCCAATGAAATTCGGGTTTGATAAACTCCTCATAGGTGAGAGAGAGGACCTGACGGTCAAGGTAGTTGATAGTCGTGGCAATAAATAGCAGCGAGCAGAGCCACCAGCGCCAATTGGACATCAGTTTTTTCTGTGTACTCATAATGATGGGTTTTTGTTTATTTCCTTATTCGTGGGCACAAAGTTAATGCAAAAAAATCGAAACAAGAATTAAAACGATAAAAAATATATTTGTTTGTCATATGTGGATTTGCTTTTTTGGGAAAATGTCTTTTTCTTTGCATCGTGATTTGTTTAGATGTTTTGCGCATCGAATGTATAATGCAAGGAATATAAAAGTGAAAGCAACTGTAAAAATCGTATTATTCTTCTCCGCGTTTTGCTTTGTTGGTATTTCTGTTTTTGCGCAGACTGCAAAGAAAGGAAACGAAGTGGCATTCTATGTGCGTGGTGGCTATGTAAATCAGCATACTTCGCTGCTTCCTTCCGTGACGTCTCTTATCACCAACGATGAGACAGTCTCTTATCCTGGAGCTTCGTTGGTGGCAGGTTTCCGCAAATCATTGGGCCATGGCTGGTATGGCGGCATGGAGGCAGGCCTGTTTTTCTCTCATCAGAAGTATTCGTATAAGGACATGGACTATTCTACGCTTTTGTCCGATACGGTGAAATATATTTACACCGATGATGTCTTTGACAAGTACTCTATCCAGTTCACACCTCTGATGGTGGGGTATCGCTACGATTTGTTGGAATTCCTGTCTGTAGATTTACATGCGGGTCTCAATATGCGTTTCTGCCCTTATGCATGGCGCAGCACTACAAAGACATATGAGGAAATGTCTGAAAACGCTTCTGGTACCATCGGATGGGATGACTTTGTGCATTTTGCCTATTGTCTGAATTATGGCTTTGGCTTGACGTTCTTTAACCACTACAACGTGGACCTTTCTGCCCGTGGGCTGAATGGTTTCTGTTTGAGTGTGGGCTACGAGTTTTAATGAAATGAAGCTGCTGGAAGCTTTATTCTCTGTTGCGCTTGTGGAGCGTGAATGTGCCTTCCTTGGCATTAATCTCCTGCACCGTAATTTGTTGCGTGGTATTGTCAACGATGAGCAATGATGTCTCATCGGAAATTCGTGGATGGCTGATGGTGTCACCTGTGGTGACATGATTGGCGATGAGGCTGTCATTCATCCATATGGACAGGTCTTGCCCGGAGAAATCATCAGAAATCACGAAGTGATACACTTGCTGCTGCATGTGTTCTTCTTCGCTTTGTGAGAGGTTGATGGCTTGTATGAGAAACAGAAACACAATACCGATGACGGCAATGCCTAAAATGACCGTGCCGGTAAGAAATGATTTGTTAGAATTCCTGGCTTTTCTCATTTTTCGGGCACAAAGATATGGCACTTTGGGCAAAAAAGGAAAATTTTTGCAAAAAAAATTTGTATATATATATATAAGTTGTAATTTTGCGGCGATTTAGGTGATTGAACAGATGTGGCTCCTTTTTCGGAGCCATTTTTATTAGACCTGAAAAGTATATGATAACAAGAGAACAGATTGCGGCAATTGTCAGCGAATGGCTTGAAGGAAAGGAGTATTTTCTCGTGGATGTAACTGTCAGTAGGGATGATAAAATCGTCGTAGAGATTGACCATGCTGATGGTGTATGGATTGAGGATTGTGTGGATTTGAGCCGTTTCATTGAGTCAAAAATGAACCGTGATGAAGAGGATTTTGAACTGGAGGTTGGTTCGGCTGGGATAGGCCAGCCATTTAAGGTCAGGCAACAATATGTCAACCATGTAGGAAAGGATGTGGAGGTCTTGACTAAGGAGGGACGTAAGTTTCGTGGAATCCTCACTGATGCAAATCAGGAAACCTTTACTGTCAACGTAGCTGAAAAGGTAAAGACTGAGGGCGCTAAGCGTCCCAAAATAGAGCAGGTACCTCATACATGGAAATATGATGAGGTAAAGTATGTCAAATATCTGATTTCTTTTGATTGAAACATAATAAAAACATATAATAATGGCAACAAAAAAATCTGACGCTATCAACCTGGCCGATGTGTTCCAGGAGTTCAAGGAATCGAAGAGCATCGATCGCACGACGCTCATCAGTGTGCTTGAAGAGAGTTTCCGCAATGTCATTGCCAAGATGAAGGGCAGTGATGAGAACTATGATGTTATCGTCAATCCCGATAAGGGCGATTTTGAGATCTATCGCAACCGCGAGGTCGTTAAGGATGATGAGTTTACTGATGAAAACACACAAATCCGGCTGAGCGATGCTTTGGAGATCGATGACGAATACGAAGTGGGTGAAGAGGTGACTGATGAAGTGCACTTTACCGATTTCGGTCGTCGTGCCATCCTTACGCTTCGCCAAACTCTTGCAGCCAAGATACTTGAGTTGGAGAAGGATAGTTTGTACAACAAGTACAAAGAGCGTGTTGGTACCATCGTCGCGGCTGAGGTCTATCAAGTATGGAAGAAGGAACTCCTCCTCCTTGATGATGAAGGCAATGAACTGCTCTTGCCGAAGAGTGAGCAGATCCCCAGCGACTATTTTCGCAAAGGCGAAACTGTGCGTGCCGTCATCCTCCGCGTGGAGAATGACAACAATAATCCTCGGATTATCCTGAGCCGCACATCGCCCACCTTCCTTGAGCGGCTGCTTGAACAGGAAGTACCTGAGATCAATGATGGTCTGATTACCATCCGCCGCATTGCCCGCATCCCAGGTGAGCGTGCCAAGGTGGCTGTTGAGAGCTATGATGACCGTGTCGACCCTGTTGGAGCATGCGTGGGTGTGAAAGGGTCACGTGTGCACGGTATCGTCCGAGAATTGCGTAATGAGAATATCGATGTGGTAAATTATTCATCCAATATTGAGATCTTCATCAAGCGTGCTTTACGTCCTGCTGAGGTTTCGTCGCTGGTATTGGACGCTGAAAACCGCAAGGCTGATGTTTATCTGAAGCCCGAAGAGGTATCTCTCGCTATCGGCAGGGGCGGAACCAACATCAAACTGGCCAGTATGCTTACCGAATACACCATAGATGTGTATCGCGAGATTAGCAGCGAACAAGTGGAAGATGACGTTTATATGGAGGAGTTCTCCAACGAAATAGAGGAGTGGATCATTGAGCAATTTATCAATATCGGTCTTGATACTGCAAAGAGCGTTCTTGCAACGCCTCGTGATGAGCTTATCAAGAAAACAGACCTTGAGGAAAGCACCATCGACTATGTGCTTGAAGTACTGAATGCTGAATTTGAAGAGGACTGAACAAGTCCTAGCTATGTGTAAATCAAAATCTTAACTTCAAAACCATATTGAATGGCAAGATTAGGAAAAGTAGCTAAAGACCTGAATATAGGCAAACAACGTGCTATTGAATTTCTAGAGAAAAAGGGTTGCCCTATTGAGGATGACCTTAATGCGAAGCTGACGGAAGAGCAATACGCCCTTCTCCTCAAAGAGTTCAGCAGCGACAAGAATCTCAAGATAGAAACTGACAAACGTCAGGCAGAGCGCGAGAAAATCAAAGAGCGCAACCGCGAGGAGCAGCTCAAAAAGATGCCCAAGGCTCCTGAAGTAGTGGAAACCGTGGTCCCAGAGGAGTCAAAGCCGCACTTTACGCCCATAGGTAAGATGGATTTGGACGCGCTCAGCGGGAAGACATCACAACGGAAAGAACAACACGCTGTGTCGGAGGAACCGGCAACTGAACCTGCGCCTGCGCTTGATGAAAATGATGCTGATACAGTACCGGTTACTGAAGATGGGAAATTCACAGAGGCAGTGGAACCTTTGGCAGTTGAGGATGCTACGGTAGAAGTCGCACCCGTTGAAGAAACCGTAGCCGAAATAGCCTCTGCCAAGAATGAATCAGCTGCCGCTGAAACTGTTGTTCCTACAGTGGAGGAGCCCCTAGAACTTCCAGTACATGAGATGCCGCTTGAGCCAGACGTGGCACGGGCCTCCAATGAAGAAGACGCCAACGAAGAGCCAATCAGCGAGCAACCACAGCCCGATACCAGTTCTAAGGTTGAGGAGAAAAAAGAAGAAATCTTTGAGTTTGATCATCCGGAGCTGAAGAAGACGCTCACCGTAGTGGGTAAGGTAGACCTCAGTGCACTCAACCAGTCTACTCGTCCGAAGAAGAAATCAAAGGAGGAGAAGAAAAAGGAACGTGAGGAGAAAGAAAAGGAACGCATTGCCCAGCGTCAGCAGATAAAGGACAACATCATGAAGGACATCCGCAAGGATGGAGCCGGTAGTGCTGACAAGAAGAAGCGTACGCGTATTGGTGGTCCTGAACGTGTGGATATTGCCAAGGCGGGAGCCATGGTAGGACAGGATGACAGCCGAGAGCGACAGGGGGGTAACAACGACCGTCGCCGGAGCTCCGATCGTGACCGTGACCGCCAGAAACGCAGCTATGATAAGAACGATACTCGCGAGGAAAATGCCTCAAAGCAGGTAAAAGACTCTCTCTCCCGTCTCACGGCAAAGCAACAGAAGTCTTCGGCGAAGTATCGTAAGGAGAAGCGTGAGCAGGCCTATAACCGCCAAATGGAACAGATGGCAGAGGAGCAAGCTGGAAGCAAGGTGCTTAAGCTTACTGAATTTGTTACCGCTAACGAACTGGCCAGCATGATGAATGTCAGCGTGGCTCAAGTCATCGGCACCTGCATGAATGTGGGTATGATGGTATCTATCAACCAGCGTCTGGATGCTGACACCATCAACATTGTAGCTGATGAATTTGGCTTTACCACTGAGTTCGTGAGTGCCGAAGTCGCAAAAGCAGTCACGGAGGAAGCGGATGCAGAGGAAGACTTGCAACCCCGTGCACCGATTGTCACCGTCATGGGCCACGTGGATCATGGCAAGACTTCATTGCTTGACTATATCCGCAAGGCAAATGTCATCGCGGGTGAAGCCGGTGGCATTACCCAACATATTGGAGCCTACAATGTAAAACTTGAGGATGGACGTCATATTACCTTTCTCGATACTCCTGGCCACGAAGCATTTACTGCCATGCGTGCCCGTGGTGCGCAGGTTACTGATATTGCCATCATCATTGTCGCAGCTGACGATGATGTCATGCCGCAGACCAAGGAAGCCATCAGTCATGCGCAGGCCGCAGGTGTGCCCATGGTATTCGCTATCAACAAGATTGATAAGCCTCATGCCGACCCGGAGAAGGTTAAGGGCTCCCTTGCCCAAATGAACCTACTTGTGGAGGATTGGGGCGGCAAGTATCAGTCGCAGGATATCAGTGCCAAGCAGGGCATTGGAGTGGCTGAACTATTGGAGAAGGTGCTGCTTGAGGCTGAGCTGCTTGAGCTGAAGGCCAATCCCAACCGCAAGGCAACAGGTTCCGTCATAGAATCTACATTGGATAAGGGTCGTGGCTATGTGGCCACTGTGCTGGTGTCAAACGGTACGCTCAAGATGGGCGATATCGTGTTGGCTGGCACGCACTACGGACGTGTTAAGGCTATGTTTAACGAGCGCGGTCAGCGTGTCAAGAAAGCAGGCCCTTCTGAGCCCGTACTTATCCTGGGTCTGAATGGCGCTCCGCAGGCGGGCGATTCCTTCCATGTCTTCGACTCCGAACAGGAAGCCCGTGCTATTGCTATCGATCGCGAGCAGCTTCAACGTGAACAAGGCCTCCGCACTCAGAAACGCAAAACCCTTGAGGATATCGGTCGCGACATTGCCAAGGGTGGTGTGCAAGAACTCAATGTCATTGTCAAAGGCGATGTGGATGGCTCTATCGAGGCCCTCTCTGACTCACTTATCAAGATGTCCACGGATAAGATTAAGGTGGATGTTATCTACAAGGCCGTGGGACAGATATCTGAGTCTGATGTGTCACTGGCGGCGGCTTCGCAAGCCATCATCGTCGGTTTCCAGGTGCGTCCATCACAGGCTGCCAAGAAATTGGCCGAGACCGAGGGCGTCGATATCCGTATCTATTCCATCATCTACGATGCTATTGAGGAGGTCAAGGCAGCTATGGAAGGCATGCTGGCACCTACACTCAAGGAAGAGGTCACTGCCACCATTGAGGTGCGCGAGGTATTCCATATTTCCAAGGTAGGATTTGTGGCTGGTGCCATGGTGAAGGAAGGTAAGGTGAAACGCAGCGACAAGGCGCGTCTCATCCGCGATGGTATTGTCATTTTTACTGGCGACATCAATGCCCTCAAGCGTTTCAAGGACGATGTGAGAGAGGTCGGTACCAACTTTGAGTGTGGCATAAGCCTCGTAGGCTGCAACGACATAGCACAGGGAGACATTATTGAGACCTTTACGCAGGTTGAGGTGAAACAAACACTGTGATGTGGCTGCTGGGCTATGCAGATAATCCGATTGTAAAGAATCATGGAGGTAATTGACATCATCATTGCCATTCTTCTGGCCATCGGTTTTGTCGGTGGTCTGAAGGATGGACTTATAAAGCAGGCAGCCGGGCTTGTGGGCCTGGTTGCCGGCTTGCTCCTTGGAAAGAAACTCTATCTTTCGGTCGCTGCTGAGCTCACACCTCTGCTGGGGATGTCCGAGCATACTACGCAGGTCCTGGCTTTCGTGCTTATACTCATCGTTGTGCCATTACTTCTGTCAGTAGTGGCATGGCTCATATCCAAGTTCCTTAAGGGTATTGGATTAGGCTGGGTGAATCGTTTGCTGGGAGCTGTCATCGGTGTCCTGAAGTATGCGCTGCTTGTAGGACTTGTTCTCACAGCTATCGAGTCGTTCGACTTTACTGGTCGGTTGATCAGTCAAGAGAAGAAGGACGCTTCCGTGCTGTACTATCCCATATATAATGTGACAGGTGTGCTCATTGACGATGTACGTGAGCGTGTTGACGCATGGAAACAAGAGCAGGAATCTACAGACGATGTGCTTACCAGAGACAAGGATGGCGATTCCAAACCTTCTATGCCGTCTTTTGAGAAGACAATATAAATGGATGATAACAATCATATAGTCAGGCAACTGACCGAAAAAAAATATAAATATGGTTTCACTACTGACGTCTGTACGGATGTCATTGAACGGGGACTCAACGAAGATGTGGTGCGGCTCATCTCGGCGAAGAAGCAGGAACCAGAATGGCTGCTTGATTTCCGTCTGAAGGCCTATCGCCATTGGCTGACATTGGCGTGTCCGCATTGGGCACATCTTTGTATCCCAGACATCGACTATCAGTCCATATCATACTATGCCGATCCTACGCGTAAGGCCGATGGCCCGCGCTCATTGGATGAGATTGACCCAGAGGTAATGAAGACGTTCGACAAACTGGGCATCCCTCTGGAAGAGAGGTTGGCGCTCAGCGGCGGCATGGCGGTGGATGCTGTCATGGACTCGGTGTCGGTGAAGACAACCTTTAAGGACAAGCTGCGCGAACTGGGCATCATCTTCTGCTCCATCAGCGAGGCTGTGCGTGAATATCCTGATCTTGTACGCGAGTATCTGGGTTCGGTAGTGGGCTACCGCGATAATTTCTTTGCAGCCCTGAACTCTGCCGTATTCAGTGATGGCTCGTTCGTCTATATCCCTAAAGGCGTTCATTGCCCTATGGAACTCTCTACCTATTTTCGCATCAATGCGGCAGGAACAGGGCAGTTCGAACGAACCCTTATTGTGGCCGATGATGACAGCTATGTCTCCTATCTCGAGGGCTGCACGGCTCCCATGCGCGATGAGAACCAGCTCCATGCTGCTATCGTGGAGATTGTGGTAATGAACCGTGCAGAGGTGAAATACAGTACCGTGCAAAACTGGTATCCAGGGGACGCTGAAGGACGCGGTGGCGTATATAATTTCGTCACGAAGCGCGGTCACTGCCGGGGGGTAGAAAGCAAACTCTCATGGACGCAGGTGGAGACAGGTTCTGCCATTACTTGGAAATATCCTAGCTGTGTACTGTCGGGCGACAATTCCGTGGGCGAGTTCTACTCAGTGGCAGTTACCAATAACTACCAGCAGGCCGATACCGGAACCAAAATGATACATATTGGTCGTAACACACGTAGCACTATCATCTCTAAAGGTATTTCGGCTGGACATAGTTCCAATGCTTACCGTGGCCTGGTGAAGGTCGGCGAACATGCTGAGGGCGCTCGCAACTATAGCCAATGTGACTCGCTGTTGCTGGGCGACAAGTGTGGGGCGCACACCTTTCCCTATATGGACATTCATAACGAGACAGCGGTTGTGGAACACGAAGCAACGACATCGAAGATCAACGAGGAACAACTCTTTTATTGTAACCAGCGAGGCATCCGTACAGAGGATGCTGTGGCTCTCATCGTAGGCGGCTATGCCAAGGAGGTCATCAATAAACTTCCCATGGAATTTGCCGTCGAGGCGCAGAAACTTCTCTCTGTGTCTCTTGAAGGAGCTGTGGGGTAGGATAAAAATTCATTGAAAAATATACGATATTATTCGTCTATGCTTAGGATAGAAAACCTTCATGCCTCCATAGCAGGCAAAGAAATACTTAAGGGTATCAACCTTGAGGTACAGGCCGGAGAAGTGCATGCCATCATGGGACCTAATGGCTCTGGCAAGAGCACCCTCAGCAATGTGCTCGCTGGACATCCTTCCTATATTGTTACCGAAGGCCGTGTCTCTTTTCGCGGCAAGGATCTTCTTGCCCTCTCACCCGAAGACCGCAGTCATGAGGGATTGTTTTTGAGTTTCCAGTATCCAGTGGAGATACCAGGTGTAAGCATGGTCAATTTCATGCGTACGGCGGTGAACGAGCAGCGAAACTATCGTGGACGTGAACCGTTGGCATCCAGCGATTTCCTGAAGCTCATGCGCGAGAAACGTGCATTGGTGGAACTTGATAGTAAGCTTGCCAACCGTTCTGTCAACGAGGGATTCAGCGGCGGTGAGAAGAAACGGTGCGAAATCTTCCAGATGGCAATGCTTGAACCGCGTCTCAGCATTCTTGACGAGACTGACAGCGGTCTTGATATCGATGCCCTGCGCATCGTGGCAGAGGGTGTCAACAAACTCAAGACCCCAGAGACCTCTTGCATTGTCATCACCCACTATCAGCGTCTCCTCGATTACATTAAACCTGATATTGTACATGTGCTCTATGACGGCCGTATCGTGAAGACTGCAGGACCAGAACTGGCATTGGAACTGGAAGAGCGCGGCTACGATTGGATTATTCGCGATTATAACGCTCAGACCCAGCAGGAACGCTGATGCTTATGAAGGAGATACTCAAGGATCTTACACAGGGCGTCCTGCTCACTGCCGATAGCGAGACGGGTATGTGGGAACTTACAGTGCCTGATGGCGTTGTGTTGTCCAAGCCTCTTTTCCTTACCGATGTGCTTGGCAGTGACGATGAACTGGAGGTGTCGCACGACATGCGTATCACCCTTGCCTCAGGTAGTTGTGCCGATGTGGTCATCGCTGATCGTTGTGCGGCAGAACGCAACTTCCGCATCCAGCGCAACCTCAGTGTGGAGGTGGCTGCCGATGCTACCCTCAACCTCTGTTTGGAAGAGGAAACGGGTGTATCGGCTACGTGCACATGTAAGGTCAATGCCGCTTGCACTGGTACACTGACGGCGGGCTTTTTCTGCCTTGGAGGAGGTGAGGTGAACTATGATGTGCATCTCGATCTAGCCGGCCAAGGAGCTGTAGCCGATGTCTATGGCATGGCCGTGGCTGCAGGAAGCACCAAGGTGCGTAATCATGTGGAAGTGTCTCACAGTTGTCCACACTGTACCGATAGGGAACTCTTTAAGTATATTCTTGATGGGGAGGCCACGGCACGTTTTGAGGGAGTGGTACGTGTGCTTCCCGGCGCTGTCGGTGCTGACTCACAACAGCTCAGTCGTGCCATTTGCCTCAGCCGTGCTGCGCATATGTATGCCCAGCCTCAACTCATCATCGATCACGATGATGTGCGTTGCAGCCATGGTGCTACCGTGGGACAACTTGACGAGCAGGCCTTGTTCTATATGCAGCAGCGGGGCATCCCTCGTCACGAAGCGCGGCTGTTGCTGCTTGCTTCCTTCCTTGCCGAGGTTATTGATAAGGTGCCTGTACCTTCTCAGCGTGACCGCATCATGCTTCTCTCTGAGAGACTTTTGCGGGGTGATTTCAACCATTGTGTGTCGTGCGGTATTTGCCAACATACATAATCAGTCTTGTTCCATGTACGATATCGAAGCCATCCGGTCGCAGTTCCCTATCCTCTCCCGTGAGGTGTATGGACGCCCGCTTGTCTATCTTGACAATGCGGCCACTACGCAGAAACCTCGTTGCGTCATTGACGCTGTCACCAATGCCTATTGTACGGTGAATGCCAATGTCCATCGGGGAGTGCATCGTTTGTCTCAGGAGTCCACTGCTCTCCATGAGGGCGCTCGCGACGTTGTGCGTCGTTTCATCGGTGCAGCCTCTACCTGTGAGGTACTGTTTACACGAGGTACCACCGAGAGCATCAACCTGTTGGCTGGTAGTTTCGGCGAGGCCTTCATGCATGAGGGCGACGAGGTGATAGTCTCTGCTCTTGAACACCATAGCAATATCGTACCGTGGCAGTTGCTGCGCGAACGGAAAGGCATTGTGTTACGTGTCATCCCGCTCACTGCGGAAGGAAAACTCGACTTGGATGCTTTCCGTTCACTTCTCAACGATCGTACACGCTTGGTGTCTGTGGCGCATGTGAGTAATGTGCTTGGCGTTGTCAATCCTGTGGATGAGATTATCCGCATCAGTCATGCACACGGTGTCCCTGTCTGTGTTGATGGCGCACAGAGCGCTCCTCATCTTCCGGTGGATGTGCAGGCACTTGATTGCGATTTCTATGCTTTCAGTGCCCATAAGGTCTATGGCCCTACAGGGGTGGGCGTGCTTTACGGCAAGGAACGCTGGCTAGAGCAGATGCCACCCTATCAGGGCGGTGGGGAGATGATAGCACAGGTTTCTTTTCCTCATACTACCTTCAACGAGCTGCCGTATAAGTTTGAGGCAGGCACTCCCGACTATATCGGCACTGCGGCCACGGCAGTAGCGCTTGACTATGTCACCTCGCTTGGCCTTCCCGCAATCGCTGTTCACGAAGCTACACTGGTAGCCCATGCGGTGGAAGGCCTCCGTGCTGTCCCCGGTATCGTCCTTTACGGACCGGCCGCATGGGGCATAAACGAAGGGGCTGTAGTGTCGTTTAATGTGCAGAACATCCATTCATCTGACATCGGTACCTTGCTTGACCATCAAGGCGTAGCCGTGCGTACGGGTCATCATTGTGCGCAGCCTCTCATGGAGCATCTCGGTATCACTGGCACTGTACGTGCCTCCTTTGCGCTATACAACACCTCGGCCGAAGTGGATCTCTTCCTCCATGCTGTGAATCGTGCAGTGCAGATGCTTGGAAAATAACGTATTGAAAACTTTACTTTCAAGGAATAGTTGTCCACCCTCCTCTTGCCTTGAACATTGTTTGACAATCAATAAGATGAATCAAATATACCGAAGTATGAAACGTTTTTGTAAATCTATCATGGCTGCCTTATGTGTGGCTTTTTTTGCAGGATGTGCGGGCCAGCAGCCGAATGACTATGTGTCGAGTGTGAACGTACGTATAGGTAGCGGCGGACACGGCCATGTGTTCGTAGGGGCCAGCGTGCCTTTTGGCATGGTACAGCTTGGCGCATCGTCCATCCCACAGGGCTGGGATTGGTGCTCGGGTTACCATGCTAGTGATTCTACTGTCATCGGCTTCACCCATACCCATTTGAGCGGCACGGGTTGCGGAGATCTGCAGGATATTTGTGTGATGCCTGTCACAGGTACCAATCTCACCTATGCCCGTGGCAGTGAGGACGATCCTGCTTCTGGGCTCTGGTCGTATGCAGACCGTACCACAGAGGTTGCCTTGCCGGAGTACTACAGCGTCCGTCTGGAACGCTACGATGTGCTTGTCGAACTCACCGCCACCGAACGCGTAGGACTCTCCAGATTTACATTTGCGTGCGATGCTGTAGATCCGGCCATCGTCTTTGATCTTGAGGATGGCTTGGGCGACCGCGTTACGGCTGCCCATATAGATGTTGTTGATGATACGCACATCGTTGGCTATCGTCATTCAGCAGGCTGGGCTAATGACCAGCATCTGTGGTTCGCGGCCGAATTTTCCAAACCTTTTACTGCCTGCACACAGCACGGCCGGGACGGTAATTATTACCGTTTTGACTTTGATAACCCTGGTACGGTGATGGTGAAGGTGGCCCTTTCGCCTACTTCGGAGCAGAAAGCTGAGGCAAATATGATTGCTGAACTGCGTGGGTGGAATTTTGATGCAGTGCGTAGCGTTGCTCGTGAAGCATGGAACAAGGAATTGGGAAAGGTGAATATTGAAACAGCGGATGCTACCGCCCGTACCATCTTTTACACGGCGCTCTATCACACGATGATTTCGCCGGCTCTCTTCAGCGATGTAGATGGTCCCAACCGTTACACGACACTCTCCCTCTGGGATACCTACCGCGCCGAGATGCCGCTCTTCAGCGTGCTCCATCCTGAGAAGGAGACCGATATGATGAATACGTTCATTGAGATTTTTGATAAAGAGGGCAAACTGCCCGTATGGCACTTAATGGGCTGTGAAACGTGGTGTATGGTAGGTAATCCCGGTGTGTGCGTGTTGGCTGATGCTATCACCAAGGGCTTCGACGGCTTTGATGTGGAGCATGCCTATGAGGCACTGAAAGAGTCCGCCATGCGCACCAATCGTGGTCAGGGGCTGCGCATGCAATATGGCTACATTCCCAGCGAGATGTGGAACGAGTCTGTGGCTTATGAGATGGAATATGCCATCGCTGACTGGGCACTGGCGCAGGCCGCTTTAAAGTTAGGAAAGACCGAGGACTATGAATATTTCTTGGAGCGTAGCCACAGCTGGCGTCGGCACTTCGACCCAGAAACGGGCTTTGTGCGTGGCATCATGGCCGATGGCTCTTTCCGTGAGCCCTTCAATCCCTACCACAGCGATCACCGCGAGGATGACTATTGTGAGGGCAATGCCTGGCAGTACACTTGGCTCGCGCCTCACGACCTTGAAGGACTGGAGGCTGCCTTTGGCTCGCGCGAGCAGATGATTGCCCATCTGGATAGCCTTTTTGTGGCCGACTCCAAACTTGAGGGTGAGAACGTGTCGGCCGACATCTCCGGACTTATCGGACAGTATGTTCATGGTAATGAACCCAGCCACCATATCGTCTACCTGTACTCCATGGCCGGTGAACGGTATAAGACGGCTGATCTGGTGCGTAAGATTTGTTCAGAACTCTACTTCGCTGATCCTAACGGACTGGCAGGTAACGAGGATGCCGGACAGATGTCAGCTTGGTATGTCCTTTCGGCAATGGGCTTCTACCAACCTGAGCCTGCTGGTGGACGTTTCTACTTTGGCTCTCCTCTCTTTGACAAGGTATCCATAGCGCTTCCTGATGGAAAAACTTTTGAGGTAGTGGCACACGATAATTCCGATGCCAACCGCTATGTCGCATCTGTCTTACTCAATGGCGAGCCTTATGACAAGCCCTATATTGACTATGCCGACATCATGGCGGGAGGATGTCTTGAGTTTATGATGAGTGCAGAATGAAAATGAAAGGGAATGGCGGCGCATAGCTGCTATTCTTTTGTTTCATAAAATAACAAGCAGACCCGGTGCAAATCTGTCCGGGTCTGCTTGTATGGTTCATACCAACTTTACTCAGCCTTCGAGTGCTTGTGTAATGTCGCCGATGATGTCGTCCACGTTCTCGATGCCCACCGACAGACGGATGAGGTCAGGGGCGATGCCTGCCTCGCGCAGCTGCTCATCGGAGAGCTGGCGGTGTGTGTGGCTGGCAGGATGGAGCACGCAACTGCGAGCATCGGCTACATGGGTCACAATGGCAATCAGTTTCAGACGGTCCATGAAGGCAATGGCATCCTCGCGCGTACCCTTCAGGCCGAAGGCAATCACACCGCAAGACCCATTCGGAAGGTACTTCTGTGCCAGTTCATAGTAGGGGCTGCTCTTCAGTCCGCAGTAGTTCACCCATGCTACACGGTCATCCGCTTCGAGCCATTCGGCAACCTTCTGTGCATTCTCGCAGTGACGTTCCATGCGCAGGTGGAGGGTCTCCAGGCCTAGGTTGATGTAGTAGGCATTCTGCGGAGCTTGTATGCTCCCAAGGTCACGCATCAGTTGCGAGGTGGCCTTGGTGATGTAGGCGGCACGACCGAACCGTTTTGTATAGGTCAGTCCGTGGTAGCTTTCATCGGGTGTTGTCAACCCGGGGAATTTGTCGGCATGAGCATCCCAGTCGAAGTTGCCGCTGTCCACAATCACACCACCTACCGTGCCGGCGTGTCCGTCCATGTATTTGGTGGTAGAGTGTGTCACTACATCGGCCCCCCACTCGATGGGACGACAGTTGATGGGTGTGGCGAAGGTGTTGTCTACAATCAGTGGCAGACCGTTGCGGTGTGCCACGCGGGCGAATTTTTCAATGTCGAGCACTTCGCAGCCAGGATTGGATATGGTCTCGCCGAACAGACAACGGGTGTTGGGTTGTATGGCTGCTTCAATCTCTTCCTCGGTAGCATTTTGGTTGATGAAGGTGACGTCAATGCCCAGCTTCTTCATTGTTACGCCGAACAGGTTGTAGGTACCTCCGTAAATGGCTGAGGTGCTGACAACATGGCTGCCTGCCTCGCAGATGTTGAACACGGCGAAGAAGTTGGCTGCCTGACCACTTGAGGTGAGCATGGCGCCTACACCGCCTTCTAAGTCGGCAATCTTAGAGGCCACCACGTCGTTGGTGGGGTTCTGCAGCCGAGTATAGAAGTACCCGGACTTCTCCAGATCAAAGAGTTGAGCCATCTCCTCACTGTTGTCGTATTTGAACGTGGTGCTCTGCCAGATGGGCAGCACACGGGGCTCGCCGTTCTTCGGTTGCCATCCTGCTTGGACACAGAGTGTCTCTCGTTTGTAGTTTTTCTTCATATTTATATTATGTGTATGCGCGTGCAAGCGCGTTTTCACCGCAAAAGTACGAATAATCTCCTTCTTACAATGCTTTATTGTAGGAAAAGAAGTATTTTTGCATGTTTTTTTATGAAATGACAATAAATCCAATTACGCAAAGAACCCATTGGGGTTGGCATCTGCTGGCAGTGGCCACCATCCTTGTGTGGGGTACCACCTTTGCCTCCACTAAGACGCTTCTGATGCATGGTCTCACACCGCCCGAGATCATGGTCGAACGGTTCATCATCGCCTATCTGTGCATCCTTCCGTTTTGTCATCACCGTTTGTTCGCCGATACGTTCTTTGACGAGTTGCGTATGCTTGCTCTGGGTATCACGGGAGGATCGATGTACTTCTTCACGGAGAATAGTGCCTTGCAGCACACTACCTCGTCGAATGTCGCACTCATCGTGTGTGTTACCCCCTTGTTGGCTTCTCTGCTCTCTATCCTGCTGTTTCGCGAGATAAAGCTCACTCGTCGGCTCGCTGTGGGCTCTCTCATCGCTCTGGTGGGCGAGGGTCTTGTGGTGCTTAATGGTAATTTTTTGGTTGAAGTTAATCCGCTCGGCGATGCTCTTGCATTTGGCGCAGCCCTCAGCTGGGCTATTTACACCGTTATCCTGCGTCCCTTAGGACACCGTTACGACACGCTCTTCATCACACGTAAAGTGTTTATATATGGGCTCATCACCATGCTGCCCGTGCTGCTGTTGTGCGAGGAAGAGACCTTCCATGTTGATACACTTATGCAGCCTGTGGTATGGGGCAATCTGCTCTTCCTGGGCGTAGTGGCAAGTTTCGGTTGCTTCTTTTCGTGGAACTTGGTGCTCCGCAAACTGGATGTCGTGCGTGCCAGCAACTACATGTACACGCAGCCCTTGGTTTCTCTTCTGTGTTCCATGCTGATACTTCACGAACCCTTTACGGTCATCGCTTTTGCTGGAACTATCTTCATCCTTATGGGCATTATTGTGGCCGATCACGGCCTGCCTATGCCGAAAAGTACTAGAAAATAAAATTGTACAAACGACAGAATATCAGCAAAAAACATTTTTCGGCAAAAAAATCTTGATATTTTTTTTGAAAAAAGTTCCAAAAACATTTGGTCGGTATGAAAAGTCGCCGTAC